>Ga0208507_1002011_pt1 | contig 10790 bp, 9 predicted proteins | sample CryBogCBH12Aug01_FD_184626 | JGI IMG/M metagenome (GOLD analysis project Ga0208507, IMG submission 184626) | Freshwater microbial communities from Crystal Bog, Wisconsin, USA - CBH12Aug09.1 (SPAdes) (version 2) | ecosystem: Environmental > Aquatic > Freshwater > Lake | place: Crystal Bog... | reverse complement strand
GCGGAAAATTTCCGCCGCGCTCGGCCTCAAAGGCGATTTGTTCAATGCCGGCGTGAAATTAATCACCGGCGTCTATAATACCTGGTGGGAATGTGACGCCTCGATGGTGGAGCTGAATCCGCTCGCGATTGTCGAACTCGCCGACGGCAAGGAAACCGTCATGGCACTCGATGCAAAGATTTCGCTCGATGACAACGCGCTTTACCGCCACAAGAACATTCAGGAGATGCGCGACTTGAACGAGGAAGCGCCGCTGGAAATTGAGGCGAGCAAGTTCAGCCTGAATTACATCAAGCTCGACGGCAGCATCGCGTGCCTCGTGAACGGTGCCGGCCTCGCGATGGCGACGATGGACATCATCCAGCATTTCGGCGGCAACCCGGCGAACTTCCTCGACGTCGGCGGCGGCGCGAGCAAGGAGCAGGTCACGGCGGCGTTCAAGATTATTTTGAGCGACCCCAACGTGAAGGGCATTATGGTCAACATTTTCGGCGGCATCATGGACTGCAACGTCATCGCCACCGGCATCGTCGCGGCGGTGAAGGAAACGGGCTTGAAACTCCCGCTCGTCGTCCGGCTGGAAGGCAACAACGTCGCCGCCGGCAAGCAGACCTTGGCGGAATCCGGCGTGGAGATTATCAACGGTGATTCGATGGCGGATGCGGCGAAGAAGATTGTGGCGGCGGTCGGAAAATGATAATCTGAAAACGTGAAAAATCGTATGGGAACATTTTACACCAGTTGCCGCGTCGAGAACCACGTTGACCGGAAGAAATCGGTTGAAGTCCCGAAACTGCTCGTGGACACGGGAGCGGAGTTTACTTGGATTAACGGCGCATCGCTCAAAAAGGCCGGCATCGTGCGCGAAAAGAAGGACTACACGTTTGTCACCGCCACCGGCCAGGAAATCACCCGCACCATCGGTTTTGCCATCATTCGTGTCGGCAATGCGGTCACGATTGACGAGGTCGTGTTTGGCGAACCGGGCGATTTGGAATTGCTCGGTGCGCGTTCGCTGGAAGGCCTGAACTTGCGCGTTGATTCCCGCGCCAAGAAACTCGTGGCTGGCGGACCGATTCTGGCGGCTTAAGAAATTCTCAGCCACACCGTTTTCAAATACGCCGGTTCGGCGCGGCTGATGGGAAAGTCCGGCGGCTGCGGAACGTAATGTTGTTTCACTATTTTCCGTTTCGCCGCGCGCACCGCCGTTTCGATGTCGGCGAGAAAATCTTCCGGTGAAAACTCCGCCGCGTTCGTCGAGGCCAGCAACACGCCGCCCGGTTTGAGCACCGGCAGCGCGGCGGTCACCAGTTTGCCGTAATCTTTCTCCGCGCGGAACGTGCCGTGTTCCTTCGATTGCGAAAACGTCGGCGGGTCGAGCACGATGGCGTCGAACGCGCGGCCTTTCTTCGCCAGCCGCCGCAGCCAGTCGAACGTGTCGCCGTAAATAAAATCATGCGCTGCCGGGTCGAGGCCGTTCAATGCGAAGTTTCTTTTTCCCCATTCCAAATACTTTTTCGAGAGGTCGAGGCTCGTCACCCGCGCGCCGACTTTCGCCGCGCACACAGAAAAGCCGCAGGTGTAGGCGAAGCAATTTAGAATTTCCAATTTCCAATTTCCAATTTGGCCGGCAGCTTCTGCGGGTGCTTTGGACAATTGGCAATTGGCAATTGGCAATTGAAAATCCGCCGCGATGTGGCCGGTCAACAAACGGCGGCGATTGTCGCGCTGATCTAAAAACAAACCGACGGAATAGCCTTCGCGAAAACTCATTTCGTAGCGCACGCCGTTTTCCAAAACCTCAAACCGCTCCGGTGCGGCTTCGCCGTAAAAAAACTGCGGGGATAATTCGGCCGCCGATTTCCCGGCAGGTTTCCGGTCAAGCCGCTTGTAATAGATCCCCTTGATTCCGTGGGGTCGCGCGGCGTCATGCAAAAGCGCGGCCTCGTCGCGGTCGGACAAATCCAGTTCGCCCTGCACCAGCAACCAGTCGCCCAACCGGTCAGCATAGAGCTGCGCCGTGCCGTCGCTCGCACCATGGCGGATGCGGCAACAATTCGTGTCCGGGCCGATGATCGCCTTGCGAATCGCATCGCTCGCCGGCTCAAAAAAACTGACTTCAGCTTTGAACGATACTTTTTCCACTGTAGCCGGATGGCTAAATTCCAGTTCAGCGGCATGAAGACAGACGCGAACAGATGGCGTCCCGCCATAAAGTGTGTCGCCCAAAATCGGCAGCCCTTTGCCGGCCATGTGAACACGGATTTGATGTGTCCGTCCTGTCAACGGCATCGCCTCAATCCAAGTGTGATCGCGATTGCGCCGGATGACGGTAAATTCTGTTTCCGCAAATTCACCAGACGCGGAATTGATATATTTTTCACCGCTCCGCGAAATCTTTGAAGTTACCTTGAAACGGTCTTCACTCACTTCGCGGTCGGTGAGCAGGAAGTATTTTTTGTGGACGCGGCGCGCGGTGAATTGTTCCGTGAGCGACTTATTGGCGAGCGGCGTCTTGCCGAAGACGATCACGCCGCTGGTTTCCTTGTCGAGCCGGTGCAGAATCGCGAGCGACGACCAGCGTGGCTCGCGCTGTTTGAGCCATTCGTAAATGCCTTCGCCGGCGTAGGGACTGGGTGCGTGCGTGTTCCAGCCGGCGGGCTTGTTGACCACCAGCAGTTGCTCGTCTTCAAAAATCACGCACGGAACCATGCCCCATGAAACCATTTCGGCGCGCGGGAATGAAGCCGGAAACTTCCGTCAGCCCAGCGCAACCCGCATCCCGGTTCAGTGGATGCAGATGGAATGTTCGGCGGAATTGCCGTGAAAATGGTAGAGGTTCAAGCCGCTCGTCTCCTCGGCCACGATTGCCCCGCCGAAACTGCCGGTGCGCTCGTCGCCCCAACTGACGGCGCAATCTTTCACGCTCACATCGTCGGCGTAGCGCAGGTTGATGCCGTCGGCCCAATGCGGCGCGAGCGGCGGCAGCACTTTCGTCGGGCGGTTGTCATAGACGCCGCCAGCGTATTTTGTCCAGCGCGCAAGTTTCACGGAAACATTCTTCAGCCAGACGCCGGTGATGCGACTGGCGGCGGTGCCGTTGATGCGAATGCTGTTCTCGGCGCGGCCAGAAACATTTTCCACCGTGAGGTCATGCAGTTTGCCCAGCTTGGTCGCGGCGTTGCGCGGAATGGCAGTGAAGGAAATCGCCTCGCCCCGGCCCCACCACGGGTCGCTGTGATAACGGGAAACAAACGTGAGGTCGCGGAACAGAATGTTGCCAACATCGCCCTCGTCGCGGAGTTGGATGCACAAGCCACGGCTGCTGGAAAGGATTTTGCAGCGCTCGAATTTCACGTCGTAAATCTTCCCGACCGTCTCGGTGCCAATCTTCAAGCCCGCGTCCTGCGTGCGGATGACGCAGTCGTGAACCCAGATGTGCGCGCAGTCGCCGAAGTCATTCGTCTGCCGCGTGGATTTGAGGACGATGGCATCGTCGCCGCAGGTGACGTGGCAGTTTTTGATTTCCACATAACGGCAATGGTCGGGGTCAATGCCATCGTCATTCGGCACGTCGAGGCGATTGTCCACGGTGACATTATCCACCAAAACATTTTCGCAGCCGAGCAGATGCAAGCCCCAGAACGGTGCATCGGCAAAGGTGAGGTCGCGCACGACGAGATTGGTGCAGCCGGTGAGCACAAACATTTTCGGCCGCCATTCTTGAAACAGCCACCATTCATTCGGCGCGTCGTAATTCGTCATGAAGGAAAGCGAGCGGCCCAGGATTTTGCCGCTGCCGCTGATTTGCAAATCCGCCGCGTTTGACGCGAGAATGACGCCGTCGCCGGAGTAATCGCTTTGGTTCGTGCTGATGAGCAGCGTGCCGGCGAGGTGAAAATCAATGCCCGCCTTCAAATTCAGCGTGGCGGTGAGAAAGCTATGCTGGCGCGGAATCAACACCTGATCGCCCGCGTCCGCCGCGTCAATCGCGCGTTGGATGGCCGCCGTGTCGAGCGTCGTGCCGTCGCCAGCCGCGCCGTAGTCGAGGATGTTGAGGGTTTTAGCCGCGAGGGAAAAGTTGAGCGCGAACAGAGCGGCGAACAGAAACCGTCTGGCCGCCGGAGCGCGAGTTGTCCCAACTCGCAGCGCGTCGCCCACGCGGAACGTGTGAAATAATTTTAATGCTGCCCTGCCTGTCCACATGCTGCGGATTGAGACAATCCGCGCTCCGCCAGCAACGCCTGCAACGCCGACAAAGGTTTTGGTTTTCATGTAAATCTATTTCACCGCCACGTCCCACACTTTGGCACGGCGCGCTTGGCCCGCCGGGCCGGTCACGTCCAGCACGACGATGTAATAACCCGGCTGACTATAAGTGTGAATCGGATTTGGTTCCGTCGCAGTCGCGCCATCGCCAAAGTCCCAGTGCCACGTCTTGATTTCGCCGACGGACAAATCTTGGAACGCCACGGCACGCGTCTTTTCATCATGCAACGTCCACGCCCAGTCGGCGGCGAGGGCGGGAACGAACGGCGGTGCCAGCGGCATCAGCTTGAAGGCGCAGAGATAATCCGCGTTGCCATACATCGTGTGGTGGCGCGAGAGGTTCCAGAAACCGTTGTTCGTGCCGCCGGAATTCACGTTGTCATAATCAATCAAGGCGAAGGCCAGGCCGATGGTTTTATTTTCCGTGAGCTTCGTCTCGACGGCGCGCGCGGCCTCGGCGGGTGCAGCAGCGAAGGGCGTAATCCAGAATTCCAAAACATAATGCCCCGGCTGGCCGGGCTTGAAGTCATATTTCTGCGCGGCATTGGCGTAAGGCAGCCGCTTGGCCCATTGCGCCGGCCCCCAGAACATACACCAGTCCTTGTCCCGCGCCGGCGTGAAGATGTGATAGTTCTGCGCGTGAACGCTCTGCATTTGAAAATAGGTTTCCCATTGGCCGAGCTTTGTGCGCAAGGGCGAAAACTTTTCGATGAGCGGCCCGCCGGAACAATCGCCGTCCACCACCAATTCAAACGTGTCGTTGTGCAAACCCGGCTGCGAAAAATCCCAGTAATCATCGTCCGCCTCGTAGAGAAAATAGAGCCGGTTCAAACCCTTCACCCAGCCGACCTTCACGCGAATCTGCGGCGTCGAGGCGTCCGCCACGGAATGTTTCCCATTGTCGTCCACGAGCTGCTCGGTGCCGATGACGTAGCTTTCGGGAACCATGTTCCAATCATTCGTATCGCCGTCAATGCGCGGGATTTGGTCGGCGGGAAATTGAAACACCTTGAAGACCTCGTTCGTGCGGTCCAGCGCCTGCGCCCGCCCGCCGCAGCCGGACAAAACCACCGCCACGCTAACGGCGACGTTGCGGAAGAAATTCTGGTTCACGCTGGAAATCCTCCCGTTTTGCCCGCGCGAGTCAATGCTGTAAATGGGCCCCCGCATCCCTGCCTTCTCCCCCACGGGGGATGAGATTGGTCAGTGCGCCCCCTCATCCGCCCTGCGGGCACCTTCTCCCCCGTGGGGGAGAAGGCAGGGATGAGGGGGAACGCCCGCTCACGGCCTAGGCGGCTTTGACCGCCGCGAGCAAGGCGTCGGACTGGTAAACGATGGATTGCACCTCGTTCACCGTCGGCGGGTCGCTGACCGTCATGCCCAACGGATCAATATCCGCCAGCTGCGCGGTCAGCATATCCCACCGCGCCTGCATCGCCGCCATCTGCGACTGCATGGCCGCCATCTGCGCCTGCTGCGCGTCATACAAGGCTTTCAGCGCGTTGAACTGGTCGCGCAGTTCACTGGCTTCCGCCAGCGAATCATCCACGGGTTTTGTCGGGTCAAAGGGCATCATTTTTCCTTTCCATTAAAAGTTGGGGGGCGATGAGGACATTCATACCGTCGCCCACGGCATTTTGAAAGTGGCCGGATGCCAAGCTAATTTTGCCGCCAGCATCCGACCGGCGATGGCCTCTCCACCTTTGCATGATGCGGCAAAAATATTTCTCATGGCGTCGGCTTGGCCGGCGGCGTCGGTGTCGGCGTGGCCGGCGCGGGATTGTGCGGCGAGAGGAGGCTCGGCTGCATATAGACATCCAGTTTTTCCGGCTGACGCGGAAATTGCAGCGCGATGGTGAGCCAGTTCTTGCACAACTCCAATTGCAACGCCTCGCGCGCCGCTTGTTTAGCCTCCATCGTGACATCCTTCGCGACGGTGGTGGATTCGCTGGGCGCATAGACCGCGAGCCAGCCGGTCTTGAGCGCCGTGGCCTTGGTCAACGCCGGCGTGCCGGCCTGCGGCTGGTTGGCCGTCAATTTCGTTACCAACTCCGTCAATTCATTGCCCATCTGGTCGTCGCGCGTGGCGTTGAACGCCGACAGGCCGTGCGGGAAAAACGTGGCGAGCATCGGCGATTTTTTGCCGTAGGCGGTCTGCAACGCCAGATATACATCGCCCAGCCCGTCCGTAATCGTCTGCCGATAGGCCGTCTTGGCGGCCTTGGACGTCTTGCGGTCGCCCAGCGAACCTTCATCCGCCTGAAATGCCGTGTTCACATTGCCGAACGCCGTCTGCGTGGCCGCGATGCGGGCGGTGAGAAATCCACCCGGGTTATTGCCATTCATCTTCCCCAAATGGTCGGAAGTGAAGGCCACCAGATTGTTGATGCTGATGGCGACGTCGTCGAACGGATTGTTGAACGGTTTATGGAGGTCAAACATATAGGTGCGTTTGCTGCGGACAGGCGAAGCCGTTTCCACCTCATCGTAATGAGCCTTGCCATAGTAGAAATGTCCCCACCGGGCCATGGTTAATACATTGGTTGTTTCTTAAGGAACCCGGCCACAATGCGCCCGCCCCAAAAAAAATGCCACACGGTTTTTGCTAAAAAAATTAGCAAAAAATGGCCATCGCCAGCCACCGCCACCCGCGAACGGCCGCAAACCGGTTTCCCTCGCCCCGCCCAAGCGGGGAGAGTAGCCCTGTTGGGTAATGCACAACGGCAAAGTAGGGCTAATTACCAAGTAAACTCAAGGTATCGAAATCAATCTAAGACCCTGTCTATGAACATTAAAACAACCGGCGATTGGCTTAAATTTAAACGGATTGCTAAAAATCTCACACCTAGTCATGTGGCAATGAAAATGGGTATTGCAACATCTTTGGTTTACTCATTGGAAAGCAGCCTTTGTCAACCAGACAGTCAGCAGTTGAAGTCGCTAGCACAAATTTTAGAATTCGATGTCGAAGATTTAGAAACGGCCATCAAAAAAAAACCAGAATGCGCAATAATTTCTTGTGACTTTAAACAGACAGCAGACGGGTCAGCTGTTGGGTATTGCACAGCGAACTGTAATGGCTTTTGTTGGCTACCCGAGTGGGCTTAGGCAATTATTTGCCTTCCCATAAGCTGGGACCGGTGCTCTAATAATTGCCTATGTTGAATCTATCCGCCCAACAACTCCGTAAAGCCGCCGATCTCAAAGACCGGATTGCGGCGCTTGAAAAGCAACTGGCCGCCCTCACGGGGCGCCAAGCTGCTCCTGTTTCTATTCAGGCCGCCAAGCCCGCAAAGAAAAAAGGGATGAGCGCAGCCGGACGCGCCAAAGTTGCCGCCGCGCAAAAAGCCCGGTGGGCAAAGATTAAAGCCGCGAAAGCCCAAACGGCGTCCAAAGCTGTTAAGCCGGTCGCGGCCAAGCCGGCGAAGAAGAAGTTTGTGATGAGCGCGGCCGCCAAGGCCAAGATCAGTGCCGCGGCCAAGGCCCGGTGGGCGGCGAAGAAAACCGGCAATTCCGCCGGTAATTAACAGGGTGTTTTCTTCAATCGCAGTCCCGTATGGGCCTGCGCTTTTCACTTTGCACTCTATGATACGCGTTTTGACGCAGTTAATGCATTAATTTACCCTTCTGCTGAAATAGGGTGGCTGTGTCCGACATATCAATCGTAAAGTTGGGGCATGGAAATCCCCGCATCAACCGTTAGGGTGTGTCGTAGCTGTGGCGGTAAACTGGTTGAGAACGGCGGCAGCTCTCCGGAAAACCCAAACGTTTGCCGGTCGTGCACCACATTGAACGCCGCCAAAATGGATGGCTGCTTTGGCGATTCGGGGCGTGTGTTGGTCCGCATAAGTTATTGTGGATATGAACGCGTGGTTGGACGTTTCGGCTTGGTGGATGTTTAGTCAAAACCATCGGTTTCCTGGAGGCGTGCTGGAATGCCCGCGGCCGGCAGCATGGTTCGCGAGGGCGGAGCAGGGCGGCTGGACTGGCGATCCGGCAGGGTGGCAAGCATCCAGCCGTAATCGTTCGGCGTGCAACCGGCATGAGGCCGGGCGGTGGAAAGGCCGAATCTTGCCAAGAACTCGGCGGTGATGGATGCAACGGGGATTCACCAATGCCGGCGAGACCGTGCACTTCCGGATGTATTCAACCGGAGTATTTATATACCAATCCACCATTTTATTTTATAAAAGCTGGAATTTTGGATCGTGCCCCTCGTTGGCCGAACCTTGTTGTGCAATTGGTGAAATTTAATTAACGCTTGTTGATAAAAAGTTGCAGGGACGGCGCACTTTTCATCATAGTCCAGAACGGCCTCACTTCAGTGGACATCCCCTGTCCCGCCTCCTTGGGGCCCGAAATACACAAATCGCGGGTGATGCCAAGTGAAACCCGGCATTGCCCGCGTATTTTTTAGAATTATATAAACACGAAACAAGCATGGCCGATATGACACTGACCAAACACGACATAATGCTCCGCATCAGTGAAGAAACAGGGTTGCTGCAGATCCAGTCTTTGGAATTGGTGCAAGAGATTCTTGATCAGATTGCCGAGGCGCTGGCCAAGGGCGACCGGGTGGAGTTGCGGAACTTTGGGGTGTTTGAGGTGAAAAGCCGCAGGGCACGGGTCGGCCGCAATCCCAAAAGACCGAAACGAGACGTGCCCATCCCAGCCCGTTCGACGGTTAAGTTCAAGGCGGGCAAAGAATTGAAGACAAGGGTATTGGCGCTGGCGCCTAACTCGAAGGCGGTGTCCTGACACCTATGTGCTCCCGGCTGCCCGCTAAATTTTTTTGCTTGCTCTGGCTGACTGGTGTTCATCCCGGTTTTGACGGCGCGGCCAGTTTGACCGGCTGCCTTGCTATAGCCTGGCCGTCCGAGAAGCCGCAGGATGCGGTGCGCCAGCCCGGCAAGCAGGCGGGGCCGCCGGAAATATCCGGCGGCAGGTTTCATTTTCCAACGGCGGAGGATCCGGTGGTAAAAGCGCCGGCGATATTATTTTCTGGTGGATGCAGGCCTGGTAGTCTATAGAGATTCATGGACTGCCCAGAAAGTCATCCGGCCGCCTGCGGCGGGGTTGCAATTCTATGAAAAAACGAAAACAGCCCGTGGCCGCCCCGTCCTCGGTGGCGGTCAAAGCCGAACTGATATTTCCCATCGTCGGCCTGGGTGCGTCCGCCGGCGGGTTGGAGGCGCTGGAACAATTTCTGAAAGCCGTGCCGGAGAAAAGCGGTCTGGCCTTTGTCATCGTTCAACACCTTGATCCGGAGCATGAGTGCATCATGCCGGAACTCCTTCAGCGCGGCACGCCAATGAAAGTAATCCAAGTGACCGACCGCATGCCGGTGAAGCCTGACTGCGTCTATGTCATCCCGCCAAACAAGGATATGTCACTGCTGCATGGCGTGCTGCATCTGTTGGAGCCGACGGCGACGCGCGGGCTGCGGCTGCCGATTGATTTTTTCTTCCGCTCACTGGCGGCGGACCAGCGGGAGCGCAGCGTGGGCGTCATCCTCTCGGGCATGGGCAGCGACGGGATGCTGGGGCTGAAGGCGATCAAGGAACAGGCGGGGCTGGCACTGGTGCAGGACCCTGCCACCGCAAAATTTGACGGGATGCCGCGCAGTGCCATTGATGCGGGGCTGGCAGACCTCGTGGCAGCGGCGGGGGAATTACCGGGCAAACTGCTCCAGTATCTGCACCACGCGCCGATCTTCACGCCCGGCGACCCGGCGCTGGATGGCGGGACGCAAAGTCATTTGGAAAAAATCATCATTCTGCTCCGGAGCCGGACGGGACATGACTTTTCGCTGTATAAGCCCAACACGCTTTACCGGCGCATCGAGCGCCGCATGGGGCTGCACCAGATTCCCAAAATCGGCACCTATGTCCATTATCTGCGTGAAAATCCGCAGGAGGCGGAGCTTCTGTTCAAAGAGTTGCTCATCGGCGTGACCAGTTTTTTCCGCGATCCGGCCGTGTGGGACATGTTGCGGGATGAACTGTTGCCGTCGCTGCTGGCCGGCCGCGAGCCGCGCCACACGCTACGGGCGTGGGTGCCTGGCTGTTCCACCGGCGAGGAAGCCTATTCACTGGTGATGGTTTTCAAGGAGGCAGTGGAGAAATTGAAGCCGCGCAGCAACCTCACTCTCCAGATTTTTGCCACCGACCTCGACCAGGACGCGATGGAGAAAGCCCGGGCGGGTTTCTTTCCGCTGAACATCTCGGCCGATGTTTCGCCGGAGCGGCTCAACCGTTTTTTCACCCGGGAGGAACACGGCTACCGCATCGCCAAGGAAATCCGCGAGCAGATCATCTTCGCGCCGCAAAACCTCATCATGGATCCGCCGTTCACCAAGCTGGACATTTTGAGCTGCCGCAACCTGCTCATTTATTTCACCCCGGAGCTGCAGAAGCGGCTGTTGCCGCTGTTCCATTACAGCCTGAATCCCGCCGGCGTCCTGATGCTCGGGAGCGCGGAGAGCGTCGGCAGTTTCTCCCACCTGTTTGCGCCGGTGA
>Ga0208507_1002007_pt1 | contig 10799 bp, 3 predicted proteins | sample CryBogCBH12Aug01_FD_184626 | JGI IMG/M metagenome (GOLD analysis project Ga0208507, IMG submission 184626) | Freshwater microbial communities from Crystal Bog, Wisconsin, USA - CBH12Aug09.1 (SPAdes) (version 2) | ecosystem: Environmental > Aquatic > Freshwater > Lake | place: Crystal Bog... | reverse complement strand
TCCTTCCATTCAAGGCTGATCCTCTCAAACACGACCTGGGTGAGATGCGATACAGGAAATACCTTTGTGATGGTTGAACAATAATTGCAGGTTCCTTGCTGAATTTCGTTTGGGTTGATCCAATTACTTATCGGTCCTGGACCGAGGCAAGGGAAACAGACATCACCCTCGTGGCCGCTATAACCCCGCTCTTGTTCTTCCATCCATTGATTTTTCACAAAACCCATCAGGAACTCCCTATTTGTTGGGCCTTACTTCAAACCCGCGAATGCCTTCTGGTTTCATCCTTCTCCACGAATTTTCTTAATCAGTGACGCACCCTGCGCCAAATCAGCGGCTCTCAACTCGATCACTGACCACCCGATGTCACCCTTCCGGAGTGCTTCCCGAATGGCCCGATCTCGTCGGAGTCGCATCCCTGTGTGGAAGGCTGCGCCGTCCACATAGATGAGGAGCTTCGTTCCAGTCACACGGAAGTCTGCGGCGCTGATGGGTGCACTGGTGCTATCAGGGCCCACTGACACCTGCTTCTCGACTTCCAGGCCGTGCTTTTCGAAGAGGCGCAGGAATTTCAGTTCTAGGGGGGATCCCACGCCTGCGTCAAAGGCTTCCAGCCAGGGCCTTGGATCATCCGCATCTCCGCGTTCTGAGGGAAGTGGGGCCGGGGGCTCGGCGGCGAGCATTTCCAGGTCAGGCATGATGTGCGGCCAGGAGAGGTGATCGTGATGCCTCTGGTTGGCATAGGACTTCAGGCAACGGTAGCAAGCTGTCTCACACCTGGGGTGATCGAGGTGTTCGATGGCTCGTCGTGCCACAAGGTGCATTTCCTCTGCACAGCGCTCTAGGAAGCCACTTCCACCTACAGCAGGGTCGATAAAAGTAAGTGACCCGAGCTTGCGAGTCCCTCCACCATCACGCTCCTCCCACATGGGTTCGAGTTCGAATTCGATCTCCGAGCCGTCCAGAAGGTAGAGCTGCCGGAGTCCAGTGCGGAGGGCGTAGCCGAGGGAGTATCCCCAGCGCAGGTATTCCGATTCCTCGAACTGCCTGGGCAAGGCCACCGTGATCCGGAGGGTGGTGGCTGGTAGGGATGTAGTGATGGCGGCAGGAACAGGGGGCTGACCGCTCCTCTGGCAGCCACTCCCGTGGCCGAACTGATCTGGCCCCTCCGCCCTGCGCGGGCGTCGGCGGGCGCCATTTGGGTTCGCCTCATCCGGTACGGTGAGGTTCCTCCCACAACTTGAGCAGAGATAGAAACCCCTGGCTCCCTCGTGGAGCAGGGGCTTCCCCTGGCGCAGGTCAGCTTCCGCTGGGGCCTTCCACTCATTGACCCAGCGGACGGTCTCGGCGGCTCGAAGCTCGGCAACCCACCCTGTGACAAGCCGGTAGCGGGCGGTTACCCGCCCGTTTCGCTGGGGGTGGCAACTCACCAGAGAAGCAATGGAGAAGCGATCCTCTTCTTCCAATACGGGTGTGTCTTGCCTGGTGGCCAGGAAGCCTCCGTATTCGTAGCCCGGGTAGCCTCCGCGCTGTCCATCGAGGACCTCATCAGAACCGCATCGCGGACAGGCAGGCGATTGGGCGTCGAATTTAAGGGTGCAACGCCTGCACCGCACATATACCCAATCAGGTTCCTGTGACTTCGGGTTCCATGGTGAGGACAGGTCCAGTCCCACAACACGCCAGCGGTGGCCACGAGCATGGACAAGAGCTTCGGGCTGGAACTGAGCCAACCCGAACCGCCTGGCAACGGTAAGGGGGTCCTCTTCGTGCTCGTCGTTCAGCAACCTGAGCGTGCTGGGCTGAGTTGGGAATTCGTATCCGGGAAGGATCCCGAACTCCGCGAATCGGCGCATCGGGTGTCCGCTGCTGCGGTCGTCCGCATCCCCCACATTCCGGTCATCTCGTAATCCAAGCAAACGCCGCTTGAGGTCCTGAGCGTGGATGGCCGAACGATCGCCTCGGCCCAGTTCGTTCCATCGGTCGATGGTCTCCTGGAGTTTGACGATCTGGATCCTCACCCGGTCGAAGAGGTCCCGGATTCGAGCTGGCAGCAGTTCCAAAACCCTTTCCAGGGTCTCTCTGGATCCGAGTCCTGCAGGTCCAAGAACATCTTCGCCCCAGGCATCGAGCGCAAGGTCGATGGCATGGGGAAACTGGGCCCTAACAGACTCGATCAGTCCTTCCATCCGGGCCTCGTCGATCTGCCCCTGAATGTTGATGTAGTCACCCATCCGCCCGGCAAGCCCTGGATCCGCAGATCCAAAAGCCATGGCGTGAAGGTGGCGAAGGACCACATCCCGGTTACCCAGGCCGACGCCTGGTGCAGGGACTTCCCCGGCGATCATTTCTGCTGGTTTATCGAAAAAGTAGCCATCGTGAGGGGTACTGCGGGCATAGCCGAGGACGATGCCAACCCGAGTGCGGCGCCCTGCGCGGCCCCCACGTTGGGCGTAATTGTCTGGGCGTGGGGGGATATTCCTCATCACCACGGCATCCAGACCGCCCACGTCGATACCCATCTCAAGGGTCGGCGAACACGCCAGCACATTGATCGTGGACCGGAGACCTGCCTCGCCCCGCCCCGTGGGGGCACCTGGAGGTGGTGCCTTGAACTTGGCCTCCAGTTCGTTCCGGTCATCTCCGGTGATCTGGGCGGTGTGTTCTCCAGCCACCAGAGCCATGATGTCGGGGTTCAGAATGCGCTGGACGTATCGGTTCCGACTGACTTCCTCGTCTGCCCAGGGCTGAAGGTTGCCACGGCACTTCGGGCACGGGCTGCCGTCCACCACCCAGGGCATCCGGACATTGCAGATCGAGCAGCGATAGCGATCAGCGGGGGCGATCAACTCAAGCAGTACGGTGTCCGCATTAATTTGAAGCAGGTTCCGGGAACGCCTGAATCCATGCAGGGGGTTCGACCTCAGAAGACGGGGCCCCCGAGTGAGGAATGAGAGCACGCCAAGCAGCCCTTCCTCCGTGGCCTCGGCACCGCCCATGCGTTCCATCAAATGACGGAAGAGCCGTTCGAGGTTGGGCCCTCGGCCTCCGGCCCTGGGTCGGCGCCAGATGTTCAGATGTTTGATGCCCTCGGGTACCTCGCTGCTGTCGATGGAACCGACAGGATTGCCTTCAGGATCACAGGCATATCCAAAGGGCGTCTTGATACGACGCTCCCAGTCAGCCGGAGTCTTGAACTCCTCGGAGCAGTTCGGGCTGCCGGGGTGGAAGCAGATCATCGGGCGCGAGATGGCGGAACGACGACGCATCTCCTCCAGTAGGCACCGGCTGAGGAATCGGAGTTGGTGGGTCGTAATCCCCAAGGTATCCGCAAGGGTTTGTCCCTGCTCCGCCACATAGGCATCCAGGTGCTCGTAACGGACCCCGACAAGACCAAGATTGAAGAGAGAGGCGCGGTACCCTGTGCTGACGGCGAGGTCGTCGAGGAGGGGGGCCTCTTCCCAGGCCCGGGCCTTCGCCTGGACATTGCTCGGAAGGTAGGCAGCGTTATCGAACCCCTGGCAGTGGGGGTTGTCCCCTCGTTCTACGCCAAGAGCCACCAGCCGTGTCAGGGCCTCGTCCAAGGTTCCCCGGCGGTTGGGCAACTGCCGAAGGGCTTGCACCACCCTGCGCCGCATTCGGTCGTAGCGGCCTGAATAGGTGATGAATCGCGCCTGGTGGGCGGCGTCCTGGCGGCTGTCAGAGAAGACCAGCAAGCGCTCCTTGCCGTCGTGGCCTGGGCGCCCCTTGTTCTGCTCGGCCAGTCCCTCTACTAGTCCTTCAGAGATCACCCGGACGGCAGCAGAGGTGCCCAGCGACACGGGCGTGATGATGTCCCGCGCTCCTGCCGTGCCTCCACACACCAGGCAGCGTTTCCGGGCGGGGGCCAACACCACACGCATGGAATAGGTAGTTTCGTCGGGTGAGAATGAACAGGTGGCAGGGTCGAAACTGCCTTCCAGGACCTGCTCCCCACGCATCTGCTGCTCAACCCCGACCAGCCCTTCTTCGGCCTCGTCGGCGTCCTGGCGGCTGCGGTCGTAAAGCATCCATTCCGTCTCGGAAAGCCGGTTGGCATTCGGTCGGAGGACGTCTGCCCCAGGGCCATCAGGACCGGTTATGAACCGCAGGGTATCGGCACCACAAGAACGGCAAAGGTACAGTGGCGCTGCCACATGTCCGCATTCACAGTGCTCCTCGCCCATGGGGTAGAGGCGACCGCAGCCAGGGTCCACGCATCGCGTGAACCGCCACCCACCCCGGATGAAACGGTGCACCCGGAGGCGCAGCCCTCCAGGCATGGCCTCCGGGAGCGCCGCACCGACCACCAGGGCAGTGGTGACTTCCTTCCGGATGGCCTCCAGATCTGCATCAGCACGCTGGGGCACCTCGGCCCGAATGCGCTCGGCAATCTGGCTCACGGACATGGGCCGACGGGCCAACAGGCCATTCAGGTGCCAGAGCACGCCAGCCTCCCGGACGAGGGTGTCCAGGGGCTTCTCCGGGCTGCTGCCCACAAGCTGGGCCAGGGTAGCCCGAAGACCAGCCTCATCCCCCAGGGAGAGGGTGACATTCGCTACTGGAGCAGGCGGCCATTTCGCTTCGGGCGGGGTGGTCAGGTCGCACAACTGTTCCCCGATCACCTTGAACCGGGTTGATTGGATGCCAGTCAGCTTCCCGAGGAACTCTTGCACCGCTTCCACCCGGAGCCGCTGAACCTCCTCTGCCGAATAGTTGGCCTCATCCAGGCTCTTGATCGTGGCGGAGGTGGCCACAGGCAGCACCTCGGGGAACCTGCGCCGATCACTCCGGTCATCTGCGGCCCAGTCCTGGCGGGCTTTGCGGAGGTGGGCCAGGAGGCGACGGAACAGGAGGGCGATGTTGGCGCCCAGGCCGCCCCGGTAGGTGTGCACCTCATCCAGCACCACGAAGCGACAGCGATGGTTGGCGAACAGGGCGTCCCGGTCGGCGGGGCGCACCAGCAGGTATTCCAGCATCATGTAGTTGGTCAGCAGGATGTGGGGCGGGTTTTGGCGGAGGCGCTGCCGCTCATCATCCTTGGTGGAACGGTCGTACCGGGCCACCTTCACGTGGTTATGGCCGGACTCCTCCAGATATTGCCGGATGCGCTCTTCCTGGTCGTTCGCCAGGGCATTCATGGGATAGACCAACAAGGCCGTCAGGCCCGAACGCTGGAACTTGACCGAGTCCTCGATGGCGTTCTGGATGACGGGAAGCAGGAAGCACTCAGTCTTGCCGCTACCCGTTCCTGTGGTGACCACTAGGGGCCCAGCTTCGGGGCCCAGCAGGTTGGTGAGGGCTTCGCTCTGGTGGAGGTAAGCGGTGGGGCTTCCGCTTCGGGTCTCCATGACCTGGGCCAGTCGGGCATCCAGTCCGAGGTCTTGCCACCGCTGGCCGGGGCGAAAGGCACGGTGCGCCTGGAAGAAAGGTTCCTGGGCCAGGAAGCCAGCCTCACCGAGGGCGGCCTCCAGGGCGGCTCGTAATTGGGGGTCACGGGCCTGAAATTCCGTGGAGATATAGCTGCGGTATTCCTCAAGCACCTGGTCCACGACGGTGATGGGGTTCAGAGACATGCCGGCTCCGGAGGAATCAGATCAATGGCGTCATACAGGGTGGATTCAACCTCCATGATTCCATAACTAACCTTAATGTCCATGATGTGACAAAAGGTGACCAAATCGCCGAACGGTTAGATTCCACCCGCCAAACGGTACTTGGTACCACGGCGCTGGCCCTCCACCACGGCGTGCCCCTCGTCCACAAGTTTGCGCAGTAGTGGCCGAACAGCGGTGGCATCAAGGCCTGTGGCAATCTGGGCATCGCCAGAGGTGATCTCCCCCCGCTCCTGGATTAGGCAGGTTAGGAGGGCAAAGACATCTTGGTCGATGGTGACCTGGGCGGGTCTGCGTACAGAAGGTCTGCCTGCCGCCTCGACTTCTCGGATGCCGTCAAACAAGGGGCCGAGTCCACCTTGCGAGTCCAATTCTTCACCAGGGATAGGGAGGACGATGGTTGGCTTAGGTAGGTACTCATTAAGGGGGATATCCCAGTAGGGATCATGCTTCTTTCTATAGGCATTAAAACCGATGGCCTTCAGTTCGTCGAAAGCTGCAAAACATAGCTCTGGTGACTGGGGATGACTCCGGTGACTGAAGGCGGAAAGCACATGTGCATATTGCTCACGATTCAAGCCAAAGGCTTCTGCCACCACAGCGTCCACCGCGGCACGCACTGACCAACGAGTCAAAACTCCATCAAGCACAGGCCAAGCATGATTGGGCTTTGGTTCGCGCCATTCGTCGCCCACTTGCTCGACCCATAGGCGTGCATAGCCCTCGTGATTACAGGTCAGCCGGAGGGCAGCATGAGCCAGGAAGCTTTTCTGCTCAGGGCTGAGATCGGGGAAGGGACAGCCATTGAGAATGAAAAGGTTCACGTTTGCCGACGATTTCTGCCGCAACGCCCAATCAAATATGAAGGAATTTGCTACCGCTGATATCAAAATTACTGAAGAAGTCGGACTCCTAAAAGGCTCACGCTCAACAGGTGCTGAATTTCCGCAAACCACTCCTGGTGGAAGAATACAATAGATCCCTGAACGCTCGTCAGTTGATCTGGCAATAGCCCTATAGGCCATGCGGTAGTACTGAGCGGCCCTCAACCACTCTGGCTTATTCGATAGAGCACTGACTGACACCAGATAGCGCGGTCGTTCGCCCCAACTATCATCGAATTGGTGGAAGGTCTTACCTTCGTGGAGTGGGAGGTAGCCTTGCTCCCGAAGTGAAGCGGCCAAATCCGGAATGCGGGGGTCAGAGCTTGATGGAAGGACGGACGGTGTTGGCGTGAAGCGGTGCGAGTCATTTGACATGTCGCACTCACGCCCCAACCGAATGACCAACTCTGAGAGCCAAGCGCCCAAGAGCTTTGTGCTCCCGAAGCATGTCTTAGCTATCTCTGCATCTATGGCAGTTCTAAGTTCTAGGGTGGTCAAGTATTCTCCACCTGTTCTTCGCACAAATTCCGCGCTATAGCGCATGCGGTCGCCAGCGTCGAAGAGTCGACCAAGGTCATGCCAGTAAAACCCACACTCGAATTCTTCTGTTCCGGAAGGATCCTGTTGAGCCACAACCGCCGCGAATTTAAATCGGGAGTCGATATCAAACAACTTCTTAAGGTTTTCAAAGGAAAAGCAGCAGCGCAGGGCCATCTTCTCAAGGTATAGCTGCCGAACGCCAGTGGCACCGGCATTAGAGTGGAACGCAGAAGGAACTACCACACCCGTGTAACCAAGGTCTCCAAGGATGGAAGCATTTCGTTCCATGAACACTCGGAAGGCGTCAAGTTGCCTTCCTGCAAGATCACCATCAATGGTGACCTTCTGATAGTCGAACAGCCTGTCATTAGATCTCTTGAATCGTTCGAATGCTTCCTGATGGGCTGCGAACGGCAAGGAAACCGTTTCATCGAGAAGCAACCGCGCCTCAACCTGGGACCTTTCACGTTTTGTCGGGGCATCGATGACAGCCAAATCGAACGCAGCTAGAAATTCCTTGGTATTGAATTTGATTGCATCCCAAGGTGGGTTCCCGAGTACCGCATCAAAGCCACGTTTTGGTCCATCACTGGGATGGAACACTTCTGGGAAAATCAGTTCGAAGGCCACACCTTCCCGCCCGAGTCCCACCATGTCTCGCAGTCGCGGGTGAATGGCCTGGATGCTATCGGTGTCTCCTGAAGCCCCAACTGTCTGTGCCAGTGCCAAATAGGCCTCGTCGTCACAGGCATCCCCAAGCATTACACCGCCGCTCCAGGCCGCTGCTAGACACTTCAGGGGGCTCAACGCAGTATTGAGTTTCTCGTTAGCGATCCACTTTTTTTCCAGGTCTGCCACATCCTTGCCCACACTTGCTTCGAGATCTCGCACGTGGACCAGGGCATCGGCCAAGGTAGTCCGGAGCTGTTCCGTGAGGCCCTGGGAGTAAAGGTCATCCAGCTTCGCACCACTCTTCGGGTAGGTAAGCAGGTGCTCAAAATTCGGTCCCGTGAGCGAATCACCACAGACAAGCCGGTGGTCCATGAATGTGAGTGGTAGACCCTCAGCGTAACTTTCTAGCCAGAGGGACAGCTTTGCAAGTTCTACGGCGAGGGAGTTCTTGTCCACCCCATACATACAGTGCACGGCTACCAGACGGCGGCACAGTGCCTCAGCCTTCTTTTGGGAGAGCCCGCTCTCTTCACCCTCCGAAACTCGGCTGGGCAGATAGGCGACAAGTTCATCATCCGGATCGGGTAGATCCTCAACCCGCCTTCGTAGCGCGATGGCATGAGCTAAAAGGCTGTCGTGTTCGAACCCCAATGTTTTAGCAGCCTGCTCCTCTGCCTGAACGGCAAGTTCATCGCAGAGACGGCAGGCTTCGTATAATGCTTCGCCCAAGTATCGACAGGACTCGACCAGGAAGTGACCGCTGCCCATGGCCGGATCGATGACCTTCAGTTCCAGGATCTTTCCGGGCTGTGGATCCTCCTTGGGGCTGCGTTCCAGAAGCTGGGGCCCTAGGGTTTCCTGCACCAGGAAGCGGACAAAGGGATGGGGCGTGTAGTAGCTGCCGGTCGATTTGCGGCCAAGCCCCACGCGGAGAAAGAACTGGTTCGCGGGGATGTCCTCGATGAACACAACCCTGGTGGCGCCACGGGGCGCTTCTGTCTCTTCGTCTCCCGGATCCTCTTCCGTGTCTTCGGTGGCATCAGCCTCCGATTCTTCGTTCGGGGCATTGGCTCGGTAGGGATTGCCCTGGGCACTTGGAACAACCACTTCCAGCTTGGCCCGGCGTAAGCGACACATGGGTTCGGTGGTGATGCCTGGTTCCAGTTCCAGCAGGGCCTCGTAGACTCGGCCTAGATCCTCCACGTCCAGGGCACCGTAATGCACGCGCTCCCGCTCCAAACGCCCATCTCCCGGCGTCCAAAGAAGGGCATCCAGAAGCTGCGCGACGGCAGCCTCTCCCCAACTCAATCGATCCAGGAGTGGTGTGGCATCCTCCCCGAAGAGCATGCCTCCCAGGGCCTTGATCTCCAGTTCGCTGGAACTCATGCCACCGGCAAACATCCGCCACAGGGCACGAAGCCCGCTTTCCAGGAAGCCTCCGCTGTCGGCTCCTTGGTCGATCACCCTGCGGACGATTGGTGCCATGGCGGTATTGGGTGAGTAGGTGTTCCGCCAGAGGCTGGTGGCCGCGAAGCTGAAGGCCCGCGCCGGATCGGCAGACGATTCCAGCTTGAATACGAAGAGCAGGCGATAGACCAGGATCAGGCCTTCCCGCCACATCTCCTTCGCGAGCTGGTCCGTGGGCCCGGATGACGCGAGTGCCTCCTGATTGGCCGGGTTGTTCATGACCTCCTGGATGAAGCCCTCAATGGCCTTTCGGGCCTGCACCCGCAGTTTCTTTGTGACCTGGCTCTGGGCCAATCGAGCGGCGTCGGTCAGGTCTGGAATCGCGGCCACGCCAATAGGCGAAGCCAGGGCCCGGAACAGTCGATAGGAATCAGGGGCGTTTCGCGCCTCTCGCCACCCACCGGATCGGCTCAATGACACGGAGATGTGGCTATCGGGACGGGCCGGATCGCAGATCAGGAGGCGCAGTTCCTCGCCATCCGTCAGAAGGCCGACCCGCTCCCCGCTGGCCAGCAGTACGCGCTGGGCCACCCTGGAGGGACTGAAGCGGTAGGCTCGCCCTCGACGGTTCGGGGCATCCGGATCCGTGCCCAGTGCCGTGGCCCAGGCCCTCAGCTTCTCGCCACCGGTCACCTTCAGGAGATAGCCGCCGTCCTCGGCGCCTTCGCGGGTCACCACGGTGTCCTGGGGTTCCCAGGAGGAATAGCCGAAATGCGTTGCCAGGGGTTCCAGCACGTGGTTGAACACGCGCCGATCCCCACCCTGTTCACCCAGGGCCCTCAGCTTCCTGCGGAAGGCATCCCAGGTTTCCTGGAGGGCCCGGCCTTCCTCCCCGGTGTTCTTGGGGAGCGGGGACCGGCGGGCGAGTTCGGTTTCCAATTGGGCGAGGACGAAAGGCTCGGGGAGGGCTGGACCGAAGAAGGTGCAGTCGCGGAGATTCAGTGCCATCTCAGCGCCCCCCTTCTGGCATGAGCATCAGCAACCCCAGGGGGAAGGGGGGCAGGGTGCGGGCTTCACGGTGGGGGAACAGATCCTTCTCGCGCCGACGGAAAAGGCGGATGATCCCATCGGCTTCCCGACGGCCACTGACCGGGTTCTTACCGTCTGTGGCAAAGGCCGCGAGCCGTTCCATGGGGTCACTCAGTACAGCCCAGCGGGGCAGTTCGGGCGCCTCCTCGAAGAGGCCCTGCTGGGCCTGGCGGATAGGACCGCAGATGGCCTCGACTCGAGTACGCAGCCAGGCCTCCAGTTCCCGATATTCATCCTCGGAGATACGAGCCACCTCGGAGTACCACGGTTCTGCAATCCGGTTGAAGGTCTCCATGGCCGCTGCCTTTGGTGCATCCGACCAACCCTGGGCCCAGGACTCGAAGTGTCCCTCCCACAGGTCCTTTGGGGAGATGGCTCGACCGCTGTCCACCAGCCGAAGCCATTGGTCTGGATGGTCATAGACCGTGCAACGCCCGCTGCGCTCGATTTGGACGGCGAGGACCCGCTCGTATTCATGGCCACGGGGGCTTTCGATGGCTCCCAGGTAGGTGCAGAGCAGGGCCGGTTCTGGGATGGGGAGTTCCAGAGCGCTCACGCGGCGGTCCAGCCAGGC
>Ga0208507_1002005_pt1 | contig 10805 bp, 13 predicted proteins | sample CryBogCBH12Aug01_FD_184626 | JGI IMG/M metagenome (GOLD analysis project Ga0208507, IMG submission 184626) | Freshwater microbial communities from Crystal Bog, Wisconsin, USA - CBH12Aug09.1 (SPAdes) (version 2) | ecosystem: Environmental > Aquatic > Freshwater > Lake | place: Crystal Bog... | reverse complement strand
TCGCTGAAAAATTGCGCGCACAGAAACTTTCCGTGAGCACGCTGCTGGCCATGGGCGATCCGCCCGCTGAAATTTTGAAAATCGCCGTCGAAGAAAAATGTGATTTGATTGCGATGACCAGCCACGGACACCGTTTTTTTGGCGATTTGTTTCACGGCAGCACCATCACGAAAGTCCGCCACGACACGTATATTCCCCTGCTCGTCCTGCGCGCGAAAAAGATTTGAAAATCACTTCGTGACTGGGCGGCTAACGCTCTTCAAACGCTCACGCACCATGTCCGCGCGAATCAAATCGCGTTCCTCCGCTGATAGTTTATCCGAAATCTGCTTCTGCAAATGCGCCGGCTGCGTCGTCAGGAAAAGTTCGTCCACCAACGCGCGTTCCGTGCCAGGAAAGGAACCGAGATCAATTCCGAGCCGCAGCAACGAGAGCAGGTTCATCGTTTCCTTCGATGAAATGCTGTGCGCATTCGCGAGCACGCCATATGCGCGTCCGACATGATTGAAAACTGTCTTCGGCTTTTTTTCCAGCAAAGTCTGCCGCGCGTTTTCTTCGTGTTCGATGATTTGCGATAAAACTTTTTCCAAACGTTCGACGATGGCGTTTTCGCTTTCGCCCAACGTCATCTGATTGGAGACTTGAAAAATATTTCCCAGCGCTTCCGTGCCTTCGCCGTAAAGCCCGCGCACAGCGAGACCAAGTTTGTTCACCGACTGGATGATGGGGTTGATCTGTTCCGCCAAAACCAAGCCGGGCAAATGCAGCATCGCACTCACGCGAATGCCCGTGCCGAGATTCGTCGGACACGCGGTCAAATAACCAAGCTCATTGTCGAAGGCGAAATTCAATTTTTTCTCCAGCGCGGAATCCAGCCGGTCAATCGCGTTCCACGCCTCGCGGATTTGAAAGCCCGGACGCAGCGCCTGCATCCGCAGATGATCTTCCTCGTTGATCATCACGGAAAAAGTTTCCGCGCGGTTCAAGACGAGTCCGCTGCCGACATTTTTGGCGGCGTGCTCGCGACTGATGAGATGACGCTCCACGAGAATCTGCTTGTCCAGCGCGGTGAAATTATCCATCGCCTCGGCAAACGAATCCGCCATTTCCGGCAACGCGCTCACCGCTGGCAAAACCGTTTCCAGAATTTTCACGCGCTCCGGTTTTTTTGCCCAGCCGGGAAACGCGAATTCACGCAGATTGCGCGCGAGCCGGACGCGGCTCGACATGACGATACGGTCGTTAGGGCCGTGCTGCTGCGCGGCTTGTGACGGCGTGATTAAAAATTGGTGCAAATCTTTCATTTCACAATTTTGGCCGGAGCCGCGCCGCTCAAAATTTTAATTTCATCGCGCAACTGCGCCGCGGTTTCAAAATCTTCCGTCTCGACTGCCTTGTTCAATTTTTTCTGGAGCAGTTTGAGGCGGTCACCCGTCTCGCGCGATTTGCGCAACGCCTCCGGCGCTTTGCCGGTGTGCCGCACGCCTTTGTGCATGGACTTGAGCAAGCCGCCCAAACCTTCCGCAAAAGTCTGATAACATTCCGGACAACCGAGGCGACCGGACTTTTTGAAATCTGCCTGCGAAAATCCGCAGCGCGGGCACTTCAATAATTCAGCGCCTGCCGCCGCTGGATCGAGTTCCTGCGACGCGCCGAGACCGAGCATCAAATCCGCCATCGCGAAGCTCGTAGGGTCAGTGATGCCCTTGGCCTTCGCGCAGTCCTCGCACAAATCCAGCTTCTGCATCTTCTCACCCACGATTTGGGTCAGATGCACGGTGGCCGGTTTTTCTTTGCAGACGCAGCATTGCATAAAATTATTTTAGCACGGATTAACTAATTTTGCTGTTTCAATTGGTCTAATTTTTTAGACGCTCGTAAATCTCCCTGCGCGGCGGCTTTTTGAAGCCAATAAACTCCTTGCTCCTGATTTATTTCACAACCTTGCCCATTTAGAAAATGCAAACCAAGTTCGCACTGTGCAGAAGCGTCTCCATTAGTTGCCTGTGGTTGCAGGAAATGAATTGCATTGGCTTGGGCTTGATAGTTTTTTTCTTTGGATTTTTGTCGCGCCACAGCATCCGCCTTGGCTTTCAAAACGAGCGGATGATTTTGGATTTCATATTTTGTTATATCGATTTCTTTTTCCAAAAGTTCTGGAGATGGTGTAACTGTAACGCCATAACTCATTTTCTTAACCGTGCGACGCCCTCCTGAAACCGCCGTGAACGAATAAACTCCGTCTTCCATCGCCATACATCCGGTGAAAACTTGGTCGTCAACAGTTTGAAAAGGATAGCCATCAACAAAAACGTCTGTGGCATCAGGATCGGTTGGCTTTACCAAAACCCCATCAGGTAATGTTTGAAGAACTTTTCCACCTACATAATTCCAACCACCGCCATAGATGTAATTTGTAACACCATGAACAACGCGGAAGAAGCCACCAGCATTAGCGCCTTGCAAATCTTCCAAGTGCTGTCGTAATTGATTTAAGCTGGCTAACTGCTCCTCGTAAGCCGCCTGATTTGCCGAAGCTATTCGCGCTTGTTCTTGCGAATACCGCGCTTGTTCTTGCGAATACTGTTCCTGTATTTCCCTTTGCTGTTCGAGTTCTGCTCCACTATCAATATGATTCAATGGATTATCAGCAACTGAAGCCGCACCATTCGGACCACATTTTGCAACCGTCGCTAAAAATAAAAGACCAATTGAAATTATTGCAGATTTTATTTTCATAAACAGCAAGGATGTTTTTATTTGTATATCGGCTCGCCGGAGACTTTCGTCAAGGCGTGGTATGCCGCAATCAATTTCAGCGACAACGCGCCGGGCTTGCCGGAACCAATCACGCGCCCGTCAATCTTGATGACTGGCATGATTTCCGCGCCAGTGCCGGTGAGGAAACATTCGTCCGCGTTGAATAAATCGTAGCGCGTCAAATTCGTCTCGCACACTTTCACGCCGAGTTGTTCCGCCAGCTCCATCACCGTGCCGCGCGTGATACCGTAAAGCGCGCCCGCATAATTCGGCGGCGTGTGCAACGTGCCATGCTTGATGGTGAACAAATTATCCGCCGTGCATTCGGACACAAAACCTTCGGCGTTCAACATCACGGCTTCTTCCACGCCCGCGTTGTTCGCCTCGATTTTCGCGAGAATGTTGTTCAGATAATTCAGCGACTTGATGGCGGGATTCACCGCGCTGTGCAAATTGCGCACGGTCGGCACAGTCACAATGTCCATTCCGCGCGCATAAAGTTCCGCTGGATAAACCTGAATCTTGCCCGCGATGATGATGACGCTTGGCTTCTTGCAACTGCGCGGATTCAAGCCGAGCGTGCCCACGCCGCGCGTCACGATGAGGCGGACGTAGCAATCGCGCAATTTGTTCGCGCGGATGGTTTCGACCGTGGCCTGCATCATCTGCGCATGCGTCATCGGGATTTCCAACAGAATCGCCTTCGCGGAATAATACAGGCGGTCAATATGTTCCTTCAATTTGAACACGCGACCATTGTAGGCGCGGATGCCTTCGAACACGCCGTCGCCATAAAGCAAACCGTGGTCAAACACGGAGACTTTGGCGTCGCGTTCGCTGCAATATTTTCCATCAATAAAGATTTTCATGCAAAGGAAGCCAAGCTACGGGAAAAAATGAGTTGAAGCAAACGTGAATTTCCGCGTGACAAGTTGTCGGTGGCTGATATATTTCGCGGCCTTTCGTGACCCTATGGTCTAGCGGTTAGGACACCTCCCTTTCACGGAGGTAGCCCGGGTTCGATTCCCGGTAGGGTCGCCATTCTTCACGAAAGACAATGAAATCAATGCTTCTGTGAGTTTTAACGGTTTCAAAAACAGGCCAGTGCTAAAGCCTAGTGCTAAAATGTCCTGCCATTTCAGTAATGTTTTGGGATTCTTTTTTGCGGGCTTTTTCCACGCCATATTTCACCAACGGCGGCAGCGGATGGCTGGCGGGAAGGATGCCTGCGAACTGGCGCGCGGACTGCCACGCAACGGGCGGTTGCGTGCCGCCGGGGACGGCGGGCAGCAGTCAGCGTGACAGTGAAGCAGCCGGTGGACACACAAGACGATGTTATCTTCAATGAACCGGGCCGTCGGGCGCGTGTCGCGCGGGGAGACGGCGGGGACTCAATGCCGAGGGTTCACGCGGAGCGGGATACGGCATTGGGGCGGCTTTGCAGATAACATCTCTTGTGTGGCTACCGGGTTCGCATCCTTCATGCCAGCCATCCGCAGAGCCAAAGTTTAGTTCGCGTGGCCGGGATTCGTCGGGCGCGGCGCGGGAGTGCGCGCCCGTTTATGCTGACTCCCCGGTGATCTGGCGGAGCGTCGGGCGAAGTGCGACAAGGGCAACACGGGGCGCAACGTAGCCGGGCGCGCAGACTGATGGCCGGGGTGTCAGCCCATTGCCGGTCTTGGGAAGTGAGGGCGGACTGTTTCGTGTAACGCAGAGAAACGAAAGCTGGCCGCGCTCACGGCTTCCCTGTCGAGTCGCGCAGCGACGAGGTTTCCCCGCCGACACCTGCGCGCCAGACAACCGTTGAATGTCGTGGCCGGGTGGATTGGCACGGTGACATTCGAGCAAGGCGCGGCGTGATTCGCGCGCGGGTGTAGCGAAAGGCACGCCGAGCGGGACGTTCGCAAACCAGTGATGGCGTGCCGGTGCAAGGCCGTTAGGCCGCAGCATGAGCGTCGGCGTCCGCGCGCGGCGATGACATCCGCCAAGAGAAAAGCCGTGAATGGTTGCGCGCCCGTTGGTATTGAGCGCGACGCATTGCCAAGCGCGAACTGATTTTTCTCCCGCCAGCCGTCGCCGGGCAAGGTTGTAAAAACATATATGCCCCACCCGGTCATCAAATGACTTTCGACCTCATGCAAAAAAAATCCTGTATTGCCGAGATTTTCAAAACAGGTTTCCAAAAAAATTTCTAGCCGGGGAAAACGCGAAGGGAAGTTTATCTGTTAAAGCGCGCGTCGGTTTCGCTGATTGGAATTTCAAACCGAATCATTCCGCTTCCATCAAAGTTTTCTGCCGGAAGTTCTAAATGCAGCCACTTCAAATTTTTTACTGTCGGTTCAAACACTAATAAATCCTCGAAAGAATCTTGCGGATATATTGCGGTTTCATTTTTGGCGTCTCTCCAGTTAGAGTTTTTTATGCCCTTAAACCCGAAATCAATCCGCTTATACACGTTCCCATTGTTATCGGTAAGGGTTGCATAGTCTCTGCCAACGTGGAAATTCTTCCCCCGCCATGTTGTAAAATCAATTTTCTTTGTTGTGCTCAAATTGGACAAGGCAACGCGGATTGTTAAAAGATGATCGCAATACTGCACGTTGCCAGGTTCGCCGGGAGCATCAATGAGAACACGGTCAAATTCTGACCAACCCACAACCTTAATCTGCAAATCCCCCTGTTGAATCACAAGCGATTTTGACCAACCCCGCGCTGCCTGCTGCACCTGCCGGGCAAAGTTCTCCCTGCCACCGTCGGTGTCCGTTTGCGTATCTGGATTTACGGGTGAAAAGGCCAAAGGCAAAACCAATCCACCCAAGAAAATTAGTGTAAAGACGACTATCAACCACCCTCCGACGCCAAGACGCTTAATCACATTGTGAATGTGCGGGACTAGCTGTGCCAGTTTTTGCTTTTTTACTTGGAACTGCGACGGCGCAAACAATTTTGTTTCCAGACCACAATGAGGACACGCCACTAATACTCCCTTGTGGCTGGCGTCAAACTCAATGTGCCCACCGCAATGCTGGCATGGGCAGGTGGCAAAATTTTGCGCTTTGCTCATTCGGATTTCATTTTTCCTTTGGTGGCAAATTATCGCGGATTGCCCTCGTGTTCCTTGCAATGTCGAAAACCACGAGGAGAATCTCTGATGCAAGGTAGTAAAGAACCAGCATTAACATTCCCGCAGCGAATCCAACTCCAATAATTTCTAAAGCTGGTAGAAATCTGCCGGAATCTGAAATCCAAGAAAATGGCGTCAAAAACGAAAACAAAAAGAGTCGCGGCACTTCCGCGCCCGGTGCTGCCATTGGCGGTGTCATCCCTAGCAAAAGGTCGGGAACTTCATATAGGCGCATGAGTCCCGAACCAAGGCCTGAAAACACAAAAAAACAAGCACTCAATTCGCCTGTCATTTTGAGGAGAGTTGCGGCGACTGGAATAATTGTGAAATCCGATTTTCCAAGATTCAAAATGGTTTTGGCTCGAATCCAATGAATATGCACGGCCACATAAACCCCAATCAGAAAAATAATCTGAAACAGGATGCCCCCAATGATCGTATATTTTGGAAAATGGATAATGGTCGCCCAATTCATAAACCAAAACACAAAAGCAACCACGCCCACAATTACGCCGCAGAAGCGGAGCAAGAAAGAAAACATCCGGCTGAATAAATTCCCCTTCTCGATGTAGCTGATTACTGGTTCAGCAAAAAAGTATTTTCTCGACGGAAATCGCCAGTAAAGAAAACCACCCAACCCGCAAAAAGCCAGCGTGATCAAAGTTTGCCACAAAAAAGTCGGCGTCATCTTGTCTGTTTTAATCAGGTAAAACAGCAAGCCAGAAATTGCCAAAACTCCCAGTGCGCCTAGCATCAAAAACTTTGTGCGAGGTGTCAGGCTGATGCTTTTGGGGGCAGCATCTTCTGGCGAAACAAAATCAGGTGGAATGAAAAGCATTGTTTCCATCCCGCAATGTGGACAGGTGACTGTGCGCCCCGTATCCGATGGTTCAAATTCAATGTGACCATTGCAATTACGGCATGAGCATTTTGGATTCATAAAAGTTTATTTTCGTGCCCGTGCCGCTGCCAATGAAAAAGGCGTGCCATACTCACGCTCCTCCACAGGCACAGGAATGCCCTCAAAAGAACGCTTTCAGACACGCCCGATGGGGCGTGCCTTCAAACGCTGCCTTTTGAGTAGAAATTTCCTGTTTCGTGGAAGACAGCAGCCGAAGCTACGCAAATTGGATGTTGTGTGTTTTCTGGTCGGTATTTTTTAGCTGACGCTGACGATTGAACCACAAAGGCCGGGCGGCAACAATCCCGTTTTGCTGACATCCGTGCGTGCGCACTTTAGCACACTTGTTCGCGCGCAGGCGCGTGTGAGTCATGTAAAACTGCTAATTTTTGCACGTTTTACGCTGATTAAGCACATGGGCAAAACACGGATTTTGCCGCGCTTTGATTGGAAACATTGTTTGCAGTGACGGTTTTGGAATGGCGTAATTTGACTATATCCCCCGCGTGCGCGCGTGCGAGTCATGTAGAAGCATCATTCGGCGTATCGTCTTTGATGAGTCCAATCTTTTTGTAGGCGTCGTAAAGAGACATCCGGCCATAGCCAGAGCGCGCCCGTTCGCGCCATTGCGATGCTTGGCCGACGATAAAGGCGATGTCCCGGTCTGTGGTTCGCCATTCGCGGTGATACATTACCCGGACAATGGCGTGAATATCCATTTTCCGCACGCCCCGCGCCAGCATCCGCGAAATGTGGCCGCGTCTTTCATCAATCTGCGCCACCGTGCCTTTGCGATACGGCACGCGCTGGCCGGGGCGGATGGTTGGTGGTTTCGCCGGTTTCATGGTGTGGTGGCAATGGGCAGCTTGTAGCGGTAGCGGGTGGAATGATGAGCGTCACCCGGTTTCACCGTTTGCAGGATTTTCATGGTGTGCAATGCTCCAATCCACGTTTCGACGGTGGAATGGTTTTTGTGTCCAAGCAGTTTGGCGCAAGCCCGGTATCCGCCGGCCACGAACCATTCGTTGCCGTCACCCGCGCCCGCTTGCATTTCGCGGAAAAAGGCACAGAGCAACTGGAAATCTGGTTTTTGAATCGCCATGACCTTTGGCGGCAGGGGCAGAAGATTCTGCTTTGCCCGTTCCCATGCGGCGGCAACTACTGAACTGCCCAACGGCACTTTTGCACGATGGCAGGCTTTCATAAATTCCAAGTAATAATCCTGCTTTGACAATTCTGGTCGAAGAAACGGTTTTGCTTTCGCATACCACAATTCAAAAACTTCGTCGTGGTCGTATTGAACCGCTTGCTGGTTTAGTGACAGCAAAGCGCGGGCTAAATCAAAAAGCCGCAAATTGTTTTCGTGGATTCTGGTGGGCAGGCATTTACTGACGGCAGTTTCAACCGAATTGATAAGCGTGAAAACAGAAGCAACCGACGCACAGATGACATTTGCTTCAACTGCTTCTTTTGTTTCATCGGTTGCATCTGCTACCTCTGTCACCTCTGTCCAATTTGCTTTTAGTAGCTGATTATCCAGTGTTGGCGGGTTGCTGATTTCCTTCGGCCAGATGATGCGGGAAAATTCTGCCAGCAGCGGTTTGAACTTGTTCAACATCTGATATGGCTTGCCGCTGTCGGGATGGATGCCATGAATGATGGACTGCGAATTGTTCCCTGCCCGCCATTCGCCAGCGTCGCCGCCGGAAAGAGTTTTAAGCGAGATTGTCTTGGCGGGATAGTCGCCATTCATCCGCAACCAGAACACGCGCCCGCGCCGTCCGCGTGTTTGCAGCGTATCTTTCATCCACGGATTTAACGCCAGATAGGGTTCAACCAGGCTGTCGTCGTCCACGTCCAGCGCAATCAGGTTGCCGGACTTCGCGCCCAACGCGACGCCGATGTTTCCGCGTTCAAGGTTGGCGAGATAATCGGGCTTCTCCATGTCGGCAATGGTTAGGTGTCCCCATTTGCGTTTCGTCCCCTTGCTGCCTGTCGGCCATGCCAGCAAAAGCACGTCATGGCCTAGCAGTTCGCGAAGTTCCTTAACATTCACAAATCCTCCGGTGCTTTGTGGCCGATGTTTTCCGAAAATATCCGCGCCGAATGATGATCTCGACGCGCCGTTTTGTGCTGCCGGATGCCTTGCTCCAGCGCATTGCAGATTTAGCCATTGCGCGCCTCACTTCCTTGATATGGCCTAAAATTCCAGAGCGGGCAGGCGTAGGCGGTGCAACCGGCGATTGCGTCCGGGTCAAAGCCGTTACACTCCAAACAAAACGCCTTCACAGCTCGTCGAGGCGCGCACTTGGACGACCAAGCAGCGACGAAATGCCCCTTGAACCTGTCGGGCGTCGTCGCCAGCCGTCCGGCGCGTTTGGCGGCGATTTTCTGCGCGGTTTGGGAGTCGGTGGTTTTCATTGCGCGTTGCCTTGCTGTTCGCACTTGGCAATGAAGTCCAAGATGGATTGCAGGTGGAAAAGCCGACAGCCTTTCACCATTCCGGGTTTTCTGATTGAAATGCTGCGGAACTCGCCATCCGCCGCGCCCTGATAAAGACGTGACCGACTGAAACCGGAATAAAATTCCACACCACCACCACGGGGGGCGCGTATCCAGATTGGAAGTCCGTTGTGTTGGTCGTTTAGAAGTCCGCGCGCCTTTTCAGGAATAGGCCGGGTGTTGGTTTGCTGGGCGTTGCTTTCGCTGCCCCTGATTGGTTTAGTTTGTAGTGGCATAGTGTTGTTTGCTTGTTACAGGCGTCATGCCTGAACTTCATAAACAACACTAGAGCTAGTGGGCTATAACCTCACGGAACTGGGAAAACGGGAAAATTCAAATTTCCCTAATAGGTGCGCCTTCATCATTGGAAGACACCAAGCGGAATTTTTTCAAACGCCTTGCCTTCATCGCAGCGGGCTTTAGGTTCGCGCCCGTCTTGGCGTTTATCGCGTCCGTGTATTCTTTCGCGTTTCGCATCTTGTCATATCCCGCCGCATACCACCGCGCCGCGATCTCAATGTCCACTGGGTCGCGCGGGCTTTTCGCCTTGTAAGCCTTTGCGATTTCCAAGATGAAGGACATATCATCCGGCGGAGATTTGAAAGGCGAAATGTCGCCAAGATTCGCGGGCTTGTGCAATCGAACCAAATCCACCGCATAGGCGCGAAACAGTGCTTCCATCGCGGCGGGTCGGGCTTCCGGCTGGACTTCCGCCAGCGCGTCCATTGCCTTGAACGTGTCGGGATACTGTTCGCGCATGACCTTAAAGCGGGCATCCCTTAAATCCTGTTCAGTTACGCAATTCGGGGCTGCCGCTACGGGAATTGTCGCGGCTATGTGCGCTGCAACGGCCTTTTTTATTTCAGCTTCCGCCCAAGCCATACATTTTGGCAGTCCCACTTCCGCTTGTTCGTTCGTCTCGAACAATCCTACGATTCTCAAGCGCGTAGCCAAAACGGTTTTTTTATCCTCGGCGAAGTCTGCGTCCCACACTGTCCAAAAATGCTTTTTGCCCGCGTGTTCCCCGTGTTGTTCTTTTGGGTTTGTGTATTTATGCACTAGCAAGCCACGCCAAAAGTTGCGAACCGTTCCGTGGCCAACTGCGAAGCCATCACGCCACAAAATCGGGAAAATTCCGGGCGTTGCACCCTTTTGAATGGACGCCTGCCACGAGTCTGTTAAAGGCGTTTCCACCGGCAGCGCGGCGGGTGCTTCGGCTGGCTTGGTTTCGGGCTTTGGCGTTTTCATTTTGAACCAAGTGACGGGATTTTATCCACGGCGGCGCGGAGTGGTTCAAGTTCGTGGTGCGTGTAGCCACGGTTCACGGATTCTGTTTTGTGGCCGGTGAGTTTCATCCGCACTTCCTGCGAAACGCCCGCGTTTGCCATCGCGCTATTGAATGAATGACGCAACGCATGGAACGTGCGGCGGGACAACTGGCGGACGCCCGCTTTTTTCACCTTGCCCGCGTCCAAGCCCGCGTCCCGCATGAGGCGTTTGAAGGTTTCAGAAAGTCCC
>Ga0208507_1002000_pt1 | contig 10832 bp, 11 predicted proteins | sample CryBogCBH12Aug01_FD_184626 | JGI IMG/M metagenome (GOLD analysis project Ga0208507, IMG submission 184626) | Freshwater microbial communities from Crystal Bog, Wisconsin, USA - CBH12Aug09.1 (SPAdes) (version 2) | ecosystem: Environmental > Aquatic > Freshwater > Lake | place: Crystal Bog... | reverse complement strand
TGAAAAAGCCCAGTATATGAGGGCGAATTGTCTGGCGATAATAATCTATCCGCACTAACTGGGCAATAGCGAGAATGTTGCAGCTAACTGGCTTAGTTTACACAGCCAGCCCTTAAGATTGACAATAAATGCAAACTAATTGACAATAAAAACACACATTGACGAACAGAAAGGATTTATATGGCTACATTGCGCAAAAGGGGTGAAGAAATTCGCCAATATATTCTTGATAACATTGAGCATCACCCAAATGATGTTGCTAATCTTACTGCCAAAACATTTGCAATATCCAGACAAGCTGTCAATAAACATATTCACCGCTTAGTGGAACAGAAAGCGGTGCTTGTGCGTGGTTCCACGCGTAGCAGGCATTACATTTTGCAACCGCTTGAACAATGGCAACACATCTATAATTTAGGCCACTTACTTGAAGAGTATGTTATTTGGCAGAATGATATTGCTCCACGACTTGGACAGCTGCCGGACAATGTCATAGACATTTGGACTTACGGTTTTACGGAAATGTTTAATAACGCCATTGACCATTCATCAGGAAAAAATGTAAGCGTTCATTTGAATAAAACAGCCACAACCACTGAAATTGAAATATATGACGATGGTGAAGGGATATTTAAAAAGATTCAGCGGCAATTGGCATTGATTGATGAGAGACATGCGGTGCTTGAACTCTCGAAAGGAAAATTAACGACTGATCCAGCCAACCACTCGGGTGAAGGCATATTTTTTTCATCCCGATTGTTTGATAACTTCACCATTTTGTCTGGCAATGTCATTTTTTCGCACCAGCATAACAAGGTCGAAGATTGGATTTTAGAAAGCCATAGACCACAATCGGGCACCAGTGTTTTTATGAAGCTTAATAACAATACTGCGCGGACAGCCAAAAAAATATTTGATGATTTTTCGGATGAAGACTATAGCTTTTCAAAAACGGTTGTGCCAGTCCGCTTGGCACAGTATGGCGATGAAAAATTAATTTCCCGTTCCCAAGCCAAACGGCTATTAGTCCGTATTGATCGGTTTAAGTTAGTTATTTTTGATTTCGAAGGCGTTGAAAGCGTCGGTCAAGCTTTTGCGGATGAAGTTTTTCGGGTTTTCAGAAACCAACACGCAGATGTTGAATTGCACCATACCAATGCTTGTCAAGCGGTGCTGCAAATGATTTCAAGGGCAGAGGGTAAAAATTGACGCTTTGCTGTTTATCGCGGGCGTGACCCGCTGCTACGGGGACTTCAATCATCATCTTGTTTAGGATTCTGCTGCTTTAGCTGTTCGGACAACAGCATTTGCGCCCCAGTAGTCACCACTGCATCACCCGCTTTAACCGCTTTAACCGCTTTAACCGCTTCGGCAATAAAATAACCGCCATCGATTGCAGTGTAGTGGCTAATGGCTTGTTGCCGGAACAACGCCGGAGCCACCTTGATATAAACCAAAGCTTGTTGTTGCGACCAAAGCAATGCCGAGGCAGGAATGTTGACCCCCTTTTCTTGCTGGTTATCATCAGGCATCCATACGCTTACCCTCATGCCAGCCCGAATAGCCTGCCCGCTGGTTTCATAAAAATAATTGCTGCTTTGGTCGTTCGGGTCGTTTTGTGGTGCGGGGGCAATTAAGCTAGCCCGTTGTGCCTTGCTGCGTTCGCCCGACGGATCGACAAAAATAATGGCCGGGGCCACGGTTGGCTGATGATTGGTCGGCAGGCTGACTTGCAATAACAGGGCCTTGCCGTTTAAAAAGCCTTCCAGTTTGCCGGGCTGGTCGGTCAACACCCATGCCGCCAACACTGGCCCCCAATGCAATAAGGTTTCAGCTTGGATAGCTTGCAGTTTGGCTGTTGCCGCTGCGCTTTGCAGGCTGGCGTTTTGCCACTGTAGTTGTTGGTTTTGCAGGGTATGCAAAGGGGTGGCGCCGTGGGCATAAAGCTCTTGGTATCGGTCCAATGCTTGCTGGGCGGTGTTCAGTGCCGCCTTTGCCATATACAGCCCGTTTAACGCTTCCCTGTGACGGGTATGGATATTTAGCAAGGGTTGCAGGTCAATAGCCTTGCCGAAGCCGTTTATTTCTTGCCGGTGTTGGCTAGCCTGGGCAGGGCTGACTTGGATGCCCGCCAATTGTTGTGCCGCCTCGCTGACGGCAACTTGGGTTGCGGCGATTTCGACTGGCGACGTGCCGCTATCGGCAAAGGTATGGCTGATTAAGCATAGCAGTGCTGGCAGTAAGGCAATCTTTACTTGTTGCTTCATGCAGTATCCTGCTTTTCAAAGGAATGCAGTGTGGCAAGCCCTGGCTGCACTAGTGCATGGTTTGCCAAAATTTCTTCCTGAAATTCGATTGGAATCCGTGCCCAATCGACCAGTTGCACAATAATGGGCAGATTGCTGTCAGAAAACGCTTCAATAATGTCGCTATAATTTGCTTGGGCGTGCCTTAAGTTGTCGGGTTGGCGCACCACCAAATCCAAGTCACTGGCCTCATAACAATCGCCATTAACTCGGCTACCGTATGCCCACACTTCGGCATTCGGCAAATGGCTTCGCAAAATTTCCATGACCATTTGCAAATAGCGTTCGGGCAGATGCAGCTGTGGCATTTCAGTGGGTGGCATGTTCTGCTGTTTTACCTAGTTTTCTTTCTAAAATATCCGCTAAGTTGGCTATATCCGGTAAAAAAAAGCCCCGGTTGCTGGCAACAGGGGCTTTTTTGACCAAAATTAACCGAAACTAGCCAATCAATGCAACATTGCTTAGTTAGGCAGAGCGAATACTGTCAAAGTGCCGCCCAATTTGGTGTAAGAGTTCAAACTTCTGTAAGCGCCTACTGCACCTAAGCCTTCTGAACCTGATGCATCGGTGCCGTCATCCAGACCGGCAGCAATACCAATACCTGCCCAGCCGCCGATGCCTGACAATACACCGACATACTGTTTGCCTTTGTATTTCCAAGTGTTGACGTTACCGATGATGCCTGATGGGGTTTTGAATTTGTACAATTCTTTACCGGTTTTAGCATCAACCGCTTTCAGGTAGCCTTCCAATGTGCCGTAGAAAACAACGCCGCCAGCGGTGGCAACAGAACCTGACCAAACAGAGAATTGTTCTTTGTTGGACCAGGCGATTTTTCCGGTTTTAGCATCGTAAGCGGTGAATTGGCCCAAGTTTGTTGAACCGTCTGGTTTGCCAGTGAGAACGTCAGCACCGGCTGGCATCATGCTCAAAGTCGCGCCCACATAAGGTTGACCGGCAGTGTAAGACACTTCAAATGGTTCGTAGTCCATACACAGGTGGTTGCCTGAGATATAGAACAAGCCAGTTTGTGGTGAGTAAGAAACCGGTTGTTGGTTTTTAGAACCTAACGCAGCAGGGCAAGCGCCTGTGGTGTTGACATCTTCACCGTTTTGTTCAGTACTGTATTTTGACACGACTTCAGGACGGCCTGTTTTCATGTCAACATGAGTTGCCCAGTTGACAGATTTGTCGAATTTTTCAGCAACCAACAATTCGCCAGTTTCGCGGTCCAAAGTGTAGCCAAAGCCGTTACGGTCAAAATGCACGATAGTTTTATGCATTTTGCCTTTTACTTCTTGGTCAACCAAAACAGTTTCGTTGATACCGTCATAATCCCACTCATCGTGTGGGGTCATTTGATAAACCCATTTTACCGCGCCAGTGTCTGCATCACGGGCCCACAATGACATGGACCATTTGTTGTCGCCTGGACGTTGTACAGGGTTCCAAGTTGAAGGGTTGCCTGAGCCGTAATAAACCAAGTTCAATTTTGGGTCATAGCTGTACCAGCCCCAAGTGGTGCCGCCGCCGATTTTCCATTGGTCGCCTTCCCAAGTGCTGGTGGAAGAGTTTGCGCCAACAGGGGCCACTTTGCCGTTGTCCCAAGTAGTAGTTTTTTTAGGGTCGATCAAAGTGTCTTTATCTGGGCCGATGCTGTAGCCTTTCCAAGCCAGTTTGCCGGTTTTGATGTCGTAAGCAGCCAAGAAGCCGCGTACACCAAACTCACCGCCAGAAATACCGGTCAAAACTTTGTCTTTAACAACCAAAGGCGCGTTGGTGTTGGTCATGCCCAATTTTGGGTCGCCGTTTTGCACGCTCCATACGCGTTTACCGGTTTTCGCATCCAATGCAGTCAACACGGTGTTGGATTGTTGCAAGAAAATTTTGCCGTCGCCATAAGCCAAACCACGGTTGACGGTGTCGCAGCACATCACAGGGATGGTCACTTCAGCGTCTTGTTGTGGGGTGAATTCCCAAATGATGGATTGGGTGCTTTGGTCGATGGCGTAAACAGTGTTAGGGAACGGGGTGTGGACGTAAAGCACATCGTCAACAACCAATGGGCCGCCTTCATGGCCGCGCAGAACGCCAGTTGAGAAAGACCATGCAGGTTGCAGATTTTTTACGTTGCTGGTATTGATTTCGTTCAATTCGCTGTAACGGGTACCTGCATAGTCACCGCCCCAAGTTGCCCAGTTGGCAGGGTTTTGGGTCAGTTTCTCAAGACCGCTGTTAGCGGTGGAAATTGCTGGCGCAGCTAATAAAGCGGCTACACTAGAAGCAAGCAACCAACTTTGTAAAGGCTTCTTCATATTTTTATTCTCCTGGTATTTTGTTTTTCAACAAAAAACTGATTTGTGTATTTTAAAAGACTAATATTAGTATTTTTGGCATTTTGTAATGATCCCTGTATACAAGACCACCCGCGCCAAGTGACTAGATTTAATGATTTTGCCAAAAAAGTCAACACATAAAAAGTGCCGCTTAAGGCTTTGCCCGATCAGGGCCGGTCAGCCCGCTTAAACTAAAGATATAAGCCGCTAAATAATCTCAATTTTATAATTTCCGCCCGACCAGCACAATGCCTCGCCTGCTTGTGTGTGCCAAGCCGCCAGCACAAAACGCTGAGCCGGTTGACCGTCGATGTCAAAATCATGCACGGCGGGGCGATGGGTATGCCCATGTATCAAACGCGCCACGCCGTGGCGTTGCAAAGTGCGCCTGACTGTGTCGGGGTTGGCGTCCATAATATCCTGCTGGGTTTTACGTTTATGGAAAAAACTGCGCAGACGGTACCAACGCGCCGCCAGCAAGCGCACTAACAAAGGCTTTGACAAGATGTTTTGCTGCCATTCTTGAGTATGTGCCTTGACCCGAAAAGCTTGGTAGGGTAGGTCATCAGTGCACAGCAAATCACCGTGCATCAGCAAGGTGGGGGTGCCAAACAGATCAATCACCACCTCATCAGACAACAAGCTGATGCCTGTTTCTTGGCAAAACCGTCCGCCCAACAAAAAATCCCGGTTGCCCTGCTGCAAAAAAACCTGGGTGCCTGTTTGCGTCAACTGCCGAAGGGCGGTGCGGATGCGCTTATTGGGTGGGGTATAGTCATCGTCGCCCACCCAAGCATCAAACAAGTCGCCAAGGATATAAAGCGCTTTGGCTTGCCGAGCGCGACCCTGCAAAAAAGCCAGAAAGCGGCGGGTAATGGCAGGTTTGTCTAACGACAGGTGCAAGTCTGAAATAAACAGGATATCTTGTTTCACAAAGGCTCGGGTCGGCTAGGCTAAGTGCGGTCGTGGTGGCGGCAAGGCACGGGCATTAAGCACGTCCGTGCCTTAACGGGCATTATTTGACGACTTCAGCCTTTTCAATCACGATATTGGTTTGTGGCACGTCCTGCTGGCCATTTTTGTTGCCGGTGGGCTGTAAGGCCATGGCATCAACCACTTCCATGCCTTGCACCACCTCACCAAACACCGCATAGCCCCAACCATTGGGCGTAGGGCTGGTATAGTTTAGGAATGCATTGTCTTTGTAGTTGATAAAAAACTGTGCCGTGGCGGAATCAGGGTTAGGGGTGCGCGCCATAGCGACACTGCCACGCTTGTTCAGCAAACCGTTGTTGGCTTCGTTTTTAATGGCGGCGTGGGTGCTTTTTTGTTTGAGATTGATGTCAAAACCGCCGCCTTGCGCCATAAAGTCAGGGATAATGCGATGGAAAATAGTGCCGTCATAAAAGCCTTCATTGACATAAGTCAAAAAATTGGCGGACGAAAGCGGGGCTTTTTCGGTGTCCAATTGAATGACGATAGTGCCCATGGAGGTGGTCAATTTAACTTGTGTGGCAGTTTGTGGCATTTTGTTTTCCGTAGCAAAAGAAAGTGTGGATGTTAACAGCAGCAGTAAGCTCAAAACCGGAGCGCGCATATAGTTACCTGATGGTTGTTGGAACAAGCAGAAGATTTTAGGTGTTTTTCACTTGAAAGAGAAGAGCACGCTTGGTAAATTGGCAGGCATTTGCCGCTGGGCATCGTCCAGCTTAATGACCGCCCCCCCTATGGCAGCACTTATGTTGAAAATTTATAACACCCTGACCCGCAAAAAAGAACTGTTTGAAGCACGGATACCCGGGCATTGCGGCATGTATGTCTGCGGCATGACAGTCTACGATTATTGCCATATTGGCCATGCCCGCGTGATGGTGGTCTTTGACACGGTGGCCCGCCACTTGCGCCATAGCGGCTACAAATTGACCTACGTCCGCAACATCACCGATATAGATGACAAAATCATCCAACGAGCCCATGACAATGGCGAGGCTTTCACCGAGCTGACCGGGCGTTTTATAGCCGCCATGCACGAAGATGAACGTGCTTTGTCGGTGCTGCCGCCGGATATCGAGCCGAAAGCCACGCAATCCATCCCTGACATCATCGCCATGATTGAAACCCTGATTGGCAAAGGTTTGGCCTATGTCGGCGGCAATGGCGATGTGTTTTATGCGGTCAATAAATTTGCCAACTACGGGCAATTGTCCGGCAAAAATTTGGATGACTTGCAGGCGGGCGAACGGGTCGATATTGACCACGCCAAACACAACCCGTTGGATTTTGTGTTGTGGAAAATGGCCAAAACCGGCGAACCGGCTTGGCCGTCACCTTGGGGGGAAGGCCGTCCGGGTTGGCATATTGAATGTTCCGCCATGTCCACGTGTTGCTTAGGCAACCATTTTGACATCCACGGCGGCGGCATGGATTTACAGTTTCCGCACCATGAAAACGAAATTGCCCAATCGGAAGGGGCGACCGGCGAGAAATTTGTCAATATCTGGATGCACAATGGCTTTGTCCGCGTCAATGAAGAAAAAATGTCCAAATCCTTAGGCAATTTCTTTACCGTGCGCGAAGTGCTGAAAGCCTACAAACCAGAAGTGGTGCGCTTGTTTATTTTACTAAGCCATTACCGCAGCCCGCTCAATTATTCCAATGAACAGTTGGATGAGGCGGGTATCGCCCTAACAAGGCTTTACACCGCCTTGCGCGGCTTAACATTGGCAACGGGGCTAGCGATTGACCTTGGCTATGTAGAACGCTTTAAACAAGCAATGGATGATGACTTCAATACCCCCGTAGCCTTGGCGGTGTTGTTTGATTTGGCGCGTGAACTGAACACTGCCAAGCAAACGGCTGGCAATGCCGAACAATGCGCCCAATTGGCGGCGACCTTGCGGCATTTGGGCGGGTTGTTGGGTATACTGCAATCGGATGCCGACAGTTTTTTGCAAGGCGATGCCGATGATGCCATCGAACAGCAAATCCAAGCGCGTATTGCCGCCAAACAAGCCAAGGATTGGGCGTTGGCGGACCAAATCCGTGACGGGTTGAAAGCGGCGGGGGTAATTTTGGAAGATGCGCCTAATGGCACGACCACTTGGCGGCGTGAGGGGTAGCCAGCAAAGAGATGGGGGGGTGCATGGTTTAGCGTCCTTGCTTTACTTAATTTATTTCGCTTGTTTCATTTATTGAGTATACATATAGTATGCAAAAAAGACCCTGTTAATGCAGACAAGCAATCCTTAACAAAGAAAATATCATGAATAGCCAAAAAAGCCCGGATTTGCCAACAGAGGCCGACGTTTTGCTGGCCAAGGAAAGCAGCAGATTGCTCGCGGTGTACCTAAGCAGTAAGGAAGCCAGCCAATCAATACGCGTGATTGACCAAGCAGGGGAGCATGGGGCAGTAAGAATCCCCACCGCCGCTTTTCGCCTTTTGATTGATGTTTTGTCGGAAATGGCTCAAGGCAATGCAGTCAGCATGATTCCGGTACATGCACAACTGACCACACAAGAGGCTGCCGACATGCTTAATGTATCCCGACCCTATCTGATTAAATTGCTTGATGGCGGCGTGATTCCTTTTCATAAAGTGGGTAGCCATCGTCGTGTGCGCTATCAACATTTGGTTGATTACAAACTTAAGGCCGATACAGAGCGGTTGGCAACTTTAGATACATTGGCGGCACAGGCCCAAGAACTTGATATGGGCTATTAAGTGACCGGTTTCGCCGTAGTGTATGACGCATGTGTGCTTTATCCGGCACCCTTGCGTGATTTGCTTATGCATCTGGCGCTCACCGATCTTTATCGGGCAAAATGGACTGCCCAAATTCACGAAGAATGGATTAGTAATGTGCTGAAAGCACGCCAAGATTTGACACGCGAGCAACTGGAAAGGACGCGCCAATTAATGGATGGCAGTGTGCGGGATTGTTTGGTGACTGGCTACCAGTTCTTGATTCCTTTGTTACAACTGCCTGATAAAAATGATAATCATGTCCTTGCAGCCGCTATTCGCAGTCAAGCCAGTATTATTGTGACATTCAATTTAAAGGATTTTCCGGCTAGCGAACTGGTAAAATACGATACCGAAGCTTTGCATCCGGACGAATTCATCTCCGACCTAATTGATCTTAATCCGGCGAAAGTATTGGATGCGGTGTCCCGACACAGACGGTCGTTAAAAAATCCTCCAAAGTCCAGCAAAGACTACCTTGATACGCTTCTGCAACAGGGCCTGCCCGAAACAGTCAGTCAATTAAGGCATTGGGAGATGGCGTTTTAAAGTTCCCCCGCCAGTCCAGCGGATAAGCTGTCAAATTCGGTTATGCTATCCGCAAAAGCACTTGGGCGGAAGCTTGGGTAAATGGCTTGTTTGCAACCGTTATAGCCATAGATTGCCTTACCGCATATTACCCAGCGTTTTTCAACAAGGCATTAATCTCTTTCAAACACTCAATTTCCCTTTCTTGCCGTTCCACAATCACTTGCAACTTTTCCAGTTCGGCTTTTAATTGCAGATAGTCGGGAGAAAAAGAATTGACATTCAATGTGTATTGCTGGTTATTCGTACCTGACTGATTGAGTATGCTTTTTTCACTGGCATCAAACCAATCTGCCAGTTTGATATCAAACAATCCGGCGATTTGCTCAAGCCTTGACAGGTTGACATCGGTTTCTCCGCGTTCAATGCAGCCATAACCATTGGCCGACATCTCCAGCTTGCTGGCGGTCTCTTCTTGTGACCAACCTTTTACCTGTCTGGCTAACCGTATTTTTTCATGTACAAGCATAACACCTATCCTGCGGGTAAAATAACAAGTCAGGCTTTATTGTAGCAAATCTACGATTCTGTATAATGGAATTATGCCCTAGAGCCGAAAAATTACTGGGCTAGGGCATAGCCAATGGGCAAAAATAGGTTGCAATTGCTCCGCGTTCCATATTAAAGGCATAACAGCCTGGAATGCAAGCGATAAATTTAATGCGGGTTTTGGGTTTTTAACAGTCTTTTGATAGCGGGTGGACACAATGAAAAAATTAATGATGGTTGCGGGCTTGTTGTTTGCGCAGGCTTCATTGGCGGATTACAGCATTTATCTTGAAGATTTTCAACCATATAACGACCCATTCGTTGCTTATATTCAAGCCTATAATAGTTCGAATGATGGTGATTATGAAATGTATATAGATGCGTATTATGATAGGTGTCGAGCTGGATGTTATTATGGGTCAGGCTATTTTAATGTAAATGTTTATCAATCCACTGTTGATCTTGGTCCATCACCAATTCCATTTCCAATAGCTAACAATTACCCTGGTTGGTATCATCAAGAAAATTTTGCAACTTTAGACAATTATAAAATCTATAACCTAGTGCCTAGGGATACTTATTACTCCAGTGATTGGGGTTATTTTGTCGCTTCTTCTTCGGGCAATGCAGTTTTTTCAACCCAAGTAGGTGCTTTTAGTGTAATAGAAGCCCCCGATAGTGTAATAGAAGCCCCCGAAATCGATGCCAACCTTGCCGGCCTCAGCATCGGCCTATTATCCGGCATCCTGTTCCTGTTCACCGAACGCCGCCGCGCCACAAAAATCTAAATAGGGTAGGGTGGGTTCGCCGCCAGGCAATCCACCACCAACCCAGCCCACGCGCTGTAAGCCATCACAGCAACTTGGACAGCCACAAAAACAGCAAAGCTACTAAAGTTTTTTTGTTTGGAAGGAAAAATAACTGGTAACGGACGGTCATAAATGTTATAAATTATTTGTGGTTTTTTATAATCAACTCAGGTTGGGGTGACACAATGAAAAAATTATTAATGATAGCGGCGTTGCTGTCCGTACAGGCTGCACAGGCGGGTACTAGTGGCTGGAGTGTGTCGGAAACGGCATTGCCGGGTGATGCCCAAACAGGTGTTTCACCTTCAATATCGCTGGTGGATTCGTATATCAAAGGCAATGATTATGCTTATGACATTGTCAAATCTGCTGATGGTAAAAGTATCACATCTGAAAAATGGGGATGGGGGCAAACCAGTGTCTATGATTTTAGTGCCACCAATCTTGTGAAGGGCGACCAATATACAATAACCGAATCCGGTGGCAAACAACTCTCCACCCCTTATTACCAATCGGTAAGCATCACCACCAACCTAGATGGAACAACCAAAACAACTTTCGG
>Ga0208507_1001999_pt1 | contig 10837 bp, 19 predicted proteins | sample CryBogCBH12Aug01_FD_184626 | JGI IMG/M metagenome (GOLD analysis project Ga0208507, IMG submission 184626) | Freshwater microbial communities from Crystal Bog, Wisconsin, USA - CBH12Aug09.1 (SPAdes) (version 2) | ecosystem: Environmental > Aquatic > Freshwater > Lake | place: Crystal Bog... | reverse complement strand
TTCAACGGCTGTTGCAAGTGCGGCCCATCACCTTGTCGAAACTGCGGCCGGAGTTAAATGGAGTGCTGCGCGCGAACAGCGGCTTTTATCCCCGCGCCGGCTTAGTCGTTTTTTTTCAACGCCGTTGGCTGGGAGCGCTGGCCCCCAATCCGGACGAAACCCACCGGAGAAAATTATGATCGAGCGCGAATTCCTAACGCAGATGTTTGAGGCCGACCTTGATCTGGCAAAAAAGTTTAATCGGGTCGGAGAATTGAATTGCGCCCGCCAGCACCTGGCCGGCGCGGCGGAAAAGCTGGCGCAGATCGCCACGCTCGATGCCGCTCCGCAAACCATGCCGATTATTGAAGTAAAATAATTATGTCAACCTCCCTCCAAAAAAATGAAGCCTCCGAAATTATCAGCGTGGAACAAGGCAAGCTGATTGATCGCGCCAAAGTTTACCTCCAAGCCGAAGCCGTCTCGGAGCAGCACCAGCGCATGTATCTTTTTCTGATTGGGGCCACCCTGCATACCCTTAAAGACTGCACGCCGCACGGCAGCTTTGAGAAAATGGCGCAACAGTTTTTCCCCGGCGAACATAAATCACGGTTACATCGCGCCGTGACCTATGCCGAAGCCGTTCAGTTTTTTGCCAAAGGCAAAAGTCCTACGATAGGACATTTGGTGGCGGGCGACCGCCTGCTTACCGCTGGCGAGCTATCCGAATCCGAAAAGCAAACGCTCGTCGAAGAGATGCAAAAAACGGACAAGGGCGGCGTGATGAAAACCATTCAGGAATTGGAATAAAAAAAGGCGCCCAAGCCCAAGGCTCCGCAGGATGAGTTGCACGCGCACAAGGAGCACCTCGCCAACATTCACGCCATTTTTGAACGGTTCGAAGCCGCCGCGCTGGCTTTGCTGGATGAATCCCTGCTACCAGCGATTGACTTTGCCACCGAACCCAAAGCCATGCACGAAACCGTGGCGGCGCTCTGCGTGCGGATCGGCAAGCGCGTGAAGCAGGCCCGGCGCGATGCCAAAACCACAAAAGCAAAATTGTAATGATTTCCGAGATCAATCTTTATTCCGCTCCGCAGAGTGTTCGGCGCTCGGCGGCGGATGGTTTCTCCTTTGACATTCCCGCCGATGATGCCGAGTTCTTTGCCAAACGCGTGGACGGCGACGAGCGAATCCGCGTGCGGAACCTGCTGGCCGCGCTGGCGACCATTTATCGGTCCGGTAAAGTCAATCCCACCATTCGCCGGCTGGCACCCACGCTGGAAATGAACGCCAACACCTTGCGGCGGCATTGGTATGCCTACACCAGTGGCTGCACGAAAGCAGACCAAACCTTTGCGCCGGGCGATTGGCGCAGCGTGCTGGACTGGAATTACGTTAGTTCCGAAAAAGTAAATTTGCCCTTTGCATTTCTGGAGTTCTGGCGCGGCCTGGGCGAACAAAACCAGCGCTGTTGGAAAACCGCGTGGGATGAGCTGATGCAAATAATTCGGACGCGCCAGGGCTTTCCGCACGGCAACCAGCCGCCGAAGTTTTACAAGTCCCTGCCGGGCTTCGCGGAATGGCCGCAAGTCGATGCCGTGCTCGGCTGGCCACCTGGCATGTCTTATGGCCACTTGATGCGCTACAAGAGTGATCCGTTTGATACTTCGCTGGCGCGGCATGGAAGAGCCAAGGCCAGCGCGTTGCGGTTGCCGGTTTTGAAAACCCGCGTGGGTTTGAAGCTGGGGCAGTTCGTGGAGTTTGACGATCACGACTTCAACCAGAAGCCGATGTTCCAGAAAAAACCGATGCGCCCCTCCGGCTTCGGGGCGATGGAGGTACTAACGGCCTCCATGCCGCTGGCGGCGTTCAAACCCAACTTGTGGAGTTACGAAGAGCAGAAACGGCTGACGTTGACGGAACGCGAATTCATGTGGTTTGTCATTGCCTACCTTACCACGGTGGGCGTGCGGACCGATGCGGTCGGCACCACGTTAATCGTCGAACGCGCCAAAGCCGCCATCCGCGAACCTTTTCGCAGTCGGCTGTTGGCGATGGTGCCGGGCCTCAAGATTTATGACGGCGGTGGCAAGCCGCGCGCTGGCAACCAGCCCGGACCGCTGGCGGGTTTTGCTAAGCCGGCGCATGATGGGCAATGGCGCGGTCGGGCCAAAGGCAACTTTCGTACCAAGGCGCTGATTGAATCGTTTTGGAACCCGGTTGATAACCAGACGGCCATGCTGCTTGGCCAAATGGGCAAGGATCGCGACCACGCGCCCGCCCAATTGCACGGCGCGGAACAATATACGGCGGCGCTCATCCGCCAGATCGAAACCAAGCAACTTACCCCGGCGCAAGCGGCGATGGTCGAATTCCCCTTTCTTACTTTTCATCAATGGAGCCAGTTTGCGCATGAGGCCATTCAGCGGATTAACCGCGCGCCCGACCATAACTGCGAAGGCTGGGAAAAAAATAATTTTGTCCGGGTACTGTGGCGCGAAGATGAAAGCAGCAACGAATGGCGACCGGTGGCCGACCTCAAATTCCTTTCGCCCCTGCGCCGCGAAATTTTGGACGCCAAAATTGCGGCCGGCCAGAAGCTGACCCGGCCCGTGCGGCTTTCGCGCTGGGAAGCCTTTCAAAGTTTGCGGCACGAATTGAAACCGTTGCCCTTGCACCACGTCCCCGAATTGGTCGGGCGCGAAAACGCCTTGGATGCTGGCGAGCCACTGGCCGTGGGCCGTAACGGCAAGCCGGGCTTGTTCGCTTTTGAATGCGCCGAGATTGATCCCGACCCGATTGAATTCTACGCCCGGGACGAACGCGGCTTTTTGAAAAATGGTGACCGCTATGTTTGCTTTGTGAATCCGTGCGCGCCCACGCATTTGATTGCCTGCGACGAGAAGCTCCGGGTCAAAGCCATTTGCCCACGCTACGACCGGGCGCGCTTGGATGATGCCCCGGCAATGGAAAACCTGCTGGGCCAGCAAGGGGCTTACGAAGCCGCCGCCCGCGTGCGCTTAAACCTGCGGCACGATGATGCCGCCCGGTCGCTCAGGGAATTGAAACAACGCAATGCCGATCTGCTCGCCGCCGCGCCGGCCGCCGCGCCGGCCTTGTCGCCTCCGACCGTAGTCGGTGATTGCACCAACGAACTTTTAGCGCGGGAAGCCGCGCTGAATAGCCAACCGCCCGATGACTGGGCATAAACCACAACCACAAACAAAAAGTAACTATGATCGCCACTGGCAAACAAATGCGGAAAAAGAAGGGTCTGAACCGCCATACCATCCACCGCGCCAACCACGCGCACAAAAGCCCGGCTAAAATTCGCAAAATGGGTTGGAGCCGAACCAAGGTCAAAATCTAACCAGCAAATAACCCTTAAAACACCGGAGAGAATATGAGTGATAAAAAATGGACGCCCGACGACGCACAGCGCGCCGTATTGCTGGCCTTGCAAGCCGAGGCCGCGAAAGAATCGAGCGTGGCGGAATTCTGCAAGCAGTTCGCCACCTTCACGGATAGCAAGTTCAGCAAAATCATGGACGTGCTGGACGACAACCGGAAAAAGTCTTACTTCGACGAAATCAAAAATCCGAACGGCCTTATGGCCGATCTCGCGGATTGGCTGAAAAAAATTCCCACCCTGCGGCTGGAAAAAGAATCCGCCACCCAACGCGGGCTTTATAAGCTATCCAAATTTCGCGCGGTCGCGGTGGGCATTCGCGAGTGCAAAAAAGAAACCAGCCCGGAGCGCATCGTGAAATTTATCTCGCCCACCGGCGGCAGCAAAACGTCCCTGCGGCGCTACCTGATGGAGGAATTCAAGAACGAACTGGCCCCGGCCTATGTCGAAAGCCGGGAAGCTTGGCGGCCGGCCACGCGAGATTTGCGCCAGCGCGCCAAACTAGTCGTGTTGACCGATATTGCCTCAGCGCTCAATTTGCGCTTTGCCAAGGGATCATCGCGCAACGACGTCGCCGCGCTGGAGGACGATTTGATCACGGCGTGCATGCAGACTAAACGGCTGCTCTTTATTGACGAGGCAGAATTTTTTTCCAGCTATGCCCTGAATCTAATCAAGCTATTGCTGAACAAGAGCCGGCTAATCGTGGTCATCGCCTGTACCCCGCGTGCCCATGCGCGTTGGAATTCCTGGTATCCCGACGAGGCCGATCAGATTTCCCGCCGGACGCGGACCGTGGTTTCGGTCAGCGCCGATGATCTCGTTGGCCCCGCGTTGCAACATACCATTGAGGATGCCGCCCAGTTTTTCCCACCCAACCAGTTTGCCAACCCCAATGAGTGTTTGAAATTAATCGTCGAACAGGCTTGGCAATTTGGCCATTACTCGACCATTGCCCGCGTGGCCCGTGAGTTGGAAAAACACACTAGCGCCGAGCGCGGTTTGGTTGAAAGCGCCGTCCGGAATGCGCTGAAACAAATGGCCAAAGAACGCACCGGGAGGACGCTATGAAACCGCCGACAATCTCGCCCACCAAGGCCGAGGCATTTTTTGAACGAACCCTTTCTGCGCGGCTGGAAAACGGCGGACGCATCGAAATTACGAGCCGAGGCGACAGTGTTTCGGAAGTGGTTGAGTTGCTGACGGTCATGCTGCCGCAAATCAAGTTTGATGGCACTGAGGCTTTGGATTTTTCCTTGTGCTATTGGCATTTAACCGAAGATCTGGTCGATGTGGAAATCACGACGCGCGACCTGGTGCTGGATTTCGATTCCAAGTTGGCAGAAGCGATAACGCGCGGACTGATTCGCAAAGTTGTGAAAAGTTTTCTCGCGGCGCTGGCACGGAACAATATCCAACTGCGTGGCGAAAGGGGTGAACTATGAAATCATTGTTGACCGCCATTTCGCCCACTGCCGAGGCTTTGCTGGAATTGGAATTTTTTCCAATCGGCTATGCCTGGCAGGATAAACAACTCGGCGAACTCCAAGCGACCACCGTGGTGCCGGCCTGCGACGGGCCGGCGGCGTTGGCGCATCTGAAATCCCGCCAACCCCACCTCACGCGCGTCTGGCTACTCCAGCCCGAAGCGACTTTGCCGGAACCGTTCACCGTCCGCCGCAGTTTTCTAAAAAAGGCGTAATTATGCAAACCATCATCAAACAATTACCCATCAAATCTTTCCTCGCACCGCGTCCGGCTTCCCCCAAAGCCATTGAGTCGGAGTTTCCCGATTATGCGGACCCGATCTTTGACTTGGACGAACCCGCGCGCCGGCTGGCGCTCCAGCGCATTGAGTTTGTGGTCAACGTGCTGCTCGGCTGCGCGTTGGTCGGCCTCGGCATCATCCTCGCCCGCTTGTGCAATCTATGAATGCCATTCTCCCGCCCATCACTGGCCTCTTGCTGCGCGTCGCGCTTGCGGGCTTGATCGTGGAACTCATCGCGCATCTCAATGCCGTCAACGCCATGTGATATGAAGAACGAATCGGCTTACGAATTTACAGTCACGACCCGTTATGCCTCTTGCAGCACCAACATTGCGCGCTGTAACGGGTTTACTGCGAGCAGCACCAACAGTTGTAAAGTGGCCGCAGAAAAGGCCGCGCAAAAAGCTTTCGACGCCATGTGCCGCTCGCTTTGTATGGAGGCCAATAATTATGTTCGCAATAGCAGCGAACTCATGCGCGGAGCTTACCTCGTAACTTTCACCAAAAAAACTCAATAACTTATGACCTCATTAAATAAAAATGCCGGCGGTGGATTCGCCGTCACTCTAACCGACATCGAACTCCTCACCAAAACGTTTGCCGATGAACACAATCACCTCGCCGGCATCGTCGGCGCAATGAATGCGGAGTTTGAAAATACCAAACGCAAATACTTAGGCGCGCTGCGGCGGGCCGTTGGCAGCACGGCCAAGGCCAAGCTTACGTTGCACACGGCCATCGCCGGCTCGCCGCAACTATTCGAGAAACCGCGTACGCAAATTTTCCACGGCGTCAAGGTCGGTTTCCAGAAGGGGAAAGGCGGCATTGAATTTGACGATGCCGACAAAGTGGTCGCCCTGATCCGCAAAACGTTTGGCGACGAAGCCATTGCCTATATCCGCACCGCTGAGACGCCGGACAAAAAGATGCTCGCCGATTTGCCGGTGAGCGAGTTAAAGAAAATCGGTTGCACTGTGGCCGACACCGGCGACGTGGTCGTAATCAAAACCACCGACAGCGAGATTGAGAAGGCCGTGGCCGCGTTGCTGAAAGACGCGGCGGAAATCGGGGTGGCCGCGTGAGTGCTCAGCTTGAGACAACCACGCTCGCTGGCTATTTGGCAGCCCTGGCAAATTTGGGTGCCGTTATGGAGGAAGACGCTGGCGGGTTTTATTCTGTAACTGCCAAAGACGGTCAAGTTTACCTCTTGGAGGCAACTTCGGATTTCGCTGCCGCGCAAGAGGCGTTGCAGCTGCTCCAACCCACATCCGCGATATAATGAAAGTCATTTCCCTACCCGTAAAGCTCCCGAACTGGGCGCGCTATTACGCGATTGATTCGTTCGGCGTGCTGGTCGCGTTCCAAAACCGGCCGGGCAACATTGACGGGCGCTGGTATGCGCGCGGGCGCAGCAAAGACATTCTGCAATACGATAGCCAGAGCTTTGTCGGCTGGAAAAAATCCTTGGTCAAATTATGAAAGAAAAATTTTACTGTGGAAAACACGCGATTGGTTTTGCGCCCGACAAGGGATGTCCTGAATGCCAGCAATCGGAAAAGGTTTATCACACTGACATAGATGAGGCATGGCAAGGTGGTTGGGTATCCCCCTATCGCGGAATATATGGACGGATCTACGGCCAAAAACCACGAAACCACCGAATCTGGCGATGCTACAAGATGACTCCCAATCATTAATATGAGCAAAGCCAGTCATCCCCGAAAAATTTATGCCAGCGACGCCGAGCGGCAGCGGGCGCGGCGGATTCGGCGGTATGCCGCCGGGTTGAACTCGCAAGGTCGGCCGTACCAACGTCATCCCCATTTCGTGAATTGGGCCGAGACGCCGGCACTGCGCAAACTCCAGATCGCCGAGCAGCGGGAACGAAAGTTGCAAAATAATCTGGCCCGTTATCACCGGCTGGCCCGCGCGAATCGCGCCGCCGGTTTGCGCGTGGATGGCCAACCTTTCCGCCGGCATCCGCGCTTTGCCGCGTGGAAACATTTCCGGGCCGCGCTGGCCCCGGCCCCGGCGCCGAATTGGGAAACGATTTCGCGGTTATGATTCATATCGCCGAACAATTTCCATTGCCGCTGGATTGCCCCAAAGCGGCACTTGAATTGCAGTTGCGCGAGCAGTGGGAAAAGAACCGCGCCGCCGACGCGCACAATTGGACCGACGAGGCGATGGCGATGGTTTGGTATCTCGGTTTTTCAAATTGGGATTTGTGGAACTCGCTGGCGAACTACACCCGCGATCAAGTCGTGAATGCCTACCGTTACGAACAGGAATCCCTGGCGTGGAACGGCCGCAAAACTATCCGCTCCTACCGCGAAGCCTGCCCGCCGGTTTCCCCTGAAGTCATGCGCCAATTTCACGAGCGCGTGGAAAACATGGCGCAGCAGCTTGCCGGCGATTGGTCCGCTAACCGGCCGGCGTCGGTTTTTACCTATGACACCTCCATCGCAGCGGCGGTGTCCTGCCGGCTGGGCCGGCGCGTCGAGGCGGTGCCAAAAGATGAAAAAATTTACGAGGTTTATCCATGAGAGCTATTTCCATTTGGCAACAGTGGGCCGGTTCAAACCCAGCCATACCTTTTCGCCGCCGCGTTGACTGGGGCGGACAGCGCGTGTTTTTAGGCAACGTCATCGGCTGCAAATTCAAGGGAGTCGGTTATGATGGAACCAGCCTAAATTGCGGAGGCCCGGCAAGGGTGAAGTTTTTGGACCAAACCCGCTATCCGAACCAAGGATTTTCCTGCATTGGTTGCCCGCATCTGATTGTTGATGACAAATACCAGCAACCGCACTGCGCCCATCCGTTTTATTTGGAATTATATCCGTGTCCGCAGGCTGTGAGCGACCGCAAAACTTTCACCGCACCCACAAATTGCCCGATGCTCGGCACTCGATCTGAGGCGGAGCAGCGCCGTTACCGGTGGCACGTTAAATCGCACCGGATATTTTGGGATTATTACCACGCCACCGGCCGGAATCCCTACCGCCAAGGCTTCAGGGTTTACAACCGTTTTTCATTATGAGCGAAGACACCATGCTGGCATTTAACGGCGATCCCTACTACTCGAACTTAGTGGCGATTGATATGCTGAACACTTTTGGCTGGTCACGAAAGCGCAAGCGGAAATGGCTGCGCCGGTACGGATTTTGGTGCAACCGCGCGCACGCGAAGGCACTTTTATCATGAAAGCAATATCACTCTGGCAGCCCTACGCCTCATTTATGGCCCATTATTTGAAGTGGAATGAGACGCGCGGACGTTTGACTCATTTTCGCGGCGATCTGGCTATTTGCTCGGCGAAGCGTAATTGGTCTCCGGGCGAGTTCGGCAGCGATGTCGAATCGCTGGTTAATCTGATGGGCGAAAGCTGGCTCAAGGAAAATCAATTGAAGCTGCCAGAAGATCGTCCCGTTTTGTTTCCTAAAGGCTTTGTGGTTTGTGTCGTTGAGGTGATTGACTGCCGTCCGACTGATGGCTTGATGGTTTCCACTTTGGAAAAGGTCGTCGGTAATTATTCATCTGGACGCTATGCCTGGATAACTCGCCATTGCCGCCCGCTTGAAAATCCGGTTCCCGTCATCGGCCGGCAAGGGATGTTCAACTTGCCCGCCGAGGTGGAAGCCAAAGTAAGGGAGCAATTATGAAAATTAACCTCATCGAAAATGATGGCTGTTTTTCGTTTCGATTAACTGCCGAAACTTTGGTGGATGCCGCACTGCTAACGCGGTTGGGAATGAATGCGACTAAGGAAGTCAGAACCATTTCCACTTTTGTAAACCGCGACGGCAGTTTTGAATCTGCTTTAGTTATTGGCAAACACAAGAATTCTGGCCCCTTTGTTCCCAAACGGAAATGAGCGCCAAGGTTAAATATCCCCGTGCCGATGCGTTGAAGGTGGCCAAAGAATTGTGCCAGATTCAAAAGTTGTGCGACCGGTTGATCTGCGCCGGTTCGCTCCGCCGCCGCAAGCCATTCGTCGGCGATGTCGAAATTCTTTTCATTCCGAAATTCACCACGGTGCCAGATGGCTTGTTTGATTCCAAGCGGGTCAGCGTTGTGGACATGGCGCTCAATGAAATGTTGCGCAACGGCATTTTGGCGCAGCGCCGGAACGTGAACGGCTCGGTGATGTGGGGCGAGAAAAACAAGCTGGCCGTCCATGTGGCCAGCGGCATTCCGGTGGATTTTTTCACGGCCACGGAAGTGAACTGGTTCAATTACCTGGTCTGCCGTACCGGCGGCGCGGATAACAACACGGCGCTGGCCAGTGCCGCCCAGGCCAAAGGCTGGAAATGGAATCCGTACGGCCCCGGTTTCACCGATGCCACCGGCCAGATTGTGCCGGTGAATTCCGAACGCGAGGTATTTGAACTGGCCGGACTTCCGTACCGCGAACCGTGGGAGAGGTTATGATTCCCGATCTCAAATACTATGAGTTTCTGAATCGCTTGCTGGCCGACCAGCGCGGGAAAAATAGTTTGCTGCTATCGGCGTTTGAACAGCAGTTTCTTTACAGCTACAGCATGGCCCAGCGCCCGAGCTTGTGGCTCACCGGCGATCTTCAACAGGGCCGGCGTTCCGTGGTGGATAAACTCTGGCGCCGTTACGGCGCGGAGATGAATTTCCCGCACCCGGAAGATTGCGTTGCCGAGGCCGCGCAGATTCCACCGGCCGATCCGACCGGATGCGAATACCTGGTCCGCGAGGATGGCCGGCAGCGCCGTTGCAATGAGCCGGCCACTTGCCGCGAGCCGGGCCGGTTGCGCTATTGCGATCCGCACGGCGAGGCCGTCGTGCGCGACCTGAAACGAATGGGCAAAACCATGCGGCTGGTGAATTTATGACGGAAGCGCAACGAGTCATGCTGATGATTGATTTGCCGGCCAAGAATGGCCGGCCAGCGCGGCCGTCTTTATTCACCCAGGCTGCAACCATTCAAGGCTGGAAAAAGTCCGACCGGACGTTGCGGTTAAAAGTATTTTCTCTGGCCGTTACCTTCGGGGAATTTTCCGATCAGTTGGAGTTTCGGGATGCGTTGGAAAACTATGACTTAATCCGGTCCCATCCGCCGGCCAACGTTCAGTTTCGCCACTTGGAATCGGCCACGGAATTGAACCATACCACGGACGTGGATGCCGTCAAAACGGCTTTGCTGATGTTGGCCGATAATTTGAATGCCGCCCGAGAACAGGGCAAGCCCGAGTTTGGCGCCGCCCGGCGGTGGCGGGAGGTCATCGCCGACCACCAAAAATGCCTGGCATTATTTCCGTTGCACCAGCCGATGGGAATGGCCGGCGCCGAAGCTTTTATCCAAACGTTAATTAATTACAAATTTAACTACGGCAAGGTGGGGAAAATCACGTTGGAAGATTTGGACGAACGCCCCGGTTTTGGACCCAATAAAAAAACCGGCAAGATGGAAGAAAAACCGTCGCAAGTGGAACAACTTTTGTGGACCGTCAATGCTCGGCTCAATGGTAAAACCGGCTTCCGAGCGAAGGCCGGATTTTCCATGCACGACATGTACTTATCGGCTGGCCTTCCTTGTTCCTGCAAGCTTTGTTTTTTGTCCAACCAACGGTCGTTAATGGCGGGATTCGCGGAAGGGAATTCGTTGGTAATGGAACGCCCCAACGCCCCGCAATTGAAACCAGCCGGCA
>Ga0208507_1001995_pt1 | contig 10843 bp, 14 predicted proteins | sample CryBogCBH12Aug01_FD_184626 | JGI IMG/M metagenome (GOLD analysis project Ga0208507, IMG submission 184626) | Freshwater microbial communities from Crystal Bog, Wisconsin, USA - CBH12Aug09.1 (SPAdes) (version 2) | ecosystem: Environmental > Aquatic > Freshwater > Lake | place: Crystal Bog... | reverse complement strand
TTCGCTGTTTCATATTCGATTTGACCGGATTTGTTGGCTAAGACTTCTTCAGCTTTAGTTTTTGCTTCAATAGCCGCGGCCTCATCAATATCTTTTGCGCGGATTGCAAAATCAGCCAAAACCGTGACTAAATGCGGCTGAACCTCAAGAATGCCGCCAGAAATAAAAAATGGATAATACTCCTTCTCGCTTACCTTAACCCTCACCTCACCTGGGCTTAGCCGGGTTATGAAAGGGGCATGACGAGGAGAAATACCCACTTCGCCCAGCTCAGCAGGTGCAAAGATCATTTCCGCCAATCCAGAAAATATCTCTTTTTCTGCGCTTACAATGTCTACATGTACGGTCATGGTCATGAATTTATCCTAAACGTTTACTAGCCTTTTAATGTTTTGGCCTTTTCTAAAGCCTCATCAATTGTGCCTACCATATAAAACGCTTGCTCAGGAATGGCATCATACTCGCCCTCAATGATTCCTTTAAAACCTGCAATAGTATCTTTCAAAGAAACATATTTGCCTGGGGAACCGGTGAAAACTTCCGCAACAAAGAACGGTTGGGACAAGAAACGCTGGATTTTACGGGCCCGTGCAACAATCAACTTATCGTCTTCTGACAACTCGTCCATACCTAAAATGGCGATAATATCGCGCAATTCTTTGTAACGCTGCAAGGTTTTTTGTACCCGACGTGCCACGTCATAATGCTCTTGACCAATAACCAAGGGGTCTAACTGGCGGCTAGTGGAATCCAATGGGTCAATGGCTGGATAAATGCCCAACTCGGCGATTTGTCGAGACAATACCACGGTGGCATCCAAATGCGCAAAAGTGGTGGCTGGCGACGGATCAGTCAAGTCATCCGCAGGTACATAAACAGCTTGGATTGAGGTGATCGAACCAGTTTTGGTTGATGTGATACGTTCTTGCAACACACCCATTTCTTCGGCCAAAGTCGGTTGGTAGCCTACCGCTGAAGGCATACGGCCCAACAACGCTGAAACTTCAGTACCCGCCAATGTATAACGGTAAATATTATCGACGAAAAACAGTACGTCACGGCCTTCATCACGGAAATATTCGGCCATGGTCAAACCGGTCAAGGCAACGCGCAACCTATTACCGGGTGGCTCGTTCATCTGACCATACACCAACGAAACTTTATCAATAACGTTTGAATCGGTCATTTCATGATAGAAGTCGTTACCTTCACGGGTACGTTCACCCACACCTGCAAAAACTGAATAGCCACTATGCTCAATCGCAATGTTACGGATCAGTTCCATCATGTTAACGGTCTTGCCTACACCCGCACCGCCAAACAACCCGACTTTGCCACCTTTTGAAAAAGGGCAAACCAAGTCGATAACCTTAATGCCGGTTTCCAACAATTCGTTGGCAGCCGCTTGCTCAGCATAGCTGGGTGCTTCACGATGAATGCCCCATTTGACTTGCTCGCCGATAGGGCCTTTGTCATCAATAGGTTCGCCTAAGACATTCATGATGCGACCCAGTGTCGCTTGTCCCACTGGCACTGAAATAGGGGCGCCTGTGTTACTAACCTGCAAACCCCTGCTTAAGCCATCACTGCTACCCATGGCAATAGTCCTTACTACACCATCGCCTAATTGTTGCTGCACTTCCAGCACCAAACCTTTACCATCTACCGTTAAGGCATCATATACTTTTGGCAGGCTTTCACGCGGAAATTCCACGTCAACAACCGCGCCAATAATTTGAACGATTTTACCCGAACTCATTGAGTTGTCCTCTTAAAATTTAATTCGTTTTACTGGGCTAATAAATGGGCTTAAACGGCAGCGGCACCGGCTACAATTTCCGAAATCTCTTGGGTAATTGCTGCCTGTCTAGCTTTGTTATAAATCAACTGCAATTCCTTAATAAGATTGCCCGCATTATCAGAAGCGCTCTTCATAGCCACCATTCTGGCCGCTTGCTCACAGGCGTTATTTTCCACCAATCCCTGATAGACAATGGATTCAACATAGCGTGACAACAAATGATCCAAGACTTCTTTGGCATCAGGCTCATAAATATAATCCCAATGACCGGACAGGTTTTCATCAAGCTCATGAGCCACTACCGGCAATAATTTGTCCAGTGTTGGCCGTTGCGTCATTGTGTTGACAAATTCATTGCTGATAATATGCAGCTCGTCAATAGTGCCTTGCTCATAAGCATCCAGCATAATCTTAATGACACCAATAATGTCTTCCAAATGCGGCGCGTCACCCAGCTTGCTGACATGCCCTACCACATTGATCTTAAAGTTGCCGAAAAAACCCAATGCCTTTGAACCAATGGTGCAAACATCAATGCCGATATTGTCATTATCCCATTGCTGCATTTGCAGCAATGTTTTTCTGAACAAATTGGAATTCAATCCGCCGCATAAGCCGCGGTCGGAACTGATAATGATCAAACCGACCCGCTTGACTTCGCGGTGGACCAAAAAAGAATGCTTGTATTCTGGATTGGCCTGAGCAAGATGCTTGATGATCTGCGCTATCTTCTTTGAGTAAGGGCGTGTTGCCTGCATTCTGTCTTTTGTTTTACGCATTTTGCTCGCGGCAACCATTTCCATTGCCCGAGTGATTTTTTGAGTATTCTTGATACTCGCAATCTTGGTGCGTATTTCTTTACCAACAGCCATTTGAAGACCCTTTTACCAACTATGAGTTTTAACAAAAGTTTCAAGAGCGGCTCTGATACCACTGCTGATTTCGCTACTAAAATCGCCAGTTGTATTGATTGTTTCCATCAATTCAGCGTGTTCCGATTTCATGTATGATTGCACGGCGGCCTCAAAATCCAAAACTTTACTGACTTCAACCGCATCCAAGAACCCTTCATTGGCAGCAAACAACGAAACCGCCATTTGTGCAACTGACATGGGTGAATATTGGTTTTGTTTCATCAGCTCGGTTACGCGCTGGCCACGTTCAATCTGCTTGCGGGTGCTTTCATCCAAATCTGAAGCAAATTGGGCAAAAGCAGCCAACTCGCGGTATTGCGCCAAATCGAGACGTGTACCACCGCCCAATTTCTTGATAATCTTAGTTTGCGCTGCGCCACCTACCCGTGAAACCGACAAACCTGCGTTGACGGCAGGCCGGATACCTGAGTTGAACAAACTGCTTTCCAAGAAAATCTGACCGTCTGTAATAGAAATAACATTGGTCGGAACGAATGCAGAAACGTCGCCGCCTTGGGTTTCAATAATGGGCAAAGCGGTCAAAGAACCGGTTTTGCCTTTAACCCTGCCATTTGTCAGCTTTTCCACTTCATCGGCATTGATACGGGCTGCACGCTCCAATAAACGTGAATGCAAATAAAACACATCGCCGGGATACGCTTCACGCCCTGGAGGACGGCGCAACAACAGCGAAACCTGGCGATAAGCCCAAGCCTGTTTGGTCAAATCATCATAAATGATCAGGGCATCTTCACCTTGGTCACGGAAGAACTCACCCATTGCACAACCAGTGTACGGGGCAATGAATTGTAAGGCAGCCGATTCTGAGGCGGACGCGACTACAATAATGGTATGGGCCATTGCGTCGTGTTCTTCCAACTTACGGACTACGTTAGCAATTGAAGAACGTTTTTGACCGATAGCCACATAGATACATTTAATGCCTGTGCCTTTTTGGTTGATGATCGCATCAATAGCGATGGCCGTTTTGCCAGTTTGGCGGTCACCAATAATCAGCTCCCGTTGACCACGACCAATAGGGATCATGGCATCAATTGATTTCAAACCAATTTGTACTGGCTGATCAACTGATTGACGGGCAATAACACCAGGCGCAATCTTTTCTATCGGTGAGGTTTGGGTGGTTTCCACAGCACCTTTGCCGTCAATGGGATTGCCTAATGCATCAACCACACGGCCTAACAAAGCTTCGCCGACTGGGACTTCCAAAATCTTGCCGGTACATTTTACTGTGTCGCCTTCAGAGATATGCTGATACGAACCTAATACAACGGCACCAACAGAATCCCTTTCAAGGTTAAGTGCCATTCCAAAAGTATTCCCTGGAAACTCAAGCATTTCGCCTTGCATCGCTTCGGAAAGACCGTAAATCCTAACGATACCGTCAGTCACACTGACAACCGTACCTTCGGTATGCGCTTCGGCATTCATGTCGAAGCTTTCGATCTTTTTCTTTATAAGATCACTGATTTCAGATGGGTTTAATTGCATGTGCTTTTTCTCACTCTCATTGTAGAGACTTTTGCATGTGTTGTAGCTGACCTCTTATAGAGCCATCAATAACTCGGTCGCCTGCCCGTACCAGAACACCACCAATCAATGACGGATCCTGAGACACGTTCATGTGTATTTTTTTGCTCAAAGCTTTTTCAAGCTTTTCCGCAAAAGCCTGTTGCGTTTCTTCAGAAAAACCATAGGCCGTGTAAACATCGACCTCTATATACCCTTCTTCTTCAGCTTTGTAAGCCTCAAAAAGTTTGGCAATCGACGGCACTAAGCTTAACCGGTTGTTGGCCACCAATAACTTCAGGAAATTGTCCATTTCACCGGCTAGGGTATCTTGGAAAATCTCCTGCAAAAGCGACAATAGCTGTGGTTTACCGACTTTTGGGTTACCAATAATTTTAGAAATTTCTTCACTGACCAAAACGCCGGACATGAACGCCAAAGCGTCAGACCATTGCCCTGCCGAGCCGGTTTCCTTAGCCCGCTTAAACACCGCAGCAGCATAAGGTCTTGCCATTGTTACCAATTCGCTCATGAGTGGCGTTCCTATAATTGGTTAGAGACTTTGCTGATAATTTCTTGGTGTTTGGCTTGGTCGATTTCTGCGCCTAAAATTTGCTCTGCCGCCGTCATGGCCAGCCTTGCAACCTCTTGGCGCAAATCTTCCCGTGCTTTTTGCATTTCTTGCTCAATTTGCGCTTGAGCCACCAGAATCATCCGTTCGCCTTCTTTTTTGGCGGCATCTTTCGATTCCTCAACCAACTCGTTGGCACGCTTTTGAGCCAAATTGACGATTTCTGAGGACTGCTCTTTGGCTTCTTTCAAAACACCTTTGGCCTTTTTTTCAGCCAAACGCATTTCTTCCTGACCTTTTTCAGCCTGAGCCAGACCTTCGGCAATTTTCTTCCTGCGTTCTTCCAGAGAGTCAAATAAAGGCGGCCAGATGAACTTCATGGTAAACCATACCAGAAGCGCAAAGGTGATCATTTGCCCAATCAGAGTAGCATTGATACTCACGATGCGTCCCTCTTATCCATTATCAATTAAAATGTTTGCAATTAACCCGCAGCTGCTGTCACAGCAGACAGGAATGGGTTGGCAAATGTGAAGAACAGCGCCAAACCAACGCCGATCATTGTCACCGCGTCCAAAAGACCGGCAACAACGAACATTTTAACCTGCAACATAGGCACCATTTCAGGTTGGCGGGCAGCACCTTCCAAAAATTTGCCGCCTAACAGGCCAAAGCCTATTGCGGTGCCTAATGCACCCATACCCAAAACCAAACCCACTGCAATAGCAGTCATACCTTGTACATCAGCAATCAATGATGCCATTTCCATGATACCTCCAAACGTATCGTTATGTTATAAATAGAAGTTTAAAAATTAATGGTCTTCATGCGCCATACTTAGGTAAACAATTGTCAACACCATAAATATGAACGCCTGCAAGGTAATAATAAGGATGTGAAAAATTGCCCAAGGGAAACTTAAAAACGGTTGTATCGACCAAGGCAACAAAGCGATGAGGATGAAAATAAGCTCACCAGCATATAAGTTGCCAAACAACCGCAGTGCCAATGAAATAGGTTTGGCAATCTCTTCAACCAACTTAAGCAACAAATTGAAAGGCAACAGCCAAGGGCCAAACGGCTGGAACATCAACTCCTTGGCAAAGCCCCACGCGCCTTTGATTTTGATGCTGTAAAAAATGATCAGGAAAAACACCGATATTGACATGGCAAAGGTGGCGTTCAGATCGGTGCTGGGTACAACACGCAGGTATTCTATGCCCATCATCCAACCGATCAACGGCAAAATGTCAACGGGGAACAAGTCCATAAAATTCCACAAGAACACCCAGCAGAATATGGTCAGTGCCAACGGTGCTATCAGCTTGCTATGACCATGAAAACTGTCTTTAACCTGGGTGTCAACAAATTCAATCAGCATTTCTGCAAATGCTTGCACCAAGCCCGGCACTTCCGATGTGGCCTTTTCTGCGGCCCGCTTAAAGAACCAGATGAACAAACCGCCTAAAACAGCCGAAAAGAACAGGGTGTCCAGATGTAATGTCCAAAAGCCTTCACCTACATGAAGCGGGGTTAAATGGTGGATGATATAACCAGTTGCACCTTCGGCAGCATGAGCTTCGGTAGCCATTGTTCCTCTCTTTTGAAAATTAAATAAATTCAGCGCATCAACAGCGCAAACCAGAAAACGGATAATGCAGCAAAATATCCCACAAACAACGATGCCGCCTGTAGATTAGGCACCTGCAGGATTAAGGCGAATAGTGCAGCGGTCAATATCAGCTTGCCCGATTCACCTTTATAATAAGACTGGATAATTTTTTTGGGTTGCTGACCGGTTGAACGGCCAATACGCCAAGCAAAATATACATTGGGCACAAACGCTGCCACCCCGCCTAACAGGGAAGAACCGGCCCATTGCCACCCGAACAATAGCATCAGGACAGTTGCCACTAATACTACCACTAAAATTTGTGCAATCAGAATTTTACCAACAGCGGCAAAAAAATTATCCGCCATGCGCCACCCCAAATGCAAAAGCTAATGGATTATAGCCACCACCCAGGATTTAATCAACCTTGATTAAATAACAATCGCCACATCAGGCAGTTGACAATCTGCAACATCCGGTTACGATGACATATATAAACCTTATAAAAATACCCTTGCTGTTATCCAGTACTCAAAAATACGCCATAACAAAGCCACTATTCTGTAGCAATCGCCTTAAACAGCGACAATTGGCCCAATCTGGCATTGTTCACAAACAATCCGGCGACAGCAAGTCATTCAGTTCTGATAATGTATTAATATTGGCAAATAAGGCCGGTTCTGAGCTGAAATCGACACACTGCAACGAATGCTGGCGGATCCAATCCTCCATTTTACGCTGCCCACCCGCCAGATAAGCGCTTAGGCTCGATTTTAAGTGAGTTTTGAGCGCCAAAAAAACCGGATGCAGGCGCTGCCCATCAAAAGCGACCGCCACATCCACTGACGGTTCAGCGCACGCGGATAGTAACGCCTGCAAATGCAGGGCTTTAATAAGGGGGGAATCGCATGGCATCACCAACAAAATATCGGCATCCATAGCGTGCAAGGCCGCCAAAACACCTGCCAACGGCCCGTCGAAACTGTCAGTCAAATCTTGCACCACTGGAAAACCGAATTGCCGGTAAAGCTCTATCGAGCGGTTGGCGTTGACACACACCTGCCCGCCCACTATTTCGGTCATGGCATCAATGGCATAAGCCACTAATGGCCTACCGTGCCAAATAACCAAGCCTTTATCCAGATTGCCCATGCGCCTTGCCAAGCCACCCGCCAGAACAACGCCGGCCACTTTAGTTTGTTGCCCCATAATGCTAAGCTTGCCGCCTCTTATGTCAGGTAATGGTATGTTTAAAATAGCTGCTTTTTGCGCCCCCTTGCTGCTGCTTGCCAGTTGCGCCGAACAGCCCGCTAACGGCGAGTGGCTGTCATATTATCAGGTTGAGACCCACAAAAACTATGATGATGTGCTAGCTGAGCTGCAAATTGCGATTGCTGAGAATAATTTTAGGGTCACAGGCCATAGCCGCGTTGGCAAAGTGATACGGGAACGCGGCACGGCTGGATTCCCTGAGTACGACACTGTGCAGTTTTGCAACCTGACCCTTGCCAAAACGATATTATTGATGTCACCCGCCGCCATCCGTTACATGCCTTGCAATGTGGTGCTTTACCAAAGCCAAGGCAAAACCACTGTCAGCACCCATCTTATCCCTACTGACACTGACGACAAAGCGCTCAATCAGTTTTCCGTTAAAATGAACGGGACGCTGAAAAAAATCGTGGATTTTGCTGTTGCCGAATAACCGCAACCACCTTGTACGCCTGCTTGACACGCCTCTTAACCATTAAGATTTGGATATATTATGATACTGATAAAATCGTGCCCCTTTGCATTACTGGCCCCCTTGGCAGTTGCCGCCCTATTGTCCGCTTGCAGCGCAACGCCTGAGAAAACCGAATTGGCCAACCAAGCCACCGTACCCTCGCCCGCTTCTTTGCCTAATGATTTCCCTACCCGTGACCGAGTGGAATATGTGTTGAATTGCGTCGCCCAACACGGTGGGTTGAGTTATATCAACCAGTACGCTTGTGGCTGCAAAATAGACAAGATTGCCGAAAAGCTGACTTTCAGTGATTATGAAGCGGCCAAAACGTTCAGTTACTTAAAAAGCACCCCTGGGGATGCGGGTGGCGTATTTAGGGACCCAACACAATCAAAGGACTTACGCAAGCGGCTGAAAGAAGCTGAAGAGTATGCAGAAAATGCGTGTTTTGTAAAATAAGTGGCTGATGTTTGTGGATAGTTTGGATATCAGCTTTAGCTGTACAACTGCCAGCAGCCATTTGCACAAACCTGACTTACGGTTGTAACTCAACACCGAAATATTCACTTACATAAGCAGTTATCTCCGGCAAAGCCAATGGAACTCTCGCTACTGACCCTGAACCTGCACACTTACGAGCAGCATCCGCGCCATTGCCCTTTTGACACCATGCACCATCATGAGCGGGAAGTGCAGATTATTGCCGAGGCGATAGCCCAGTTGCGGGTTGATGTGGTGTGCTTCCAAGAAGTGGGGGAATATATGCACGACCCGATCACCCGCCCCTATGGTGAAGGCCCGTCCAATATGGCTTTTCGGATTTGCAAACGCTTGCGGCAATGGGGGCATGGCTTTCATATCCATCAGGATTGGAGCCATATAGGTTTTTTGCGTTGGCGCGAAGGCACTGCCATTATGAGCCGCCACCCCATGCGCCATAACCATTCGGCGTATGTGTCGGCGGACTGCCGTAAAGACAACTACATGTCGCGCAATATCACTGTGTCTTGTGTTGATGTGCCGTGGTTTGGCTTGCTGCATATCGCCAATGTACATTTAAGCTGGGCACATCATGGCTTTTTTGATGAATTCCGCAAGCTGCGGCAATTGATTGATTCACGATTGCATTTTGGTGTCCGTGGCGATTTGCTGGTGGGCGATTTTAACGCACCGGCAGGGGAACACGCTTACAACCATATTGTCGGCAATGGCGATTATGTCGATCAATTTTACGAATTGCATCCACAGCGTTTTTACCAGCCCAGTTACCGAGGGCAAATAGACGGCTGGAAAAATTCGCCTGCCAAGCGCATCGACCATATTTTTAAGCGCAACGGCCACCCGCTGCGCGTCAAATTTATGGAAACCATTTTTGACGGCAACTTTTACCCTGTGGTTTCTGACCATTTCGGCTACTTGGCAAGGTTCGAACTGTATTGACAGACCAAGTGGACAGTACCGATTTTATTTGTTGGTGCTGGATTGCTAAGCTCGGCTGCAATTCCCTTCGACCTCGCTCAGGGAACGTGTGAGGGTAGCCAGAAGGCTTACCCTTTGCGTCACCAGTTGATAAAGCAAAATTAACATTGATCTGTTAGGCTTTATCCAGTACAATTCTCGCTTTTATACATTGCACCTTTAACAGAAATACCGAGTAACGATGAAAACATTTAGTGCAAAACCAGCCGAAGTAAAGCGAGATTGGTACGTAGTTGATGCAGATGGAAAGACGCTAGGCCGCCTTGCTTCTGAAATTGCCCTACGTCTTCGCGGTAAACATAAACCTGAATATACGCCACATGTTGATACCGGCGATTATATTATTGTCATCAATGTCGAAAAAATCGGCGTGACCGGCAATAAAGAGAAAGATAAGCTCTATCACCACCACACTGGCTATACCGGCAACCTTAAGACTGTCGCATTAGGCAAGCTAAGACAGACTTTCCCGGACCGTATCCTGACTACTGCGGTAAAGGGCATGTTGCCCAAAAATCCGTTAGGGCGTGCAATGTTCAAAAAATTAAAGGTCTATGCAGGGCCTGAACACGAACATCAGGCACAACAGCCAAAAACTTTAGACATTTAATCGAGTAGATATCACATGGCAGCAGCAGCTCAATATTATGGAACCGGTCGCCGGAAAAGTGCTATAGCCCGCGTTTATGCCACTAAAGGCAGCGGCAAAATCATCGTCAATGCCAAAAACCTTGAAGACTATTTTGGCCGTAAAACCGACCAAATGGTTTCTCGCCAGCCGTTGGAATGCGTGGAAATGGAAGGCCAGTTTGACCTTAACATTATTGTCAAAGGCGGTGGCCCTTCTGGTCAAGCCGGTGCCATCCGCCACGGTTTGTCACGCGCATTGATGAACTACGACGAATCACTACGGCCGCTGCTTCGTAAAGCCGGTTTTGTAACCCGCGATTCCCGTATTGTTGAACGTAAAAAAGTGGGTTTGCACAAAGCTAGAAAACGTCCTCAGTACTCAAAACGTTAAGCAGCATCCTGCTTGGCAAGAAGCCGCATCGCCAGTTGGCCTTGCGGCTTTTTTGTGCCTGCTGGTTTACAGATCAGGCTGATCACGGGCATTGCCCGCCCACACCCATAACCCTTTGCAACTATGGAAGCCTTTCAAAACATTAATATTGTGTCTTTGCTTGATAGCTTTATCAGCCTGTCTACAGCT
>Ga0208507_1001987_pt1 | contig 10874 bp, 9 predicted proteins | sample CryBogCBH12Aug01_FD_184626 | JGI IMG/M metagenome (GOLD analysis project Ga0208507, IMG submission 184626) | Freshwater microbial communities from Crystal Bog, Wisconsin, USA - CBH12Aug09.1 (SPAdes) (version 2) | ecosystem: Environmental > Aquatic > Freshwater > Lake | place: Crystal Bog... | reverse complement strand
TCATGTATGGAAACTCACGTGACCTTGATGTGCCGTATTCAACAAATCCTGCGTACTGAACTGATGGGCCGGTGTCCGATTGCCAACGACCAGTGCCAAGCGACGTTACTCGTTGCGTCTTGATTGAATTGCGCAGGTTGCCAGAGCGTTGTGTTGGCTTAGGTGGTACGGCAGGGTACTTAGGAGCGCCCTGATAGTAAACCCGACCAGATTTGGAGACTCGTTGTGATCCGCTAGGTCGAGCGCGGAACTCTTCTTTAGCCATGCGCTCAATAACAAGTGCGCCTTTAGTAACAATGTTGCGAGCTGCGGCATCGGACTTAACTATGTCAAACCTTAATGCCTTGTCAAACTCACTAATGCCGGAAATGATTATCTCACTAGCCACGTTGAGCCTCGTTCATGGTGTTGTCAATAGCAATAAGCCAGTCTGTTACTTCTTTGGGCTGGTTCATAAAATCTTCGTGTGACCCACCGAATGTCTTGCGAAACTGATACTCACGAAACAGGTTGTTAACTTCTGCGTCAACTTCTGAGTCTTTACCCTTTAATGCTGCCTCCAGCCGCGCTAGTCGGCGATAGGGGCTTTTGGGTCAATGTCTGGCGAGAAGTCAGGGGTCTGGTTGTACTCGTTTGCGCAGGCTTCAGCAAGTTGTTCAAAGACATTCTTAGGCAAGTCAAGCGCAGAGTCAGCCGTAGGCAAGTCGCCTAGTGACCACTGCTTAACCATTCCAGCAATTAGTTCTGCTTGGTAGCCGTCAAGGTTGTTCTGATCCTCGTCTGAAATGTCAGAAAAGATAGTCCATGTCTCAGGGTTCTTGTCGTCAAATCCGAGGTTAGTGAGTTTCGCTGCGGTTCCAGCCGCCTTCATGTACGCACGAGAGATTTTGCGAGCTGTGCGCTCAGAAACTTCTTCTCGTGAATACAAGATGGCTGACTGATTGTTTGGAAGGTTTATTGCTGGCATTTTATCCCCTTTGGGTTATTTAGTAAGCGGTTGCGACTGCGTTGACAATCGTTGCCTGAACTGGTGAGTAACCAGTTGTAGCGTCGGTTGCGTTTGCGTTTGCAGTAAATGATACTTCAACTTCGGTGTATTCCTTACCGCGTGTGCGCTTGACATCGTGGAACTGAACAGCAGACAATGTGAAGGCAATGCTGTGGTTCGTTGAAGACGTTGTGTCGTTAGGGTCAGTCATGGTGATAGTCATGGTCTGTGGTGAGCGTGTAAGTGCCTCGGCAGCAGATCCAGTTGACCAAGCGTCTGCGTTTGAGTTTACGATTGCCGTGAACTTGCCAGTCACTTCAAGAGGCCCAGCAAAGTTAGTCAAAGGAGCCTGAGTTCCCATTGTGAAAATTGGCTGTGTCTTGCGAGCAAGCATGAGTTCACCAGTAGAGATGTAGGTCAGAGCTGCGCCTGAGTTAATTCCGCTAACTGTGATTGAAGTATCCCAGGCAGGAATCATGTGTTCGGTTGACAATGACAAAGTTGTGAACGGAGCAGGTGCTGATGTGTATGAAGTGTATGGGTTAGCAAAGAACTTCACTGTTGCGTCTGCTGCTGCTTCTGCGCCAAAGGTGATGTTAAGACTGTCAGCCTGTGCGCCAGTCATTACAAACTGGTTAGCACCGTCAAAGTCAAAGATTGAGTATGACTGTGGCTGTGAACCTACGGCTGCGTTGTTCAAGAGCTTGATGTTGTGCGTGTAGACAGTTGAACCAGTAACGGTGTCTGTGCCACCAAGCGTTGCCTTAACAAGGTTTCCAAAGGTGTCAGCAAAGAGGTAGAACTTAGCGTCGTACTCGTCGTGACGTACACCTTGAACTTGGTCGTAGACCAAAGTTGGTGAGCCTCGGAAGGCTTCGTCTCGCAAGAAGGTCTGCATAGGAGTTACCTGTGGAGCAGTTACCGGAATGTAAACCGGAGTTCCTCCTGTTGGTAGGGTTCCTCGTGTCGCTTCTACGACAAGACCCATATAGCTGTTGGCGGATAAAAAGGCCATCTGAGGCGCTCCTTAGTTAGTGGTTGGTGTTGCGGTTGATGTGTCGGTTGAAGCCTCTACAGGCGCTTCTGGGGGTGTTACAGGGGCCGTTGCTGATGAAGTCCAGCGACCATCGCCAGGGTCAGCGTCTAGTGCGTAGATTTGACCAGGCAATGCTTCGAGTGTTGATCCGTTGTATTCAATGTCAGGATACACCCTTGCGGTTGTGTCGTTGAATGTGTAGTTAGCCATGATGCTCCTTAGTTGTCGATTATTTCCACCACAGACACTCGGACTACCGAGGTGACTTGTGTGGCTGCTGCTTTGCCGTTGATTTGGCGTGGGTAATACGAGGTGATGTCAATGTCTGGGCCACCAGCTGCGCCGTTTGCGCCTTCTCCCCATTGGAAGATAATGCTAGGTGCGCCAGCGTTGCGGTCTGCACGAATAGCGGCAACGAGTGAATCTAGGAACGCCTCGTTGTCGAACCCTGCGTCTTCTGACTTCTGGTGCGTTGAGCGCAGGTAGCAGTCAAGAATGAATGTGTAGTCAATAGCCTTGCGACCATTGTGAGGGCCACCAAGAGCTATACGGTTTTCCTTCTGGTTCTCAATGTAGAGAAAGATGATTGCACCAGAACTATGTCCTGGGTCTTCACCTTCAAAGAAGTCACCTTCGGGAGTTAGTTTTGCTGGGAACTGCTTTACGCTTGACAAGTTGGTAATACCAGCGTTTGTCAAGTACGAAGCAACTGCAGCTCGTACTGTGGCGCGTGACATTATGCACGACCCCAGATTTGCTTGAAGTCATCCAGTAGGTCGTAGGCCATAGCCTCGTCTGTGACTGAACTTTCGGTGCGAGCCGATACTGCGGTTGGCTCACCGATTTCGTTAAGAACTAATCCACCCTGTCCACGCTCTTTAATCATGGCAACGATGAAGTGAATGACCGCTTGCTTGACTGAGGCAGGTAGAGCTGAAACGTTAACGCCAGATCCGTGTGCGTACTTAAGAGGGTTGGTGAATGTCAGAGTGGTGTTGCCAGGTGTCCATGAAGTTGAAACCTGCACGTACTCGTCTTTCTGTCCATCCCAAATAGTTAAGTTCATGCCTGGGAAGATACCCATGACGTTGTTGACGGTCATTGTTGTAGCGCCAGCGTTTGACGTTGAGTTTGTAAATGTGTTAGCCCAGCCGTTGATGTAACTCCACTGGCAGAAGATTTCCGTACCAGACTGCATATTGCCGCCAACGATACCAAGGTTGCCAAAGTAAAGACCCATAGTGGACTGGCTAGTAATGATAAATTGTGTGCGCTCAATTGAGCAGTTCGACGTTGAAAGCGTGATGTTCTGTAGTCCGTCACCTGGCCCCCAGCCTGCGGAGAACGACTCAACGGCAAGGATAGGTGTGAAGTAAGGGTTAATTACAATCTGACCCATGCGGTTCATGTAGTAGCGACCATTCTCGGTATTCGAGGTGGCGCAGAGTGATCCGTAAACTCCCATTGTGTAGTTGTCAGCCTTTGACGAAGCACGAACGATTAGCTCGTAGAGTGCGCGGTCTTGGACTGCCTGTGAAGCGTCTTCAATGAGGTTTGTAAAGTCAATAGCCGCAGCCGTAGGACTGAACTTGACCTCGTTAAGAGAGACGTATGGTTCGACCATTCCACCGGAGTAAACAAATGGGGCTACGATTGACATTTATTCCTCTTCTGGGGTGAGTTCGGTTGAGCCACACTTACCGCACTTGTCGCGGTACAGGCTGACAAAGTTACAAGCGTCGCACCTGTAACCATTGGCGTTTCTAAAGTTAATACCTGCCACAGCGAAGTCTCCTGACTTAACGAGAGAGCGAGCGTCTGTGCCGTCAACGTGGAATGTGCCATCCTTTTGTCGAGGAATGACCTTGCCTTCGTTGACTTGAATCTCTTTAAGTCCATTGTCGGAACCTACGAGTCTCATTTAATTCTCCCTTTGCGAACGAGGGAGCAGTGCGGAGAAGGGGAACTCCGCACCGCTCTACCTCAGTGGCTAGATGCAAGCACCTAGCGATTTAACAGAATCAACCAGTGATTCCGGTGATTACACCTGACCACGCTGGAGCGCGGAAAGCAAGTGAACCGTACGTGTACGAGCTGATGTCGTATGAGAAGCCGATTTGTGGCCACTCAATGATCATCGAGTCAACAACGTTGTGTGCTTCAACTGTCTGAGCCACACCTGAGTCTGGGAATGGAAGTTGCTTCTGGTGAACCAGCGCCACACCAGCAGGTGCGAAACGGTGAGTCACTAGGTCAACCATCTTGCCTGTTGCCTGGTTCTGTACGGCTTGTACGAGTGAACCAAGAACAATTCCGTCTGAACCAGTTTCGTAGTTAAGACGGTATGAAGATGTGCTTGCGCTTGTCTGAATCGCCTTAGCAATAGCACGACGTACAGCAGCAGTTGTAATAACTACGTCTGGGTCACCCATTGTTGAGTTGAAAAGACTTACGAAAGCAGCCTGTAGGAAGTCGTCAGCAGTTGACTGTGAAGCCACTGTGCCGTTCAACTGAGCCTGGTATCCACCGATTGTTGCGAAGGTGTTAACCCATCCGTCGTAACCTGAGCCTGAGTTAGCGCCAGCAGCGAATGTGTTGTATGAACCGTCGGTTGATGGAACAGGAACTGTTGTTGAAGCAAATGCAAGACCAGTAACGCCTGAAGCGGTGCTGACTGTAGTTGCCTTGTAAACAGTTGGTGTTGTGGTTGTTGCGTAGATGTTTACAGCTACAACGTTTGCAGGAAGAGTTCCTGTGTATGTAACCTTTACACCCTGGCCTGAAACAGTTGTAATCGTTCCAGCAGCAAAAGGAGCAGACTCACCGTAAGCAGATGAAACTGTTACCTGAACTACTGTGCCTGATGTTCCTGTTGTGATTCCAGTTCCAGTTGCGTCAGGAGCAGCAGTGAATGTCAATCCTGAAATCTGGCTAGAAGAAAGAACAGGTGTTGAGCATGAGTTCATCATGTTGCGCTCTTCTGCAAGGAAGTGTGACCAGATGAGTGATGTGTGTGAGAGTTGACGGAGATCCGTGTAACCCTGACCAGCAAACTCAGCCTGGAGTGAAACGCTGTCAGAAAGACCCTGCTCAACGAAAGACTTTACAATCTTGTCGGCAGCGTAAACAATCTGAGTTGGGCGGTTCAATGTAACACCGTTGAATGAAGTAGAAGCTGAGTTCGAGTTGAAGAATGAACTGAGGTTTGCTACTCCACCAACACCGGCGTTAGAAAGACCGGTGATGCGACGGAACTCAAGTGCCTGTCCTTGTGCCTTGATTCGTGCTGTGCTGTTGCGAAGGTAAAGTTCCTTCGGGATGAGCAATGAAAGCACTGGGTCAAGGTCGTAAGGTACGAGACCTGAGATACCTGAAACGGTGTTGTTAAGTGGTGATGTAAGGCTGATGTTCTTGCTTACGTCTTGGATGCCAGCAAGAGCAGATGTAACTGCTGCAAGTTGGTCGCCTGAAACAACCTTAGAGAGGTCAGTAAGAGCCTCTTCTGTGCGTGTAGCAGCAGAAACGGTCTTTGTGATTCCGGATGTTGGGCTGAATGAAAGCTCACCGCGACGGTGTGCAGTCAGTGTGTTCGAGTGAACTGCGCTCAAGGCTGACTTGTATGCCTCGAAACGCTCAACGCGCTGTTCGGCTGGTACTCCGCCGAATAGGTCGTCAATGGAAGGAGCGGCTAATGCCATGTCTCAATCCCTTTCTGTTAGATGGTTAGTTGAACTGCTTTGACTTAGCCTCGTAGCGAGCTGCTTCGGCTAGGTACTGATTACGTAGTTCTGGGTTAGTCATTTTCTGCGCCATGTCGCGGAGACGGATTGCCTCTACTTCAGCCGCAATGACCTGAGCAGACTTAGATGTTTGCTCTCTTGTTGCTCTGATGGCTGGGCCACCAGGTACTGCCATCTCACGCACTTCATCAAGCGCGGCCTTCAAGAGACTAATCTCTTCTTTCGCCTCGTCTAATGCTGCCTTTGTTGTGATGGTTTCTTCAAGACCTAAAGCCTTGACGATTTCGTTGCGCAACTCATCCTTTGTTTCTTCAGTTGCGTCGTCTGCTGATGCAGACTTGATTAGGTCGGCGCTAACGCCAAGTCCAATGTAAGCCATTGTGTCTTCTCCTGATTTGTCGTCATCCCATCCTGTGAATGGAGCTGATGTTTCATTTTCTGATGCTTCCCCTGTCCACCAGTCCAAGAAAATGGATAGTGAGCAAAGTAATTCCTGTACGTCGCAAACTTCGCTTTCTGTGCCTGCGAGCATCTCGTCAAGTTCAGCCTTGATAAGTGCAATCATGCCAGCGCGTACTGCTTCGAGTTCTGCTGGGTCGTGGATCATGTCGTCGGCCTTAACCAACTCTGCGTCTGCACCCTTCCACTTGTCAGGGATGAGGTCTTCGCGGCCTAGAGCCTTAGCGCGTGTCTTGATGTGAGCCTTGACCTTTGCTGGGTCTTTGGCACGACCAAATGCCTGGATAGCGTTCTTTAGGTCGCCAACAGTCTTGATTGGGTATGAGCCGTCTGGGAGTGCTTCGCCCTTGTCACCGGCAAGTTCACGCTCTGCCTGTGTGTAGTCCTTCTTTTCAACTTCTGGCTCGGTAACTTCTGCGTCGTCTGCGTCGGCAGCCTTCATCTCACGGTTTTCCATTGTCTCAGGAATAGTTGGTGAGTTCTGTAGCATGTCTTCAAGCTGACCTTCTGGCTGCTTGCCAGTTCCACCGCATACCTCGCATGGTGTTTCCATGAGGTTGCCTGGTACGTTTGACTTGTAGCCTGTGCCGTCACAAGAAGCGCAAGCGTGTGAGTACTCGTACACTTCCTCTGGTGCGCCCTTCGGCTCTGTCATAATTGCCTCGGTGTCGATGGCATCCTTTTCAATGTCTGCCATAGCAGCACCTTTCACTAATTCGCCTTTAACTGATTTGGCGAGTTCGATAACGCATGATGGGTTTGCTGGTCGGTCAACAAGCGAAACCTCTACGATTTTTCCACTGCGGATCATTCCACCAGGGGCATCGGCTGACTTCTCAACGCGAGCGCCCTTGATACCTACTGAGAAACCTGTGTAGATTCCTTCTTCAACTAGACGAGCTGCTTCTGAGTCAACAATCTTGGCCTCAACTACGAAACCTGTGCCTGACTGTTCCATCTCCATAGCCTTACCAATGGCCTTTGACTGGTGCATCTCGCGGATGTTGCCAATCTTGAACCACTCCGGCATTGCAGTCTTGAGCCACTCTGGGTCGCAGATTTGCTCGTCGAGGTCAAGGGTTGCGTCTGTGGCAAGACCCTTTACTCTCATGTAGCCGTCGTCTCCGCGCTTGACTGTTAGGTTGCCGAAGTAAGCGTAGGTAATGTCTTGAGCCATTGGGTTATTCTCCTGTTGAGGTTGATGTGTCTGGCAATACAGCCGCTACGGTGCAACGGCAAGAAGGGTGTTCTGGTGGGTAGTCGTCTGTGATGTCGTGTGGGTTGGCTAGTTCTTGGTCTAAGCACTCCGCACAAGCACCGTCATAGGCTAACCAGTCAAACTGTTCAATGCCAGCCGACTGATAGGTGTCTACTGCCGAAGCGTTGTAAGCACGGTTTGTTTCTGTAACTGCGATAATGTCTGCACGATTTGGATCGTTGATGATTAAGTCAATCGCCGTTCCAATGTCTCTAGCACTCATACCCTGGCTAATGCCAAGAAGTAATGAGTCTGAGATTCGTGTCATTGTTGTATCGTTAATGCCTTGAATGGTAATGCCAGCCTTGTCAAGCAAGTTTTGCAAGCCTTTACCAGCCAATACTGCGTCTGAGCGAACTACCTGAGCTGCGTCTTTTGCTCCTGCTGCTCCACCGGCTGTGTAGATGTCCTTTAGAACATTCGTAGCCTTAGCGTTGCTCATTGAAATGTTGCTCTTAACAGCGCCTTGTGCAACTGCCTTCATCTGAGCTACATCTTCAAGAGGTTTTGGAACTGCTCGAAGTGCTTGGGCGATTGCTGCGCCTACTCCAACTACACCGGCTGCGAGTGCAATGCCGATTGCCTTAGAGTGCTTCTTTGACACTGCCTCTACCTGTGGGTAAGAAGGCAATTCGTTCATCTGACGCTTAGTAACTAAACCTTTTGGGGTATCAGTTATCTCACTGTTCACGATGTTAGAAGCCCACTCGTAGATGTTCTCAGGCATTGGTGTAGCGCCCTTGACAATGAAGTACGCCTGTTCGTTGAGGTTGTCGCTAAGTTCTGCGTCAAATACGGTGAAGTCAAACGCTCTCCAGTTGCCGCGCTTGTGGCGTGACTTGACAAAGCGACCAAAGTCCTTTAGCTCTTCGGTCATTGCTGACTTCTGATCCGCAGGTGCGCCAACGGCAGGAATGTCCTTGCCTACGCCAGCCTTCGGCGCTTGGCTTTCACCGACACTGCCTTGTGATGTATTTTGATTGACTTGGCCTTGTGTGCTTTGGCTTTCGTTGCCTTGCGCTTGGTCATTCTGTCCTACCGTTTCGCCTGATGTGTCAATTGTCAACATTCCCTTGAGGAACTGGATTGCGTTACCAGCGACAATGAATGGTTCATCGGCTTCTGGCATGTCGTAAAGGTTTTGTCCAAGTTCGCCCTGTACGTCGTTGAGTGTCTTCTGACCTGAGAATAGAGCGGTCTGTAGTGCCTTAGAGCGATCCATTTCTTCGCGAGCGCCCTTGCGGTCATTAAGAACAAAGGTCACGTTCTTGTCTGCACCGAGGTAGCGACGTGAAAGAGAGTTGATTACTGAGACAACGTAATCTTCCATTGGCTTAGTAGAGACTGACTCTACGTTCTCTGCTTCGCCTTCTTGTGCGCCCTTGCCACCACCGAGTCCGGCACGAGCCACGACTCCGAGAGCTGCTGGGGATACACCGAAGATAGATGCAACGCGCTTAATGATGTATTCGTCGTAGTCTGACTTAAAGCGGTCAGCCATCTCTGGCATTGCAACAGGATCAAACCCGTCTGGCAATACCTTGATGCGGTGACGCTCTGCTGTGTTGCCTGTTAGGCGACCATTGAGAATACGCTCAAACTCTGCCAGCTTGTGAATGTCCAACTCCTGAGAGTTAGTCTTCATAAACGTCATTGGCATTGAGCCGTTCTGGTATTCAGAGTTCATCCATACTTGGCGGTTCAAGTAAAGCGAAGCGGCTGGGATTGCCTCTTCTACTGGCGAGTAGCCGTATGGCGACCATGTGCGACGGTTCTTAACAAAGACTGAGAGTTGGTCTGTGAGGAACTCTTTGTCTCGACCTGAGCCTGAGTAGAACTCGCCGTCTGCGTCTGGTGAAGCGATGAACTCACCGCGAGGGAAGCCCCATAAGACTTGCTGGTAAGCAGGCTGTGGTGGGTGAGGTATGTCGCCTCGGTTGTCAAGAAGAATCTTGATAGTCGGTGCGTCAATAACGTCAAAGCCAATTACGTTGCCCTTGAAGTTGTAGCGAGGGTAGACACACCACTGGTCGTAGGTAAAGACCTGCCATAGGGATTCTGTTAGCCACTCAGAGAACGTGCGGTCAGAAGCAACGTATGGGTTCTCCCAGAAGTCACGCAGGCGGTTGATTTCCTCGCCGTACGTTTCACGACCAATAAGAGCTGCCTTTGCGTGTGAGCAGTTCTGCTCTTGCATAATTGTAGAAATGGCTTGGTCTGAAAGAGTCCAAGCGCCTTCTTGCTTAATGATGTCACCCACGCGGATTTCAATGGCGCGGTGAATGATGTCGCACTGTTCAGCGAGTGAGTTAAGAACCTGAAACGGAACCTCGGTCTGCGTGAGGTTTAAGTTAATTGCGGTCTGGTATTCGTATTTACGAGGTAGAGCGCGACCTGATTCGTCGAGTACAACGTCGATGGGCGCTGGTAACAAAGGGCTTGCAGGCCCCAACATAGCTCCGAAGCCACCGCCACCTTCTACAAATCCAGGGCGTGGCATTGGTACAGCTTGTCCGATTGTCGTTACGATTCCCTGACCGGCTGTTGACATTTCGTTAGCCGCGTAGGCAGAGTTGTATCCGCCAGCATTTCCCAGTGGGGAATTAGCCATCCCTGCCTTTTGCATTTCAGCAACAATTTCCGCAGCAAGCGTAGTCTTGTTCTTTCGCTGGAATAGAGCCATTTATTGTCCTCGGTGAGATGGGTTGATGCCGGAAGTGTACAACTGCGCTACTGGTTCTCTCAATAGAACTCCGCAACCTTTACAGTTAAATGCTTCTACGTCATTTGGAATACCGCAAGCCGTACAAGACGGTGCGAGTTGTGCAAAGAACCTGTCGGCTGATGCGCCGGTAGCAAGTCCAAGTTCAGCCAACCCATGCACTAAGGCATCGAGTCGGTCTGGTGAATAACCGGAGTCAGGAACCCAGCCGGTCATTTGGTCTTCAAGTAAATCGAAAGCGCCAATGTGAGATACGCGGCCTTGCTCATAGAGCGCAGCTATCGGTTCAGCACGAAGGCGTTTGCCGACCTTAGCCACAATGCCCTTGAATGGGATTGTCGGCTCAACGGATCGGATTGTAAGTTCAACCATGTCACCGCCCTGGTTCTTTTCAGCAACCACGCGGTCAGCGTTGAACTCATGGAATGCGGCTATTGCTCGGTGCGCCCAGCCAGAAGGTGTGTCACGACAACTACGGTCTGCAAGGACATAGCCTCTACCGTCAGTTCCCTTAGCAACAACAACAATTCCTGTTTCGTCAGCGTTCTCACCAGAGGTTGTCGCAGGGTCAATAGCGACCACAATACGCACAAAGTCTGGTGCTTCTTTAATACGAGATGACTCAAGCATTTCTAAAGTCCATAGAGCACCTGGGGTGTCCGTGAGCACTT
>Ga0208507_1001985_pt1 | contig 10877 bp, 6 predicted proteins | sample CryBogCBH12Aug01_FD_184626 | JGI IMG/M metagenome (GOLD analysis project Ga0208507, IMG submission 184626) | Freshwater microbial communities from Crystal Bog, Wisconsin, USA - CBH12Aug09.1 (SPAdes) (version 2) | ecosystem: Environmental > Aquatic > Freshwater > Lake | place: Crystal Bog... | reverse complement strand
CACCGTCGCGGCATTGGTGTTGGGACGGTGGTCGCGGATCGAACCGCCGGGCCTGTCGAAACCGCCCCCCTGAAAATATGCGGGACCACCATCACTCAGTTCAGCCGAATTTATTTCGGCATTTCTCCAGACAGAATAGAAAGAGCCAGCTCCCGATAATGCAGAACTTCACTGGGATGCCAAAGCTCCTCACTTGGCCAACAATGATTGGCCCTTCCTTCTTCGGTAAGACATTCAAGAGCAAGCGCAAGAGCGATGTTGTCGATCAGTTCTTCGGTGACGGTAATGATTGAGCCGACGACCACCATAGTATTCATCCCCACCCTTCAGATTTTTATGTAACCATATTAATATTCACTTCCATCACCAAGGATACGCATGAGTTACAATTCGCCTCAACATTTTTTATAGGTTAAACGTAGATTTCTACATAGTAATATATATAAAATATTTACGCGTTCTGAGTTTATAGAATATGAAAACCCCCATTTGGGGGTGGTCTTAGAGAGATTATCGATCTTTTTGTAAATTTTTTTCTTACAATATCTCCCGCTACGCTATATTTATTATCATACGAATTACAAATCGTTAACAACGGAGGGGCTATGGCCCGGAAGCAAGCCAAATCACTGCTGGCCGCGAAATGCAGCAGCGACACCGACTGCCATGTTGGCGCCCGCGTCCGTGAGCGGAGGATCATCCTGGGACTCAGCCAGCAGCAGATGGCCGACCATCTCGGCGTGACCTACCAGCAGGCCCACAAATACGAACGCGGCATCAACCGCATCAGCGCCGGACGGCTCTATGAGATTGCCAAGTTTCTCGGAGTTCCGGTCGGGCACTTCTTCCGCGGGCTTGCCGTGGGCCACACCCCCGGCCTGACAAAGCGGCAGAGTATGAGTCTTGAACTGGTCCGCAACTTTGCAGATGTCACAGATGCGAAGCGTCAGTCCGCTCTGGCGCAGATGGCCCGGGCGTTGGCCGACGACTGAAAACAGGCCGGCATGCAATCACAAACAGGAGCACCGGCGCATCGTCAGCCGGAACCCAACCGCTCGACACTCGACGACAAGGTCGCGGCTCGCTATTCGTGACCGCCGGCAGGGATCGAAAAGTAGAATGCGCTGCCGTTCCCGGGGGTGGAAACAGCCCAGATACGTCCATTCCATTGTTGGACAATACGCTTGCATATCGCCAACCCAAAACCGATGCCGCTGGTCTCGGCGCTTTGGCGTAAGCTGCGGAATACTTCAAAAATATCCTGACTGCCGGCGTCGAAGCCAAGACCGTTGTCGACGATAGAAAACTGCCATCCGTCTGCCGTGGACGCAGCTTCGATTTGGATGCAGATACGACGATCTCTGTGGCGGAATTTCAGGGCATTTTCGATCAGGTTCTGAAACAATCGAACAAGCATCTGTTCGCCGGCGACCACCTCCGGCAGCAGGCCGACGGTGATCTCCGCGTCTGCCTGTTTGGTTTGTGTTCGCAGATTTGCCAGGGCAACCGAACAGGCGGTTGTTGCGGAAATCCGACGGGTTCCACCGCTCGCTGAGCCGGCCTCGGAATAGCTTACCAGCCCCCCGACGATGTCATACATGCGTCTGGCCGCTGTTTCTATGAAACTGAGATGCCTCAATCCGCTATCCTCCAGGCGGTTGGCAAATCCTTTCCTGAGGACCTGGGCGTGCAGGCAGGCGGATCGCGCCGGTTCCCGCAAGTCATGGGCGGCGACCACCGTGAAGCGGTCCAGTTCCCGGTTCATCACGGTAATTTTGTCGACGGCCGCCTGAAGAGTGGCTGCAAGGCGACGCTGTTCGGTCATTTGCGCCTCCAGCACCGCCAATTCCTCTCGCTGCTGTTCGATCTGGCGCCTAACCAACAGGTTTCGCACGCGGGCAAAAACCACCCCCGGAACAAACGGCTTATGGATAAAATCCTCCGCGCCCAGTTCCAGGCCTTGTGTTTCGGCCTGGGGCGTGTCGAGGCTTGTGAGAAATATAATAGACAGACCCTTGGTCGCTGGATTTTGCTTGATGCGGCGGCAGGTTTCGAACCCATCCACCCCCGGCATCATCACGTCCAGCAAAATGAGGTCAGGCGGTTGACCCTGGGCGAGGTATTCAAGAACCGACGCGCCGTCGACCATGGTTCTGACCTCGTAGGCCTCGCCCAGCAGATCCTTGAGGATGAAGAGATTTTCCGGTTGGTCGTCGGCCGCCAAAATCAGGGGCCGGACAGGCCTTTCAACAGCGGTGTGCGGAGACGGTGCCATCTTAATTTCTCTTCGCATCGGCGGAACGGTGGTCAATCTCCGTGCGAGCGACCACGATGTTGCCGGAACCTCGGAATTCCACTGACGAAAAACTCAGGCTTTTGGCAATGGCAATACCTCTGCCATGGTTGTCGAAGGCTCGGACCGGGTCGAACTGAAGGTATTGCTTCCAGTCAAAGCCCGCCCCTTCATCCGTGATGGTGAATTCAACCTCCGGACCGTCGTGCCTGACTGAAATTATGGCGGTTCGTTCCGACCAGGGCGGGGTGGCGAGCCTGTGTTCCATCTCCTGATCCCAATGGAAACTCCTGCGCAAAATGGTTTTCTCAGCGTAGGTGATGCCGAGGTTCCCGTGTTCCACCGCATTGACCATCAACTCCAGCAGGCCAATGGCGGCATCCTCCGGCGCCGCGCAAATCTCCGACAGACAGGCGGCCAGCGAGCGAACCTCCGTTGGAGTCCGGAAGGAAAACAGTCCGGTCTGCAACAGTTTCAGGGCACCGCTGAAGTTAGCGCCAACGTCGCGCAGGCGTTTGCGTTCGGCAAAGTCGTCAATAACTGACGCCACCAGGACCTCAAGGACTTCCGGAGAAAATGGCTTGGCTAAATAATAATAGGCTCCCGCCTCCAGACCTTCGCGGATTTCCTGCTGCGTATCCGCTGCCGTCTGCATGATGACCGGAAGGCCACGAAACCTTGCTTCTGCCTTCATTCTTTTGAGGAGACCAAGGCCATCCAATTCTGGCATTTTCCGGTCCAGCAGAACCAGATCGAAGTCGTTCTGCCCCAGGAGGGTCCAAGCAATCTCGCCAGTGGGCGCCTGATCGATGAAATGTCCTGCCCGCGACAAGGTATCGCAAAGAAGAAAACGGGCAGCGGGATCGTCATCCACTGCAAGAATTCGCGCCATTTCCGCCCCCCCCCTGTATCCGCGAGCAAGCGCGGTTGGAACCGATGGGTGTGAGTAATGTTCATTCCCAACCGGGCATATCCCCAAATAGGGGCGTCCCAAGTTTCTAGATTGGGTTATACAACTGAATGAACAACCCCACCACGTCCTTTGACGGCAATGATCTGCGGATTTTTGAGGCTGCCGTGAAAGCATTTACAAGACTGTGCATAAAGAGAAAAAACTTTATCAGAAATTCTGTGAAAATAACTAATAACAACATTAGGACGAATTATCACTATGAGGACGATATGCCGCCCGCCTGCAAGAGCGGTAGTCGGTGAGAGGGAAGCATAAATGGCTTGGCAAGCGAGAACATTCAAGCTGCGTTTCTGGTTGCAGTTGTTCGGGGTCACCCTGCTATTGCCGTCTGTAGCGTTTTCATTCTATCTGGTGGTCAGGGACTTCCAGAAAGAAGCTGAAGAGAGCGAGCGGGCGATGCGTCGGCGCGCCCAGGTCATTGGGTTGGCTGTCAATGAACGGCTGATACAGGTCGAGCAGGTCACCAGAACGCTGGCGGACTCTCCGTTCGCCCAGCAGGACGACATTCCCCATCTGTATGAGTTTGCCCGCAATGTACAGCAGAGCATCCCCATCATATCCAGGTTCGCCCTTATCGATCCGACGGGGCAAGCTGTGTTTTCGACCTTCTATCCTTTGGGACACAGGCTTGACGTAACGCCCGACGACGATGACATCCGAAAGGTTCTGGCCACGGGAAAGGCGGCCGTCAGTGGCTTCTACATTTCCGCCTCGTCTCAAATTAAGACGGTCGCGGTGGATGTTCCGGTATTTCGTGACGGCAAGGTCATATATGTATTTCGCGCATCATTGCATGCCGATTCATTTGACCAAATGCTGCGCCAGCAAACCATGCGCGCCGGATGGGTCGCCTCCGTTCTCGATCAGAACGGGGTTCGTTTGGCGCGGGTGCCAAGTGAGCCTGCGCTGATCGGATTGCAGGCCTCCCCGACGATCATTGAAGCCGCCAGACGCAATGATGGCAGAATATTCGACGCGACAATGCTTCAAAGCTGGGCTCCATCGCGTGCTTTGGTGGTCCCTATTGCGGGTTCGGGCTGGTCGGTCGTCGCTAACGTTCCGAAATCTGCGCTTTTTGAAGACTTGTGGCGGAATCTGGCGGAATTTGCGCTGGCCATAACGTTGATCTTTGCCGGCACCGTGGCCTACTCGACCGTTGTCGCAAGACATATCGACCGGGAGTTTCGCGAGGCCTTGGCCAGGCCAATGGGTTTTGTCGGCGAGAAAGAGCCGAAACTGAGCCATATCGCAGAAGCCAACGAAATCGCGCAGACCCGGCGCAAGACCGAGGAAATGCGAACGCTGATTACGGCATTGGAAAGTTCGGAAAGCGCCATTTTCTTTGCCAATAAGGAAGGCTGTATCGAATGGTGCAATCCGGCGTTCGTCAGTCTTACGGGTTTCTCTCATGACGAGGTCATCAGCCGAACGCCTGGGCAATTGATCAAGTCCGGTCTTCATGACGGCGTATTCTACGCGGAATTCTGGCAAACCCTTTCCTCTGGAAACATCTGGCGGGGCGATTTCAGCAATCGCCGAAAAGACGGATCCCTCTATCATGTGTATCAAACGATTACGCCGGTTCTCGACCCTGAAGGCGGCATATTCGGATTCGTTGCCGTCAGTGTCGACATCACGGCACGCAAAGAGCTGGAGAAACAGCTTACGGAGAGCGAGGCGACACTGCGATCACTGTTCGAAGAAAGCATGGATGCAGTCCTGCTGACCATTCCGAACGGAGAGATCCTGGCCGCCAACCCCGCCGCCGTTCGGCTCTTCGGATACAGCCTTGAGGAACTCCTCAGTGTGGGTCGGGCCGGCATCGCAGTTGAAACGGATCCCCGACTGGCAAGGGTTCTTGCGGAACGGCAGCGCACCGGAGGGGTCCGCACCGAGTTGACGCTTCGCCGAAAAGACGGCTCGCAGTTTGAGGCAGAACTTTCTTCCCGTATCTTTCTGGACGCCAGCGGCAGCCAGCGGACCGGCACGATCATCCGCGACATCTCCGAGCGCAAGGCTTACCAGGACAAAGCGATCGAGAATGCGGCATTGACGCGGAGCCTGCTGGACTCCCTTGATATATCGGTGGCCCTCGTCGACGAGAACGGGGTCATCGAGCAGGTCAACCGGGGGTGGCGGGACTTCTGTTGTGACAACGGTGGATCTGATCAGCTGACACAGGGGGTTGGCCTCAACTATTTTGATGCCTGTGACAAGGATGATCCGGATGCCATCCGGGCCATCAACGGCATCAGGCAAGTGCTGTCCGGGGAGGTCCAGATCTTCCGAATGGAGTACCCCTGTGATGCACCTGCGGAGAAACGCTGGTTTGTCCTCACGGTCGCATCATTGGAGAGTAACCGTCAGAAGCTGGTCGTAACCCACACGAATATCACACCGCTTAAGCGGGCCCTGAACAGCATCACCCAGTTCAAACATATCGTCGAACACGCGCCGATGCCGTTAATGCTGGTCGACAGGGACTTTCGCTTCATTGTCGATAACCCGTTTCACGCGGCGATGCTTGGCAAAGTGCCGGAGGACGTTATCGGGCGGCCGAGCTACGAAGTGCTGCGACCAGACCTGTATGCCAAGGTGGAGCCCTACTTGACACAATGTATGCGGGGCATTCCTCAGCATTACACCCTTGACCAGACTTATCCGGATGGCCGCCGCTACGCCTTCGAAGTGAAGCTGCAGCCCTTCCGTGTCGATCAAGAGGTCGAGGGCGTCGTCGTGACCATGCATGACGTCACCGAACTCACCGAGGCAAAGCGCTTGCTGGAATCGCAACAGGCGCATCTTGAACACCTGATCGAGGACCGGACAGCCCAGCTCGTTGAGGCGCGGAACCGGACCCAGTCAGTCCTAGATTCCAGTGCCGACGGCATTATCGGAATTGACGATCAAAATAATGTCGTTCTGTGCAATCCGGCGGCACTCTCCCTTCTTGGCTATACTTTCGAGGAACTGAAGGGGCGCAACGCCCATGACGCCATCCATCATCTGCACGCCGACGGGTCTCGCTTTCCTGAAGAACAATGTCCCATCAGCGAGGCGATCCGACAGGGCCACGTGGTCCGGGTCGAACATGACGTTTTCTGGCACAAAGAGGGCTATCCGGTCCCGGTAACCGCTGTCACCCATCCGATTATCGAGGACGGGCGTGTGAAGGGTGCCGTCATGAACTTCCGGGACATCTCCGAGCGCGTGAGGATTGAGGCGGAGCAAGAAGATGCCAGGCAGTCAGCGGAACAACTGGCTAAGATGAAGAGCGAGTTCCTGAGCAATATGAGCCATGAGGTCCGCACGCCGCTCAATGGCATCCTGGGTCTCGCCAAGATCGGCATGCGCGAGAGCCGCAATCACCCAGAAGCGTTGGATCAGTTCTCGGCTATCCTAAGATCGGGAAAATTCCTTCTTGCGATCGTCAACGACATTCTCGACCTCTCGAAAATCGAGGCCGGAAAGCTGGTGATCGAACAAATTCCGTTCGATCCCGAACAACTATGCGAGGAGGCGCTGGATGCCGTCAGGCCCAGTGCCGAAATTAAGCACCTGACATTATCCTTGGTAAAGGACACAGAAATACCCGCCGCATGCTTGGGGGACCCGATGCGGATCTCGCAGATCTTGCTCAACTTTCTGTCCAACGCCGTCAAGTTCACCGAGCAGGGCGAATTGCGCATCGCATTGGAGGGCGCGAATGATCAATTGAAAATATCTGTCACTGATTCAGGCATCGGCATTGCGTCCGAAGACCTTGATCGTCTGTTCCAACCCTTCGAGCAGTTGGACGGCAGCACGACACGCAAATTCGGGGGCACGGGACTGGGGCTGGCGATCAGTTGTCGGCTGGCGAATTTGATGGGCGGAGGACTTTCCGTCCGCTCCGCGGTTGGGAAGGGCAGCACCTTCGAGCTTAGCCTGCCGCTCGTCAAGACTGACAGGCTGCCCCGGCAAGGAAAAGCTGATCCTGAACAGCTGGGGCATCGCCTCCAGGGCCTTCGCATCCTGGTGGCGGAGGATAACGAGCTCAACCGATTTGTCCTGGAGGACCTTCTGCACGGAGAGGGGGCTAAGGTGGTTTCAGTCGCCAATGGTCGGCTCGCCGTCGAGGTGATGAAAAGCGATCCGAGCGGCTTTGATGTCTTGCTTATGGATGTGCAAATGCCGGAAATGGATGGCGTCGAGGCAGCCCGACGGATCCTCGAGACAGCTCCCAACCTGCCGATTATCGGACAGACGGCGCATGTTTTCAGGGAGGAGCATGAGCGCTGCATTGCCGCCGGCATGACAGCGGTGATGACCAAGCCGATAGATGACGAGGCAATGATCCAGACAATATTATCATCGGCACCCTGTTCATCAGGATCAGGCAACACCTCGGCAAACAAGAGTGCTCCGCCAAAAACCGCGCTTCCGGTCATCGACTGGAAGACCCTGATGGCCAGATTCCGTGGCCGCAGAGATACTGTCGCAGGATTCATCGATTTGGCCGTGCCAACCAACGAAGAGAGGATCCTTGCCCTCCGGCAACTCGCGGATTTGGACGACATCGGACAGATTGCCTCAGTCGCACATGGCATTAAGGGTGTCGCGGGAACGATGGCGGCGTTGGAAGTCGAGGCCCTCGCGGTCCAGACGCTTGAATGCGCACGCACCGGCGACAGGTCGACGCGGGTCAGGGCCATCGATCTTGCCGAAGCCCTCGAGAGGCTCGTCGCAGTTCTCAGGAATGGAATTCCAGATGGGGTTTAACAGGCCGTTGGCGTTCGAGCGGAACAATGTGATCGTGCTTGGCAATATCGCCGCCAAGCAAACCATGATGTTCATCCATGGCTTTGGCACGGATCAGACTGCATGGCACGACGTGTCAGCAGCGTTCTCAGAGCGCTATCGGATTGTGTTGCTGGATAATGTCGGGGCGGGAAAGTCAAATCTCGCAGCTTTTGAACGAGATGGCTTTCGTTACGCCAATCTGATCGGTTACGTTCTGGACATCGTTGAAATCGTTGATTTGCTCGAACTTGAGAATGCTGTCCTGGTGGGTCATTCCGTGGGAGCCATGATCGCGTTGCTTGCCAGCATTGACCGTCCAAAGGCGTTCTCGAAACTTGTAACGATCGGCGCATCACCAAGATACATTGATGCTGCTGGCTATCGTGGCGGTTTTACCGAGGAGGCCATCGGAGATGTCCATTTGGCAATGAACGCCGACTACGTCTCATGGACGCAAAGCTTCGCGCCGTTGGTCATGGCCAATCATAACAGGCCGAAGCTTGCCGAATATTTTTCCGAGACCCTCAGCAGCATTCCTAAAGAAACCGCGATAAAGGTGTTATTGGCTATCTTTGGTTCCGATCATCGCCAGGATCTCTGCAAAGTGTCCGTGCCAACCCTGATCATTCAAGCCAGAGAGGACATCGCCGTTCCGTTGGAAGTGGCGGAGTACATGAACCAAAATATCCGCAACAGTCAGTTGGCGGTGATCGATGCCACCGGCCACCTGCCGCATGTGAGTGCGCCCCAGGAAGTCATCCGCGCGATGCGCTGTTTCGGTCTGTGAACTGCAGTCCAGAGCCACCAAAGAAACCCCGTCGCGAGACGCCGAAGGCGGCGTGGCGATCCACCGGCCGTCGTCCCGACCCAACCGACGGGTGGACTGCCGCGGCGCCTTGCGTGCTTCGCACGCTGTCTTGACGTTTGTCGGCGAAGCCGACGGGCGCCTCGCAGCGGTGTTTTTCCGGGTGCTGCGATCACTCCTTCCCCCTGGTTATGGTTCTGCACCATTTTTTAGGTTGCACATATCTTTAAGCATACTTACGCTTCCCAGATGACTTGATGGAGACAAAATCAACGGTGTGAATGAGTTAACATCGTCACTATTTGTTCACATCTAAAATAACTGTGAAAACACGCAGATTGTGGGAGGTGCGTTATGCTCAATCATATCGCCATTACTGATGGATGCACTGCCAGACAATATTCTGACGGTGAAAAGTTCGAGTGTTTTTTTCGCAATGCGCGGGACGCCTGTTAACACTAATTAAATTATCGATACAATACTTGGTTTAACGGCGAGTGAGAAAAAGTGAATAAGTTATTTCAGCGAGCATGCGAGTTCGGAGGCGCCCGACGTCAGATGTCGTTGATCGGTTTTTGGAGCAGGGAGGGGTATTCACCTTTATCCAGTCGTCGCCTTATCTTACTTATTTTCTTCTGCATTCTTCCGCTAATGGTTGCCGCCGTTTTTCAAATTCATGAATTTTACGATTCTCGCTTAGACCAAATTAAACGCCAGGCTTTTGATTCCGCTCGCGGACTTATGCTAACGGTGGACCGTGAAATCGCCAGCAGCCAATCAGCACTACAAGCGCTGGCTGTTTCGCCCGCTTTTGCCTCTGGCGATTTTTCCAACATTCACAAACAAGCGGGAGATCTACTCCTAAAATTTCCTCGTTCAGACATTATTCTTGCCGACGAAACGGGCCAACAGTTAGTTAACTCTTTTCGGCCATTTGGCAGTTCTCTGCCGAAACGTAACAATCCTGATATTGTCCGCCGTATTTTTGAGTCCGCCGAACCAACCGTCTCCGATTTATTTCTGGGCGCCATATCCAAACGGCCTCTGGTTGGGGTTGATGTACCAGTGTCAGTCGAAGGAAAAATTCGTTACGACCTTTCCATGACCTTTCCTGCTGAACGAGTAGGAATGGTGCTCAGGCTGCACAACCTTCCCAGAGAATGGATTGGCGTCATCCTTGACGGCAAGGGGATCGTCATTGCCAGAACGCATGCAGAAGAACAAACGGTGGGACACCCGACATCAGACATCCTTCGACAGGCAATTTCCCAGTCTGGCGAAGGCACAATAGAAAGCGTCACCACTGACGGTATTCCTGTATTCAGCGCATTCGTCCGCTCGCCGATGTCTGGCTGGACTGTAGCAATCGGTGTCCCCACCGCAATCCTGAAGGGCGAATTGGAGAAATGGCTATGGTGGTCGCTCGGTGGCGCCATCCTCTCTGCCCTCATCGGCTTGGGGTTGGCTTCTGCAATCGGGCGCCAAATCGTTTTCTCCGCTCATCGCCTCGCTGAAAGTGAGATGCGTTTCCGAAAATTGTTTGAAGATACCAGCCAAGCCATCACGCTGATCAAGGATGGATATTTTGTGGATGCCAACCAAGCAACGCTAAAAATGCTCCGCCTTGGCTCAGTCGATCAATTGAAAAGCAGCACCCCCGCCGATATTTCACCAAAATACCAACCTGACGGTCAGATATCATCTGTCAAAGTCGAAGAAATAATAAACGCTGCATTTGCGAATGGAACTCACAATTTTGAGTGGGTACATTTGCGAGCGGATGGGGAGGCTTTTTATGCAGAAGTAATAGCCACATCAATTATGATAAAAGACGAGATGTATTTACATGTTGTGTGGAGTGATATTACAGAACGAAAACAGATACAGAATGCGCTAACTCTCCAGGCTCGCCGAGCGGAAGGCCTGCTGGATCTACCCGTCCTTGCTGAACAGTTGGATGAAATTGCATTCATTCAAAGTGGGCTGGAACTTGCCGAGAGCCTTACCGGTAGCCGAGTCTCGTT
>Ga0208507_1001983_pt1 | contig 10881 bp, 11 predicted proteins | sample CryBogCBH12Aug01_FD_184626 | JGI IMG/M metagenome (GOLD analysis project Ga0208507, IMG submission 184626) | Freshwater microbial communities from Crystal Bog, Wisconsin, USA - CBH12Aug09.1 (SPAdes) (version 2) | ecosystem: Environmental > Aquatic > Freshwater > Lake | place: Crystal Bog... | reverse complement strand
GATTCCAAGTAGAATGAAATGTCAGACTTGAGTGTGAAACGGAATGGTTCCCAGCCTTGTTCATCAAGTTCTTCTTGTGACATTTTGCCAGTATAGTATTCCCATTTGAGTTTACGCATACGCAAGTAATCAAAGTTGGCTTTCTTTGCAGCCATCTTATGTTTGATTAGAACATCAATATACTTACTGTGTAGCTTTGGGATTTTTAGGAGTTCTTTGCCCGGTTCTGTTTGGTCAATATCGGCGTCAGATTCCCAGGATTTTAAGATTTCATCAAGTTTGTTCATAATATAAAGTTAAAATTAAGCGTTTGTTATATCAAAATACTCATATCTAAAAACAGCTTCTGCCGTTATAATTGTATCCGCAGACTGTTGTGTATCAAACTGTACGTCAGAAAGAGATACAGGAAACATTCTGTGAAAGTTAATTCTCACTAATGGATTATTTAGTGCACTCATAATAGTGAGTGTGGAATCAGAATAGTAACTTGGTTTTGGACTGTTTGCATTTTGTAATGCATTATATGTTGCACGGTCATTCAAGTTTGTTGGTGCAGCAATTGCTAAGAACCATTTATACAACTCCGACCATGATGTAAGGTCTTCATCAATATAAAATGCAACCTTAAATTCATTATAAGATAATTTATTACCAGCAACAGGAACATCTAAAAATGGTGTATTGAATTCAACATCACCTAATGTTACACCAGGAAGATTTGCTGTGTGACAAAAATACTGAACCGTTGGCAATCTGTTAAATGCCAATATAAACTTTGACGGTTGTAGAAAATTGGTATTAGAGGGTGTTCTGTTTAGTGCTGTCATACCTCTATTTATGACAACAAAAAACCGCCCGAAGGCGGTTCTTATTTACTTAATCTGTGTACTAAATGACACAGGCACATCAACCTTTACGGGTCTATTAAAAAGTCTTAGAACCAGATTTGATACTGGCTCTTGAACTAATCCCATAATATATCGTAACATATTATTTTACTTCAACAGACAAAGTTGCTGGAACATCAACTGTAACTTCAGGTGCTGGTGCAGGTGCTTCTTCAGCAACAGGTGCAGCTTCTGGTGCAACTTCCGCTGGAGCTGGTGCAGGTGCTGCCTCTGGAGTTGCTTCTGGTGCTGGTGCAGGTGCTGCGATTGTTACTGAACCAGTAACTGCTGTACCCAATGGGTTTCCAGATTTATCAACTGTTTGTGCTGTGATAGCAAATTCGCCTGGACCAACATCAGCAAATTCAGCAACATAAGGTGCTGCTGTCAATGTTTGGTCTGGGAAACCAGCCAAAGAAACTTTGATACCTGCGGTTTCAGTACCGGCAGGGAATTGTTGTGCTTGTGCAACAACGGTAACGACTACTGTAGACATAATAACTCCTTTATAAAGTGTTGTGGAACTACCCACAAATATATTTAGGCTGTAAGATTGTTTCCAAAATATTACAGGCATAAAAAAAGGGAGCCGAAGCTCCCTTTTAAGTACCACTCTGCGGTGGTTTCGTCAATTACATCAAGTTCTTGACAGCGAATAGACGGTAGTATACGTTAGATTGAGCGTAAATACGACCATTACCAGCGTTCAAGCCTTCTGCAAATGGGTTTGCAACCATACCGTAACGGGTTTTGAAACCAATTTTTGGTTGGAATGTGAATTGGTCAACTGCACGAACCATTTGTAGAGGAACGTATGGGCAGTAGAACAAGCCAGCGTCATAAGGTGAAGAACCTTTGTAACCAACAGTAACCAATTCTTGGTTAGATGTGTAACCGCCATAATATGGATCGATGTACACTTTGATACGACCGTGCAACATACCAGCAAATGTATTGCCTGTATCGTCAACTTGTAGGTCAGCTTGTAGAGATGGAGTGTAAGACAACACACCAGCCATAGCCATAGCGGAAGCAACGTCTGAAGAAACAATCAGAACGTTACCTTTGCCTCTACGAGTTTGTTTTGCAATAACGTTAGCATCACGTTCGATTTGGAAAATCAAACCTTTGAAACGTTCAACAGACCAACGACCGTTAGAGTCTGTATCCAAGTCAAAGTAACCAGCTGTTGTTGTACCGTATTGAGCACCGATTTTAGCGCTTTCATAAACTGTACGGATAACTTCTCGGTTGATTTCAGCAAGAATTTCTGTAGACAGAATGTTAGACAATTCTGTTTCAGCGTCAAGACCGTGAATTGCTTTCAAGTCTTGTGCTAGTTCTAGAGAATATTCAGCTTTCAATGCACGGCTAGCTGCTGTAACAGTAACTTTCTCGATAGAGAAAGCCATTTGTTGGAACACAGAACCGTTGTCAGCACCCAAGAATTCAGCAATGCTTGTTGGCATAGCTGTACCGGTTGTAACGGTGTTGGAGCTACCTGGAACTGCACCAACAGCAGTTTGTGTGTTAGCTGTAGTATCAGATGCGGTTGTACCAGCAATTTGCATTTGGCCGCCGTAGGTGCTACCATAGCCAGAAGCAGATGTATTACCAGAGAAGATTGTGTTAGCTTCATTGTAGAAAGCTTCAGAACCTGTTTGGTTGTTGTAACGTGCACGCATTGCGAAGATAAGGCCTGTAGGACCAGTCATTGGTTGAACACCAGCGATATCATAAGCAATTAGGTTAGGCAATGAACGGCGAACCAAGCTGATTAAGATTGGGTCAAAGTTGCTGATACCAGAACCAGTAACGTTTGTTGGACCGTTATCAGATGTTTCGTTCAAGGCCATACGGTCTTGACGCATTGCTTGTTGTTGGTTTTCCAATACCAAAGCAGTTACGCTTCTTTTGTATGGATCGGTAATGGAAGCTAGTTCTGGATGTTCCAAAACTGGTTGCCATTTTTTTTGTAGTTCTTCTGTCATAAACATGTGAATGTCTCCTATTTTTGTGAAACTGATTTTTTATTTATATTATTACATTCTTTTGTTAAGAATGCCAACGACTTGTTCCATCAAAGGATCAACAGACTTGTTAGTTTGTTTTTCTTCTTCAATGTGGACTTCATCATCTAAAGCAGAATTGTCTGCAACTTTTACATCAACTTGGAAGTAAGATTCAACCAATGTTGACAACTTTGCCGCAAATTCTTCTTCAGTAGTAAAATCCACACCCTCTGCGAGTGCTTTCAATTTTTCTACTTGAGTTTGCGATAGGCCTTCACACACTGCGTAGATAGCCTCAGATTTTTTATGTTCGTTTAATTCTTTAGACATTTCAACACCACGGTTGATTTGTTCGTTTAGTTGCTCTTCCAATTCGGAAACTTTTTCTGCCATTTCAGCAACAACATCAACTTTGTCTTCAGGAATATCAATATAGTGTTCAACAAACACATTGCGTAGAGCACCAATGAAGTCTTCTGCAATTTCTGCACGTAGACCTGTTTCTACTGCTAGTTCGTTTTCTTTCATCCATTCTTCTGCCATGTAGTTTAGATAGTCATCAACTTTGGATGCCAAATCTTCTTTAACTTGTTCAACAGCAGAATCAAATTGTTCAACCAATTGTGCTTCAACTTGTTCAGCAATAGCTTGAACACGTGCAGAAACAGCAGCTTCAAAAATTGTAGTTGCTTTAGCTGCGAATTCTTCTGATAGGTTTTCACCAGCCAACAATGCACGAACGTCATCAGACATGTCCAATGCTTCCATGTTAACGTGTTGACCTTGTGAACCAGCTGTGTGGTCACCATCAAAGTGTTGGAATGTAGCACCTTTGTTCATACCGAATGTGTTTGCTGGCAATTTGCCTGCGATACGGTCACGAATTTGGTCAATGTGATTAGCTGTGTGAGTTGTTGGATGCATAACATCTTTACGGCCCATGGTTTCTTGTGGCTGACCTTGTGGTTTTGCTGCACCAACACCGTCTTTTTGTGCACCAACTGGAGGTGTTGCACCTGGAGGAGTTGCACTTGGAGTACCTTTTAGGTAATCAGGCAATTCTTCATCGTTAACTTCTGGTGAGTGACCAACAACACCTGCATCTTTTTCGCCGTAAGCGACAGATGCTTGTAGTCTATCGTCACCAACTACGCCACCTTTATGTGCGTCTTGACCACGTTGACCTCTTTTTGCCGTAATGTTTGCGTCAAAGGTTTCTTTAGAACCTTCACCCAAGATTGCTTTAGCGGCTTCTGACAGATTGAATCTTTTTGACATGTAAAATCTCCTTGATTTTGTATTGAATATTTATAGGTTATAGTTTTTTCATGAAGTTTTCAAATATGCGAAGACTTACTGCTTCAATATCCGCACTAGAAGCCGACTTGATTTCTCTAATCGCCTGTGCGTGTTCTACTTCAGTCCAAACACCATTTACCAACATCCATTCTTTTCCTTCCATGATGCCCTGCACGAATGCTCCAGGCGCAGAAGGGTCTGCTACAATATCCGCCGCTGTGGCTAGATAAAAGTCGGGTTGAACAACATTAACGCCGTTAACATTTTTCAATGAGCCCATACCTCTTGAAGAAACACCCAATTGAGCGCCGCCTTCAATCAATTGACGAGCGATTTGTCCCATTGGTGTTTCTAAAATCTTTGCTTTACCAATCCATTGATTACCGTCTTCACGCAGACCAACAATCATGTGCGATACACGGTCTAAGTTAATAGTTGGAGAATCTGGATGACCTAATTCACCAAACGCACGGTGTTTGTTAATGTATTCTTCTGTGTAACGATGAACTTCTTTTTTCATCGTGTTGTATTCGTATAGACGACCATTCTTATTTTTCTTTTCAGCAACAAGAAATGGACCTTCTATGTACAGTTCTTTTTTACCATCTGCACCCTCGGTCAGATAGTTGACTGTTTCGTTGATTTCTTTAATGAGTTTCATTATTGTACCTATTATGGTGTTACGTTGTATGGTCTGTAATTGAATGCTGCTGGATCATTAAATTGACCACGTTGATAGTATTCATTTTGTTTACGCAACTCAATAATTAATGTGTAAGCGCAATTTGCTACCAAACCAATAGTTTGAACGCCGATATCACCTGTTGCACCAACTGCATTATTTGGAATAGAAACCATACCTTGGTCTTCTGAATATTCACCGCAAAGGTCCATATTCATGATAGGTACATTGTTTGCTGCACCGTTGCCAGTCCAAAACAATTCAACATAACCTTTTTGTTGTGATGCAATGTTGTAACCAATTCTAGTCACAGTTAGACCGTAATAAGACAATGGTGTACCGTTTGGAATAACATTGTTATTACTTGTCAAAGCACCATATAGTGTGTTTGCTGCAATACGAGAAACGTTATATTCTTGACCAGAACCATCAAAATTGGCAGTCAGTTTGATAACTGCTTTTTCTGTGGTGTCTCTTAATACTTGATATGTGAAAATATTTGCCATGTTTATTCCTAGTCTTACGGTGTAAGATTGTAAGGCTTGTAGTTGAATGCTGCTGGGTCGTTGAACTGACCACGTTGGTACATAGCATTGTTTTTACGCAAAGAAATAATCAATGTATATGAACAGTTTGCTGCGGCACCTTGTGTGTAAACACCAATATCGCCGTTACCAACGTTAGCTGTGACGATATAGCCGTTAGCTAATGAACCAGAATTATTTGTAATGGATGGCAACTGTTCACCTAAACCAAATTCACCTGAAGAATTTAGGTGGAAAATTGATGCTGAGTTTGCATATTGTGCCGCTGGAGTTGCACCGGCTCCGTTCCAGAAAATTTCAACAGAACCTTGAGAGTTAGCACTTGTACTTGTAAATGGCATATTAACGTAGTATTTCAAACCAGTTAATTGCAAATCATAGTAAGACAACGGAGTATTTGCAGAACCACCTTGATTATTTGCTACAAGAAAACCATTGGTTGCCAACGCATTTGAAAGTGAGTTTGCTTGAATGCGTGTGTTATTCATTTCTTGACCAGTACCATCAAACACTCCAGTTAACTTAATAACAGAGTCTGTTTGTGTATCTCTCAAAATTTGATATGTAAATTTGTTGGCCATGGTTTTCTATTCTTAAAATATTATCTATTTATGACTAAAATTAATAGCCCTCTTTTTTCACTTTCTTCATCTTCATTTTTTCTTCTTCGTCTTCTTCTTCACTCATGCCGTGTTTTGGCTTTTCTTCTTCTTTTTTCATGTGCCATTTTTCTTCTTCTTTTTTCATTTTCTTACCTGGCATCATTTCTTCTTGGTTCAACAAACCTTGAGCAATTTCTTGTTTCTTTGCTTCAATGTGTGCTGTAACACGGTCGTGAATTGCTGCATATAATTCTGCTCTGAAATTAACTGCATCATCTTGTGCTGCGTAATCTATTAGGTCTCTTGACATAGTTTCCTCCAATATGGTGTTTATTTATTAACCTTGAGTGGTAGCCTTAGCTGGATCTTTTTCTTTGCTCTGGTCTAGTTTAATGTCCAAATCATTTTGGTGTTCTGCACCATCCATTTGGATTTGTGATAACATCTGTTGTTGTGCAACATCATTCGTAACTTGAACTGGTAAACCAATGCCTGCTTCTTTTTCTTCTTCAATTTCTGATTGCATAACTTTGATTTCATCGTCATTCAATCTCAATACATTACGTTGAATCCATGCTTGTGAGAAATAACGACCAGTATATGGGTCAACTGATTGCAACAACTGCAATCTTTGTGTCATTAGTTCTGCATCTTTAAGTTCACTGAAATTATTGTCTTTAATGAAGTTATAGTGAACATGTTCCTTGAATTGTTTCCATTCTTCATCGGTACAAACACCTTTGAGTACCAATTGAACTCTTAGTGCTTGATGGAACAAGTCAGAGAATTTGTTACGCATACGAGCAACAAACTTAGCAAACTTTAATTCATCTCTTGTAATTTCACCAACACGACCTAAAGAGAACCCGGATTGGTTAGGATCAAGTCTGGAGACAGGAACGTTCAAAGACTTATACAGTTTCTTCTCAAAGTATTTAACGTCTTCCAACTCACCTAGGTTCTGCCCACCTGGTAGTGTGGTAATCTCTGTACCTTTGCCGCCTTCTCTACGTGGCAACCAGAAGTCTTCCATCATGGATAAGAACTTACGGTCATCACGGACTTCGCCTGTGTTTGCATCATATACAAGTTTGTTTTTATACTTGACCATAATATCACGTAGGTATTGTTCTGCCTTTAGTTTAGGCAAATTACCAACGTCAATATAGAAAATTCTACGTTCTGGTGCACGAGAGATACGATAGATAACTGTCGCATCTTCAATCATACGTAACTGGTTTAGTGGCTTGATTGCTTTGTGTAGGTAAGATAGAACAACCGCACGGCGACTATCCATAAGTCCACTAACCACAGAAACAACAGAGTCAGTAGTAATTCTGGTACCAACTGGTCCATAATTTGTAGAAGTACCAGAAGTAACTTTATCATTGTAGATGTAATATTCATTAACAACATTCATTACCTCTACGCCGGTGCGTTCATCTTTTTGTTTTTTGATTTCACGAATCTTACGCATCTTGCGTGGGTCAACGTAACGCAGTTCTTTAATACCAGCAGTTGGGTTTTCTTTATCTACAATAATGTGGTAATACAATTTACCATCAATATAATATCTACGGAAGATATCTTGTGCCATGTTGGTATAGTTCAACATACGCAAGATTTGGTGAAATTCCGCCTTGATTGCTTTCTTAATCTTGTCTGATACATTTAAATCATCAAGAATAATTTCTATGTTCTTGCCATCATCGTCTTGGCAGATAGCTTCATTAACAATGTCGTCAATGGCTGATTCAATTTCTGGCTGCATTGCCATTTCACGGTAACGAGATATAAGTTCTACCTCATTTTTTGCAGTACCGTCTAAGTCAACATATGTGCCGTAATATGCAGCGGAAGTAATCGTTAACGCACCGTCATCCGAAGATGGTGGCGAAAACGATTGTTGTTGGGTTTGGTTTTCTTCTTCCTCTTTGCGAGAAATTGTAAAGCCAAATAGACTAAACTTTTGTGCCATGTTTTTCCTGGTTACATTTCAAATAAATCATAAAAGAGAGGACCGAAGCCCTCTCTTATGTATACAACAAGAATTAACTTGTTGTGTTGCTTGTCCAGTATTGGTAAGCAAATGTTACTGTGAATTCTTCAATAGTATCATTTGTTCCCCAATCCAAATCAATTGGAGACAAATCAACTGGGAACATACCAACAAATCCATAAGACTTGATGATACCGTTATTACCGGCAGTTGATGTTTTGCTATATTGGTTAACAGTTGCATTGATAGCATATGGTTGACCACCAGAACCACCACCAGTAACGTTAGCTGGCAATCTTACGTTGCCTGCGTTGCTGTTGATTGTGTTCATCCATGCTTCAATGGAGTTACGAACGCTGAAGTTTTCATCGTTGATAACTGTTACTGTCCAGTCTGCAAATGTTCTGTTACCAGCAAACTTTGTTTCACGACCAAAGTAGTACAATGGAACAGTACCAATTGTTGAACCAGGCAACTGAGCAGCTTTACACAAGAAAGAGAAAGGTTGGCCAGATTGACCAACGCCTCCTGGTAAACCAGTCATTTGAACCTGGAACAAATTTGGACGTGCGCCGTCATTTTGCAACGCACTTGTAAATTCGCTAATTTGAAAAGCCATTTTATTCTCCTATTTGTTCCTATTTATTAAGCGCCAGTGGTAGTTACTGTAGAGAAGCTAACACCAGTACCAACTGCAACAAAGTTCAACTGGATAAAGTTGATAGAACGAGCAGGTTGAATGTAAATGTCACCAACAAATTGGTTAGCGTTAACAACAGAAGGTGTGTTGTTAGTTGAGTCGCAAACAACTTGGAATGATGTGATACCTCTTTGTGCTTGAACTGAAGTCAAGAATGGAGTTACAAGAGCAATAAATTGTGCTTGTGTAAACGCATCGTTGAATTCAAACAATGAGTATTTTGCTGCTGTTGCAATTGCTTGTTCTAGAACAATGAACAATCTACGAACGTTGATACGGTCAAACGCTGAAGGTTGTGTTTGCATTGTCTTGTCGCCAAACAATACTGTACCATTTCCTGGTTGAGAAATGACTGGATTAACCGCAGCTTGATACAATGCATCACGTGCCGCTTGGATTGGATTCCATGCCAACTTGATAACATTCTTGATAACGCCACGATTCAAACCAGCTGGAGACCACCATGGATTGTTTTGTGTGTCTGTATATACGCATAGACCAGCAATGTCACCATTTAATGGAACCCAACGGTATGTGTTGTTATACTTGTCAAACATGTATTTCCAACCAGAGTCAGCAAAACCGTAAGAACCTGATGGACCACCAGTAATAGAAGACAAATTGCTCATCCAAGATAGAACACTTGTTTGTTCGCTACCAGAGTTGTTAACAACCGCGTTTTGTGGTGGAGAAACAAAAGCAACACAGTCTTTACGTGTAGATGCAATGTTAATAGCGTTTGTTTGAACTGCTGTACTTGTGAAAGGACCAGTCATCAACAATGAAACTGCTACTTGTGATGGGTCAGCAAAGTAACTCTGTGCAGCAATAATGTCTGAATCTTGAATTGCTTGGTCTGTACCGCCAGCTAGTGCAACAGTTTGAACGCTAGACAAGGTTTGGAAAGAAACGTTTGCTGTTGGTTGACCCCATGCTTTTGCACCTGTTGAAGTAACTGAATAAGAAACTGGATCAATAGCGTAAACAAACTTAGAGTTATTAAAGATTGCTTGTTTGTAGTAATTAGATTGACCGTTTGCATCAACACCATCAGTTGCTTTAGACAAGTATGGGAATGTTTCTAGAACAGTACCCTTTGTACCACTAATCAAACCACCAGCATCAATAACAGCAACGTGAATTTGGTCATTTGCCGCACCAACTGTGTTAGCACGATAAGATGTACCTGGTAGACCAGAGAAGTAGCCACCAATTGCGATTGTTGTTGAAGTACCAGATGCATTTGGAATTGTGTATGTCCAACCGCTGTTCATTGCAGCAGTATTGGCAAAACCAGAACCAGCATCAATAACAGAAACAACCAATGAACTTCCCAAAGCACCTGGATAACGTGCAATGAAAGGACCGTAGGTATTTGCTGCACCGTTTGGTAGATATGTGTATTGGAAATTGTTTTCGTTTTGAACTTGCAAACCTGTAGTACCAGATGTTGCGTTATATGTTCCGTTATTTGCAGCACGTACAATTTGCAAGTTATTGCCGTATGCCAAGAATGACGCTGCGGTAAAGAACGAGGAATATGTGTTACTGTCTGGTGCACCAAAGGTGTTGACCATGATTTTTTCAGTAGCTATTGGTGTAAGTTTGTTAACTGGACCCCAAGTGAAGTTACCTGCATATGCACCGGCTGTAGTAAGAACTGAAGGTACAACTGTTGTCAAGTTGGTTTCTGTTACAAGTACGCCTGGAGATAATTGAGCGATTTGAGCCATTATTCTTTTCTCCTTAATTATTCTGTTTTTGGTAGTTTATACCATTTGAATATTTATGAAACACTATTTTTATAGATTTCTTATCATATCTCTAATAAATGTACCATAGGTATCTCCACCTACCGTGGAATCCCATAAATCTCCGTCCATCAATTCAAGTCCATGATTTAAGCCATCCTCAATAATTGGTTCTGGTAGAGTTTCATCGTCAAGCTGATTCATATGTTCCACTTGGAACTGTTTACGAATGTCGTGGCTGACGATTTCTTTGAAGTATTTCTGTGTTGTTGCCCATGCAAATGTCACCAAACACATCACCAAGTCATCATTTGAGCCTTCTTCCGCAGCAAATGAGTTCTTGTCTTGCACAAAAGTGGTCAATTCAGAGATAACATCAAAGTCATTGATGACCATTTTGT
>Ga0208507_1001974_pt1 | contig 10912 bp, 10 predicted proteins | sample CryBogCBH12Aug01_FD_184626 | JGI IMG/M metagenome (GOLD analysis project Ga0208507, IMG submission 184626) | Freshwater microbial communities from Crystal Bog, Wisconsin, USA - CBH12Aug09.1 (SPAdes) (version 2) | ecosystem: Environmental > Aquatic > Freshwater > Lake | place: Crystal Bog... | reverse complement strand
AGCGGATCAACTTGAGATTGTTCGCCTCGGTGATGAGCCGCGTTTCGTATTCCTCGATGAGCCGCGCGGCGACATCGTCATTTTTCTGCACGCGCTTTTCCTGTTCGAGCGAGACGGCTTCTTCCTTATTTTTTAAGACATCGCGGAACGTGCCGCCGGTTTCGGCCATTTCGTTGTAACCACCTTCGTCGAGCAGCTTGTGCGCGGAAAGATTTTTTTGCGCCTGCAACAAATCCGGGTCGTAGGGCACGGAGCGAATCAGGTCGTCCAGAAATTTTTCCGCCACGGTCGCGCTGCCGCCGGTCTCGGCGACAGCGTTGGCAAATTCAATGACGAGCGCTTTGTCCTTGGGCGCGAGCCGCACCATCGTCTCCAGCGACAGCACCATCGTCTGCGGGAACTCCAGCGCGTGCGCTGCATCCACAATGATGCGATGGGCAAAGGGATTATTCGCGTCGCCGTTCAAAACTTCTTCGGCAATCGCCATCGCCTCGGCGGGATTTTTACTCAAGGCCAACTTCGCCTTGGTGATTTGCGGCGATGAACCAGCGCTGCTCATCATCTTCTTGAAAAAGCCCGTGCTCGCGCCCGCCGAGCGCGCCGTCTGCGCCGCGCGTAATGCTTTGCGCGCCTCGAACAAACCCGGCTCGGTTTTCAGCACCGAACAAAAGAGCGTGGTGGCGTAATCGAAATTGTCGCGCTGCGCGGCCTCAACCGCCTTGGAATAAAGCCGGCGTAAATCGGGCGACAGTTCGTTAAGTTTTTTTTCGGCCATAGGATTCAAAAAGAGCTTCGTCCAACCGGCGGAAAAATCAACCGCATTGTGCGCGTTGGCGCAGCGCGTGATCCACGAGCACGAGCGCGGTCATCGCCTCGACCATCGGCACGGCGCGCGGCAACACGCACGGATCGTGACGGCCACGACCTTTGAGCGTGGTGTTTTCCAATTTTTCCGAAATCGTATCTTGCTCGTGCATGACGGTCGCCACCGGCTTGAAGGCGGTGCGGAAGAAAATCGTTTCGCCATTCGAGATGCCGCCTTGAATGCCACCGCTGCGGTTCGTCGTCGTGAAAACTTTTTTGCTCTTCGCTCGAATCGCGTCGTTGTGTTCCAATCCCGTCAACAAAATGCCGCCGAAACCATCGCCACTTTCAAAACCTTTGCACGCGGGCAGACTCAACATGGCCTTGGCGAGTTCCGCTTCGAGTTTGTCAAACACCGGTTCGCCCCAGCCAGCGGGAACGCCGCGCGCAATGCCTTCGACGATGCCGCCGACGGTATTGCCTTCCGCGCGCATTTTCTCGATAAGGCGAATCATCTTCTCCGCCGCTTTTGCATCAGGACAGCGAACGATGTTGGATTCGACGTCTTTCAGCTTCACCGTTTCCGGATTCACGTCGCCGATGATTTTTTGCACCTGCTTGACATAGGCCAAAACTTCCACGCCAAATTTCTCGCGCAAAATCTTTTTCGCAATCGCACCCGCCGCGACGCGACCAACGGTTTCACGCGCACTGGCGCGTCCGCCGCCTTGCCAGGCGCGCACGCCGAATTTGGCGAAGTAAGTAAAATCCGCGTGCGAAGGACGAAACTTGTCCTTCATCTCGTTGTAAGCCTCGGAACGCTGGTCTTCGTTTTTGACCCACATGGAAATGGGCGTGCCGAGCGTCAGCCCTTTTTCGGAAATGCCGGAGAGAATTTGAATCGTGTCGGACTCCTTGCGCGGCGTGACGATCTTGGATTGGCCCGGACGACGACGGTCGAGATCCGGCTGGATGTCCGCTTCGGAAAGTTTGAGACGCGGCGGGCAGCCGTCCACGACGACGCCCACGCCGCCGCCGTGCGATTCGCCCCACGTCGTGATGCGGAACAATTGTCCAAAGCTGCTTGCCATGCTGCAATTATGCGGAAAATCCGCCGCGCGGTCAAATCTGCTTCTTGTCTCACGCAAAGGCGCAAAGGCGCGAATATATGCAAAAACAAACTTTGCGACTTGGCGTCTTTGCGTGACACATCCGTTAAATCCCGCTTGAAACTTGAAACCTTAAACTCGAAACTGCCGCGAATGAATCGCATCGTTGAGAAGTTCGCGCAGTTGAAAGCCGCCGGCAAAAAAGGTCTCGTCGTTTACATCGGTGCGGGCGATCCGCATCTGCAAGCCACGCACGACTTCGCGTTGGCGTTTGATAAAGCGGGCGTGGACGTGCTGGAACTTGGCGTGCCGTTCAGCGATCCGCTGGCCGATGGTTTGGTGAATCAGCTCGCCGCGCAGCGCGGTTTGGAATCGGGAACGACACCCCAAAAACTTCTGGAGACCGTGGTGGCCGTCCGCAAGGACTCGCAAATTCCGTTGGTGCTCTACATTTATTTCAACCTCATCCACAAGGTTGGCTTGGAAAAATTCATCGCTGATTGCGCGGCGGCGGGCGTGGATGGTTTGCTCGTTTTAGATTTGCCGCCGGAAGAATCTGACAACTACGAAGCGCTGATGAAGCAGGCTGGCCTGTGCCAAATCTATCTCGTCGCGCCGACGACGCCAGAAGATCGCATGGCGCTCATCGTCAAGCGTGGCGCGGGTTTTATCTATTACATCTCGCGCGAAGGCGTTACGGGAATGCAGACCAGCGTGGCCACGAATCTTTCATCGCAGATTGCCAAAATCCGCGCACACACGAATTTGCCGATCGCCATCGGCTTTGGTATTTCCAATCCCGACCAAGCCAAGGCGGTCGCGAAAGAAGGCGACGCGTGCGTGGTCGGCAGCGCGATTGTGAATCAAATTGCCGCTAACGGAAAATCACCGGAACTCGTCGCTAAAGTCGGCGCATTCGTGAAGTCGCTGGCCGACGCAGTGAAAACCTTGTGACGGCGCGGCGCGTCACCGTTTAATTATTTTGCGGCGGCGCGGCGTTTACATCCGGCGTTTGCGCGGCAGGCAGATTATTCGGATCAATCTGATTTTCCTTAAGGATACGAGCCTGCCGCTGCGCCTCATAATCCGCCAACTTCTGACGACTGGCCTGAATCTGCTCCGGCGTGCGCGGCGTCGTCGGCAAGGTGCTGCTCAAGCTGGGTAAGGCGACAAAATCAGCAGCTTCCTGAAACGCTATCTGTTCCTTCGGATCCGTTGCTTTGGTGGCGGCAGCTTTCAACGCGGCGGCGGCATCCTCACCACCAACTTGTTTCGCGGCCTGAATCGCGGCTTCGCGAATGGCTTTTTCGGGACTGGATAAATCTGCCAGAATTTTTGGCACGTCGGCCGGATCACTGCTGTTGGACCATTGCTGCAAGCGTTCCGTTTCTGCATCAATCATTGCCTGATGTTGCTCGGGAGTTTCAGCGGCGGACGCGACTGGTGCCGTCGCCACTACCGACGGCACAACTTTCTCAACGGTTGCAGGCGCAACCACTGGCACTGTCACCGGCGGCGCATCCACGGTGGGATTGGGGGATGACACAACCGGTTCCGACGCGCTGTGTTTTTTGAAATACAACACACCACCCAAGCCGACGGCCATGAACACCAACAGGGCAATAACAATTTGCGGTCTCATGACAACGAAGTGAAACGGGGAAGTTCGGTGTGTTTACAGTTCATGCGAACGGCTCATTCAAGGGTGAGCCGGGGCGTTGGTCGAGAGCGACGCAGCTGGCGCGTTGGTGGAGATTAATGCTGCAGACGTGTTCGTGACGGACGTTGCGGCGGGCGCATTCGTCGCCGCGCGGTTCGCTTCAAGTGCGCGGCGCTGATCCAAATATTCCGTCAATGAGGGCAATTTCATGTAGGCAATGGCCTTGCGAATTTCTTTTTTCTCCGCCGTATCCGTCGTCGCATCGGCCATTTTCTGCAACACAGGAATGGCGGAACGGTCGTTGAACTGCACGACGGCTTGCACGGCGGCGGCGCGAATAGTCGAATTCGTATTTTTCAGTTCAGCAAGAATGGCCGCAAGCGAGGCGGCGTCATCGTTGGCCTGCAACGTAGTGAGTTGGGCGATGGTCTCGCGCTCATATTTTAGCTGCGCCAATTCGGCCGCAGATAACGCATTGGTTTCAGCGGCCTCCTGATTCGTCACAGTCACGCTGGCCTTGGTGACCGTCGGCGCCAGATTCTGGGCGCAGACCGTAAAAGTGCCGCACACGAACAAACTGACGAACCAAGAAATTGTTTTCATAGTGCTTATCTTTAATGGGAGAAGTCTGGCGGCGGCAATCCTTTTCTGATGCCGACATAAAAAACTGGTTCGACACGGATTAAACGCATCGAACCAGTCTGGAGTTTGATTAAATAAAAGACGGATTAAAATTTCTTGTTCGAAACAGCGCCGCCAGCAGAGATGGTGCCGGTCACAATACTATCACTGTTATCATCCCAAGAACCGGTGCAAACCGGTGCGAAGACGATGGCTTCGCTACCCTTGCCAGCGGTGGAGTCGTAGTTCTCATTGGCCTGGGTCAAACCATAGCCGCTGATATCGATGTAGTAATCGTTGTCATCATAAAGGTAAAAATAGCCTTTATTGATGTCGTGATAGTTATAGGTGAAAGGACTGCTCGTGTAAGTGCCACTGCGAACACCGCCCTTGTTGTAATACGGCTCAAAGGTCATGCTGCCGTTGTTGCCACCGCAACTGGAGTAAAGCAACACGTTGTTGGTTGAATCAAGCACGAGGATTTCATTGCCGTTGTATCCCAGATGGAGGTTCTTCGGCCAGCGCGTGCTATACGGATATTGAATGTCCTTCAGAATGGCCAAAATATCCTTATTTTTCAGCGTCACGGTCGTGTAGCTGTAAGTATTGGTGGTAGCCGGTGGTGTTTCTAGAATTATTGCCATTCGCCTGCTGCTGCAGCGTCAGCGCGAAGTTGACCGGAACGATGTTGTAGCTTATTTGAGCGGAGCTGGTGACGACGCCAGCGCCCAGAATCAGGGCGGCCGCGATGGTGGCGGAGATGACTTTGTTCAGTTTCATTTTGTTTTTATTGGTTTGGTTACTTATTTGCCAAGGCAGTGGAGAAGGAATACGCCACCACCCAGACGTTATCAGTTGATAATATTTGATTGTTAATTTTATTAATGCGCCGTGTCAACCAAGCAATCAAATTTGGGACAAATTTTGAATGGAATCTGGACATTAAAGTCTTGAAATGCTCGGACGGTTACGATTCAGCCGCCGGCAAACCCTACGCTTGCCAGCGGCTTTTCCGCGATGTTAGCCTTTAGCAAAATCGCGGCTAAAAATTATGAAAACAAAACCTAACCTCAAGGATCGGTTCGTCATCATCATGGCCGGCGGACGCGGCGAGCGTTTCTGGCCGTTGAGCCGCGAGAAAATGCCCAAGCAACTGCTGGCGATTCTCGGCAAAAAATCTTTTTTGCAGGAAGCCGTCGAACGCGTGCTGCCGCTCGTGCCGGCCAAAAATATTTTCATCATCACCAACACCGCGCAGGTCGCCGAGGTGCGCAAGCAATTACCGAAGCTGCCAAAAGATAATGTCGTCGCCGAACCGATGGGGCGCGACACCTGCGCGGCCGTCACGCTCGGTGCGGCACTCGTCGGCGCGCGTTCGACCACCGGCGTCATGGCTGTGCTGCCGGCGGATCACGTCATTCCCGACGCGAAAAAGTTCCAGCAGATTTTGTCCGACTCCTTTGATATCGCCGCGCAGGGTCAGGCGATTGTGACCATCGGTATCAAACCGACCGGTCCGGAAACGGGTTACGGCTACATTCAAACCGGAACGGAATTGCCTACGCCGCCCGGTGCGAAGAAAACCAAAACCATTTTCTACAAGGCCGAGCGCTTCGTGGAGAAGCCGAATTACGAAACTGCGCTCGAATACGTCAACAGCGGCCAGTATCGCTGGAACGCCGGCATGTTCGTCTGGAGTTTCGTCACGGTGACGAACGGTTTGGAAAAGCATCAGCCGGAAATGTTCGCTGCGTGCCAGCGCTGGTTCAAAGTTGCGACCAATCCCGCCAAGCTCGCCAAAGTGCTCGCGAAGGAATATCCGGACATCAAAAAAATCTCCATTGATTTTGCGCTCATGGAAAAAGCGCAGAACGTCATCGTGGCGGACGGCGCGTTTGAGTGGGACGATCTTGGCGCTTGGCCGGCGATTGCGCGGCACGTCAAACAGGACGCCGAGGGCAACGCCGCCGTGGCGGATTTCATCCACGTGGACGCGGCGCGCAACATCATCTACGACGCGCGCACCAAAAACCGCACGCCGATTTGCGTAGTCGGTTTGCGCGATTCCATTCTCGTGCAGACGGACGACGCGGTTCTCCTCGCCCACAAATCGCAGGCGCAGAAAATCAAGGAGCTGGTCAAACTGCTCGCCGCCGATGCGCGGTTGAAGAAATTGGTGTGAGAACCAATAAAATTGCAAAAGTTGTTTTGTGGATTGCCGTCGTCACCGGCACAGCCACAGCCTTATTAATTCTTGGTTCGTCGTTTTTTGTCTATAGCCACGGCGTTGACCAAGCCGCCGTATGTCGCCTCAACTTGGAATATTTAGACATGGCAACAAGCCAATGGGCGTTCGAAAATAAAAAACCTGACGGAACACTTATAACCACAAACGATATCATGCCCTATTTGAAATATGGAATGCCGAAATGCCCAATCGGGGGACAATACATTTTGACCAAAGTTGGAGAAATGCCACGGTGTTCCATACCGACAAACGAACACAAAATCGTTTATTAACTTAAACTTAATCCATGTGAAACCCGTCATCATCTACACCGACGGCGGTTGCGAAGGCAATCCCGGCCTCGGCGGCTGGGGCGCGGTGGTGCGTTGCGGCGCGAGCGTCCACGAAATTTCCGGCGGCGAACTCGCGACCACCAACAACCGCATGGAAATGCGCGCGGCCATCGAATCGCTCGCCACGCTCACGGAACGCAGCGAGGTTTGCGTCTTCACCGATTCGCAGTATCTCAAGAACGGTATCACCAAGTGGATCAGCGGCTGGAAGCGCAAAGATTGGCTCACCGCTACCCGTGAGCCGGTCAAGAATGTGGATTTGTGGAAACGCTTGGACGAAGTGGTCGCGCAACATCGCGTCACTTGGAAATGGGTCAAAGGCCACGCCGGCCACGCCGACAACGAACGCTGCGATGGTCTGGCTGGCCGCGAAATCGCCAAACTCAAGCAGCAACATTCACGCACCGCGCGGCACGCGGCATTGGAAACCTTCAAAAATCCCACGCCTGCCGCCCCGCGCACGTTGCAGCAGGCCAGTTTGTTTTAGCGACGGAGCGCGGCTGTGTCGCAGACCAGCCGCAGCAGAGTGAATGTTCCTGCGGCTGACGCTCCGCGCACAGCCGCGCTCCGAGGTGACGTTCCGGTGACAATTGAATTTTCCTTCACCGTTGGCTTGACCTTTCCCGTTCAAAAGGCATCCTATTCGACTATTTTAGATCCTATGTTACACATTCGAAATATCGCCATCATCGCGCACGTTGATCACGGCAAAACCACCCTCGTGGATTGTCTGCTCAAGCAATCCGGCACCTTCCGCGAAAACCAGCACGAAACCAAAGAAGAACGCCTGATGGATTCGATGGATCTCGAAAAAGAAAAGGGCATCACCATCCGCGCCAAAAACGCCGCGTTCAAATACAAAGATTACGCCATCAACATCGTCGACACGCCCGGACATGCCGACTTCGGTGGCGAAGTCGAACGTATCATGAACATGATCGACGGCGTGTTGCTCGTCGTTGATTCCTCGGAAGGCCCGCAGGCGCAGACGCGCTTCGTGCTGCGCAAGGCGCTCGAAGCCGGTGCGAAGCCGATTGTCGTCATCAACAAGATTGACCGCGAGAACGCGAATCCGAAAAAAGTTCTCGACCTCGTATTTGAATTGTTCATGTCGCTCAACGCCACGGACGAACAGCTTGATTTCCCGTTCATCTACGCCTCGGCCAAGGCCGGTTACGCCAAGACCGAACTCGAACACGTCAGCGGCACGATGGAACCCTTGTTCGACGCCATCGTGAAGCACATCCCGCCGCCGCGCGCCAAAGCCGGTGACGGTTTCCAGGTGCTCGTCGCGAATTTGGATTACAACGATTACGTCGGCCGTATCGCGTTCGGCAAAATCGTCGAAGGCAAAGTGAAAGTCGGCGACCCCGCCATCTGCCGTCACGGCGACGGCCGCATCACCAAAGGCAAGATCACGATGATCTACCATTTCGAAGGCATGAAGCGCATCGAGATCGGTGAAGCCCACGCCGGCGACATCGTCGGCCTCGCGGGTTTTGAAGATGTGTTCATCGGCGAAACGATTTGCGACAGCGAAGCGCGCACCGCCCTGCCCTACATCCCGATTGATCCGCCGACCATTCAGATGGAATTCGCCGTGAACGACGGGCCGCTCGCCGGTCAGGACGGCAAGCTCGTCACCGCGCGCCACATCTGGGATCGCCTCGTCAAAGAAACCCGCACCAACGTCGCCCTGCGCATCGCGCAGACCAGCGACCCCAAGGTGTTCGCCGTTTCCGGTCGTGGCGAAATGCAGATCGCCATTCTCGTCGAACAGATGCGCCGCGAAGGTTACGAAGTCCTCGTCTCGCGCCCCGAAGTGTTGTGGAAGAAAGCCGCCGACGGCACGCTGTCCGAACCCATTGAAAAATTGTTCGTGGAAATCCCGAATGATTGCCTCGGCACCATCATGGAAAATCTGGCCAACCGCAAAGCCCAGATCACGAACATGAACCACGTCGGTAATCAGGTTTCCGTCGAAGCCCTCGTCCCCATGCGCGGCCTCATCGGTTTCGAGACCGACCTCGTCAACTCCACCAAGGGCATGGGCGTCATGAGCCATCTCTTCCACGAATACGGCGCCGACTGCGGCGAAATTGCCGCGCGCAAGAACGGTTCACTCGTCTCCATGGATGCCGGCGAAGCCACCAGCTACGCCCTCAACATGGTGCAGGAACGCGGTCGTCTCATGGTCGAGGCCGGCGACGCCGTTTACATCGGCATGATCGTGGGTGAAAACGCCCGCGAGAATGACATTCCCGTGAATCCCGTGAAGGAAAAGCGCCTGACCAACATGCGCTCGCAGGGCGATGGCAAAGGCATCTCGCTCGCGCCGCCCATGAAACTCTCGCTCGAACGCGCGTTGGAATACATTGACGTGGATGAATTCGTGGAAGCCACGCCGAAGAACCTGCGCCTCCGCAAGAAAGTCCTCGACGAAGGTTTGCGCCGCCGCACGGAAAAAACCCGCGTCATCAAGTTCGTGCAGGAATAATCCCGCCGGAAATTTTCAGCCGCCCGAATGGTTTTGAACCGTTCGGGCGGTTTTTGTTTTGGGCGAACCATCTGCGCTCGAGCAAACAAAACCTAGCTCGACAACCGGAAACCCCAGATTTACCCTCGCCACCACAATCAATTTTAGACCGCACTGAAGCGGTCGACACATTGTTAGACGGCATCGCATCACACAAATATGAAATCATTCATCTTAACCCTGGGTTGGTTGGTATTGTGTTTCAATAGCGCTGAAGCTGCGGACGCCGTCAGCACTAACGGAGTCCGGTTTGCGTTTATAGAACCCACGACACCACCTACAACAGATTGGCTTCAATCCCTCCACAATGCTATCCGTGTGCCGATTCCAAATACTTCGGATCATCATCAGAATATTAATGATCACGGGGCACTTTCCAACGTCGTTAGTAGTATTATCGTTAGTATCACCGTGACGTGGGCAGATACAAATACTTTCAAATCACATAGCGATATAGAGGCTACCGTGCAGGGCTTGTTTACCGCTCCAGGAAGTTGGTTTCCTGTCGGCTCAGGCGTTCACTCTGGTTGCGAGACATTTGCTTATTATCCGTGGCAGATGATGATGCCACCGCCGAAATTAGCTGCGACAGTTAAACACCAAAATGGAAATCAAGGTCAATTTGTGCTTCTTAATAGAGATATGTATGGTTATCAAGACCAAGATGGCAAATGGTGGTGGGGAATGTATGAGAGACATTAACATGCCGCCTAATCAGTCGCCGGAGCCAACCGCCGTTGGCGCTGGCCATTCAGCCCTTCAAGATTTCACCGCAGGCATCCCGAGATAATCCATGCCGACGAGGCAGACGTCGTCGTCAAATTCGCCGCTGACGGCAAAGGCGCGGATGACGCCCAGCAATTCGTCAAACAGCACGCCGGGCGGATGGGCGATGAGGGCTTGCACATCCAGCATCAGCCGTTCTTGCGAGTAGAGTTCTTCGTGTTCGCCCTGCACTTCGTAAAGGCCATCGGTGAAGAGCATCAGGAAATCGCCGGGCGTCAGCGTGGTCTCGCTCGTCGTGTAAGGCGGGTCTTCAAACAATCCGAGCGCGGGTTGGCCGCGGCCGGTGGCATTGGCGAGGGGTTCCACGCGGCCGGTGGCGCGGCGCATGATGAGCGGCTTGGGATGGCCAGCATTGGCAAAGCGCAGCAGGCCGGTGCGGCAATCGGCCACGGCATAAAAGCCGGTGGTCAACATGGGCGAACCGGTGTTCTTGAGGATGCTGCAGAGATCAAAATTTAATTTGCGGAGGAAATTGCCGGGGTCGCGCGCGAGCGGTTTTAATTCTTCGGACAGCGCGCGAATCATCGCCGTCACCAGCGCAGCGCGGACGCCGTGGCCGGTCACGTCGCAAATGAACACGCCGACTTCGGTATCGGAGATGGGCGTGATGCTAAAGAAATCGCCGCTGACGGATTCCGCCGGTTCGTAGCGATGGACGAATTGGAAGGCGCTCTGCTCGGGCGGGAGGCTCGCGGGAAAACTCGGATACGTCTGCGGCAGCATAGTGAGCTGGATTTCGCGCGCAGTGCGGAGGTTGTCCTCCATGACGGCATTCTTGGTGCGCAATTCCTCGCGGCTGCGGGAGAGTTCGGCAGT
>Ga0208507_1001973_pt1 | contig 10913 bp, 10 predicted proteins | sample CryBogCBH12Aug01_FD_184626 | JGI IMG/M metagenome (GOLD analysis project Ga0208507, IMG submission 184626) | Freshwater microbial communities from Crystal Bog, Wisconsin, USA - CBH12Aug09.1 (SPAdes) (version 2) | ecosystem: Environmental > Aquatic > Freshwater > Lake | place: Crystal Bog... | reverse complement strand
CCCGGCCCTCGAGCCGGCGCACGCCCTGGCCTGGATCATCCGTGCCGCAGGCAAGGAGATTCCGCTCGGATCGACGGTGCTGCTCAACATGTCGGGTCGAGGCGACAAGGACGTCGCACAGGTGCGCGAGGTTCTCCAAGCCAAGGGGCTCTACCAGTGATCCGTCCTCGCCTCGAAACCCACCTCTGCGCCCGGGTGGCGGAGGGCAAGAAGCTCCTCATTCCCTACCTCATGGCCGGGCAGTGTCCTGATTGGCTCCGCGTCGTCGAGGGGCTCGCTGCAGCAGGTGCTGACGCCATTGAGATTGGCCTGCCGTTCTCAGACCCCATCATGGATGGTCCGGTGATCCAAGCCGCAGCAGTGGCTGCGCTCGGCGCTGGGACGACGCCGATGGGAGCCCTCGCTGCGCTCAGCGAACTCAACCTCGAGATTCCCCTCGTGGCCATGACGTACTACAACGTGGCCTACCGAGCCGGGCACGAACGCTTCGCTGGCCGGCTCGTTGAGGCAGGCGTCTCTGGCGCCATCCTTCCCGATCTCTCCCTGGAGGAACTCGACGGATGGAGCGAGGTGGCCTTGGCTGCTGGCATCGATCCCGTCCTCCTCGTCGCACCAGCCACCGGCGTCGAGCGCGCTGCGGCGATCTGCGAGCGGAGCCACGGATTCGTGTACGCGGTAGGCACTATGGGCGTGACCGGCGAGCGCACGGAACTGGCAACCTCGGTGCACGAGGTCGTGGACAAGATCCGCCCGCTCACCGATCTGCCGGTGTGCGTGGGCGTCGGCGTGTCGACGCCGGCGCACGCGGCGACGGTAACCTCGTTCGCCGATGGGGCCATTGTCGGCTCCGCGCTCGTCCGTCGGTTGCTCGACGGTGGGGGCGTGAGCGGTGCAGTGCAGTTCATCTCAGAGCTGCGAGATGCCATTGATGGGGGAGCAGCATGACGACGATCGACGTGCACGTGGCGACACGTGCCGAGGCACCAACCATGGCGGCTGCGCTCGGTCGAGCGTTCTTCGATGACCCGGTCATGTCCTTCCTCCTCCGTGACGATGCGTCGCGGACCGGGCGACTCGAGAAGATGTTCTCGGCCTTCCTCTACGGGCACTACTTGAAGGGCGGCGCAACCTTCACCGATGCGGCGAACTCAGGGACCTCGATGTGGGCGGCGCCTGGCCACGCGATCCTGTCGCCGCTCGAGATTCTCGGGCAGGGCCACCGCATGCTCGGTGCGTTCGGCTTCGCCGTGCCTCGGGCGCTGAAGGCGCTCTCGGCGGTCGAGAAGGTGCATCCGAAGGAACCCCACTGGTACTTGGGCGTCTTGGGCACAGATCCATCGGCACAGGGGAAGGGGATCGGCGGGGCGCTCCTGCAGCCAATCCTCGACCGCTGCGACGCTGAGGGATTGCCGGCGTACCTCGAATCCTCGAAGGATCGCAACGTGCCGTACTACGAGCGGTTCGGCTTCCGCGTGACGGGTGAGATCCACATCGCCCAGGGTGGGCCAACGGTCTGGCCGATGTGGCGAGACCCGCGAGGGTAGGGCGCTGCTACGGAGCGGCGTGGCATCATCGATCAATGGCTCGGGTGCTCTTCCTCCAACACGATCACGTCTCGCCCCCGGGGCCGCTGGCGGAACGCTTCGCTGAGCGGGGGTTCGACCCCGTCACCTTCCAAATCGTCGATGCCGCCAACTTCGCGCATCCCGGAGTCTCCGTCCGGCTACCGTCGTTCACCGATTTCGACGTCGTGGTGCCGCTCGGGTCCCCGTGGTCGGTCTACGACCCCCAACTCGAACCATGGTTCGCTCAGGAGATCGCCGAACTCCAATCGGCTGACGCAGCTCGTGTCCCGGTTCTCGGTGTCTGCTTCGGCGCACAGGCGTTGGCGGTGGCGCACGGCGGAGAGGTGCGTCGAGGTGAGCAGTGCGAGATCGGGTGGTACGAAGTGGACAGCTCTGCACCCGAGGTGATCGCCCCGGGATGGTGGTTCGAGTACCACTTCGACGTCATCACGCCTCCACCAGCCGCAGCGGTGCTGGCGACCTCACCCCTCGCCCTGCAGGCGTTCAGCCTCCGGCGGAACCTCGGCGTGCAGTTCCACCCAGAGGCGACGACGTCGTTGCTCGAGCTCTGGCTCGACCCCGTCGGCACGGCGGAAGTCCTCGATGCCGGCTTCGATCCCGACGAACTCCGCCAACAGATGGCGCTCCACGTCGAGGACAATCGGGAGCGAGCATTCGCCCTCGTCGACGCCTTCCTCCACCACGTCGCATCGTCGTGACCACCGTTGGCGTCCTGCAGCGCTTGAGCGGTGCTGACCCGGCTCTGAATCGGGAGGCGATCGTCGCTGCCATTGGCAGAGCAGGAGCCGAGGGCATCGACCTCGTCGTCGCTCCTGAGGGTTCCGCTGCACCCTTCCCGACCACGCCGGCGGAAGCTCTCGTGGTGGCCGAACTGATCACCGGAGCCTTCGTGACCTCCCTCAGCGCGGCTACTCGCTCAGGAGGGGCCGTGGTGGCCGGCATGTTCGAACTGGACGATGCCGGCAGGGTGTTCAACACGGTGGTCGTGGTCGAAGGCGGCGAACTCATCGGCTCCTACCGAAAGATCCACCTCTTCGATGCCTTCGGAGGAGGGGAGTCGTCGTGGGCGAGCCCGGGTCCACCAGCGCCAGCACGCTTCGAGGTCGCTGGGTGCACGGTTGGGGTGCTGACCTGCTACGACCTCCGGTTCCCCGAGCTCAGCCAGGCCATCACCGAAGTGCCGATCGACCTGTTGTGCATCCCCGCTGGGTGGTGGGCTGGGCCGAACAAGGTTGCGCAACTCGTGACCCTGGCGACCGCTCGAGCGATCGAAGGCGTGTGCGCCGTGGCCCTCGCTGATCAGCCGGGACCACGCTTCTGCGGATCGTCGATGATCGTGGACCACCAGGGCGTGGTGCGAGCGAGCTTGGACGTCGATGCGGTGGGAATGGCGGTGGCGACGATCGACCGCCAGTCCATGGAGGCCGCCCGAGAGGTGCTGCCAGCGCGTGCGCACCGGCGCTTCGGTGTGGTGCCGAGGTGACGAGGATTCACCGAGTGGTCGTTACCTCGCTCACCGTAGTGACGTGTGCCCGGAGCGGGACTCGAACCCGCACGTCCTTTCGAACAAAGGTGTTTGAGACCTTCGCGTCTGCCTATTCCGCCATCCGGGCAGGGCGCCTAGCCTACCGTTCGCCGAGGGGGTCATGGTGACGTCGATGTGGAAGATGGGGATTCTCCCCGGATCGCTGAAACGCAGCGTCGAAACGTCGCAGGGGCAGCACGGCGACCGTCCGGTGCTCATCGTGGCGGTGGCCGCGCATGGGGCGATCGGTTACGGAGAATCAGCGGTCCTCCCGCGACCACTCCCGGGTGATCCGTCGCTCGAGGACGTGCTGCGAGCCCTCGAAGGTTCCCACGGCCAGCGCCTCATCGCTGCGAGTGCGACTCGTGGCGGAGCCCCTCCTCCGTCGTCGGTCGTGGCGCAGCTCTTCGGCACCTCGCCGCTCGATCGTGCCGTGGCCCACGTGGTGGAGATGGCGCTCCTCGACGCTGAACTCCGTTCACGTGGTGAGGGGCTGGCATCGTGGGCCGGCATTTCGGCATCGAGCGTCGCACTCTCAGGTCTCGTGGTCGCGACGGCCCAAGGGGGTCCCGACGAGGTGGCGATGCAGGTCGAGCACCTCGTCGGCCTCGGGTGCACGCAGCTCCGGGTCAAGATCCAGCCCGGGTTCGACCTCGAGCCGCTCTCGTGGGTTCGCCGAGTGGCGCCGTCCATTCGGCTGCACGGCGACGCCAACGCTGCCTACCGGCTGAGCGGCGACGATCGAGATGGTCCGCGTGCGCTCGCCGCCCTCGAGGGCGCTGGTGTGGCCTGCATCGAGCAACCACTCGCCGCCAACCTCTTGGCCGACCACGCAGTGCTCCGCCAGCAGATCTCCATTCCGATCGCGCTCGATGAGAGCCTCGCTTCCCCCCAACACCTGAAGCACGCCGTTTCCTACGGCGCCTTGGACGTCGCGTGCGTGAAGCCGATTCGCATGGGTGGACTCGCAGCCACGGTGGGCGCCTTGGATCTCGCAAGGCGTGCTGGCGTCGACGCCTTCATCGGCGGGTTCTACGAGACCTCGTGGGCCCGCTCCACGCTCGCGGTCCTCGCTGGCCACGACGGCGCAACCCTGCCGTCAGATTGCACGCCACCAGCGACCTACGGGCTGAGCGACGACGGTTCGATCGCGCTCGGTGGTGCAGGCGTGCTCGTGCCGAGAGGCGTCGGGGTGAGCGGCGCCGACGGCACGTTCTTCGAGGAGCGCGTGCCGGTGTGGACGGAGTTCCCCCTCGGGGCGTAACGAGGGCGAAATACGCACGAAACGAGCGGCAGTAGGCTGGGGCGATGCGCCAAGCCGTTGTGCTCCGCAAACTCGAAGAGACGCAGGAGCGGTTGGAACGGGCGCGTCATGAGCTCGTCGTCCTCGACGAACAGTTCGCCGCCCTCGACGAAGCCGCTGAAGAACTCCGAATTCGCAACCTGGTGAGCGAGACGCCGTTGTCGAGCCACGACTACGGGGAGATGCGCCGTGCGGCCGATGTGCTCGGCAAGGCGCGAGAAGCGGTTCGAGCCCTACTCACCGAGCTGCTCGCTGCACGCGAGGAGCTCCTCTCACACGTGGAGGCCGCACAATGAGCGCCACCGTTGTTCTCGCCGATGACGAAGCCATCATCAGGCTCGACCTGAAGGAAATCCTGACCGAAGCGGGCTACACCGTGGTCGGCGAAGCCGGCAATGGCGTCGATGCCTTGGCGCTCATCGAGCAGCACCAGCCCGACCTCGCCCTCCTCGACGTCAAGATGCCGAAGATGACGGGTCTCGAGGTCGCAGCCCAAGTGACGAGTGCGAGCACCGCGGTGGTGCTGCTGACCGCATTCTCCCAGCGCGAGATGATCGAAGAAGCTCGCACGGCGAACGTCGCCGCCTACCTCGTGAAGCCGTTCCGACGCCACGAGCTGCTCCCGGCACTGGCGACGGTGCTGCAACAGGCCCGAGAAGACCACGCGTTCGACGTGGAGGTGGGGGAGTTGGGTCTGGCTGCCGAGGACAAGTTGGCCACCCGCCGGATCGTCGACCAAGCGAAGGTTGCCCTCGAAGAGCAGGGACTGAGCGAAGAGGACGCGTTCTCCTTCATCCAGCGCACCGCGATGGCGACTCGCCAGCGCATGCGTGATGTCGCCGAACAGATCATCAGCGGCACCCTGAAGCCGTGACGACCCCTGAGGACGGCCCCCTCCTCCTGATCGACGGGATGAGCTTGGCCTTCCGGGCCTACTTCGCCCTCCCCGCCGATCTGGCCACGTCGCAGGGCGTCGTCACCAACGCCGTCCACGGGTTCTGCTCGATGCTCATGACCTTGGTCAAAGACCATCGACCTCGCCGATTGGCGGTTGCATTCGACCTCGCCGGGGGGACGTTCCGCGACTCCATGGTCCCCGACTACAAGGGAGGACGGGCAGAGATCCCCGTCGATCTCCCACCGCAGTTCGACATGATCCGCAGCGTCCTCGACGCACTGCACATCCCTGTGCTCGGCGTCCCCCAGATGGAAGCCGATGATGTGCTCGCCACCTTGGCCACTGAATCGGTGGCCCGCGGCGAAGACGTCATCGTCGTGACCGGCGATCGAGACGCATTCCAGCTCGTAGCAGACCCCCACATCAAGGTGCTCTACAACCGACGAGGGGTGAGCGACTACTCGCTCTACGACGAAGCCGGGATCAAGGAGCGCACCGGGGTCGAGCCGGCTCGCTACCCCATGCTGGCGGCACTGCGAGGTGACCCGTCGGACAACCTTCCCGGTGTTCCCGGCGTTGGAGAGAAGACCGCTGCCAAGTTGCTCAACACCTACGGCGACTTGGACGGGATCTTCACCCACGTCGATGAGCTCACGCCGAAGCTGCGCGAGAACCTGATCGCCAATGAAGTCCTCGCCCGGAACAACCTCGCGGTGATGACCCTCGTGCGGACCGTTCCCCTCGACGTCCACGTCGATGACCTCGCGGTTGGTGGGTGGAATCTCGCGCAGCTCGAGCAGGTATTCACGACGCTCGAGATGCAGGGGCAACTTAAGCGCTGGCAGGCCCTGCTCGCCACCGGAGTCCTCGGTTCCTCGGTCGAGGGAGGCGATGCGACGGCCCCAGTCGCCGACGTCGAGGTGGTGGCTGCACCGGAGGGAACCATCGAGGAACTCTCGACGGTTGCCGCGCTTTCGAGCTTCCTCCAGAAGTGTGCTGAGGGCATCCTGCTCGTCCCCTCGTTCGACGGTGAATCTGGGCGGAGTCCGCTGAGGAACGTGGCGCTCGCGTCGGTCACTGCGCCGTCGTCGGTGGGGATTGCCACCGGGGCGGTCCTGCGTGACGGTGGACTCGCGGCCATCGCCGAGGCCTGTCGGTCGGTCGGATTCAGCGGGCACGACGTGAAGGCGTTCCTCCGGAGCTCGCTCCTCGAGGGCATCGTGGTCGAAGGACTGAACCTCGACACGGCAGTTGCGGCCTACCTCGTCGACGCGTCGAAGGACGCCACCGACCTCGACGCCTTGGTGCCCTTCGCTCAAGGGAAGATCGCTCCCGCCGACCTCTTCGCTGCCGGTGACGACCATCAGTGGGCGAGTCGGCGCATCGCTCAGGTGAGCGTGCTCGTCGCCCGACTCACCGAGACGCTCCACGAGCTGCAGCTCATGGAGCTCTACCGAACGATTGAGGCGCCGCTCGTCTCGGTGCTGGCCCGGATGGAGGCCGTGGGGATCGGCGTCGATCGAGCCACCCTCACCGAGATCGCCGCCTCGCTCACCGCCGATGCGGCAGCCTTGGAGGCGCAGGTCCACGAGTTGGCCGGCCACCCGTTCAACGTGAACTCGACGCAGCAGCTCCGCACGGTGCTGTACGACGAGTTGGGCCTGACCCCTGGACGCAAGACCAAGACGGGGTACTCGACCGACGCCGCAACGCTCGAGTCGCTGCGCGAGGACCACGCCATCGTCGACACGCTGCTCCGCTACCGCGAGGCCGAGAAGCTCCGCTCCACCTACGGCGACGCGCTCTTGGCAGAAGTCGGTACCGACGACCGCATCCACGCCACGTTCCGCCAGACGGTGGCGAGGACGGGCCGGCTCTCCTCGGAGCACCCGAACCTCCACAACATCCCCGTCCGAAGCGAAGGTGGGCGGCGGTTCCGGACCGCGTTCGTGCCGAGGCCAGGGTGGAAGCTCCTAGTCGCCGACTACGACCAGATCGAACTGCGGGTGATCGCGCACCTCTCTGGTGATCCGGGACTCATCGCAGCGTTCTCAGCCGGACAGGACATCCACCGGGCAGTTGCCGCTGGTGTCTACGGGGTGCCTCCAGAGGAGGTGACCCATGCGCAGCGAGAGCGGGCCAAGATGGTCTCCTACGGTCTCGCCTACGGCATGGAGGCCTTCGGACTCTCGCGTCGACTCGGCTCGTCAGTCGAAGAGGCCAAGGAGATCATGGATCGCTACTTCGCCGCGTTCCCCTCGGTCCAGTCCTACATGGATGGCGCCGTGGCTGAAGCTCGGCGTCAAGGCTTCACCCGGACGGCGATGGGGCGCATCCGGCCGTTGCCCGAGCTCAACGATCCGAACTTCCGGATCCGTCAAGCGGCCGAGCGTCAAGCGATGAACGCAGGGATCCAGGGGCTCGCTGCCGACCTGTTCAAGTTGGCCCTCGTGCGACTCGACCATGGACTGAGCGCCGCCGGATTGGATGCCCGCTTGGTCCTCCAGGTGCACGACGAAGTCCTCGTAGAGACACCGGTCGACGAGATGGGGGCCACTGAAGCCATCGTGCGTGACGCGCTGAGCCATGTCGCCGACCTCCACGTGCCCCTAGAGATCTCGCTCGGCTGGGGCGACACCTGGGGTTCCGCCAAGTCCTAACCGGGCCGAGAGGTCGGGGTGGTAGCCTTGGACTTCGGCAGTGAGTGGCGCTCGGCGCTCACCGTCTCACGCAAGCCAACAGTGTTCCAGCGCAACCGATATCCACACGAGGAAGTCCACCATGACTGAAGAGCGCACATCGCTCCTGTCGCCAGAGGCGATGGGAACCTTCGACGCAGACGGCAACTACGTCCCCCGGCAGATCACTGCCGACGATCTCGGCGGCGCCGAGCTCGAAGCAGCCCTCATGGGCTCCATCAAGGAGTTCGATGACGGCGACCTCGTCAAGGGCACGGTCGTCAAGATCGACCACGACGAAGTGCTCCTCGACATCGGTTTCAAGTCCGAGGGTGTCATCCCGAGCCGTGAGCTCTCCATTCGCAACGACGTCAACCCGGCCGACATCGTCAGCCTCGGTGACGAGATTGAGGCCCTGGTCCTCCAGAAGGAAGACAAGGAAGGCCGCCTCATCCTGTCCAAGAAGCGCGCGCAGTACGAGCGTGCGTGGGCGACCATCGAGGAGCTCAAGAACAAGGGCGAGATGGTCTCCGGTCCGGTCATCGAAGTGGTCAAGGGTGGCCTCATCGTCGACATCGGCCTCCGTGGATTCCTGCCCGCATCGCTGGTGGAACTCCGCCGGGTGCGCGAGCTCCAGCCCTACATCGGCAAGACCATCGAGGCCAAGATCATCGAACTCGACCGCAACCGCAACAACGTGGTGCTGTCGCGTCGTGCGTGGCTCGAAGAGGCGCAGAAGGAGCAGCGTGGGGACTTCCTCACCAACCTGAAGCCCGGAGAGCGTCGCAAGGGTGTCGTGTCCTCGGTCGTCAACTTCGGTGCCTTCGTGGACCTCGGCGGCATGGACGGACTCATCCACGTCTCCGAGCTCAGCTGGAAGCACGTGGAGCACCCCTCCCAAGTCGTGGCCGTTGGCGACGAGGTCGAAGTCGAGGTCTTGGACGTCGACATGACCAAGGAGCGCATCAGCCTCTCGCTCAAGACCACCCAAGCCGACCCGTGGCAGCAGTTCGCTGACAGCCACGGCACTGGTCAGCTCGTCTACGGTCGCATCTCCAAGTTGGTGCCCTTCGGTGCCTTCGTGCAGGTCGGTGACGGTATCGAGGGTCTCGTGCACATCTCTGAGATGGCCAGCCACCACGTCGACCTGCCTGAGCAGGTCGTCAAGCCCGGCGAAGAGCTGTGGGTCAAGATCATCGACGTCGACCTCCAGCGTCGCCGCATCTCCCTGTCGATCAAGCAGGCCGCAGAAGGTGGCGAGGTCTCCGAGGAGTACCGCGAGGCCTTCGGTGAGCACGCCTACGACTCCGACGGCAACTACATCGGCTCCTACGAGTTCGCCGAGGGTGACTTCACCCCCGAGACCGAGGCGCAGGCTGCCTGGGCCGACTACGTCGCTGAGGCCACTGCCGGCATCGCGGCGGCCACGACGGAGACGACCGACGCCGCTGAGGCTGAGGTGGTCGAGGAGTCCGCTGGCGAGTAGTCCAGACCATTCACTGCAGTTCTCGATCGATGCCGGCGGTTCTCCGCCGGCATCGTCGCGTCGGAACGACGGACTGACGTCGACGAGACGGCAGTCCAGCCTCCGTGAAGCACCGCTGAGTTCCCCTGAATCGAGGCATGAGCGGCGGAGGAATCAAGCCGCGAAAGCGTGGCTCCTACTCCCGTTTCCGGTGTCGGGGAACGAGGTGTCTAGTGCTCGGTGGTCTGCAGGGTGACGTGCGTCGTCGTATTGGGGAAGTGGCATGCAACCTGGTGGCCCGGAGCGAGCTCCCTGAGCTCGGGAACTTCGGCGGCGCAGCGGTCCTGAGCCTTCGGGCACCTCGTCCTGAACCGGCATCCCGAAGGTGGGTTGAGGGGTGATGGAGGCTCGCCCTGGAGCACCGTGTGGTTGAGCTCCACGTTGGGGTCTGGAACGAGAGCGGCGGAGAGCAGGGCCTCGGTATAGGGGTGGAGGGGCTTCTCGTAGAGGAGGTCCGATGGGCCGATCTCGCACATCTTGCCCAGGTACATGACCGCTACTCGGTCACTCACGTTCTTGACGACAGCGAGGTCGTGAGCGATGAAGAGCAGGGTGAGGTTGTGCTTCTTCTTCAAGTCGGTGAGGAGGTTGATGATCTGCGCCTGCACTGAGACGTCGAGTGCGGAGACCATCTCGTCGCAGACGAGCAACTTGGGGTTGGCCACGAGGCTACGAGCGATCGAGATGCGCTGGCACTGACCGCCTGAGAACTCCCGTGGGTAGCGGTCTCCAGCGAGTGCTGGGTCGATACCGACTTCCAGAAGGATGTCGTTGACGACCTGCTCCCGACTGGCGTGATCGCCGCGGTTCCAGATGGCGAGCGGTTCGGCCACGATGTGGCTGATCTTGCGACGAGGGTTGAGGGAAGAGATGGGATCCTGGAAGAGCATTTGGATCTCTGATCGCTTCTGCCGCATGGCTTCTCGATCGAGCTTCGTGAGGTCGGTGCCGTCGAAGGTCACCGAACCCGAGGTGATGGCTTCCAACTGCAGGATGGCTCGCCCCGTCGTGGACTTGCCGCAACCAGATTCGCCCACGAGTCCGAGGGTCTCCCCTTCGAAGACGTCGAAGGAGATTCCGGCGACTGCCTGCACGGCAGCGCGCTTTCGCCCATAGGTGACGACGAGGTCCTTGACGCTGAGGAGTGGGGTAGTCATTGCTGCTCCGAAGGGGTCGGTGCCGGTGCGTGTCCACCGAGGGGGTACCAGCAGGCGAAGAGGTGGTTTGCACTGAGCTTGGAGGCGACGAGCGGTGGCCGCTCTTCGTGGCACTTCTCGGTTGCCATCGTGCATCGAGGGGCGAAGGCGCATCCCTTCGGCGGATTCACGAGGTCTGGTGGCCGACCCTCAATGGACGTGAGGCGGGTGTGACTCGGTGCATCGATGCGTGGTGTTGAGT
>Ga0208507_1001971_pt1 | contig 10927 bp, 5 predicted proteins | sample CryBogCBH12Aug01_FD_184626 | JGI IMG/M metagenome (GOLD analysis project Ga0208507, IMG submission 184626) | Freshwater microbial communities from Crystal Bog, Wisconsin, USA - CBH12Aug09.1 (SPAdes) (version 2) | ecosystem: Environmental > Aquatic > Freshwater > Lake | place: Crystal Bog... | reverse complement strand
CCGCCTCGCACTGGCCTTGATGTAGGCTGGCGTTGGTGTTGTATAAGTGGGCGGCCAGACGCAAGCCATAGTCGCCGAAAGGCAGGCTTCCATCAAAATAGAGAAGTTCCGGCTGATACTTGTCGATTATCTCCTTGGTTCGTTGAAACCAATTTTTCTGAAACTGTTCAAGCGGGACGCCTTTCAGATAAAAGTCCTGATATTTCGGATCCGAGCCATCGTAAGGAACGCCTTTCAAAGGACCTTCCCAATCGCTGCCCCATGAACCGGACAGAAATGAGGAGGCGCGATCCAGATGAGTTGAAGCGCCAAAGTGAAGCCCCTGTTTTTCCGCAGCCCGCTTCCATTCTCCCAGGATATCGCGCTTGGGTCCCATCTGCGCCACATTCCAACGCTGATAACTTGAAGCGTAGATGTCAAAGTTGTCGTGATGGACGGCCACGGGCACGATATAACGCGCCCCTATGGACTTGTAGAAAGCGACCAAGGCATCCGGATCCCAGTTCTCCGCCTTCCAGAGCGGAATGAAATCCTTGTAACCGAATTGCGAGGGATGGCCATAGTGTTGGACATGCCAATCGTAGATGTCCTTGCAAAATGAAGCCGTGCCCTTGCCGTGTTGGTAATACATTCCGCGAGCATAATGCCCCGTGAAAAAAGGGCGGTTCTCATCAACCACGGCTGGCAGCCCCCAGTGCATGAAGATGCCGAACTTTGCATCGCGAAACCAATCGGGACAATTGTATTGCTGCAGCGATTTCCAATCCGGCTTGAATGGCCCGCTGGCAATGGCAAAGACCGGATCATTCGGCGTTGCTATCTTGCCGGTCTCGTCGGCGGATTTGCTTTCAATGACATCAGCCGGGGCATTCGTTGCGGTTGGGATGGCACACTCCACTGGGGAGGAATCAACAACCGGATGAACATCTTTTTTGGCAACGGAGATATTCATGCCGTTGTGTCCGCTTGAGCCGCGAGGGGCAGCGAGATCCTGCGAGCAAGCCAGTCCGCAAATCAAGCACACAGATACTACGAAAAAAAAACTTTTCATGTTATTCCTTCATTATCAACTGTCAGCTGTAAGGTTTTCATTTTATCAATTCGTGGATAGCCTTTTGCGGTTCATCCACAAATGCCATGCGTATCGTGCTGTTCCCAGTTTCAAAATCCGTCACCGCATTCTGTATGCCGACAATCTTACCGGCGTCGTTAATCACCGGCGCCCCGCTAATTCCACCAATCGGAATGGCGCCTGCGATGGGAATGGCGAAGTCGTCAGTCGCTTTCGCGGTTTTGCATATAAGTATCGCCGGGCGAAGCGGCAGCGCGATGTCGGTTCGGTCGAATTTTGGATCACCTCGTTTGTCAAATCCGATTCTGCCGGGGTAACCCATGACGACAACGCTGCTGTCGCTGACACGATCACCAAAGGTTAGCCCCATCCCATACGATTCTTCAGTGCGCAACAACGCCCAGTCGTTTTTCGGTGTTCGGCCATCCGCATTTTTTCTCAGGAATGGAGTGGCGCTTATTTGTCTTCCGTCAATAAAGATAATGCGCACTTCCGCATCGGGGTGTTCGTCAAGCGCATCCAAGCAATGCCCGGCAGTGATCACGAAACCACCTTTGATCAAGCATCCAGTCCCATGGTCTGTCTGGAAAGATTTGTCCGTTTTGTTGTAGTTGACGTGTATCCTGACGACCGCAGATTCCGCCAAAGGCACTTTATTATGGAGATATTTAATCGCGCATTTCTGACCTTGCCCAACATAGTCAAAGAGTCTTATCAACGGCCCATCCATTGCTTGCGTCTTTGCTGCACAGCCAAGAACACATGCTAGCAAGACTATGGATAACGAAGTAACTAATCGCATATAACCTTACTCCGCCGTGCCTCCTTGCCAGTTGTCTGTGTGAAACGCCGATGCTGGCAGGCCGGCACCATTGACCAAATTCACGGCAGGCGTGTTTCGCCAAGCATACCGCACCGTCACCGGTGAGGTTACGGCGGGTGATTCCACCACCACCGTTTCGCCATCTATGCTCGCCTGGGCTGGAACATATTGTCCGTCCTTACCTGCAATCTCAAATTCGGTGAGCGGTTGGCCATCACTCGCCCTGAGTCCCTTGGCATGCGAGAAAAATAGCCGGATTTTTTTGCCTTCCACTTCTGATGACTTGAGCATCGGGCTGCAATACTCGATGTCAGTGCGGCCGTAGTCCTTGGCCAGCGCCCAGCCCGCCAACCGCTGTCCGACCTTGTCTTTGTTGCCAGGATGAATGGTCTTCATGTTGCCTGCGGTATCATTGATCACCGCCACGCCAACATGAGGCATTTTTAATCCGGTCAACTGGGCTTCCCAGAGCGGCGCAAGATCGCAGTTGGTCTTGTAGCCCGAAAACGGCGCAAGTTGCACCAGGTAAAACGAGAAATCACGACCCCAAGCCTTGCGCCAGCCATTGATCAAGGCCGTTTGTTTGGCGGCGTAGCTGAAGCCATCGCGGCGCTGGACATTGGCTTCGCCTTGATACCAAATCATCCCGCGCAGGGTAAACGGAATCAATGGCGCGATTGCTCCGTTGTAAAGCGGCCCGGCGGTCGGTGGCGGAAGAAAGACTTCAATGGCCTGGCTGCCCCGCGATGAATTGATGAGGCCAATCGGCACATTCAATTCGTGATGCAAGCGGTCCCCGAAATAGTAAAGCACTTCCGAGAAATTGGTGACGGTTTGTTCGGTGCAGCACGACCAAATGGCTGAGACATCCCGCAGCGGCACCTTGGAGAAGTTAGGCGGCACATTAAACAGGCGGATCTCCGGTTGATTGGCTCCAACACCTGCCTTATTTCCAATGCCACGCGCCATGTTGGACTGGCCCGAACCAAGCCAGACTTCCCCAATTAAAATATCCTCAGAAACAACTTGGTTTTTTCCGGTAACGGCCAGGACATGCGCCTTTCCGTCGCTTTTCATCGGCTCCAGCGTTACCCGCCAATTTCCCTCTGCATCCCCTTGCGTGGATGCCACGTGATCGTCCAGGCGAACCGTCACTTTTTCACCCGGCTCCGACCATCCCCAAATCTGAATCGGCAGTTCCCTTTGCAGAACCATGTGGCTGCCAAACACAGCCGGCAGTTTCACGTCAGCGATTGCTGGTTGCGCAAACGGCATCAGCAACATGGCAGCTACGGGACTAGCAAATATATTTAGGATGCATTTATTCATGGGCTTTGTTTGGCGTGACGGAAGATTTAGATAACGGAATTTCAAAAGTGCATACACCCGCGAACGAGCGATGCGGCCGGGTGGTTTCGGTGACAATGTTTCCGGTCATGGACAACTGCGGGTCGCCCACCAAGCAAATAACAGTCTGGCTGCCAATCTTCTCAATGTGACCTATCTGGAATTGCTGGCTGATGCCGGCCTGTCTTTCGCCGGTTGCCACGAGATAGTCGCCATACTTTAGCGAGAGCCAGCGGCCTTTCAATTCATTGCCGGCGGGCAAGTCAACGTCGGTGATAAACGCATCGGACGAAGCTCCGGCTTTGCGACTCTGAATACCAGCGAGCTTTCCTTTCCAAGATGCGCGTTCGCTGGTGAGACTGCCATCGCCGTATTTGAACTGAGTGCCAGCAATCATCACTGCTTGATCCCGCCCGTTTTCAGAGGCGACATTGACGCCAATCCGACCTTGCAACGCATAAGTCTGGTCACGCGTGACAACCGCGTCGAGCTTACCGGGGCAACCTGCGACCGAAGGATCATCCATATTCACAAGCACCGTATCAGTGCGTCCGTTGACAAAATGAATCCGCACCGCCACCGCATCGAGGTTATCACCTAGAAGCGGCAGGCGCTCGATACCCGCAATTGCCGATGTATTCTTAAATGGTTCAATAACGCTGACAAAAAGACTTTGCAGAGGCGTTCCATCCTTCGATTCCCTCCTCACCATCAAAGCTGGGCGCAAGCGTTTTGTAAAAGCGGAATACATGTCTTCGCCCGACTTGGAATTGGTTTTCGGCTCCGGATTATCCGGCAAAAGCTCATCCCCCGTTTCCGACGTGGAGGACAATATCGGCCCTTGCCCAAGAATAACCTGGCTGGATCCGTCATCTGTCGCCAAGATCTTCACCCCAATATTATTTTCAGTTCCCTGATAAGTTGCATTCCATGTGCCGGGTGAGCGGCCTTGTCGGGCATTTACAATCATGCCATAGATAGGAAACGCACCGAGGCTGGGGTCTTGCCATTGCTCACCGGGCGCCAACAAAGGATGGGCCCCATTCATGGGCACCGTGGAAAAACTTAGGTCGGTTTTTTGAGAAAACGTGGTTGCGCCATGCACGAGGTAATCCTGGGTTTTACCTCCAGTTACCGCAAAAAAATCCAGAACATAGGGATGGTCGAGGTCAACGGAATTCAAAATCATCAGCCGCTGGTAGCGACTGGCCTTGCCTGGGTAGGCGCGGCTGCCATCCACTTCCGCTACCGCAATCCCTGTCAATCCAGGTTCGTATAGGGCAAGATTGCCACCCGTTGAACGACCCGTTGAAAGGGCGCTTGAACGTTTTCGGAACTGGCTTTCACGGTCAATGATGACAGTGCTGTGACTCAAGGTGCTATTGTTATACGGACGCGCCGGACTGCGGTCGTAACGATTATTGCCCAGCACTTCCTGGCCAAAGGCGTAAAGGGTGAAAGCCAGCACGTCTGCCTGGCAATGGTTGTTAGATTCGTTAAAAGCAAGATCCAGCTGAACTTGCTTGTTTCCGGAACCGTCACCCAGCGCCACAAATCCATAAGCCGGTAACAAGGCAGAATGGGTGTTCGTTCGAGGCAATTCCATTTTGGTAGTTGTGTCACCGAAAGGCGGGAGCAGGCCGTTTGGATAGCAAACCGGATATTGCGCTTGGGCACATTTGCGGAGAAATTCAGCCTGCTGTTGGAGTCGTGCCTTGATGGCGCGCAAATGGTCATTGTCGGCCGGATGAATGCTAAAAAATTGTTCCATGCTTAGTATCGTATCAAGGTTGGCGTTGGCGTAGCCGCGATGGTAACCAAAAGATTCGGGCAACATGCCGTCCCGACAGTAGTTTCCAAACACCGCCTCCATGTAATCACTCAAGTATTCCAAATAATCCGGCCGGTTTAGAATCACGGCTGCATTCGCAAGAACCGCGTAACAGCCGGGCAAATTGGATAGGATGGCCCACTCGGGCTTCATCCGTTTGGAGAAAAAGTCGCCGATATTGCCAAAGAAATCACGGGCGATGTGCGCTCGCACGTCGTAGCCGCGCTTGGCAGACAAATCTTTCAACGCCGGGCTGTCGTAAATGGCGTCAAAAGCATACAATGCTGGGTGCGGCCATTCATGCGCCACGCCGTTATGGGTGCTGACGCGGCAAACGAACCATCGGTCGTGTTCTGCCTCTTGCGGTGAAATGGGTGGCAAACCGGGACTGCCTTTGCCAATGAAATAATCGGGAATATAATCGGCCCAAGCATCCAGCACGAATGCTGCGATGCGGGCATAACGCTCGTCTCCAGTTGCCGCATAAGCCCCGCCGAGAAGTTGCAACTGGTGGTTCAGGAAATAAGTTTTTTGATGATCAATATACGCCTGAACATAAACCGGTTCATGTTTTCGATTTACCGAAAAAGGAATTGCCACAGTCTTGCCACTAAGCACTTCCACCTTCGTTTGCTTTACTGGAAATTTCTCGCTGGGATAAACTTCTCCGGTGATACGGCAGGTCAGTTGATTGGGCTTATGCGAGTTCCAGTCCCACTTTTCCAAGGCTATATTTTTGTCGCCAAATCCGGTGAGACCGGGGCTGCCCCTCGGCGATTGTTTGGGAATCAGGTCAAGCCACTCCTGGTCGGTGAACTCAGTCAACAACTTCTCATCAGCCTTGCCCTTCTGCGCGAGAACAGGATGTTTTGGCTCGGGTTGACCGGTTTGAGCCTTCAGCGCTGGAACAAAACTAATGCCCCAAACCAGCGCGCTTAAGAAAATCGGCAAAACTCGATAATGAAAATATACAGGAGCCTTCATGTGTCCGTTAATTTTATGTGCAAATGGGCTTCTTTCAAAGCAGAGCAAGGCGGATGACCGCATTTACCACTGTGAAAAAATTTCCCCGCACGGCACGCGCGCGGGGAAATTGCGATTAAATCGTTATCCCGGCTCATGGATATGCCAAACGGTAAAATACCGCGGGCTTGGCCGAGTTGATTGTGATATTCGTGCTAGTGGTGCTTCCGTCTGTGACATATACCCAGTTGGTGCCAAGTCCAACGGACAAGCTGTTGGTCTGCATTTGGAGTTTCCACCCCTGACCAGAAGGCCAAGAAAGGCTCAAGACGCCCCCACTTACGCTGTTGGTGAGATGAGCCGGACCAGTCGGGCCAGTTGTCCCTGACACTACAAGCAAACTGCCCAACCCGGTGAGATACGTCGGATCCGTAGCGGCACTGTAAACACCCGAAGATTTACTTACGCCATTAATTGTGAGACCCGCAATTTGATTTGTTACCAACGGGTCGAGTTGCAATACCCCAGTGCTGCCAATTGTGACGGTGGAATTCGTGGCCAGCGATAGCTGCACAAGTTCAAGCGTGCCGTTGCTGACAACAGTATTGCCAGTGTAGGTATTAGTATTTCCAAGTATTAAAATGCCTGTGCCGAGCTTGGTCAATCCGCCGTCGGACGTGCCGCCCAAAGTAGGGTCGTGCTGTAAAGGCTCCAGAAAACTGACATTGTTAGTATCGGTGTCAATGATGGCCCCACCAGATTTGACCATAGTGGTGATGGGAATTACGGGGGCATTGGTGCTGCCCTCAAAGAATGTCGAGGAGCTGGCATTGGCCTTCAAAGTGCCGCCGTTGAAATTAAACGTGGCGGCAGTGACATTCGCTGTGTTGGTCTGGCCGCCGGAAGTGGCGGTGCCAACGCGGCCAGCCACAAGGGTGCCACCGTTTAGATTCACTACGCCGACACTGCCAAACGTGTTACCCGCACCATTGCGTGAAACATCCAAGGTGCCACAATAGAGCTGGCCGGTGCCGGACAAAGTTAGACTGCCAGTGCCACGGCTGGCCACAAAGAAGCCGGTGGCGCTATTGTTCGTCAATGACCCGCTGTAAAGATTCATTGTGCCGCCGCTGATTGTGACGGCAGAATTTTCGCCAGTATAAGATCCATTGGCACCTTGAAACTGATTGGCAATGTTGATCGTGCCACCGGCTTGCGCGATGATGCCAGTGGAGTTAAGCACTTGGCAGGTGTCCCAGCGCGCCAACGTGGTCAGGGTGCCATTAACGATATTCAGCGTAGCCGCCTGACCGGAAACGCTGCCCACAAGGTTGTCCTGCGGGCCGCCGTTAGGCGTGGTGCTGGTCAGGTTGGGCGCGCTGGAGCCAGCCCCGAAGTTCAGGGTGCCAGCCCCGACATTGAAAGCCCAAGGCACAGTGTTGGCGGCGGAAGCCGGGTTATCCACGATGGTCCAATTGGCACTGCTGCTGTTCAAGTTAAGAACATTGGTGCCGCCGGGGCTGTTCACGCTGTTCAACAAGTTGGTAAGCGTGCCCGTGCCCGCCAAAGTCAGAGTCGTGTAACCGGGCGCGCCCAAGTTGTTGGTCAAGCCATTGCCGATAATCAATCCGCCACTGCCGCCATTCAAGGTTAGGTTGGTGCCGGCGGTGCCGAAATTCAATCCCAAGTTGATGGTCTCAAGGCTGGCGGAATTATTGGTGACATTGCCTGAAAGCGTGATGGGATTGCCTTTGAGCACGAACGCTCCCGCAGTCGAGTTGAAGACCAGGTTTGAATAAATCGTTCCCCCAGCCGTGTTGTTCGTGTTGATCAAACGTGTGCTGCCGTCGAAAACCAAGTTGCCGCCCGTCGGCAAGGCGACGCCTCCCCAGTTGCTCGCGTCACTCCAATTAGCATCTGTCAGACTCCCGCCTGTCCAGGAACCATTGCCGATGGGCGAGCTGACCACCAAATCAATTTCGTGATTAATCGAATCATCCAACGAAGCGCCAACTGCCAGGATTCCGCTCAATTTTAGGTTGTTCGTTGCGCTGCCAGTGAGCGAACCGGTGTAAGTAATCAGCTTGTAACGTCCAACAGCCAGTTGAGTGTAGGCAATCTGATTGGTAGTGACGCCGCCGCTGATATTCAAATTGCCACTGATGGCGAGTTTCCCGTTCGGCCCATTGGTGGTTGCTCCAAGCGTGAACGAATTATTAGCGCCGCTCAACGTGACATTGCCAGTCACGGTAAGTGTGTTGGTTCCCAAATTAATTAGACTGCCGCTGGAGCCGATGAACGAACCGTTCATTGTTCCGCCGCCGACACCGGCACCCAAGGTTGCATTGGATGGCAGATTCAGACCGCCGCTGATAGAAGAAATGTCCAAGGTGCTCCCCCCAGCAACCAACAAACCTCCTCCACTGGCGATAGAACCAGAAGTGCCCAAAGACAATGTCCCCGCACCGGTTTCGGTCAGAATGCCGTTGGTAATCGGACCATTAATGGTCAGCGTGTTGTTGTTGACTGTAATTGTTGGCGAGTTGGAAATAACCACTGGAAAATTGCCAAAATTCAAACTACTGCTGCCTGCAAAAGTAAAATTACCACCAATATTATAGTAGCCACCGCCTGTTCCCATGTTCAAGGTCAATGCCGATCCGCTGGTGTTATCCAGCGTGCCACCATTCAGATAAAGGACATCAGCGTTTGGGTTCTTCGTGCAGGCGAACGCGTTGGCCGACGAGGCTGTGGCGAAATTTAACATGCCTGCTGTCAACTGGTAGCTCCCCTGTTGCGTGGTCGGTCCCATGTTGTTGGTCTGCAAATTTACGACGCCGCCCGACATGTTTTGCACGAGAACGGTAGTAGGAGCGCAATTGTATGCCACGGTAGTGGCAAAGTTAATGGTCCCCCCGCCGTTCAAAGTCACCTGCTTGTTGTTAAAATTTAGTCCGCTTCCCACGTTCACGGTCTCGTTTAGCGTCGAACCCGTCGGCACCGTCCATGTCGAAGCGGCATACACGTTGCCAGCGGTGCCGGTGCCTGTGAGCGTGACGTTGGCGCTGCCGCTATTAATTAGAATACCGTTAACGCCAATGCCAGTGATACCAATCGTAAAGGTCGAATTAGCAAAATCCGAACTGCTGGCTCCAATGGTCAACTGGCTGCCCGACGGGAAGTTGACGATGCTCCCGGTGCCGGCACTGGAGGTGGTCCAAGGGCCAGTGTTCGTATAGTTGCCGCTGCTCGCGGCAGTGGAGGTAAAGCTGCTGAGGCCGATGGTCGCTCCGCTGACACTAGTGACGGTTACACCGGCGGGAACGCCCGTGCCGGCAAAAGTCTCACCGATGGCAAAACCGTTGGTGTTGGCAACGACTACAGAAGTGACCGCCGCGCCACTGGCAAAACCCGTGCTCAGAGCAGTTCCCGGTGAATTCGTTAAATAATAAATTACACTACTTCCGGGCGGCGTGCCAAAGCCGCTGGTGTTTCCGTTCAGGTCCAGATAATACGCCGTGCCATTCGCCCAAGCGCTCGGGCCGGCAAGCAGCAGGGCAGCAACCGTGGCGACAAAAGCCGCCAGCGTGCGGGATTGAACCAGTTGAGTTTTGTTGAGTGCGGTTTTCATGTTTTTCTGTTGAGTTTTAATTTTTACAACCAAATCCAGTCTTTGAAAAAGGTCATTCACTTGTCTGCTTTTTTAACGGATTGATAAAATATCTTACCAGCGAAGGTGAACGCATTCTATTGAACGTTTGTTCAAGGTCAGGACGGGCGTTTTACGGATGCTGCAAGACGGTTAAAACTTCCGCCGCCACCCGTTCCGCCTGCACATTCATTCCCTGTTCGTTGAAATGCACGTCGCCGTTGTGATATTCGGGATGCCCGGCCATGAGCGTGTTCAAGTCCACCACCGGGAGGTTCAGCGGCTTCACGAATTCCAGCGCAATGGCATTGCGGGCGGCAATGCGGGTGTTGGAGCGACCCGACAAATCCGATTTCAACATCAGCTTGCGTCCCTCGACATTTTTATCGGTCGCCGCCGCTGGTTCGGTGGCATCCGCTTCCGCACCGCCCTTCAACGGCGTGGTGTTAGCCCAGATCAGTTTTGCGCCCGCCGCATGTTGCTGGATGGTGGCCAGAAATTTGGGGAAGGCCGCGCGGTATTCTGCCTCGCTGTGCCGCCAGCCATGCATCCCGTTATTAAACTGAATGACGTCAAATTTCTGGTCGTCAAGAACCAGTGCGATTTGTTGCAACAGCATCGGGTCGGAGACAAAGGCGGACGTGGTCAACCGCGCCACAATCGCCTTGCCCGCCAGCCGCTTTTCCACGCCCGCATAATAGCCTCGGGTGATCGAATCGCCGATGAGCAGCACATGCGGCAGGTTGGCATTGGTTTCATTGGCGTGGGGCATCCAGATATCGCACCACTCGACAGCTTCGCGGTCGGAGGGAAGATAGCCAGCCGATGCGTCCAAAGCCCGATAGGACAGGCAAATTAACAACAGGAGTTTCTTGATCATAAAAATAGCGGCGGAGTTTTAATTCAATTGTAACCGATAAAAAACCTGACTGGCATTCGCGCTTTGTGAATTCGTGTAATTCAAATTGCCGCCGGCATCAAATTGATTGGTGGCGACCGCCGTCCACTGATTCAACGGCAGCGCCAGATTTGTCGCGGACAGCAATACGCACGGCCAGTTCGGCACGCCGTTCGTGCCGCTCAAAATCAAATTCGTCCCGCTCATGACAATGGAGCCGAATTGCGGCGGGGTCGTGGGTGAGGACACAACGCTTAAGATGCCATTGGTCAAACCATTGGTGTTCCATGCGAAATTGATGGCCGGAATCACCGGGGCAAGCCTGGTAAACGCACCAGAATAGC
>Ga0208507_1001969_pt1 | contig 10938 bp, 9 predicted proteins | sample CryBogCBH12Aug01_FD_184626 | JGI IMG/M metagenome (GOLD analysis project Ga0208507, IMG submission 184626) | Freshwater microbial communities from Crystal Bog, Wisconsin, USA - CBH12Aug09.1 (SPAdes) (version 2) | ecosystem: Environmental > Aquatic > Freshwater > Lake | place: Crystal Bog... | reverse complement strand
AGCTTAAAAAATCACAATTACCGCTTCAGTAAGAAGTAGCAAATCATTTTGAAATGACGTAGTTTAAACCCGCTGCCTGGGTGATTACTAATTTCCGAAATTGGTGGATTTTTAATTTCCGACTACACCTCCCCATTGCAACCCCTATCAAGGTTGTTGCCCCCGGCAGGGCAGCCGTCATTCATACCCCTCCCCCCACCAACAATCTTACAATTATCCAATTTTCCTCACCACTACAGTTTTTTGCCCATCCCTGAAACCCCCGCCAACGTTACACCCAGTCACATTTCCCCACCGCTGGGAGACCAGGTTCAGGGGAGAAGGGAAGTTGTAAAGTAACTGAATAGCGCAAAAGGATTTTTAGCCTTTCCAGCTTAAGAGGCAACGGTTTAATCAGACAATCCAAAACTGGAGCGTAGCAAGCTGGCCTGACTCCGGTGCCAGGAATAAAGGAAAACTGATAGTGGATGCCACCTGTGCACCTGCAGACATCGCCTATCCGACCGATCTTGGATTGCTCAATGATGCCCGGGAAAAGAGCGAAATCATCATAGACAAACTCTATCGGCAAGCTCCGGAAGATGTTACTAAACCCCGTACCTACCGTAAGAACGCCCGAAAGGATTTTCTGAAAATGAGCATGAAACGCAAGAACTCCTCTCGGGTGATAGAGCGTTATCGCGAACGATACGGATACTAACCCGAATCAGCTCATGCTGACAAGATCTATCGAACCAAGGCCAACAGACTCTGGTGTCAGGCCAACAACATCAGGCTGAGCGGAGTGCCTGTAGGCCGACCGCCAAAGGATCCGGAAAGAAACCCAGCAAGAAGAAAACAGATTCAGGAAGATGAAAGAATCCGAAATGCTGTTGAGGGAAAGTTCGGTCAAGCCAAGAGACGCTTTAGCCTGAACTGGGTGATGGCCAGACTTGCCGAGAGCAGCAAGACGGTCGTCTCGATCATCTTTTTGGTGATGAACCTTGAGCATCTGCTTTCGGTACATTTTTTGCGCTTTTGAAGGGGGACGGTATTCATAACGTACAGTTGTGCATCCAAATACACCAATTAATCAAACAATTAAAAGTAAGGCAAAACTTGGGGGCATTGTGAAGTTACTTCACAACGCCCTCCCCCATTTCACCCCCCATCAAGGTCGTCGCCCCCGGAAGGGAAGCCGTCATTCATAACCTCCCCCCCAAAAAAACAACCCCACACCCAACCCAATTTTATTTACCATTTCAGTTTTTTGCTCAACCCTGTAACCCGCACCAGCCCTACACCCAGTCTCATTTTCCCACCGCTTGAAGACTGGGTTGTCTTGATAACTGCTTATTATATATTTTTGAAAAAGCTCATAAATAAGTAAATTATAAGTATTATATTGCTGTTAAGTAGCATGTACTCCTGCAACCCCCTTAACGCTTGCATAAAATGCTCTAAGCATAGCACCTTACATGGATACTCCGAACGATCAGTATGACAGCCCGTGGAAAGAAGCCATTGAGCACTATTTCCCGGAGTTTATGAAGTTTTATTTTCCAGATGCATATGCCGCGATTGATTGGTCAAAAGAACATGTATTTCTCGACCAGGAGTTGCGAGCCGTAGTGCAGGATGCCGAGTTAGGCACCCGCTTTGTCGACAAGTTAGTCCGCGTCACCGAACTCAGTGGAGATGAGCCCTGGATATACATCCATGTTGAAGTCCAAGGCACCAGGCAAGCTGAATTTGCCCAGCGGATGTTTGTCTACAACTACCGTATTTTCGACCGATACAAAAAACCCGTAGCAAGTCTGGCCGTCCTGGCCGACGAACACAAACACTGGAAACCGACCTCTTACGGTTACAACGTTCTTGGCTGCAGGCACACCCTTGAGTTCCCCGTAGCCAAACTGACCGATTACGACGAAAAACTCGATGAGCTCCTTGCATCCGGCAACGCTTTTAGTTTAATTACAGCAGCACACATCCTGACCAGGCAAACCCGGAAAGCGAATCAGGAACGCTACGAAGCCAAACTCCGTTTGATAAAAATACTCTATCAACGACACTGGGATAAACAACGCGTCATCAACTTGCTTACCGTAGTGGATTGGATGATGACACTTCCAGCTTGGCTGGAAACAAAAGTCTGGAAAGAAATCGAAACAATTGAGGAGATAGAAAAAATGCAATACATCACCAGCATAGAAAGAATCGGCATAGCCAAAGGGATAACCCAAGGAATAGCCAAAGGAATAACCGAAGGAATAGCCAAAGGTGAATCGAAGCTTCTGACAAGACAGCTTGAGCGACGCTTTGGCGCCTTACCTGCATGGGCAACAGAAAAGTTAAGCAATGCCACCGAACCGGCATTAGAAGCTTGGGGAGAAGCCATTCTATCAGCACCAACACTGGAAGCTGTTTTCAACGCCCATGCTTCAAATACATAAAAGCACAAACCCGATTATGCTCAGAACGGTATCTCCATGTTTTTGGTGGAGACTGTAACGGCGCTTTCACAACCCCCCCCCCCCATTTCACCCCCCATCAAGCTCGTCGCCCCCGGAAGGGAAGCCGTCATTCATAACCTCCCCCCCAAAAAAAACAACCCCACACCCAACCCAATTTTATTTACCATTTCAGTTTTTTGCTCAACCCTGTAACCATTCCCTCGCTTTGTTTGAATACAAAAATAAGAAAACCACGGATGACAAATCATTTTCATATCCTTTTGCGGAGCGGGGAGGCAGGAGAGGGGCCGGTTTTGCGGAAGCTTGTTTTGATGCATCAGCTGGGGAAAAGCTTATAGTCGAGCCAGGTTTTTTTGAATAACTCCGAGAACCTGATCGAACGGTATCTGCCCTTGATAGTAGAGTGATGCACGACGCTCGTATTCTTTTTGGTAGATGAGGCGGCTGCCGGTATCACTCATGATGAGGGCTTCGTTTTCACTGAGTGGGGTCTGAAGATCAACAGCAGGGAATCGCCGTTTTTTATGTTCGTTATACAGGACGGTTCCGATAAATGCTTGCACCTGATCATTCTGCAAGAGGCAGTAGACATCATAGTAGTGGCGCATAAAATTGGGCGGGAAAGCGTTGGTATGAGTTTGATGGGCTCTGTATTTCGTTACAATAGCCTGCAACTTCTCAACCAATGTATGACCGGGGTCATAGCAGGAAATCTGCAGCGCCCTGTTATCGATAACATCAACACTCTTTTCTAAGGCAAAATCGAGCGCCCATGAACTGATATCCATTGGTTGATTGGGAATAACATCATCAAACCCCATTTCAAGAAGAATACCCTCTTTGGCGCTGCCGTCTGACGGGAATTGTGCGTTATAGGTAAGTCGAATACCGCCACTATAGTATTTCGGAAGAGCGTCGAAGGTTGTGTCTCGATTTACGGAGACAATGCCCGGAATGCAGATATGTGAGGCCAAGTAATCGTAATAGTTTTTACGGCTTTGGCGGTCTTTCTCTTTATCCTGATTTTTCGATGTCCGAACCTGAATATCTTCCGGGGGTACGATGTGAATATCAATATCCTCAGAAAAGCGGTGAATGATCCCATACCCCTTGGAGAGTGAGGTTCCTCCCTTGAGTTGAAAGTTATATCCAGCCTGCTGAAGGCCATAAAGCGTGTGCATCAGCCAATAATCTTTCTCAACAAGATAGGGATCGACCTTGAGCGCACCTGCCACAACTCTCATCAGGTCCGAGAAGTCGGGATGGAGATGCAGATAGCGTTTAGAGGGCATGGTTAAGCTCTTCAGCCTGGAATATTTTTTTGAAAAAGCTTTGGGTTCTTGCGCCTGCATAATCACGAACGGTTTTCATCAGTTTTGATTTGTCCATTGTGCGCGCTTTCTTTTCTACATGATAGTGGACGCTTTCCTTATCCTCAGCCAGAAGATGAAGGTTGTTCATGAGATCAATCAACAAAAACTCCTGACTGCTGTTGACGGGGAAGTGAGGACGTTTTATGAAATAGAAGTTTCGTCCGTTCAACGTATGGCTGCCGTCGCGCTTGGTATTGTATACCAGCTTTTCATTGTAGAGCTGCGTTGTACCTACGCCAAGCGAATTGTAGCTGTTCAGGGAAGCGATATAGAAATGGTCGTCCTTCAGGAATGCTTGAACCAGCGTTTCATCATCAGGGGGGAGGTTGCCAAAAGCAGTTACTTGGGGGCAATAATACATCCCCACGGAAAGTTTTTGAAGGACCTTTTCTCTCACAAGCTGCTGCAGATGGCGATCTATGGATTTTGACCATTTCGCCAACTCTGAGCGCCGGTAAACAGCTCCAGGTTGAAGATATTTTTTCAGTTCATCTGCTTTAGACATGCGACCTCCGTTAAGCCAACCCGGTATGACCTTTTCTGAAATGTACTATATTTAGTCTAAATTTCATGCAATAATCTAGCAATGTTCGTTGAAGAGATTTTGAATTGGAAGATGGCCCGCTAATTTCCGCTAATGGAAAAAAGGGGGACGTTATTCATAACGTACAGTTGAGCATCTAAACTCACAAAAAAGGGGGACGTTATTCAGAAAAAGGGGGACGTTATTCATAACGTACAGTTGAGTATCTAAACTCAATTAATCAAGCAATTAAAAGTAGGGTAAAACTTGGAGGCATTGTGAAGTTTCTTCAAAACCCCCTCCTCCATCTCCCCCCCCTTACAAAATCCATTAAGCTCTTGCTGTGCAAACCCGTCAAACACTCCAGCTTCTCGCCATCCTAAAGCCAATATTGATCACTAATTCCTTGAAAAAGTATGTAAATAAGTAAATTATAAGTATTATATTGCTGTTAAGTAGCATGTACTCCTGCAACCCCTTAACGCTTGCATAAAATGCTCTAAGCATAGCACCTTACATGGATACTCCGAACGATCAGTATGACAGCCCGTGGAAAGAAGCCATTGAGCACTATTTCCCGGAGTTTATGAAGTTTTATTTTCCAGATGCATATGCCGCGATTGATTGGTCAAAAGAACATGTATTTCTCGACCAGGAGTTGCGAGCCGTAGTGCAGGATGCCGAGTTAGGCACCCGCTTTGTCGACAAGTTAGTCCGCGTCACCGAACTCAGTGGAGATGAGCCCTGGATATACATCCATGTTGAAGTCCAAGGCACCAGGCAAGCTGAATTTGCCCAGCGGATGTTTGTCTACAACTACCGTATTTTCGACCGATACAAAAAACCCGTAGCAAGTCTGGCCGTCCTGGCCGACGAACACAAACACTGGAAACCGACCTCTTACGGTTACAACGTTCTTGGCTGCAGGCACACCCTTGAGTTCCCCGTAGCCAAACTGACCGATTACGACGAAAAACTCGATGAGCTCCTTGCATCCGGCAACGCTTTTAGTTTAATTACAGCAGCACACATCCTGACCAGGCAAACCCGGAAAGCGAATCAGGAACGCTACGAAGCCAAACTCCGTTTGATAAAAATACTCTATCAACGACACTGGGATAAACAACGCGTCATCAACTTGCTTACCGTAGTGGATTGGATGATGACACTTCCAGCTTGGCTGGAAACAAAAGTCTGGAAAGAAATCGAAACAATTGAGGAGATAGAAAAAATGCAATACATCACCAGCATAGAAAGAATCGGTATAGCCAAAGGGATAGCCAAAGGGATAACCCAAGGAATAGCCAAAGGTGAATCCAAGCTTCTGACAAGACAGCTTGAGCGACGCTTTGGCGCCTTACCTGCATGGGCAGCAGAGAAGTTAAGCAATGCCACCGAACCGGCACTGGAAGCTTGGGGAGAAGCCATTCTATCAGCACCAACACTGGAAGCTGTTTTCAACGCCCATGCTTCAAATACATAAAAGCATAAACCCAATTATGCTCAGAACGGTATCTCCATGTTTTTGGTGGAGACTGTAACGGCGCTTTCACAACCACCCCCCCCATTTCACCCCCCATCAAGCTCGTCGCCCCCGGAAGGGAAGCCGTCATTCATAACCTCCCCCCCAAAAAAACAACCCCACACCCAACCCAATTTTATTTACCATTTCAGTTTTTTGCTCAACCCTGTAACCCGCACCAGTCCTACACCCAGTCTTATTTTCCCACCACTGGGAGACACGACTGTTTCTGTTAGTCTGGCAAGCGTATTGAAATTTCAGAAATTTCAACTTTCTGTAATGAGCTAGCTGAATAAATTCTTGAGCGGTAAAAGGAAAGGGCTGCTAATCATAGGTGATACACATGCACTTATAGGCTATACTGCAAATGAGCAAAGTCAATTGCGTTGACATAAATGCCCTTAAGTTAGGGATGGATGATGGAACGGTTCATGACCTCTTGCCCCTGTCGTTATTTTAAAAATCCTTTGATAAAAACAATCCAATGGATTATACTCTGAGATGAATATTACTATCGTAGAGCTGCCGGAATTCATCCATAAATCAGAAAAACTGCTCAGAAGTGACGAGCATGATCTTCTGCTTTCCTTTCTTGCCGTAAACCCTACAGCAGGGATTTTGTTGCAGGGTACCGGAGGAGTTCGAAAGCTGAGTTGGGTGGACTAACCAAATTTTTGGTTCAAAACTATAAGGGAAAAAATGGATAACGTCTTTGAAAGTATAAAAAAGGGATTGGAAGAGGCTGTTGATTATTCGCAAGGGAAAAACGTCAAGGTCAGGATTTTTCATCCTGAACCGGTCAACGTAAAAAGTATCCGGCAGGAAACACGCCTGACTCAGGATGAGTTTGCCGCAGCCTTCGGCATCAGTGTCGCCACCCTGAGGCATTGGGAGCGTGGTGACCGCAAACCGCATGGCCCGGCACTTGTACTGCTGAATCTTGTAAAAAAATCCCCCAACACGGTATTGCAGGTATTGAACAGTTGATTTTTCGTGCGCGCCGAAAAAAGGGGGACGTTATTCATAACGTACAGTTGAGCATCTAAACTCAATTAATCACAAAAAAGGGGGACGTTATTCATAACGTACAGTTGAGTATCTAAACTCAATTAATCAAGCAATTAAAAGTAGGGTAAAACTTGGAGGCATTGTGAAGTTTCTTCAAAACCCCCTCCTCCATCTCCCCACCCTTACAAAATCCATTAAGCTCTTGCTGTGCAAACCCGTCAAACACTCCAGCTTCTCGCCATCCTAAAGCCAATATTGATCACTAATTCCTTGAAAAAGTATGTAAATAAGTAAATTATAAGTATTATATTGCTGTTAAGTAGCATGTACTCCTGCAACCCCTTAACGCTTGCATAAAATGCTCTAAGCATAGCACCTTACATGGATACTCCGAACGATCAGTATGACAGCCCGTGGAAAGAAGCCATTGAGCACTATTTCCCGGAGTTTATGAAGTTTTATTTTCCAGATGCATATGCCGCGATTGATTGGTCAAAAGAACATGTATTTCTCGACCAGGAGTTGCGAGCCGTAGTGCAGGATGCCGAGTTAGGCACCCGCTTTGTCGACAAGTTAGTCCGCGTCACCGAACTCAGTGGAGATGAGCCCTGGATATACATCCATGTTGAAGTCCAAGGCACCAGGCAAGCTGAATTTGCCCAGCGGATGTTTGTCTACAACTACCGTATTTTCGACCGATACAAAAAACCCGTAGCAAGTCTGGCCGTCCTGGCCGACGAACACAAACACTGGAAACCGACCTCTTACGGTTACAACGTTCTTGGCTGCAGGCACACCCTTGAGTTCCCCGTAGCCAAACTGACCGATTACGACGAAAAACTCGATGAGCTCCTTGCATCCGGCAACGCTTTTAGTTTAATTACAGCAGCACACATCCTGACCAGGCAAACCCGGAAAGCGAATCAGGAACGCTACGAAGCCAAACTCCGTTTGATAAAAATACTCTATCAACGACACTGGGATAAACAACGCGTCATCAACTTGCTTACCGTAGTGGATTGGATGATGACACTTCCAGCTTGGCTGGAAACAAAAGTCTGGAAAGAAATCGAAACAATTGAGGAGATAGAAAAAATGCAATACATCACCAGCATAGAAAGAATCGGCATAGCCAAAGGGATAACCCAAGGCATCACCCAAGGCATCACCCAAGGAATAGCCAAAGGGATAACCCAAGGAATATCCAAAGGTGAATCCAAGCTTCTGACAAGACAGCTTGAGCGACGCTTTGGCGCCTTACCTGCATGGGTCACAGAAAAGTTGAGCAATGCATCCGAACCGGCATTAGAAGCTTGGGGAGAAGCCATTCTATCAGCACCCACACTGGAAGCTGTTTTCAACGCCCATGCTTCAAATACATAAAAGCATAAACCCGATTATCCTCAGAACGGTATCTCCATGTTTTTGGTGGAGACTGTAACGGCGCTTTCACAACCACCCCCCCCCATTTCACCCCCCATCAAGCTCGCTGCCTCCCTGTAGTCGGAAATTAGAAATGAGCCAATTTAGGAAATTAGCAATCACCCAGGCAGCGTCTTTAGACTATAAAAGTTAGGGACGTTCATGACTATCTGTATTTAAGTTAACGAGAGATAGCGTGTTAGGACGGTAAAGATGCATGAGGCCGTCCTCCACAGGGGGACGGTGTTTTTATCGTACAGTTGTGAGTCTAGCGAAGGCTGGCGTGTTCAAAGAGAAGATAGACCTGCCGGGGTACGGAAGAAAAAAACTGTTACAGTCGGATAAATAAAGAAAGCCATGAGCGAGCAACCCACTCCCGATTCCATCCAATCCAACGCCATCAAAGTCGCAGCAGGAACAGCTTCACCAAGGAAGACCAGATTCGCAACACTCTTCTGACAAATAAGGTTGATGCCGGCATCGAAGAAGCCCTCAATACTCTTCAGCCTTAACCTCGTTCTTTCCCTTTTTTTCCCCCTTGCCGACTGCCAACTGTTTCCGCTCAGCCTTCAGTACTTAGCGCTTTATTTCTTCAGAAAAGTGTTATAAAATAAGTAACTTCAAAAAAAACACATTAATTAGATTAATACCACAGAACGACTTATCGAGGAGTAATACAGCGATGAAAACCACTCAACGAATAACAATTGACCCTAATATATGTCATGGTAAGCCCTGTATTCGAGGGATGCGTTATCCAGTAGAAAACGTATTGGAATGGTTGGCTAGTGGGATGAGCATTGATGATATCCTGAGTGACTATAAAGATCTCGAAAGAGATGATATTCTCGCTTCTTTAGCTTATGCCGCTCGATTAGCTCATATCAAAAGTATTAAGGCTCTGGCCGCATGAAGTTTTTGGTAGATGCCCAGCTGCCGCGCCGTTTCTGTGATTGGTTACAGAACAATGGTCACGATGCATTGCATACCCTCGACTTGGATTTGGGTAACCAAACCCCAGATTATGAAATAATCTTGATTGCCGATAGGGATGGACGAGTCGTTGTAACAAAAGATGATGCCTTCGTCCAATCTTTCCTTTTAAGAAATACTTCTCAGCGACTGATGATGGTTGCCTCGGGAAATATTAGCAATGCTGAACTTGAGCAATTGATTCAAGGAGCGTTGCCGGCGATAGAAGAAGCTTTTCAAACTGCTCGTTACATTGAGATCAGCAAAAACGATTTAATCATCCATGAGTGAGTATGCTCTTATAAAACCGGAATAAGTTGAATTGCAGGCCAACTGGCAACTGATTTCCCTCAGCACCCAACACTTTCTTTCCCTTGTTTTCCCTTGCCGATTGCCCACTGCTAACTGCAGACTGCCAACTATTTTCCCTCGTCACTGAAAACAACACAGCTTTTCAATATATCTCCCAATTTTCCGGTCATTACCCTTTCAATAGCAAGTCCAGCTTCACGCCTTGTCGTTTTGCATCCTTCCTGATCAATGGTGGAAGGCCATTGTATGAAGTTCAGAAGATTCTTGGCCATACACAGGTGAAAACTACACAGCGTTATGCGCATCTTTCACAGGATTCCCTGATATCAGCAGCTAATACTGCCATGAAGTCGTTACCACTGTTGCAGTTGATGCCGAAACAGGTAGGAGAAGTAGCGTTGCTAACGGCGAAGGCTGGGTAAACATATTGATATTGAGAATCAACAACCCTTGACAGATTATAGCAAATATGCTATATTTGAAATATGGAATACAGAATAGGTTATTACAACAGCTCGGTTCAAGCCGAAATTGAAGCGTGGCCCACGGGAGTGTATGCGAGCTTTATCAAAATTACCGAATTGATAAAATCGTCAGGACCAAATCTTGGAATGCCGTATACTCGCCCTTTAGGCGGTGGATTATTTGAAATCAGAGCCCAAGGTACAGAAGGAATAGGACGAGCTTTTTTCTGCTGTGTGATCAACCGTGAGATTATAATTCTTCACGAGATTATCAAGAAGACCCCGAAACCGCCGGTAAAAGATTTACGACTTGCGAGAAAACGACTTAAGGAGATAAAGTAATGAGCAATAACGACACATATAACCCAATATTCTTTGACCCAAGTGAGGTTGCCGCTAAAAAATGCGCTACCGATCCCGAATTCAAAGTTGCCTATGATGCACTTGAAGATGAGTTCGCCGCCTTAGCTGCACTGCTCGATGCGCGGTCACAGGCGGGTCTTACACAAGCAGAAGTAGCGTCACGTATGGGGGTATCACAACCGGTTTTGGCCCGTATAGAATCGAGCCTCGGTAAGAAAGATCACTCTCCTTCACTGAACACCTTGCGGAGATACGCTAAGGCTTGTGGGATGAAACTGGTGATTCAGATGGTGGAAACCAATAAATATAAAGCAGTTAAGGCCTGAGTCCACTGCCACACTGGGACAAAAAAGGGGGACGTTATTCATAACGTACAGTTGAGCATCTAAACTCACAAAAAAGGGGGACGTTATTCATAACGTACAGTTGAGTATCTAAACTCAATTAATCAAGCAATTAAAAGTAGGGTAAAACTTGGAGGCATTGTGAAGTTTCTTCAAAACCCCCTCCTCCATCTCCCCCC
>Ga0208507_1001967_pt1 | contig 10942 bp, 9 predicted proteins | sample CryBogCBH12Aug01_FD_184626 | JGI IMG/M metagenome (GOLD analysis project Ga0208507, IMG submission 184626) | Freshwater microbial communities from Crystal Bog, Wisconsin, USA - CBH12Aug09.1 (SPAdes) (version 2) | ecosystem: Environmental > Aquatic > Freshwater > Lake | place: Crystal Bog... | reverse complement strand
ATGTCGGGAGCGAATGCTATTCACGGAATCATCTTGGTCGGTGCGATAACTGTTACCGATCATGCTGATACCAACCTTGAACTTGGACTAGGTATCGCTGCGGTAGTCCTCGCCACGATCAACATGGTCGGTGGATTTGTCGTCACCGACCGGATGCTCGAGATGTTCAAAGGAAAGCCCCGCGTTAAAAAGGATGTAGAAGCAGTAGGAGGTGAAGCCAAGTGATCAGCAAAAACCTTTATGACCTCATTGGTCTCGCTGTTGCAGTTTGCTTCATCCTGGCTCTCAAGGGCCTCTCGTCACCTAAGAGTGCCCGCCGTGGAAATCTCATCGGAGCCTTTGGTGCATTGGTGGCAACTGGCTTTGTATTTAGATCTCCTGATATGACCCTGCATCACAAGTGGTGGATCATGGGAGCAATCGTCTTCGGTGTTGTGGTCGGCGTTCCCGCTGCCCGCCGTATTCAGATGACGCAGATGCCACAACTTGTAGCTCTCTTTAACGGAGTAGGTGGTGGCGCAGCTGCGCTCGTGGCGATCGTTGAATATTTGAAGCTGGGTTCCTCCGCCAGCACTCCAGACGTCGTTGCAACGGTCTTCACCGTAATCGTCGGATGTGTCTCTTTCTCTGGTTCGATCGTTACCTTCTTGAAGTTACAAGAGATCATGACGACTCGTCCGGTTGTATTCCCTGGCGGTCGCTTCGTTATCGCGGCGACCCTCCTTGGAACTCTCGGGTGTGCCGAGTGGGTTATCCATTCGATGGGCAATGTTTCGTTGACTGTCATGGCTGTACTTGCACTCCTCTTTGGCGTGCTCTTCGTACTTCCAGTTGGTGGAGCCGACGTTCCTATCGTCATCTCGCTTCTCAATGCATTTACTGGATTGACCGTGGCTGCCAGTGGTTATGTACTGCAGGCAACTCTCTTGATCGTCGCAGGTACCTTGGTGGGAGCTTCGGGAACCATCCTGACTCGCTTGATGGCAGCGGCGATGGGTCGCTCGCTCTTTGGCACCCTCTTCGGCGCCTTTACTGCGAAGCCTCAGGCAGCAGCGGAGGGTGGAGAAGTTCGCCCTGTTAAATCTGGATCACCCGATGATGTCGCAATCTTGCTCAATTATGCGCAGCGCGTCGTTATCGTTCCCGGTTTCGGTTTAGCTGTAGCGCAAGCACAACACACCGTGCGCGAGCTGGCTGACCTACTAACGTCCAAGGGCGTAGATGTTGCATATGGAATTCACCCTGTGGCCGGTCGTATGCCAGGCCACATGAATGTGCTTCTTGCTGAAGCAAATGTGCCCTACGAGCAACTCGTCGAGATGGATGAGGTTAATCCGACCTTCCCACAAACAGATGTAGTGCTGGTCGTAGGCGCAAATGACGTAGTCAACCCAGCAGCGAAGACAACTCCTGGTTGCCCAATTTATGGAATGCCTATCTTGGATGTTGCGGAAGCTGGAAATGTCATCTTCTTGAAGCGTTCGATGCGCCCTGGCTTTGCTGGTATCGAGAATGAGCTGCTTTACGACGCGAAGACAACCTTGCTCTTCGGTGACGCTAAGGATTCGTTGACGAAGGTTGTGAGCGCGCTCAAAGCTCTCTAGCTGCGCAAAAGCGCTCTACTTATCGACTACTAGTTAGAGCTTGCCGCGTGCGATCTGTGCGGGCCACTTGATATCGACGCCGAGTTCGTGGGCGGCGTGTAGTGGCCAACGTGGATTGCGCAACATCTGACGGCCGAGCATGACGGCATCAGCCTGACCCGCCTCGATAATAGTGTTCGCTTGTGCTGGCTCGGTGATCATTCCGACTGCTGAAGTCTTGATCGCGGAGCCGTGCTTGATCGCTTCGGCAAAGGCAACTTGGTAACCCGGTCCGACGGCGATCTTGGCGTTGTAAACATTGCCACCGCTTGATGCATCAACAAGATCCACACCTAACTCTGTGAGCTCGTTAGCGAGGCGAACTGACTCTTCTATAGTCCATCCCCCGTCGGTCCAATCAGAGGCCGAGATGCGCACGAAGAGCGGGACGTCCTCTCCAATAACTGAACGAACCTCTTGGACAACCTCTTTGAGGAAGCGGGTGCGACCGGCAAAATCTCCGCCATATTCGTCGGTGCGGAGATTGGAGAGGGGTGAGTAGAACTCGTGTAGTAAGTAGCCATGTGCGGCGTGAATCTCAACGAGATCGAACCCTGCTTTGAGTGCGCGTCGCGCCGCTGCACCAAACTCCTTCACCAAAGTATGGATCTCATCAATCGTGAGTGCCTGTGGCTCGGGATAGCCTTCAAATGCGATTGCACTCGGAGCAACGGCCTGCCAACCACCCTCTTCGGGGGTAGCCATAAAGTGATCCGAGCCTGGAATAGCGGTTCCACCCTTACGACCGGCATGCGCCAGCTGAATTCCCATCTTCGCTCCCATGGTGTGTGCGAAGGCAACGATGGGTGCCCAGGCAGCTACCTGTTCATCGTTGTAGAGGCCAGGGCAACCGATTGAGATGCGACCTTCCGGAACGACTCCGGTGGCTTCTGCAATGATCAACCCAGCTCCGCCGCTGGCAAAGCCGCCGAGGTGGACATGATGCCACTCGCCCACGATTCCATCCTTGGCGCTGTACATGCACATCGGACTTACCCAGGCGCGATTCTTTATCTCTACTCCACGGATGGTGATTGGATCAAATAACTGTGGCACGAGGCTTCCTATCTGATGGTCTGGTACGTAACTGGTGACGGAAAATCTTGCGATGCAATAGCGGTTTAGTTCTCCTGCACTTCACGTGGAGTGTTGTGCGCTCCAGCAAGGTCCTGTGGTTTCGTTGGAGCAATGTGCTCCGCAGGGATCGTTCCCAGAAGTCCCTTCTGGAAATCTTCAAAGGCTTGAATCACTTCGGCCTTGGTATTCATTACGAAAGGTCCCATCCATGCAACCTGCTCGCGAATTGGTTCACCGCCAAGGATGAGAATATCCATGGTTGGCGAGCGCGATTCTTGATTTTGGTCGGCTTTAATGACGAGAGTTGAACCGTCAACGAGAACGGCGAGCTGTCCCATCTTCACAGGTTGCGCCGCTTCACCGACGCTCCCCTTGCCATTCAAGGTGTAGACGAGCGCGTTGTAATCCGAGCGCCAAGGCAAACGAAGTTCGGCACCGGGAGCGATGGTCGCATGCACCATAGTGATGGGAGTTTGCGTTGAGCCGGGGCCCTTGTAGCCACCGAGGTCTCCGGCGATAACGCGAAGTAGTGCTCCGCCATCTTGCGTTGTTAAGAGCGATACATCGTTTGCGCGAATATCTTGGTACGCAGGCTTTGACCATTTCTTGGCGGCGGGAAGATTTACCCAAAGTTGGAAGCCATGAAAGAGTCCACCACTTACGACGAGGTGCTCGGGTGGGGTTTCGATGTGCAACAGACCTGCGCCCGCTGTCATCCACTGGGTATCACCATTGGTGATTGTTCCGCCACCACCGTGGTTGTCCTTGTGGTCGAAGATTCCATCAATAATGTAGGTGACTGTTTCAAATCCGCGGTGTGGGTGCCAAGGGGTTCCCTTTGGCTCGCCCGGGGCATATTCAACTTCGCCCATCTGATCCAGGTGAATAAAAGGATCGAGATCTGCCATATCGACGCCAGCGAAGGCGCGGCGGACCGGGAAACCTTCTCCCTCAAATCCTTGTGGCGCAGTCGTAACGCTCTTCACGCGGCGGACCTTCGCGTGCGGGTCGGCGGCTACCCGAGGCAATACGGTGAGGTCACTAACTGTTACTGCTGGCATCGCGGCTACTCATCTCTCCTAGTGCTAACTCAATGTGGTTCTCGTTCGTGGTTCTCGTTCGTGGTTCTCGCTTAAAGTTTGTTGAATCTTCAACTAACTGAAGTATAGAACCCCAACGGGGGTCTCTGCATTCCCGAAGAGAGTGCGGTTATCCACAAAGCCCCCAGATTCCCCTCAATTTTTCACTTCGCTGTCAGCACTCGAGCCAAGAATTCTCACGTGAGCACAAGAACTGTCCAAGAACTGCTGGAGCAAAGTCCTGGCATTGACGTTCTTGTCGAACTCGTAAAAATCGACCCCAATCTTCTCGATCCTGCAGATCGAATCGACTATCTCGCCGCTCTCGAGCGCCAGAGCGGTTGGCTCCAAGCTTTGATGCAGGTTGCAATAGTGGCCGTCGCCGGCAACGAGCCAACCCCGGATCGTGGCAAGTATTCTGATGTTGATGATCCGCAGCGAGAAGAGATCGCCTCAACCCTTAATCTCGCTCCAGTGACCGCCCAATCAAGGATCGACGTGGCGCGAGTCTTGACTCAGCACCTGCCGGCAACGTGTGCCGCTCTAGCCAATGGCGAGATCTCCAGCGCACAAGCAACCGTAATCGCCAAAGAGAGCGCGACATTGCTGCGTCGCGGAATCGATCCCGACCAGTTGAAGTATCTCGAAGATACTGCGATCGCTTACGCCGAATTTCATACTCCGGCTCAAGTCACCAACAAGGTACGGAGCATCGTCGCCAAGATGGAGCCCGCGGAATTTGAAGTAAAGGCAGCCGAAGCCGCACAGGCACGGCGGGTCATACTCACACCACAACCTCACGGAATGGCTCAGATTCTGGCGTTGCTGCCGGCCGTTGAGGCGCAAACCGTTTGGCTTGCCATAGATAAATTGGCGCGGGCAAATCGTGAACGCGATCTTGTAAGAATTGTTCCAACCCCATCTTCATCTACTTCACCAGCTTCATCTACTTCACCATCTTCATCTACTTCACCATCTTCATCTACTTCACCATCTTCATCTACTTCACTATCTTCATCTGATCTAATTGAGAATTCCAAATTTGGTACTTCGACAAATCGTCAATCCGTCTCACCTGTCGCAAACCTTCCAGAATTTATTGCCGAGAGAGTCGAACCACTCTCCCTCGATCAATTGCGTGCCGACGCCCTTGCAAATATTGCCGAGCGCTACCTAGCCGAAAGCTCTGATGAAAATCTGGCACACGGCAGACCAGTCACCTTGAATCTAACTCTTGACCTTCCAACTCTTCTTGGGCTTAATGAGAATCCGGGAATCTTAGCTGGGTACGGCGAAATTCCCGCCTCTGTTGCGCGCATCCTCGCCAGCGATGCTAAATGGCGCAGATTTATTACCGACCCCATCTCCGGCAATTTATTGGATTACGGTCGAGCGAGTTACGAACCTCCGCAAGCTCTGATCGATTTTGTAGTCGCACGAGATCGACGCTGCCGCTTCCCTGGTTGTCGGCAGCCCGCCCGAGTCTGCGATATTGACCACGCCATCCCTTGGGAAGAGGGCGGCCAAACGTCCAAGGAGAATCTGGGGCTTCTATGTCGACGGCACCACAGGATGAAGACACACGGGGGCTGGAAGTTAGTCTCGTACGCAGATGGTTCTTGCGAATGGACCTCCCCGGAAGGGAAAGTCTTTAAGGTTGATGCTCGCCGCGTGGATGAGGTGGCTTGATTCGGCTCTTGCGCCCCTACTAAGCGCACCACTGCCGCACCCTTCGGCGCACCCCCGCCGCCCTATCGAAGCACCCCCGCCGCCCTATCGAAGCACCCCCGCCGCCCTATCGAAGCACCCCCGCCGCCCTATCGAAGCAATTGTTAGTAACTATCATCAGATAAAGTGATTCCAGCAAAATCAATCCAATCACGGGGGTCCAAGATGCTTAAAGGTTTTAAAGAATTCATTTTGCGGGGCAATGTCATCGACCTCGCTATCGCTGTCGTGGTCGGAGCATCCTTCACAACCATCGTCACCCAACTCACCAAATCATTTATCCAGCCTTTGATTCAGGTATTTGGTGGTGGTGGTATTCATGGCGGCGCTTTCATCATCCATGGAGTTGCCTTCGATTGGGCTGCTTTCATCAACGCCATAGTTAACTTTCTGATTGTTGCTGCAGGTCTCTACTTCTTAATAGTTGTTCCTGTAAATCGAATTAACGCACACCGTCGTCACACAGAGTCTCAAGCAGCACCAGCTCCTGAGCCAGAAGATGTGCTTCTGCTCCGCGAAATCCGGGATTTGCTAAAAAAGCAAAACTAGCGCTCAGAAATTTCACAAGGAGAGATAACACTCCTTCTCTAATCTCACACGCTCCGACACCCACTCTCCATTTACTTTGGGAGATAAAAGGCGAAACATGATGGTGCAAAGTCGTTTTGCACATGTAGTGAAGGGCTAGTACCTAAAATGAAAGCACTTGTTTATGGCGGACCCGGCAAGAAGTCTTGGACCGAGGTCCCAGATCCAGTAATTAAGAGTCCAACAGATGTAATCGTGCGCCTCGATGCCACCACAATCTGTGGCACTGATCTTCATATCTTGAAGGGCGATGTACCCGCTGTAACTCCAGGCCGCATCTTGGGTCATGAGGGAGTTGGAAAGATAACTGCCGTTGGTTCCTCCGTCGTCAATCTAAAAGTGGGTGATCGCGTCTTGATCTCTTGTATTAAATCTTGTGGCTCATGTGCCAACTGCAAGATGGGGCTTTACTCACACTGCTTAGGTGATGAGGGAGTCTCGGGAATTGGATGGGTCTTTGGCCACTTGATCGATGGAACGCAAGCTGAGTACATCCGCGTCCCATACGCAGAGAACTCGCTCTACAAACTCCCTGACAGCGTCACTGATGAGGAAGCGGTGATGCTCTCCGATATCTTCCCAACCGGTTTTGAAATTGGCGTCCAATACGGTGGCGTAAAACCAGGCGATGTCGTGGCTGTAGTTGGGTCCGGACCAGTGGGACTCGCTGCTATCGCAACAGCCGGACTCTATGGCGCAGCGAAGATCATTGCCATCGATCTCGATGCCAACCGACTCACGCAATCCCGTGAATTTGGAGCAACCGACACCGTCAACTCTGGCGATAAGAACTGGAAAGAGCAGGTCATGGCTCTGACCGATGGAGCTGGGGTCGATGTTGCAATTGAGGCGGTCGGGGTACCCGATACCTTCACGATGGCAACGGAGATTGTCCGTCCCGGTGGTCACGTAGCCAACGTCGGCGTACACGGCAAAGAGGTAACGCTCCACGTCGAAAATCTCTGGATCCAAAACATCTTCATCAGCATGGGTTTGGTAAATACAAATACCACTCCAATGCTCCTGAAATTGGTCGAAGGCAAGAAGTTGCCCGCATCCAAAATGGTCACGCACCGCTTTGGCTTTGATCAATTCATGGAGGCTTATGACACCTTTGGCCGCGCGGCGGAAACTAAGGCCTTGAAAGTTTTGATCTCGCGCTAGATAAGAGCATTACCGTTTCGATCGGTAAGGGCGTTGCTGTACAGAACGGTAAAAGCGACACCGTTTCGATCGGTAAGGGCGTTGCTGTACGGAACGGTAAAAGCGACACCGTTTCGATCGGAATGAACAAGCCCGGTAGAGAAGAAATATCTTCTCTACCGGGCTCTCCGTGGAGGTGCCGGGAATCGAACCCGGGTCCTCTAGTACTGACACAGAGCTTCTACGGGCGTAGTCCGCTATCCGTCTTCTCAGTCCTGACTCTCACGCGAACATGTAGTCAACGAACTCATTTGCAGTTAATTTCCCCGGATACACCTGCAACATTGCATCAAGGTAAGCCTTCTAGCGACGCTAGGTTCCGAGTCGAAGGCGCACTCGGTCTAACGGATTTCTATCGCTTAAGCAGCGAGGGAGAAATCAGCGGCAGTTGTACTGGCGCTTATAGTTTTGCCAGGGTTATTGGTTAACGAGATCATCCCGGCTTCCTCGGCCCGCTTCCTCTGCCCCAACATCTAAAGTCGAGACCGTTCACCCCCGTGGGTTAGGTTGCCTGCTAATTGTAGGCGAAGCGGCGTGATTGCCGTTAATTCTTCCCCGACGTCCTTCGAGAAAGTGCTCGCGTCATCTCGCGATTGGCCTCTTTCTCCTTCAAATCATTGCGCTTGTCGTAGGCCTTCTTGCCCTTACCCAGGGCGAGTTCCACCTTCGCCTTGCCATCCTTGAAGTAGAGCGAGAGCGGTATCAAGGTCAGGCCACCCTGTTTGATGATGCCCGCGATCTTGTCGATCTCTTTCTTGTGCATCAATAGCTTGCGATCCCGGCGGGGTGTGTGGTTATTCCAGGTGCCCTCTGTGTACTCCGGAATATGGACATTACTCAGCCAGAGCTCGCCGTGGTTCATCATGGCAAAACCATCGATAATCGATGCCCTACCAGCCCGAAGTGACTTCACCTCAGTTCCGGTCAGCATGATTCCGCACTCCCAGACATCCTCGATGAAGTAGTCATGCCGAGCGCTCTTATTCTGCGCAATTAATTTGCGCCCGATCTCTTTGACCATTTCATCACCTGCCCTTCGGTCTCATCAACTTGAGTAAGGGGGTAATGCTACCTCGTGCGCTTCGGCACTACTTCTAAGGCGCTTCGGCACTACTTCTAAGGCGCTTCGGCGATACTTCTGGTGCGTTTCGGAACTACTTCTTTACGCTCGCCACCTTGCCCGAATCCAATGCAACTAATCCACTGAGAATCGCTACTGCTTGCGAGATTTCACGATTCTCTGGAACCTTTAGGTCTGGTGTAATTCCTACCTGATCAATCGCTCTACCCGAGGGCAGGTGATACTGGCCGACCGTGATCTCAAGTTGCGAGCCATCGCTCAGCGAGGTTATCTCTTGCACCGTTCCCTTGCCGTAGCTCTGATCTCCAATAATCACTGCACGATTTCGATCTTGCAGCGCTCCGGCAATTATCTCTGCAGAACTCGCTGTCGAACCATTGATAAGAACTACCATGGGAGCGGTTTCAGGCAGGTTATTCGTCGAGCTCAACAACTCTGGAACTCCGCCTTTGCGATCATATGAAACGATGGGACCAGGGCTAAGAAATTCCGATGCGAGAGTTACCGCCTCGGTTAAGACGCCTCCGGGATTGTCGCGGAGATCCAAAATAATTCCACGTGAGTGTGGGTACTTGGAAAGTGCAGTCGATACATCCTGCGCCGCGTGCATGGAGATCGCTGAAACTTGAATGTACAGGGTCTTGGGAGCAATCTCCGAGGCGAGTACATCACCAGTAAGAATCGCGGCTCGCAAAATATCTACCTTGAATTTCGTTCCGTTGCGGCGAAATCCAAGAGCAACGCTCGTGTTAGGAGCGCCACGGAGCGCTGCAATTCCATCTGCGACTGTCGCGTCGGAAACATCAGTGCCATCTACCGTAAGTAATTGATCCGAAACCTGAAGTCCTGCGCGAGAAGCCGGCGAATTGGGTTGCACGCTCGATATTTCCAACTGATTTTGGAGATTTCGCCGCAACCAAATTCCGATTCCGGAGTACCGCCCCTGCAAGGTGGAATCGAAGGCTGTCGCAGTTGTCGGAGGGAAGTAATTCGACCAACGATCTTTCGTCGTCTTTAGCACCGCTTCAATTGCTGCACGCTCGAGGAGAATCTCTGTTGGCGAGTGGGGATCTCCACTGGAAACGCGCGTGATGGCTTGATCGACCAATGAAAGTGGGTGCTGGTGTTCGCTCACAAGATAGCCAGATGAGTATGACACCGCCGCGATAACTGTCACCAAAGCAACCAAGAGCGATATCTTTCTGAAGGCTGCCCCAGGAGCGCGGGGATCGGACACTCGGCCGGAGTGCGGGCTTGGAACAGTATCTAGCCGATCAAGTGAATCTTCTTGCGAGGCAGCGCCCGCTTCGCTCTCCTCGTTCCAAGCACCACCATCGGAACTCTGTTCATCCATAGCTGTACCTCAGTTATGGATCAAACTTTTAAGTACTTGCGGAGTGTGAGAACCGAAGCCACTGCCGAGACCAAGAAGCCCACTAGCAGCAGGCCTGCAGAGGCCACCCAGACATCGCTCCATCTAAAGAAGCGGGTAAAGCTGAGAAGTGGAGCGACCTTGGCATCGACCAAGGCCTTAAATCCGGCAAGCAAACCCGTCGAAACTGCCCAACCCAAGAGGGCAGAGATCAACCCTTCAAGTAGGAATGGCAACTGAATAGAGAAGGATGATGCTCCCACCAACTTCATGACACCGGTTTCGCGTCTGCGACTAAAGGCTGCCAGTCGCAAGGTGTTACTAATCAACAGGGCAGCGGTGAGAACACTCACGATTCCGATGAGAAGTGCGCCATCTCGAAGTACCCCAAGCAGCTTGAAGAACTTATCGAGGATCTGCCGCTGATCCTGCACCGTATCAACGCCCGGTCGACCCGCGAAGGCGCTCTCAATAACGTTAAATTGTGTTGGGTCTTTTAACTTTACGCGGAAGCTTTCCGGCAATTGATCGGGCGTAACATTTTGTGCGATCGCCGATCCCTTAAATTGCTGTTGGAAGTGGGCATACGCCTGGGCCTGCGATTCATAATAAACGGTCTGCACAACTGGTAGCGAGCTCAAGTCGCTCTGAATGGCGCTGCGCTGGGCAGCCGTAACCGGACCTGCTGAACACGAAGCAGATTGCGATAGCGATCCACAGAGAAATACCGACACTTCAATCTTGTTGTACCAATAATCCTTCATCACACGTACCTGGGAGTTGGCGAGGAAACCGACACCCAACAGAGTCAATGAGATCGCAACTGTAATTACGACGGCAAATGTCATCGTGAGATTTCTGCGTAGCCCGATCCGGACCTCGCTAAATACGAAACCTGCGCGCATCTCAACCTCCCACTTGCAATTGTTTGTTGCTCTTTACTTCTATGCTCCTGATTGTTTTTACATCTATGCTCTTAATTCTCTTTACTTCTTTTCTCTTTATTCTCATCTTCTCCAGCTCAACCCGTGTAGCCGTAAACGCCACGAACCTGGTCGCGAATGACATGGCCACTCTCTAATTCGATAACTCGCTTACGCATCTGATCGACAATTCCAGCATCGTGCGTTGCCATCACGACAGTTGTGCCATCTCGGTTAATCCGATCGAG
>Ga0208507_1001965_pt1 | contig 10946 bp, 10 predicted proteins | sample CryBogCBH12Aug01_FD_184626 | JGI IMG/M metagenome (GOLD analysis project Ga0208507, IMG submission 184626) | Freshwater microbial communities from Crystal Bog, Wisconsin, USA - CBH12Aug09.1 (SPAdes) (version 2) | ecosystem: Environmental > Aquatic > Freshwater > Lake | place: Crystal Bog... | reverse complement strand
CTTACTCCAGCTCAAGTATTGACATACGTTAGCCCAGCTCAGACATTTAATATACCTGGCTTGCAAACTACTGACATTGTTTCTGTAATTGGATATAACGGCACTCAAACTTCAGGAATTATTGTTGCTGAATCTGATTGTTTAACTGCTGGTGTATTGTCTGTTCAGTTTGGCAACATTACTGCTGGTACTTTAACTCCTGCTGCTGGTGTTTATACAATTCAAGTTGTACGACCTGAAGGTTCATTGCCTGTAACGGCTGTTTAAGGAGCTAAATCATGGCTTACAATTCGGCTTTTTCTCCTTTTGGAGCTACTTATTTGGTTGGAACATCAGCCGTTCAAGTTAAAAGTAGCAATAATGTGTATCCTTCTGGGTATCGTATTTGCAACATTACTTCTAGCTTAATTCATGTAGGATGGGCTCCTCAAGAACCTAATGATGCAACAGTTACTCCTGTTGCAACTGCTCCTACTGCTGGTGTGCCTTCTATGAATGTATTAGCTATTCCTGCTAATGCTGTTGGTGTTTTTAGTTCTATTCCACCTAATGCGTGGTTTATTTCTAGTGCATCCGCAAGTGCAGAAATTACTCCTGGTGAAGGAATTTCATAATGGCAACTTCTAACGCTGTAGCAAGCACTTCAACTCAAAATATTGTTCCAGTTCAAGCTGCATTTAATACTGCTGGAGCTTGTTTGGGTTTAGTTGGCCCAGGTGGTGCATATTTTTCACCACCTTTAAGTGGAAATGCTGAAAATCCAGCGACTCTTTCGCTTGACGGATCATTGGTAATTTCAAGCGTAAATCCAACTGTTGCTTCAGGATTTGGTACTTCACCAACAATTACTGGAACAAATACTGCTGCATTTAAAGTAGTAGTTGGTACTGGCGGTGCTGCTGGAGGAACAATTACTTTGCCAGCAGCAGCTAATGGTTGGGTATGTCAAGCTTTTGATGTAACGGCTGGCACAACATTGTTTTTACAACAAACTGGAAGCACTACCACTTCTATTTCCGTAACTAGTTTTAGCATCACTTCAGGCTTGGCTGCAAATATGACTGCTGGCGATGTTATTCTATTTATGGCAATGGCTTATTAAGGAGCATTATGGCTGGCCCTTCCTCAACAGTAGATCAAAATCTACTGCCAGTTCAGGCTTATTTTGATGTTTATGGAAATTTCCAAACATTTATAGGTCAGGGTCAGCCGTTTTACGCATCAGTTAATCCTATTCAATCAGGGTTAACCATTACCAGTAGCACTATTAACAGCACCACAATCGGTGCTTTAGTGCCTTCTACTGGGGTTTTTACTAATATTTCTACAGCTACAGGACAGATTTCAACTTCTCCTTCTGCTGCTACAGATATTGTTAATAAACTGTATGTTGATACAGTAGCCCAAGGATTAAATCCTAAAGCTGCTTGTAAAGCAGGAACTTTAAGCAATATTACTTTGTCAGGTTTACAGACGATTGATGGTTATTCAGTTTTAGCTGGTAATCGAGTTTTAGTTAAGAATCAAACAACAACAGCCGATAACGGAATCTATGTAGCCTCTGCAAGCGCATGGACTAGAGCAACTGACATGGATGTATGGGCAGAAGTGCCAGGGGCTTACACAGTCGTTTTAAACGGCTCACAAGCCAATACTGCATGGGTATCTACTTCTGCTGATACAGGAACTATTGGAGTTACTCCAATTACTTGGGTTCAATTCTCAGGTGTTTCTACTTATTACGCTGGCACAGGGTTAACCCTAGCTTCTAATACGTTTAGCATTACTCCTGTAGGAACAGCAGGAACTTATGGATCTGCATCTAGCGTTCCTGTATTTGTAACTAATGCAAGCGGTCAGGTAACCAGCGTTACCAATACTTCAATCGCTATTGCCAATACTCAAGTTAGCGGTCTTGGCACAATGTCCACTCAAAATGCCAATTCAGTAGCTATTACAGGCGGCTCTATTGATGGAACTACTGTAGGCTTAACAACGGCTACTACTGTAAGAGGAACAACTATTACTGCTACTTCGCAGTTTAGTGGCCCTGGAACAGGATTAACTGGCACAGCTACTTCATTGAGTATTGGTGGAAATGCTGCTACTGCAACATCAGCAGGAAGTGTAACTAATAGCGTTACATTCAATAGTGGTGGTGCTGGTGGTGTTTCACCAGTCACTTATAACGGATCTGTTGCCCAAACCATTTCCTATAACACTATTGGCGCACCTTCTACAACAGGATCAGGCGCATCTGGAACTTGGGGTATTGCCATTTCAGGTAATGCTGCAACTGTAACCAATGGTGTTTATACCAATGGTAGTTATTCAAATCCTGCTTGGATTACTTCAATTTTAGGTTCTATTGTTAGCGGAGCTGTAGCAAGTGCTACTTTAGCCACTACTGCAACTAACGTAACTGGTGGAGCTGCTGGTTCTATTGTTTATCAAACAGGAGCAGCAACTACTACAACTTTAGCTTTAGGCACTACAAACTATGTATTAACGGCTGGCGCAACTGCTCCTCAATATGTAGCTCAATCTACGCTTTCTGTTGGATCTGCCACAAACGCTACTAATGCGACTTATTTGGCTGGTGGAGTAGCTGGTTCTATTCCTTGGCAATCTGCGGTGGGTGTAACAGGATTTACTGCTTTAGGAACAACAGGCCAATTTTTGCAATCAAATGGTACAGGAACTCCAACCTGGGCTACCCCAGTAAGTTATGCAACAGTAACCGATGACACCACTACAAATGCAACTCGTTATCCATTATTTGCTAATCAAACTACTGGAAACTTAGCAACAACCTATACAAGCTCAACTAAATACCAATTTAATCCTTCTACTGGTGTTTTAACAGCTACAGGATTTAGCGGTTCAGGAGCTAGTCTTACAAGTTTGACTGCTGGAAATTTGTCAGGAACTATTCCTAGCGGAGTTTTAGGCAATTCAACGCTATATATTGGAACTACTGCTGTTGTTTTGAACGCAGCAAGTGGATCAATTACTTCTTTAGCGGTCAATATTAGCGGTTCAGCTGCAAGTGCAACGACTGCAACCACAGCAACAAACGCTACAAATATTGCCATTACAGACAATACAAGCTCTGCATCAACCTATTACCCTGTTTTATCGTTAAATACAACAGGCAATAACGCAGCTACAACTAGCTCTACCAAGCTCAGTTTTGTACCAAGCACAGGTGTTTTAAGTGCAAATGGTGTAGCTTTAACAGGTAATTTGGGTACTGTTACTTCTGTAGCTGCTTTAACTTTAGGCACAACTGGTACTGATTTATCTTCTACTGTAGCCACAGGCACTACAACCCCTGTAATTACTCTTAATGTACCTACAGCTTCAGCATCTAATCGTGGTGCGTTAAGCTCTACCGATTGGACAACCTTTAATGGTAAACAAGCTGCTTTAGTAAGCGGTACAAACATTAAAACTGTTGGCGGTGTTTCTTTATTGGGTTCAGGTGATGTAGGAGTAATTGGTGCTACTTATGGTGGTACAGGAGTAAACAATGGTTCTAATACCATTACACTTTCTGGCAATTTAACCCATGCAGGAGCATTTACACAGTCATTCACAGCAACTGCAAATACTGCTGTTACCCTTCCTGCTGGTGCAACTGCATCTAGCAATAATCTTTTAAGTTCTGCAACTGCTGTAGGCATTATTACTGGAACACCATCTTCTTCAAACTATTTGCGTGGTGATGGTACTTGGTCAACAGTTACAGCTTCTTCAGCAACTAACCTAGCTGGTGGTGCATTAGGATCTATTCCTTACCAATTACTTTCAGGTTCAACTGTATTTTTAGCTGGTAATACAACAACTACCCCCCAATTCCTTACTTCTACTGGGGTAGTTGGCCTAGCAACTGCTCCAACTTATACAAGCTCTACAGGAAGCGGAAATGTGGTTTTGGCAACAAGTCCTACGCTAGTGACTCCAGCTTTAGGAACTCCTGCAAGTGGAGTTTTAACTAATGCAACTGGTTTGCCTTTAACAACTGGTGTAACTGGTATATTGCCAATAGCCAATGGCGGTACTAATTCAACTGCTACACCTACGGCTGGTGGTGCGGTTTATGGCACAGGAACTGCTCATGCTATAACTGCTGCTGGAACGACAAGTCAAGTATTAGTTTCTAATGGTGCTTCTGCCCCAACTTGGAATACACAATTAGTTTCGGCTAATATGCCTTCTGGTTCTATTGTTCAAGTTGTTCAATCAAATTATTCAACGGCTGTTACAACTTCAAATACTTCTAGTTCGCCTATTGCTACTGGTTTATCAGCAACCATTACTCCAAAAAGTTCAACCAATAAGATTTTGGTACTTGTAAGTCAAGTTGGTTGTTCAACAAATAGTTCTGTTTACTGCGCTATAAATTTATTTTTATTACGAGGTGCTAGTTATATTTATGAGTGTGACTATAACTTGCAAAGTTATTCAATTAGCACTTTTTTAAGAGATACGATTACTTTTCATTGGTTAGACTCACCAGCCACAACATCTGCAACAACTTACACCACCTCATTTTCTGTTCAATCAGGCGGTGCAGGAAGCGTTGGGGTTCAAGGAAATAACTCTCAATCTGTTATTACTTTAATTGAGGTGGTCGCATGACTTTACATGATGCTATTAGGCAATTAAATTCTTCAGTTACCACCATAATTGGTGACGTTGCTTATGACAAAGACAATAATATCGTTGAATATAACCAGGATGCAGTTCAAGATTTAATTAACGCAAATGCGTATATAGAAAAAAGAGCTTTAGAATATCCTGATTTTAAAGATTATTTAGATGGTGTTGTAAAAGGCGATCAAACCCAAATTCAAGCTTATATTGATGCTTGTCTTGCAGTAAAAGCCAAATACCCAAAACCATAAATATATGAATGAAACGAATTTTGGAGAAATATTATGACTGTTAGTTTGTCGCTTTTTGCTGGAGCAGGATGGCAATTTTTTGATAATAATGGAGTTCCTTTGGCAGGAGGAAAAGTCTATTCTTATGTTGCTGGAAGCTCTACACCTTCTCCAACATATACAAGTAGCACAGGATTAGTTGCCAACGCAAATCCTATTATTTTGGATTCATCTGGCAGACCTCCACAAGAGATTTGGCTTTCATATAGCAATAATTACAAATTTGTTGTAAATGATGCTAATGATGTTCTTATTAGAAGCTATGACAATATTTATGGATCGGCTAGTGCTGCTGATTTAGCTAACTTTATTGCTAATTTGGCTAATGCCAGTAACCCTGCTTTGGGAGATGCTTTAGTAGGATTTCAACAAGCAAATGCAGCAGGAGTCTATTCTGGTGCTATAGGAAGCACAGTTCATAATAAATTACAAGATTTTGTAAGCGTTAAAGATTTTGGAGCTGCTGGTGATGGAGCAACTAATGATTACACAGCTATTACAAATGCTTTTGCAACTGGAAAATCTGTTTATTTTCCTGTAGGAACTTATCTTACTGGAAGCCCCTTAAACCTTCCTCAAAATGTAGTTGTTTGGGGTGAAGGCAATTTATCTGTTATTACTGGTAGCGGAAATATGTCCGTTATTCAATCCATTGGAACATCAGGAAGTCATACTAACGGAACTGTTGTTCGAGATTTAACAATTTCTAGAACTGCTGGAGTTACTGGAAGCCCATTAAATCAGCCTTTCACCTTTACTTTTGCAGATAATTGCAAATTGCAAAATGTTACTTTTACATCTACAGGAACTTATGGCGGTTCTTTTATAGCAAAAGGATGTACAAATTTAGAAGTAACTGATTGTTATTTTAATGGAACTGGTTGCAATATTACCTCTAGCGATGGAACAAGTGCAGGAACATGGTCTAGCAATACTGTTTTAAGAAATTGCCGTATGGCAGGGGCTGGACAAGGTTTTGACATTTATTACACAACAAATACTTTGGTTGAAGGATGTATTGCTAGTGGAAGTACAAGCACTTATGGTTGCGGATTTATTGTTGAATATCAAAATACAGGGGTTACTTTTACCGATTGCGTAGCTTATGGTCATGTTCGTTCAGGTTTTTACTACGAGCCTGAAGTAACTAATGGTATTAAAGATGTAAGTTTTAATAATTGCATAAGTTATGGAAATGGTGAAGCTGGCCTTTATATGCAAAATGGTGGCGGTGTAACCATTACAGGCGGTGCTTATTATTCAAATACTGGAACTTTTGGTTCTGGTAATGGTATTGGTATTGTTACTTACACAAGTCCATTAACATCAATTAGCAATGTCAGCCTCAATAACAACGTAGGTAGTGGTCTTGTTATGTATGATGGCTATCTTTCAAATATTAGTAATTGCACAATATTTTCTAACGGAGCTTATGGAATTAGCTTTACTCATAATGTTCCTACTGGTGTTAATCTTTTAGGTAATAATTTTCAAGGAAATACATCAGGATCAGTTAATGGATGGAATGAAGGTGGAAGTTATTGGGATCTAGGGGGGTGGGTGTCGTACACTCCTACCTTTTATAAAAACGATGGCACAACGACTTTTGTCCCTACTTCGCTTTCTGTTAAATACAAAAGATTAGGTACTGTTGTTCATGTAGTTGGTAGTTTTAGCGTAAATTCTGGAGTATTGGCAGGAGCAACTACTTTTGTAAGTATGCCTTATGTTGTTGCTTGGACAGGCTCTACTACAGGAAATGATGCAGAATCTCAGCGTGGATCTTGCAGAGGATCTGCTACAGGCGTTGGATATGTTGATTCTATTTATTACAACTCCAATATTTGTTTGCATGGCCCAAGCTCAACAGACACTTTAGTTGCTTTTGATGCAGTTTATGAAATCTCAGGACAATAGGAATAATTATGTTAAAAATGAACTTTATGACTCCACAAGGCGTTGAAATTATTGATGCTTTAATTAGAGTAAATAGTGTTGATGTAAGCACAGAATACGGCTTAATCAAATTTGCCATTTATGCGGATATTACAAAACCACCAGTTCAATTAAGAACTGCAACAATGCCTTATACAAGTGGCGATCCATTTACTCAGGCTTATGCTTATATTCAAACATTGCCTGAATTTACTACTGCTGTTCCTGTCTAATCATGAATTTTACTTGGAAAATTCTAGAAATATCTGCCGATAATGACGTTATTACTCATGCTAAATATAGCGTAGTAATAACAGATGGCGATAAATCTGTAGAAACAGAAGGTAATTGGTGGTTTGCCAATCCAACTCTAAAAACACCATTTTCAGAAGTTACAGAAGAAATGGTTTGTTCTTGGATTGAACAAGAAACTATGAAAGATGGAGTAAATCTCATAAAATCAAGGTTAGAAGAACAGTTAAATGAGCTAAATCAAGCACAATCTGTTGTTGCTCCTTGGTTGCCACAAGTATTTACTCCAAACAGTTAGGTAATATATGACTAAGCCACTTGATATTATTAGTAGAGCCTTAAAAGATATTGGAGCATTAGAAGCTGGTGAAGTTCCAACGGCTGATGCAGCTCAAGATGCTTTTGATATGCTCAATGACCTGATTGATCAATGGTCAAATGAAGATATGATGGTTTTTAACACCACAGAAATCATATTTCCTTTGATCGCTGGTCAGGTTCAATACACTATTGGCCCTAATCCATCTACTGCAAACTACATTGGAGCCTCTTTTACAGGATCTATTGCTGGTGATATTTTGACTGTAACTGGTCTTTCAACTGGTGCTGTTGCTCAAGGTCAAACCCTAAAAGGCACAGGAATCATTGCAGGAACAAAAATTGTTGAGTTTATTACTGGTGCTGGCGGTCAAGTCAATGAAGTTGGTACTTATAGACTTAATATTACTTATCCAACTCCTGTAAGTTCTCAACTCATTACTGCTTATTATCAAAAGCCTTTGTTTATTGACCAGGCTTATGTAAGGGTAAACACTCAGTCTAATGGACAAGCCGTTCCAAATGGCGGTTTAGATTACCAAGTAGCTGTTTTGTCTTTGGATAATTATAACCAAATTGGTTTAAAGACTTTAAATGGCCCTTGGCCTAAAGCCCTTTATTACAATCCTAATGCTGATACTGGTAACGTCTTTGTATGGCCTAATCCAAGCCAAGGTGAGATGCATATGTTCTCATCTACTATTTTTAGCAACTATGAAACATTGTTTGATGAAATTGTTCTTCCACAAGGTTATTCAATGGCTCTTAGATGGAATTTAGCTGAACGATTAATGCCGATGTATGGAAAAGTTTCTGCAACACAAATTGGCATGATTAATGCTTATGCAGCTCAATCCAAGTCAACTATTAAGCGCAACAATATGCGACCAATAGCTGCTGCTGGTTATCCAGACTCTATGCTTGTTGGCAGAGCTAAAGATGCTGGTTGGATTCTTTCTGGTGGATTCTTCCGATAATGGCTGATTTCGGTTTCGTTGGCCCTTCTTATGAAGCTCCTTCCATCTATCAAGATGATCAGGAATGTATCAACTTTTATTTGGAAATTGATCCTAATAAAGGTCAAGGTTCTAGAGGTGCAATAGCGTTATATCCAACTCCAGGACTTGTTGAAGTTGTTCAACTGTTTCCAGGTGAAGTAAGAGCAATGTTCCCTTTGCATGGAACTATTCCTTTTATTATGATTGTTATTTGCGCTGATCAAGTTTATAAAATAGATGAGGCTTACAACGCAACATTAATTGGCACTATTGATACGACTACTGGCCCATGCCAGATTTCTTACAATAGAAGCCCTACAGATGGAATTTTTGCATTTATTGTAGATGGCTTAGAACGCTATTATTACGTTCCTGCTACAAATACTTTTACTGAAATTCCTTATACAGATGGCCCTTGGCGTGGTGCTTCTTGTTGTGACGTAATCGACAATTACAACATTTACAACGAAGTTGGCACTAATAATTGGGCTTGTACCGATATTTCTTCTCCTTATTCAACTGCTGCTTATTACGGCACAAAAGATGGTGAACCTGATCCTATTATTTGCGTTATTGCAGATCATAGACAAGTCTATTTAATGGGTGATCAAACAACTGAAGTTTGGGTGGATGTAGGAAGTCAAATCTCAGGATTAACTACTTTTCCATTTGCTCGTATTTCAGGCACTATGCTTCAGCATGGATGCGCTGCTTTTAATAGCGTATGGCAATTTGAAGAACAGATTATGTTTGTTTCTCAAGATGCTCGTGGTCAAGGCGTTATTGGAGCAATTCAAGGCTATACCTTTGTAAGGCTATCAAATCATGCCGTAGAGCAGACTTTGATGAATGTGAAGCTAAGTGATGCGGTTGCCTATACTTATCGTCTAGAAGGCCATGAGTTCTATGTAGTGACATTTCCTTCCATTGATTTAACTTGGGTTTATGACTTAACCACTAAAGCATGGCACAAATGGCTTTCTTGGGACAATCAAACTGGATACCATCGTCATCGTTCAAATTGCGGTGCTTTCTTTGGAAACTATTATCTTGTTGGGGATTATGAAAACGGCAAGATTTATCAATTAAACAATGAAGTCTATACAGATAATGGCAATACAATTCGTAGATTGCGTAGATGCCCTCATTTAGTAACTGACCTTCAACGTCAATATTTTGCAGAAATGCAGATTCAATTTCAACCAGGTGTAGGCTTACAAACTGGTCAAGGTGATGATCCTCAATCTATGCTTCGTTGGTCATCTGATGGCGGTTCTACATGGTCTAGTGAACATTGGGTAACTATTGGTAAAGTTGGAAAATATAATAATCGTGCTATTTGGCGAAGATTAGGCTGGTCAAGGGATCGTATTTATGAAGTCGTAGTTTCCGATCCAATCAAAGCCGTTATTGTTTCTGCTAATTTAAAGGCTGAAGGTGGGGAAAACTAATGGCTACCCCACAACCCATTAATACCAATATAAGGTTTCCTCAAAGTCCTTTTCTTGATCCTTTAACACAAAGGCCAGCAAGAGAATGGATTCAATGGCTTCAATATCCTGATATTGTTGGATTGAATATTGGAAATGCTTTGTCGGTTGCCTCTGGAGGTACTGGAACTACAGTTATTCCTAGTAATGGTCAATTATTGATTGGAAATGGTACTGGATATACTGTCAACTCTCCTACGGCTGGAACAGGCATAGGAATTGTTGCAGGAACAGGAACACTTGAATTTGACAATACAGGCGTTACTTCTATTATTGCTGGAACAGGAATATCTGCTTCTAGTGCTACAGGCGCAGTAACTATTGCCAATACTGGTGTTTTATCGTTTAGTGGAGGAACTACAGGATTAACTCCTGCTACTTCTACAGTAGGGGCTATAACCCTTGCTGGAACTCTAAATATAGCCAATGGCGGTACTGGAGCTACTACTGCTTCTGGTGCTAGAACCAATTTAGGAGCTGCTGCTAGTGGCGCAAATAGCGATATTACAAGCCTTTCAGGACTAACTACGGCTTTATCTATATTGCAAGGCGGTACAGGGGCTACAACAGCTTCAGGAGCTAGAACTAACTTAGGTTTGGGAAGTGGTCTTTCAGTTACCATTACAACAGCTAAATTGACTGTTGGCGGTGCTAATGGCAGTATGACCTTTACTAATGGCATATTAACAGCGCAAACGGCTGCAACATAATGAACGATATTTTAGAAAAAATCATTCCTTCAAAAGAGCAAATTGAAAAGCTTCAAGCTGAAATGGTGAAAATGCCACAAGCTGAATTGCAAACTGAACATTACTTTTCTGAAGGTATGTATTGCCGTAAATTGACTAGACCAGCAGGAACGCTAATTGTTGGAAAAGTCCATAAAAAATCACACTTTTTTTTATGTGCAAAAGGTGAAATAATAGCATGGACAGAAAGCGGTATGAGAACTTTAAAAGCTGGTGACATTATTGAGTCACAACCTGGAACAAAAAGAGTAACTT
>Ga0208507_1001964_pt1 | contig 10949 bp, 11 predicted proteins | sample CryBogCBH12Aug01_FD_184626 | JGI IMG/M metagenome (GOLD analysis project Ga0208507, IMG submission 184626) | Freshwater microbial communities from Crystal Bog, Wisconsin, USA - CBH12Aug09.1 (SPAdes) (version 2) | ecosystem: Environmental > Aquatic > Freshwater > Lake | place: Crystal Bog... | reverse complement strand
GACAAAGATAGACTGACTGCCTTCATGCAGTACCTCCTTGGTCATCTGGCGGTGCGCATACACCGCGATGACCAAGGAGCCTGCTTTTACCCTTCCGCGCTAGCTGTCTTTATCGACCGGGCTGCCTGGATGACCGTCCCCCGCCGCGCAGCGGCTTCGTTCAACTGGGCGTGTTGGCAGGGCTCAGGGAGCTTGAAATCGTCCTCCCGCGAGGTTGGCCATCCCTACGGGGGCTCGTCCCGTTTGGCGATGGCATCGAGGAACCGGCGGATCACCCTTGGCTGGGTGAGGAAGGCGATTCGCTGCATCCGGCACGAGCACCTGGGGCACTGGAGAACGTCGATGCCAAAAACCATCTGGAGCAATTGCGCCCAGGGGGTCCGGCGACCGTATCGGCTTTTTTCAGTATCGTCGCTCAGGATGCAGCATGCGGGTGAGGGTTTGGGTTTCAAAGGTTTTGGCACCACCAGTGGCCGCAGCTTTGAATGAGGCGCGAATATTCCGAAGTACCGCACCGAATGTTGCCTGGGCGGAGGGACCAGTGCAGCGAGTCGCCCGATCAGTTCGACCCCACTGAAAACCAGGACGGAGGTGCCGTCGGGCCAGGGACTCTTCATCTGGAAGGCGTAGCGCCCGTCGTTGCGCTCCACCAACCGCCCCTGCGCCAATGGGGGGCGCAGCAGGTATCTGCACAGACGCTCCCGATGGAAGCGGTCATCCGCAGCCACCCGCACCGCCGCGTCCAGGTTGAATCCCGATGCATGCCCTGCCCGCCCTTTGGAAGGTCGTGCGGCTGCCGGGCTTCCGAGCGTCACCATGCGGGATCCGGCGGGACCAAAGGCCAGAGTCCCGGTCATGGAGGCACGGGCCAGTTGGCCCATAAGCGGATCCACCGGATCCTCGTTCACATCCGCATCCGACCAGATGCCGCGCCGACGCAGGAGATCCAGGACCTCCTCGCAGATCCGGGCGGCAAGCTGGTCAAGTTCCTCACGGGTCGGCTCCGGCAGCACCCAGAACACTGGGCGGCCTTCGTCATCCAGCACGTACACCCCATCCGTTCCCAGTGCGTGCAGGTGCACGTTGAGGTTCAGTCCCGAGCCGAACCGCTGGATCACCACCAGCAGGCCGGGGTTGGCCAGTTGAACGGACTTCAGCTTGAGGAACTTCTTGGCCTGGCGCCGCAGGAAGCGAAAGACCACCCGGGAAAGGACCCTGGTGATGTCGCGACAGATAGCGGGGTTGTAGGCCATGAGATAGCGCAGGGGCCGAGGGAAGCTCAGCACCCACTGGCGGTAGGGGATCAGGGGCGGTAGGACCTCGTTGCAGAGGTGCGCGGCGCCATCCTCCATCCGCCGAGCCCCGCAGCCCGGACAGAAACCCCGGCCCTTGCAGGAGAAGGCCACCAGCCGGTCGTAGCTGCACTCCGGGCAATGGACGCGGGCGAAGCCGTAGTCCAGGATGCCACAGCGCAGGAATCCCTCGAATTCGCGCTGGACGAACCGGGGCACGTAGCGGTCGAGGTCCTCGCAGCGCGACAGAAACCGTGGCAGGTGCTCGGTCAGGCACATGTGGAGGACCATGTGCTCGGGTTTCCGGCGCTGGTAGGTGGCAAGGCAGGACACGCAGCCATGTTCGTCTTTTTTTCGTCTTTGACAAGTTTTCCTGGGATTCTCTTCAAGGCTGACCTTTCAGCAGCCAGGGCTCTGGCCACCCTCGACTTCCAGGTGATTTCGCACATACGGCCTATCCCGCCAGTCCGATCCCAGCCAGGGTGTCCGCGTAGTTCCAGGGCATCCATTCCTCCGGGTTCTCCTCGGCCAGGGCGTGGTACCGCTGGAGCGCGACGAGGTACTCGAAGGGGTTGACCTGGTTGAGTTCCGCGCTGTGGATGAGGCTCATGAAGACGTCCCCGACATGCGCGCCCTTCAGGGTCTTGTAGAACATGCTGTTCTTCCGGTGGAGGATGGCCCGCTTCAGGGAAGCCTCGACTTTGTTGGAATCGAGGGGGGCCTCGCCTTCCCGGAGGAAGAGGGTCAGCCGCTCCCAGTGCTTGAGCATGTAGGTGATCGCTGAACCCAGGCCAGAGTTTGGTTCCACCCGTTTCTGCTCGAACTGGTCCTGGAGCCAGGCCCGGAGCCGTTCCATCACCGGCCCACTGTGCTCCTGATGGAACCGCAGGCGGTCCCGAGGAGACATGCCTCGGGTTTCCTTATCGTTCCGATAGACCTCCCGCAGGCTCTCCAGCAGGTGGAGACACTCCACGGGGAAATCCTCCGCCACATCCACAAACCTCCGCCGGGCGTGCGCCAGGCAGTGGGCGACGATGGTGTCCAGGTCCCCCGCCGTGTTGGCCGAGGCCGCGTCGCACATCTGGATGGGCCTGCCCAGTTCAGCCTTCCGCCGCCGAAGCACCTCGGCCAGGTTCTCCCCGGCGTGGTTCATGCCCGTGAGGAACAGGGCCACCCATTGGTCCCCGGCCTTCGAGATGATCCCGGAGGTGTAGACGCCCTTGCGCTGCTTCGTGCCCCTCATTAGAAGATCAGGCCGGGAGAGCACCTTCATGGTGGTGTCGTCCTGGTAGATCACGTCCCCTTGGGCGGCCCAGGTGATCAGTTCCTGGAAGGCTGGTTCCAGAATGCCTGCGGCTTCCATGGCCAGTTTCCACTGCGTTGCCGAAGGGAGGGGGATCCCCAAGCTCGCTTGCAGCTTCGCCAGGCGGTAGAAGGGCGTGCCGGCGCCGTACCGGAGCATCGAGATCATGCTGGTGGCCGTTTCGTCGTACTTCTCCTCTCCCATTCCTTCCGGGGCCGGGGCCTTGAACACCTCTCCGCAGCAATTGCAGCGCAGGCGGTCCAGCTCCACCACCTTGGCCGAGAGCGGCGACATGCCTATCACCCGCACCAGCACGGCGGGCTCGGCCAGGGGATAGACCTTTCCCTTTGGACACTCCGGGCAGGGATCCCCCGCCGAAAGATCCGGATGCGGCACCTGGACCTGTTCTGCGCCGTGGTAGCAGGAGGCTGGGTTGCGGCCATGGCCCTTGGCCTTTGGCTTCACCACAGCCTTTGCACCTGCTAGTTCGGGACCCACAGAGGCTTCTGGAACAGTCGCGTTCTCCGGTGCTGACGGCTCAGGCGCCGTGGGGGGAAACACGCTGTCCGTCCGCTCCGAACTGGACCCGAACAGCAGGGCCTGGAGGCGCCGAAGGGTGGCCCCCTTGCGTTTCAGTTCCTCCAGAAGGAAGGCCAGGGTCTCCAGGGAGGCATGCAGGGCCCTGGCCTCTTCGGCATTGAGGAGTTCGTTCTGGGCCTTGGCGACGTAGCCGAACAGCGTGGCCAGTTCCATCTCCTGGACATCGACGGGAACCCTACCCAACGACGCCGTGGAAGGTTGCGGGTGCCGCTGCCTCGAACGTCCCATACCCTCAACTCTGGCAGTCGAAGTAATGAAACACAATATAATTATATAAACAATTAGACTTTTTATCATTTGAAGGCTCTCCAAGCGGCTGGAACGCCGGTTGTCGCCGGGTTCCCGGCGCAGATCAGGACCTGGAGTTCATGAGCGAGAAGCTCCGCCGATTCCCCGTTCCCTTCCGGCCAATGCCGAAACCGGCCTTGGGAGAGGCGCTTCTGACAGAGCCAGAAACCAAGCTGGTCGTAGACCAGGACCTTGATGGAATGGCCTGTCCGGCTGCGAAAGACGAACACACAGCCGGAGAAGGGATCGCCCCGAAGGCGCTCGCGGCATAGCTGAGCCAAGCCGTCGATCCCGTTCCGGAAGTCCACCGGCTCGACAGCCACGAGGACACGCATCTGTGGGGTGACCTGGATCAACCCGCGCTCCCGACGAAAGCGGCCACGATCCCAGCGGTGTCCATGTCGAACCCGGGCCTCAGGCTGATCCGCATCCGGGTGCCGTCAGGCCGGGAGATGTCGATCACTAGGCCGGAGTCCGGAACGGAACAAGGCCGGGGCTCTGGAGTCTGAAGATCCGTCCGCGACATCCCGGAGGTGGGGACCTCCACGAAGGTGATGGCCGGTGCGGAGCCGGGCTTGCCCGTCGCTGCGGCGACCCGCTTCCGCAGGCCCCCATAGTCCAGCCCCACGGTGCGGGCGATCCTGCACACGCCGAACTTCACCGCGAGCGGGACCGCCGCCTCCCAAAGCTCACCGGGCGTGATCGAAAATTGACCCTTCTTGGACTGCCGCCATTTTTCAACCCGTTGATACAGACGATTCACTGCTGGCGGCAGGGGTTCCTGTTTCGGTCGTGCCATGGGTCCTCCCTGGACCCATGAAAGCTACCGGCCATCAACTGGCCATTCACGCACGCTTGCCGTCAGGACACGAACATTCTCTTTCGACGGGTGAAGTGTTCGAAGAAGAAGGTTTCTCTCCTATCTCTCGTCAGTTGATAGATGATCTCTGTAGTTCCATACATATTGAGACATGGTGTGAGCGGAATCCCTTGGATACCACTGAGTCAGAGGCTTTGCGTTACACCTGGAGTAGTTTTTGTTCAGCCGTAAAGACAAAGTATCGCTTCACCTTCTTTCGCACCCCTGATTCCCGTGATGAATTTGATCGAGATGTGTTTTCCATCGCTGAAATGCTTGATCGCCTCCAAGATGTTTTTGAAAGCCTCAAACCATGGTCAGAAGTCGACATCGGAACTCTTCTATATAGAGCCAGGACCAGACATGGATGGAAAAAACCAAAGGATATAGGTACCCCTTCGGCTGAAAATGCGAAAGCCAATCGGATGAGTCCTGAAGGAATTGGCATGTTTTATGGCGCTTTTGATGAGGAAACTTGTTTGCGGGAAATATGCAGGATAGACCAGGGTCGATACCACGAATGCACCATAGGGGTTTTTCGGACCACCACTTCAATGACGCTATTGGACCTCACAAAGGTCCATCCAGTGACCGTGTTTGATGAGTTAAGTGATCTCCAAAGGGAATATTCAAAGTTCCTGAATCAGTTTCAACAGGCCATTGCACGCCCCTTAAACACCGAGAAGGCTAATCACATCGTGGAATACGCACCTACACAGATCCTCACCGAATTCTTTAGGCATACTCGAATGGATGCACTTGGGAAATCGATTGACGGGATCGTCTACAACAGCTCAACCACAAGAGGAAAACCATGTGTAGTTCTTTTTGTCGATCATGATGAGTGCGGGTTTCAAGGTGATGCTAAGGCACGACTAGAGCTAATCGGAACCGAAGATCGTTGTATCCTATTCCGGCCAACCATAGATTTAGTTGAACTCTAGTTTGTAATGCGTTCTGCTGCGAAAACCATCTCATTCTGTATTAAGGAGACTTTTCAATGCCACGCACAATCCTAGAAGGGTTTAGAGATTTCTTAGCTCGGTTAACACCGAGTTCTCTTGAATCCGAGGTTTCGAGATTGCATCGCTCTTCGCTTGAAAATTGCCTTAAGAGTAATTTCGGCATTCAAAGGTTTGCGCAAATTGGTTCCTTTGGGAATGCCACAAGTATATCTGGCTTCAGTGATGTCGATTATCTGGCTTGCCTCCCAACGAACCAGCTCACCCGAATTTCTACATCTTCTCTTACTAAAGTCCGAAATGCCCTTGACGCCCGTTTTCCAACAACAGGCGTTCATGTTCGATGCCCTGCTGTGGTAGTTCCGTTTGGTACAACGGCGGCGGGGAGAACAGAGATCGTTCCTGCTGACTTTGTGAAGCATGTGAACGGATACAATATTTACGACATTCCTGATTGTGCTGGAGGCTGGATGAATGCCAGCCCTGATGCTCACAATGCCTATGTCCGATCTTGGGATGAACATCACGCGAGGAAACTGAAGCCACTGATCCGATTTATCAAAGCTTGGAAGTATTTTCGTGAGGTTCCCATTAACTCATTCTATTTAGAACTGCGTGTGACCAAATACGCGAGCACCGAGCAAACCATTATCTATGATGAAGACATATGTCGTTTTTTCAAATTTCTCTGGGATGGTCAACTCCCTATGATCCAAGACCCGATGGGTATTTCCGGGTACATATCTCCGTGCAAGAGTGATGCACTTCGTGAAGAAGCTCTCTCCAAGCTAGAGACAGCCCTTACACGAGTCGAAAAGGCACGCGTATGTTCCACCAATGGCTATATCAAAGATTCCTTTGACTGGTGGCGCCTTCTTTACAATGATCAGTTTCCAACCTACTACAACTGAGCCACCATGATTTCGACCGAACAGAACACCCCGAAGCAACTTCAACGCCTAGGAGCACAGCGCCAGCTTTACGCAACTGCCAAGAAAATTCTAGGTATTCAAATAGTATTGAGTGGCCCTGCTGCTGTGCTACTCGCATTCCTAATTATTCCGTACCCAGCTTTCAAGGGGTACGCCGCCCTTTGGGGCCTTACGCTGGCACTCTGCGACCTCTTCTGGCTTACTCCATGGCAGAAGCGCTTGCGAGCTTTAGCCGCGAGGACTCAGGAAGCCTTCGATTGTGACGTCCTGGCATTGCCCTGGAATGAGTTGAAGGCGGATAAACGGCCAGACCCTGAAATAATCAAGGCGATGTCAGATAAATACCAATCATGGGCTTCAGAAATGCCGCCACTTACCGATTGGTATGCACCGATTGTTAGTGACCTACCTATCCATATAGGTCGGATTGCCTGCCAGCGCTCCAATTGCTGGTGGGACTCCCAGCAGCGGAGAAAGTATGCAATGTGGGTCATTGCTCTTCTCTTCCTTGTTTGCTTCATCGTTCTGGGGCTTTCAATAATAAACGGTCTCACTCTTGAAGATTTTGTTCTAAAAATTGCCACGCCTCTTGCCCCTGCCATATTGCTCGCAGCCCGCCAGTTTTCAGAACAGATGGAGACTGCTTCACGCCTAGACAAGCTAAAAGGCCACGCAGAGCGACTTTGGGATAAATCACTTTCTGGCAATTCTGAAGGAGAAATTGCAACCGAATCACGACAACTTCAAGATGAGATCCTGGAAAACCGCCGAAAGAGCCCACTGGTCTTTGACAGCATTTATAAGAGGTTACAATCGGGATTCGAACTGCAAATGAATTATTGCGTTACCGACCTTGTGACTGAAGCCAAGGTAAGACTTGGCCTTTAAATATACCTGATTATCGGCAAGTCTCAGCCACATGAATCTGGCAACTGGCGCGTCCGCACCTCGCAAGAGTTAGGCGACCAAGACTGAATGATAGGGAACCATCAAGGGAGTCCCCAGAGCCTTCTCCAACTCTCCAACTGTTTCCATCGTTGGGTTGGCGTCATACCTTTCGTACTTTGAGTAGCTCGGCTGGGAAATCCCAAGCTTTGTTGCAAGCTCAACCTGGGTCAATCCCTGTGAGATGCGACGGAAACGAAGGAGAACAGGGAATAGTTCCCTTGGACTGAAGGTAGCGCTTTCGTCGGGTGCAGTGCCGAACAAGAGCAGTTCTAATGGGTCCTCTCCCTCCTCAGCCATGGCTGCCATAATTTCACCAGCCATCGCTTTCAGTTGCGCAAGGGCCTCGTCCATGGTTGCGCCGCTGGCAACCCCAAACCCCTTGCCCGTTTTGTGCCGCCCAATCAACACTGGTTCGCGGGTTTCTGGGTCAATCTTCTTTTCGGGAATCAGGTAATAGGTCTGCATTGGTTCTCCTAAAAGCCTTCCGGCCATTGATCGCGAGGGATCTCTAAGATTTCCAGGTAGTAAATCACCTGGAGGGCGTTGCTGAAATGTGTAGGTAGTTCCACCCGGTCGGCGATTCCTGGTTTCTTGCCGGGTTTAGATAGGTAGGTAAAGATCCCCGGCGTTTCGTTGTAAGGCTGACTTCCACGCCAGAAGTTCGCTTCCGCTAAATCCTTGATTCGGGAGGCTGGTGGAAGAGTGCGAAGTGATCGGTCTTGCACTGGCGGCGACGCGGATTCGGGTTTCTCATGGTGATCATCCCCGTCATCCCCAGGTTCGAAATCTGGATTTGAATTCGGTGGTCGAACGACCATGTTTGTCTCCCTGGCAACAATTTATAGCTTCTAGGCTATATGTCAAGATGTCTGATCTCGATCCAATTACCTTCAATGAGTAGCTTACGGCATAAGGTCTTTGGTTTAAGATCATTGCGCTTAGCGTTACATCAATTGAAACAGTCCTGAAACACGGCTACCCCACTTTCGCTTCCCACGAAATGACCACCAGCCTTTGGGGCATGGCCGGAGTCCTGGCCGCAGCGGTCAGTAGCCGGGGCAGGATCGACTTCATGTCGAAGCGCCGATTGAAGCGATACTGGAACTCTGCCAAGTAGCGGTCCAGGTGGACCCGGCTCACCCAGCGGGTCACGCCCAAGATGTTGCCCTTCAGGTTGCCCAGGACCGTGTTCACCCAGCGAAAGGCCGGGACCTGGGCGCTCTGCCAGCCACCCGGAGCCTTCTGTGCATCGTGGTCATAGTCTGGCTCCAGGAAGTTGTAGGCCCTCCATCCGTCCGTCAGAACCAGGGTGCCCGGCTCGATGAACCTCCTGAACCAGGGCTCCAATTCCTTGGTCGAGACCGCCTCCAGCGCCTTCATCTTCATGAACAGCACTTTCTCCGGATGCTCCACATCCGTTTGGACCGCCACGACGAAGGGCGTCTTCCCCTCGGCTCCCCGCCCTCGCCTGCCGCCATGGCGCTCACCGCCCATGTAGGCGTCGTCCACCTCCACCCGACCACTCAGGGTGGTCCGTTCCTCCCGCTCGATCATCACCTGGAGAAGCTTCTGCTTCATCATCCAGGCCGTCTCGTAATGCACTCCAAGCTGGCGTTTCAATTCCAGCGCCGAGACCGAGTGCTTGCCCTGAGTCAGCAGGTGCATGGCCTGGAACCAGACCGTCAGCGGGAGCTTGGTGCCCTCAAAGATGGTTCCCGCTGTGGGGCTGGTTTGCTTCCGGCAGTCCTGGCACTGGAACAGGCCACGGGCGAGGCGACAGTGCCGGGTGGAGCCGCACTCGGGACAGATGAACCCCTCCGGCCAGCGGGCACGGATCAGGGCATCCCGGCAGGCGTCCTCGCTGCCGTAATCCTCAAGAAAGTCCCGAAGGCTGAGTCCCTTCTGGAACTGAACGTCATAACTGGTCACGCGGAGACTCCCGTCTCCCTCCCACCTCCATGATCGCGCACAAGGTTGGCCACATTTTGTCCAACGACGCTTAGCGCAGCAAAATGGGTATCCGGCAAATCTGGTTGGGGCTGAACTGTGCCACCTCCCAAAACACCCTCAGAGAGGGCTGGGCTCGGTGAGGTCATAATTGGCGCGAGGCCCCCATGGCACCCGGAAACCCCAAGTCAAAGCATTCGGAAGCCCCGGCGGGGAAGGCCGGAGGCAGTCCAGAATCCGCAAATCATGGCTCCCAGCAGCCTGATAACCCAGCCGAGGACATCTGCTTGCTCCTCCCTGTTTCAGAGAGAGCAAACATCGAGGTCTTGCCCGTGAAACGAATAGATCCTATATTCATTTCACTGGATGAAACGAATATGCCAAATCGGTGGATCTGGGAGCAGCCTAACTGGCCCAAGCTTGAGTGGGACCGCCAGAGACTTATGGAACCTCTCGGTGGAGCCAGGAAGGCCCAAGGGCGTCTCCAAATGGCGCGGGAACTCTTGTCGCCGGAGCTTACAAAGGAAGCCTTGGCCGCAATCCTGAAGTGGGAAGGCATCAACACCAGTGCTATCGAAGGGAAATATCTCAATCCAGAGTCGGTGGCAGCCTCGGTCGCAAGGCGACTCGGAATGCCAAAGGTTGGGAAAACACCTCCGGACTTCGAATCGGACGCCCTCGTGAGCGTGATGCTCGATGCCGTGGACACCTACAAAGAACCCCTTGCCCTAGATCGCCTCCTGTCTTGGCAGAAGGCAATGTTGGAGGGAGAGCAATCTAGCCTTCACCGCGTCGTCACGGGGGATCTGCGTCCGGATGAGGTAGAGGTCAAATCCGGTGTGGTGGGGAAATCAACCATCTATTTCATGGGCGTGCCCAAGGCGCAACTGGACGAGAACGTGAATTCATTTCTTGATTGGTTCAACATGCCGGATCCCCGGATGGATGGGCTGGTCAGGGCTGGGATAGCCCACCTTTGGTTTGTCACCATCCATCCATTCGAGGACGGGAACGGCAGGGTTACGAGGGCCATAACCGATCGTGCCGTCGCCCAGGATGAACAGAACCCTCAAACGCTATTCCGCATGTCCACGCGGATTCACAAGGTGAAGGGGGATTACTACCAATCCCTTCAGACCGCCCAGGACTTCCAGAATGGGCTCGTTATCACCCCATGGTTGGAGTGGTTTCTTCAACAGGTCGAAGAAGCATGTAAGAACTCCGAGGACATCATCAGAAACACTCTGGCCAAGGCCAAGTTTTGGGCTCGTCACCACACGGATGACATCAACGAACGCCAGCGGAAAGTCCTCAACAGACTCCTGGATGCAGGCCGAGACGGCTTCGAGGGCGGCTTGACCAACAAGAAGTACGTGAGCATGACCAAGGTTGGTCAGGCCACGGCCTACAGGGATATTGAAGAACTGCTCTCGATTGGGGGGCTTGTTCAGTTGGATAAGGGTGGTCGAAGCACCGCCTACAACCTGCCTTGGGATGACCTGCTCTCCTAGCGCAAAATGGCAACCATCAAGAATTTCTTGATAGTTCAAGACTGAGCCTCAAGGTGGCCTTTCAGGCTGAGACTGGCCGATAATCAGGTAAATATAATTTTGCGTTCACCAGGAATTCAACGGTCTCAAGCTGTATGCGGGGGTGGGGAGATGGCCTAGTAGCAACATACTGCGCGCTCCATCGCCCAAGGCTTTTGGCGAAGTACGGTTCAGCACGAGAGTTCCCCATGTCCAAACGACCTAATTTAACAAATGACTCTCAATCATGGTCTCTCGGCTTACTGATTCACTCACAGCCCTTGCTCTT
>Ga0208507_1001963_pt1 | contig 10950 bp, 9 predicted proteins | sample CryBogCBH12Aug01_FD_184626 | JGI IMG/M metagenome (GOLD analysis project Ga0208507, IMG submission 184626) | Freshwater microbial communities from Crystal Bog, Wisconsin, USA - CBH12Aug09.1 (SPAdes) (version 2) | ecosystem: Environmental > Aquatic > Freshwater > Lake | place: Crystal Bog... | reverse complement strand
TCGACGGTGAAATGTTCCGTGCGCGTGGCCATGAAACTTAATTCGTCGGTGGCTGCGGCGAATGTTCGTTGCGCCAGGTGATGAGAAAAATCAGGCCGACGCCGGTGCAGATGGCGGTGTCAGCGATGTTGAACGCGGGAAAACCGATTTCGCCGCCGCCGCGCTGCTGCATAAAAAAGTAAATGAAATCAATGACCTCATGGCGGCTCGGGAGCAGGCGGTCGGTGAGATTGCCGGCGATGCCGCCAAAAATAAGTCCGAACGCGATCTGACCGGAGATGGTGTGGGAATTGAAATGATGCCGCGTGAGAAACAGCGCGACAAACGCCAGCAGCGCGACGAAGGCCAGTGCGCCGTTGTTGCCGCGAAACAAACTCCACGCCGCGCCGGTGTTGCCCCAGTGGACGAATTTGAAAAAGCCGCTGATGATGATTTTTTCGTCGCCTTTTTCGAGCAGGTTCAGCACGAGCCATTTCGTGAACTGGTCGAGTATGAACACGACCGCCGCGATGATGGCGATGTTGCGGTTGGACTTTTGGAAAATGGAATTGGCGGCGGCCATGTCAATAAATTCGCGACATTAAACCGTAAGCGGTGGCAAAGCTAAAGCCATTTCACCGGCGGGAAAAACTTTTGCCGACCGCAGCGAGCCGCTAATCTGGCCGCATGGCGCTGGTGCGAATTTTAGTGGACGGCTACAGCCTGCTGTAAACTTAATAATCCCTAAATCAGATTTCTGCCAATTCACGAACTAGCACCTCGAACCAGTGATTTAAACCTCGGACGGCTCGGATGCATAATTTTCACCCCTCCCGCCTCCCAGATTCCCCTGTAAAAATGGGATAATACAATGATGGTGACGCTGGCATTCTGCTGACGTCAACTTTCCCATCACGCCACAGCCCTTTCATCACCGAAAGGGCTGCGTCGTTTTCATTCACCCACATCGAAAAGGAATCACTATGTCGCCTCAAGCCGGTTGGATTTTACAGGATCAAATCGCACCAAGAATCGCCGGAGCAGTTCCACGGTCAATTCTCTGTGTTGGTGCCGAAGACCACGCAGAGCTCGTTCAAGACGGCATTACTCTCGCCGCTAAAATGGTGGATCGCCTTGAACAACAGGGAAAGCTCGGCAAGGTCACTCCGGGCAACATCGCTTACTACACGCTTCAACATCTCAAAAGTGGTCGACGCGCAAATGGAAGTTCACGCGTTGACACTTACGGCACCGGCACGCAACTGGACGGCATCACGCAGCTTCACTCACTCAATGAAGTCGTCAGCGTCAGCGAAAGTGGAAATGAAATCTTTGAGCTGCAAGACGTGATTTCAAAGGACAGCGAAGATCCGTCCACTCAAGCCGCACGCAAGATTGACTGGGACGCGTTCATGGCCGGCCTGTCGCGCGTTGAGAAGCTAGTCATCGAATTCCTGAGTGCCGGTAAAACACTCAGGGAAGCTGGCCGTAAAGCTGGTCTGAGCGATTCATCCATGCAGACCTATCGCAAAAAGCTCGCGGCGAAACTGCTCGAATACATGGGCGCTGACATCCTGAAAGACATCGCTCAAATCCCTGGCTGGCGCATTGGCTTGGACTGTGAACGCGAGCTGATGGCCTGTCGTGCTGATCGGAGGAATTGATGCGCTATGTCTCGCCCAAAGCATTATTCGCCAGAGATCAAAAGGTTCATCGTCAGTGCGCTCTATCACGAAGCTCAAGCTCGCGGTGTGCCCATGACCGTGCTGACCAACGAACTGCTTACAACTGGCCTGCAACACACTGGCGGCTGGAAAAAAGCCCACGAGGCCACGCATCTCAAGGACAGCTCGCCACCGTATCACGCAAATTAAACCACACACAGCCCGGTCTTCACTGGCCGGGCTCTTTTATTTCCCCCAACAGCAAAAACAACAAAAACACGAAAGGAAAATATGATCGTCATCGAAGCCAACTACTCAAAGAAGCTCGGTCTGCCGGGCTACAGCAGTCACCAATATAGTGTCACGCTCAGAGCCGAAATTGCGGATCTGTCGCAAGTGTCGGCCAAGAGTCAAGAACTGCACCAGCTCATGCAATCGTGTGTGGATCGTGAAATCCAGCAAACTGGATGGTTGCCCGGCGAAGTGGTTCCCGTGCTTCATGTCAACGGCAACGGGCACACAAACGGCAACGGGCATCACCGCAGCATCAAGCCCGCAGAAGAACCGTGGCAGTGCAGCGTGAAGCAAAAAGAACTCATCCTCAAGATCACCGACGAGAACAAGCTGGATAAAAATCTAGTCGAACAACTCGCGCAGGATCGGTTCAGCAAAGGTGTTCGGCAGCTCAACAAGCTCGAAGCATCTGGTCTCATTGAAGAATTGTTGGAGCAGACCGGCCAGAGCAAACCGCGCAATCAACGGTTCGCGAAGGGGGGTGCACGATGAACGCTGTCACACCCGCACCCACGGAAGAATTGCTCACGACCATTTCAGCCAGCAGATTGAATCTCTGGCTCCAATGTCGTTTGAAATTCTTCTTCCGCTACGTCCTCAAGCTCGAAAAGCCCAAGACGGCTGCGCTTCATGTCGGCACCACGGTTCATAGCGTGCTTCAGGCGTGGAACATGGCTCGCTGGCGTAAGGAGCCGTTTCAAATTGCCACCATGCGTCAGGTGTTCGAGGCAGCATGGAAAGAACAGGCTGGCGTGGATTGGGATGATGACGAGGCCAAGCAGCAACAGCAGGCTTGGCAGATGCTCGAAACGTTCTTCACGGAAACACCCATTCGCAGCAATGAGCAGCCTGAAGCTGTTGAGGTTCCGGTCGAGGCTGACCTGAGCAAACATGGACTGCCGGTGTTGCGAGGCGTGCTGGACTTGGTGCGTGCTGGTGGTCGCATCGTTGATTTCAAGACGACGGGCAAAACGCCGGATGCAAATTCAGCAGCTCATCAGCACGAGATCCAAACGTCGAGCTACAGCGTGCTCTACCGCGATGCTACTGGCCGCAAAGAGTCGGGCGTTGAGCTGCACCACCTCGTCAAACTCAAGCAGCCCAAGCTCGTGGTCACATCTGCTCCACCGATGACCGAACAGCAGCAGAAGCGGTTGTTCAAGCAAATCGAAAGCTATGCCAATGGTGTGCAGCGTGGTGATTTTGTGCCGTCACCGTGTTTCACCTGTGCCGGCTGCGAGTTCATCAACGAGTGCCGGAAGTGGAGCTGAAGATGCATGAAAAGCAAAACAAACTCATCGGCTACCTGATCGTGGCCATCGTCAGCTACTACATCCTGTCCGCAATCGTTCCGTTCTTGATCTGGGCGGTGGTGGGTATGGTATTCTGGCGCATTTACAAGCAGCACAAAGGCCGGTGAAAGGCCGGCCATCCCAACTCACGCCCTCTCCAGCATCGTCTCGCTATCATCGCTGTTCTGGTCCTCGGGATTGGAATTGCGGTGACAGTGGGATGGTGCTGGGGATGGCTGGCTTGGAAATCCTTTGTTTAGCCATCAATAATACTGCCGGATATACCCGTAGGCTTTGTCGAACAGTTCCTGGTCGGTGTGCAATTTGTATTTGAGCAGGGTGCGGCGGAGCTCCTTTTGCACCAGCCGCTCGCCGGCGTTGGTGCGCTGCCAGTCCGGGAAGCGCACTTTCTTCACAATGTCGTCGATGTCCGACACGATGCGCTCGACGATGATGTGCGTATTCTTGGATTTGACGCCCTTGAACAGCTCGGTGAGCGCCTCCTTGGCGCGGTCGCGGTCTTCCTGCGGATCGGCTTGCTTCTCTGCTTCCAGAACTTCCTTGGCCAATTCGAGGATCTCCTTCAGGAACTGCAGGCTGTTGAGGAAGCCTTGTTCGTGGCGTTCCTTGACCTTTTCCAACCGCTCCCCCAACTCGGTGAACTTGGGATTGCCGAGATGCTTCTTCAGCCGGGCGATGAGCGTGATTTCGATTTCCCGCCCGCGCTTGGCCGGGTCGGCATCTTTCAAAATATCTTCCAACACCTGCGCGTCGAGCACCAGCGTCTCGACATCGGTGCGCACGGATTCCAAGTGGACATTCTGGTTGATCAACTCCACCGTCTTGGCTCCGAGTGCGTGCCAGAGCAACTTGCCGTTGCCGCTGACCGGCTTCACCGATTCATAGACCGCCGTCAGCCACCGGTAATCTTTTTCGTAGGGGCTGAGGCACGGGTCGGGCGACAGCGCCTCCCAGATGGTGCCCAGCACGATGTAGTTGGCGGCGAATTTATCGCGGACTTCGTTGTTGGGCAGGCATTGCTGCGCGGCCATGAGCCCCTCGTAGCCGCCGACGCTGCGGTCCACGTGCGGGAAAAATGCCAGGCACTTCTGCACCTGCACTGGAAGCGCCTTGCGCAGTTCTTCGATGTTGCTGACGACCTGTTGCACGGCCTTTTCATCAAAGTCCAGCGCCTGGGCAACGTCATCGAAGATGCCGATGTAATCCACAATCAGCCCGTGGGTCTTTTCCTGGCCGAACGTGCGGTTCGTGCGGCAGATGGCTTGCAGGAGATTGTGATCCTTCATCGGCTTGTCGAGATACATCACCTGCAAAATCGGCGCGTCGAAGCCGGTGAGCAGCTTGCTGGTGACGATGACATATTTCAGTGGGTCCAGAGGATCGCGGAAACGGTCGAGCAATTTTTCCTCGGCATCTTTGTCGCGGACATGCTGCTTCCATTCCGGCGGATCGTGCTGCGCGCCGCTGATGACGATAGCGCTGGCCTCTGGCCCGACTAATTCATCCATCACCGCTTTGTAGAGGATGCAGCACTCGCGGTCGAACACCACCACCTGCGCCTTGAATCCGTTTGGTTCCACCTTGGTCTGGAAATGTTTGACGATGTGGTTCACCACCGCCCGGATGCGCTCCGGGTTTTTAACCAGGACGGCCATCTTAGCAGCGCGTTTGGCAAGGTCGTCGCGGTCCTGCTCGCTCAGTTCGCCGGTGATCTGCTTGAACGCCTCGTCAATCGCCGCCCGGTCAATTTTCAGTTTTACCTCCGGCGCTTCAAAATGCAGCGGCAACGTGGCCTTGTCGCGGATGGATTCCGAAAACGAGTAGCGGCTCATGTAGCCCTTTTCGTCCTCGTTGGCGCCGAATGCCCAATAGGTATTGCGGTCGGCGCGATTGATCGGCGTGCCGGTAAGACCGAACAGGAAGGCATTCGGCAGCGCCTCGCGCATCTTGCGGCCGAGATCGCCTTCCTGGGTGCGGTGCGCCTCGTCCACCATGACGATAATGTTTGAGCGCTCGTTCAATTTGCCATCCGCCTCGCCGAATTTGTGAATGGTGGTGATGAGCACCTTCCGGACGTCCTGTGCGAGCAATGCCTGCAACTGCTCTCGCGTAGCCACGCCGACCATGTTTGGCACGTCCGCCGCGTTGAAAGTGCCGGTGATTTGCGTGTCCAGGTCAATGCGGTCCACCACGATGATGACCGTGGGATTGCCGAGCTTGGGATGCAGCCGCAACTTCTGCGCGGCGAACACCATGAGCAACGATTTGCCGCTGCCTTGAAAATGCCAGATGAGGCCCTTCTTCGGCTGGCCTTTGATGACGCGCTCAACGATCTGGTTTACCGTAAAATACTGCTGGTAGCGGCCGATGATCTTGATGCGGCGATGTTTCTTGTCCGTGGCGAACACGGTGAAATTTTGCAGGATGTCCAGCACCACGACCGGCTGGAGCATGGATTCCACCGTGCGCTTCACGTCGGCCAGTGAACCTTCCGGCTCATTCTCCCGCGTGCGCCACGGACCCCAGATGTCAATCGGCATACGGATGGAGCCGTAGCGGAACAGTTTGCCCTCTGTGGCGAAGGAAAAGACGTTGGGCACGAACATGGCCGGCACTTGCTTCTCGTAAATTTCATTCACCTGGAATGCGCCGTCGAACCATGACACCGCGCTGCGCGTGGGCGTCTTGGCCTCGCCGATGACGATGGGCAGACCGTTGACCACGAACACCACGTCGAACCGTTTTTCCACGCTGCCAGCCTGATACACCCATTGGTTCGTGACCACGAGCTGGTTGTTTGCCGGGTTGGCGGTGTCCACCAACCGCACCGGCACATGCTCGCCGTTGGGGCCGAAGGGCATGGTCTTCTCGCCGCGCAACCAATCCATGAAATTCTCATTGGCCCGGACCAAGCCATCCGTCTGCACCGTGAGCAGAATGGCCCGCAGCGCATAAATCACCTCGTCGGCGCGGTCGGGCTGGTTGGCGATTTCGGGGTTGAGCCGGATGAGGGCCAGCCGCAACCAAGGTTCCACCATCACATCGCCGGCCTGCCGGGGAACGTCAGCAGCGGGCGCATATTCCCATTTGGCTGGGCGCAAGTCCCCGCCGAGCGAAGCGCCCCAGCCGGGCGTTTCTTTCAACTCAAACGACTGGCCGGTGGTGTCGGCGGACAAGGCGTCGAGAATCATCTGCTCGACGGTGTTGGATTCGTTGAAGCTCATTTTATCCTCCAAATAGGGTAGCAAGCAGCGATGTGTTTATCGAACTTACGCGGGTCTGTAAGATCGATAGCTGCTCAATTTGTGCTGTCATGTTGCTCAAGGTTGCACCGATTTCGTTGCGCCGTTTTTGGTCTGGAATCAAAAAAACAAAATCCGCTAAGAAATCGGACGGCACTCTGAGTTGTCCCGCTGATCCCCTCATATATCTTTTCGCTTCACGACGAAATTGGGGCGCCATCGTTAATTGGAAGATAAAGTCTGCATCGCTGGGTTGCTTCGGTCTCAAAACATGAAACTCAGTGCTGCCGAAACCAATGCCATTTACTAAACCAGAGGTTAAGCAACCTTTTCCGTTTTCCATGCACGGCGTGATTTTCGCAAATAAAATGTCACCATCCCGAAATACCGTGAATCCCTTTTTTACATCCTTGTATTGCCTCACTACGCTTTTGATGATTCGCCCAGTTTCAGAAACATCCGCCATTGTAATGAACGAAACGTCTATCTCATCATTTAGCCGACTGCCGAGTGATGGATTTATTTCGACGAGTTCAGACAGTGGGCTCTGATTTTGAGTTTGTTTGGAAGACAGTCCATACGCCTCAGCTGCATAGCTCGTGCGAAGTTGTTCGAGATTTGCTTTGGCATCAATCCACTTTTGGAGAACTTCATCCACCGACCAGAGGATTTCGGCGATGCGGCGCTGCTGGTCGAGCGGCGGGAGGTCGAACTCAAAGCTGGCGAGACTGCTCCAGTTGGTGCGCGGCGAGAGCGAACCGGCGGAGGTCCCGACCGCGTGCTGAAAGAACCGCTCCGAGAGGCAGAGAAACGGCAGGAGTTCCGGCAGCAGCCGGTCGCCTTTGGGCGCGAGCACATAAATGTCGCCGGACACCACCGCGTCGAACTCCGCCACCCCCACCTTCCGCTGATACGCCCGGCGTTTGCCAAACAGCACCTGCCCCGGCCGGCAGCGCCGCGTGAACGTCGTGCCTTCCGCCACATTGCCCCAAGCCCGAATGTGCAGCGAGCCGGGTTCGAGATGTTCCATCGCGATGACTCGCTCCAATCCAGCCTCCGCCGGATCACACGTCTCGTTGAGATTCTCCACCACGTCATCAAACCGCACCCGCGTCCAGTTCTTGCGATTGAACAGCGGCAGCTTGGCCCAGGCCTGGTTGACCCGCTGCTTGCCGTTCCGTTCCGGCAAACCGCCTTTGGGTAGCAAGCTGGCAACGGATTCCGCGACTGTGGCCGCCGATTTCAACCATTCTCCGCATGAATCAGCGAAGCCGGAGTCGGCCTTCACTTCAACCGTTGAACCGTTGCCGGCGGGCGCGACGTAAAGCGGGATGCTCAAGTTGCTGTCCTTGGCGCGGATTTCGTCCAACGTGACGACCCGAGCGAAGCCGGGATCGTCGGCGAATTGTTTGTAGGCTTCGACGATGCGCTCAATGTGGTCGTCGGTGAGGAAACTTTGGGCGCGTTCGCGGGTAACTTCGTTGACGGCGTTGATGAGCAGGATTTTTCCGCGTCGCGCCTTGGGTTTGGCGGTGCGGCAGATAACGACGCACGCCTCCATCGGCGAGTTGTAAAACAGATTTGGCCCAAGACCAAGGACACATTCGATGAGATCCGCTTCGATGAGCTTGCGCCGCATTTCGGCTTCCTCCTGGCGGAACAGGACGCCATGCGGCCACAGAACCGCGCAACGGCCGGTCTTGGGGTTGAGGCTCTGCAAGATGTGTTGCTGAAAGGCGTAGTCGGCGCGGCCTTGCGGCGGCGTGCCGAAAAGATTGCGGCCCCACGGGTCGGAGGCAAAGGCGTCGCGATCCCATTGCTTGATGGAATACGGCGGATTGGCCAGCACCACGTCGAAGCGCTGGAGTCGGTCGCCTTGGACGAACTTCGGTTCGGACAGGGTGTCGCCGCGCTCAATTCGGAAATCCTCAATGCCGTGCAGGAAGCAATTCATGCGGGCGATGGACGAAGTCATCAGATTCCGCTCCTGACCGTAGAGCCGGACGTTGCGCCATTCCTTGTTCAGCCGGCGCAGATGCGTGATGCACGAGAGCAACATGCCGCCGGAGCCGCACGTCGGGTCGTAAACGGATTCGCCCGGTTGCACGTCGAGCATTTCAGTCATCAGGTGAACAACAGTGCGGTTTGTGTAAAACTCGGCGGCGGTGTGGCCGGCATCGTCGGCGAATTTTTTGATGAGGTATTCGTAGCCCTGGCCCAGCTCGTCTTCCGGCAGATTGGCAACGGTCAACTCCAGCGTGCTGAAATGCTCAACCAGATCGCGCAACATCGTGTCGGAGAGCCGGTCTTTGTTGGTCCATTGCGCGTCCCCGAAGATGCCGTAAAGTTTGTCCGGGTTGGCCGTTTCAATGGCGCGCATGGCGGATTGCAACGCGGCGCCGACATTCTTGGCCACCTGCCGCACCTCACGCCAATGGGCCTCCGCCGGAATCTGGAACCGGTGCTGCTCACGCCCGGAAGCGTAGCGTTTATCGCCGCCGGATTCCGTTAGTGCTGCCTGCGTCTCTTCATCGAACACGTCGCACACGCGCTTGTAAAACAGGAGCGGGAAAATGAACTGCTTGTAATCACCGGCATCAATCGTCCCGCGCAGGAGCGTGGCCGCGCCCCAGAGGTAGGATTCAAGTTGTTGTTGAGGGATGCGCTGGGTCATTTCAACAAACCTTCCCGTTCTAAAATTGTGACCAGTTTGTCCTCGGCGCTGAATGCGGCCGTGGCGCTCGTGCGCAACTGTTTCATCGCCGCGTCCACCGTCAGCACGACCTGGTCGCTCTTGGGTTCGACGTAGCGCGGGATATTCAGGTTGTGGTCGTTGGCGGCGATTTCGTCCAGCGTGACGACGCGGGCGATGCCGGCAACGTCCTGGTATTTCCGATACCACTGGTAAATACGCTCGACGTGTTCCGGCAGCAGTTCGTTTTGCGCCCGGCCGGTCTTGAACTCCTTGGAAGCGTCCACGATGAGCACCTTGTGCTTCCGGTCCTTCGCCTTGCGCTGGCGGAAAATCAGGATGCAGGCGGCGAGGCCGGTGCCGTAAAACAGGTTCGGGCCAAGGCCGATGACGGCTTCGAGCAGGTCCATGCCGAGAATCTTTTCCCGGATTTCGCCCTCCTTGCCCATGCGGAACAAGGCGCCATGCGGCAGCACCACGGCCATGCGGCCGGTTTTGAGCGCCATGCTTTTGATCATGTGCTGCACCCAGGCATAATCGCCGCTCTTGCCCGGTGGCATCCCGGCAAAATTCCGGCCGTAAGGATCGCTGGTCCAAACTTCCTCGCCCCATTTTTCCAGCGAGAACGGCGGATTGGCGATGACGCAGTCGAAGGTGGCGAGGCTGTCGCCGGTGAAGAAAGCCGGGTTGCGCAACGTGTCGTCGCGCACGACATGGAAATCCGACGCGCCGTGCAGGAACAGATTCATGCGGGCGATGGCGGAGGTGGTCAGGTTTTTTTCCTGGCCGTAAAGTTTGCCCCAGAGCGTGCGGTCATCGCCGTGATTCGCTTTCACATGCTGAATCGCCTCAATCAACATGCCGCCGGTGCCGCAGGCGGGATCGTAAATGGATTCACCGGCCTGGGGGTCGAGGATGTTCACCATCAAGCGGACTACGGTGCGCGGCGTGTAAAATTCGCCGGCCTTTTTGTTGGTGGCATCGGCGAACTTTTTGATCAGGTATTCGTAGGACTGGCCGAGGATGTCGCCGGCAGCGGCCTGGTTGCCGAGATTAATACGGGAAAAATGTTCGATGAGGTCGCGCAGGAGCGAATCCGGCAGGCGCTCTTTGTTGGTCCATTGGGCATCGCCAAAGATGCCGTAAAGCGTCTCCGGATTGGCGGTTTCGATGCCGCGCATGGCTTTTTGCAGGGCTTGACCGACATTGGTGGCCACGGCACGAACATCATTCCAATGACAATTTTCCGGGATCTGAAAACTGTGTTGCTCTCGGCCCGATGCGTATTGTTCATCCCCGCCGGATTCGGTGAGCGCGCCCTGATATTCCTCGTCATGCACATCAGAGATGCGCTTGAAAAAGAGAAGCGGAAAAACGTAGGTCTTGAAATCCGCCGCATCCACCGGCCCGCGCAGGATGTTGGCCGCTTCCCAAAGATGGGATTCGAGCTTTGAGAGGGTGACAATAATACCAGCCGGATTTTGTCCGTCATTTGTTGTAAACGGCGGCTGAAAAGTGCGGCGGGGTCATGTGTGTGACGGGGCGGTTCAAAAGTGCGGCATCTTCATTAACAATGAAGCATGTATCGCAATATGAATGACTGGGCCGAGATTCGCAGAAGAGTGTTGGTGGATGGGGTTAGCCGGCGGCAGATTCTCCGGGAGACGGGGATGCACCGACTGACGTTGAAGAAGATTCTGGAACACAGTGAGCCGCCGGGCTACCGGCAGCAGCAGCCACGACCGCAAAAGAAGCTGGGGGCTTTC
>Ga0208507_1001957_pt1 | contig 10985 bp, 10 predicted proteins | sample CryBogCBH12Aug01_FD_184626 | JGI IMG/M metagenome (GOLD analysis project Ga0208507, IMG submission 184626) | Freshwater microbial communities from Crystal Bog, Wisconsin, USA - CBH12Aug09.1 (SPAdes) (version 2) | ecosystem: Environmental > Aquatic > Freshwater > Lake | place: Crystal Bog... | reverse complement strand
CCGGCATCAGCGGCATGCGCTTCTCGATTTCCGAAACCGCCAAGTGGGGCGACGTGAGCGTCGGCCCGAAGATCATTGACGCCAGCGTGAAGAAACGCATGGCAGCGGCGTTGAAAGACATCCAGTCCGGCAAGTTTGCCAAAGACTGGGTCAAGGAATACGAAGGCGGCTACAAACGCTATAATGCGCTGCTTAAAAAGGGCGAACAGCACCCAATTGAAAAAACCGGCGCCAAGCTCCGCGCACTGATGCCGTGGATGGGCAAGAAAAACATCAAAGGCGCGCAAGCCGCCTACTGATTTACGATTTCGGATTTTCGATTTCCGATTGAAAAACAAAAGCCGCCGGAGAAATCCGGCGGCTTTTTTATTTCAGAACCTGGGTTTCATCTGCGCCCATCCGTGGCTGAACATCAGCCGCCCAGCGAACTCGCATCCGTCACGTCGCCCTTGTTGAAGTCCACATATTCCTCGGTCAAATCAGCGGCATACATCACGGCGTTCGCCTTGCCGAGATTCAGGTTGATGTGCAACTCAAATTCCTTTGACGCGACGGCGGCGCACAATTCCTTGAACGTCGCCTTGGTCGGCTGACCGCGCTTGAGGCTCCAGAGGATTTTCTTTCCACCGGCGGCCGAATAGCCGATGTCAATTTTCTCCTCCACCACCGTCGCGGCCGAATAGCCGATGGCGTCAATGATGCGGCCCCAGTTCGGGTCGCCGCCGTGCCAACTGGTCTTCACCAGCGCGCTGTTCGCCACCGCGCGCGCGGCGGCATCGGCATCCTGAATGGTCTTCGCACCTTTCACGCGCACGGTCACGACGCGGTGAACACCCTCGCCATCACGCACAATTTTCTTCGCGAGTTCGAGGCAGACGTGGCTCAGAGCGGATTGGAAAGTTTTAAGTTTTGAATTTTTAGCATTTAATTTTTCATTGCCAGCCAAGCCGTTGGCCAGCACCAACACCGTGTCATTCGTGCTCATATCACCATCCACGGTGATGCGGTTGAAGCTGTTCGCCACGGCTTCGGTCAATGCCGCCTGCAAAACTTTTTGCTCCACCGCCGCGTCGGTGGTGATAAAGCCAAGCATTGTGGCGTGCAATCCTTGCGGACAGCCACCGGGCAACGCCGCCGGTCGCGCGCCGGTCGGACTCATGCCGGGCTGAATCATGCCGGCGCCTTTGCAAATACCGCCGATGCGCACCAGCTGGCCACCGAGCTTGAATTCCACGGCGACCTGTTTCGGTTTGGTGTCGCTCGTCATGATGGCTTCCGCCGCGCAGTCGGCGTGCGCGGCGGTGGGGCCGAGTTCCATCGCGGCGGCGAGAATGCCAGCGCGGACATTATCCATCGGCATCGGCACACCAATGCGGCCGGTGGAACCCACCAGCGCGCGGCCAGCGGACAGCGCCAGAGTTTTTTCCGCGAACGAAACCATTTCACGGGCATCAGCCATGCCCTGTTTGCCGGTGCAGGCGTTGGCGTTGCCGGAATTCACCACGATGACTTGGGCGGTTCCCTTTTTCATGCGCTCGACACAAACCTTCACCGGCGCGGCGCAAACCTGGTTCGTGGTGAACAGGCCGGCGACGGTGGCCGGTGTTTCGGAAACGATGAGCGCGAGGTCGCGCTTCTGACCTTTATTAGAACCCTTGCCGGTGCCCAGTTTTTTGATGTCACAAAACACGCCGCTGGCGAGAAAGCCAGCGGGCGCAACGATGGAGCCGAGAATTGCTTTGAACTGCTTTTTCATTTCAAAAATTGAACCACGAAACACACGAAATGACACGAAAAACAGACACGCATCACACAGATTTTCACGGGTTGAATCCGGGTAAATTCGTAAAATCTACAGCTAAATCTTTTCCGCCTCGATTTCCAAGCGCACCATGCGGACGTGAACCTTGCCAGCCGCATCCGCCGGATGTCGGGCCAGATAACGGGCCGTGACGGCGGCGATAAAATCTTCGCGCAAATTTTCGGGCACACGCTGGACGAACGGCAGCCAAGTCGCGCGCAGCCACGCGGCCAAACCCTCCGCGCCGGCGTACGTCGCGTCCTTCGGCGCGAGTTTCAACGCGTGGGTTTTGAAACCATATGCCGGCAACCATTTTTCGTAATCGCCCGGCGCATAAAAGAAATACGGCATCGGCATCTTGCGGAAAAAATCGCACCAGCGCTTCAGCCGCATCTCCGGCCGGAGCGCGAGAAAAACATCGTGGGCATTGCCTTTGCCGCCGCACGAAACGACCAGCCGCCCGCCGACTTTCAGGCCAACGGCCGCGCCGCGCAGAATCGCCTCGTGGTCATCCACCCAATGCAACGCGGCGTTGGAAAAGATCACATCGAACCGGTCTGGAAAACGGATTTCCCGCGCGTCGGCGACTTGAAATTGCAAATTGGAAATTTCAGATGCCGGAAAAGTGTTCCGCGCAAAGCCGATCATCTCCGCCGAGGCATCCACGCCGACAACCGAACCGCGCGGCACGGCTAGGGCGAGTTCCGCCGTCACCTTGCCATCGCCGCAGCCGACATCCAAGATGTGCTCGTCCCCGCACAAATGAAGCCGGGCGATGAGTTCGCGCGCCCAGCTTTGCTGCACGGTGGAATTGGCCGCGTAGTCGGCGGGATTCCAGACGGCGGGAGCCTGGCGGCGCGGCGATTTCAAATTTGAAATTTGAGGTTTCAAATCAAACCAGCCCCGCCGTCTCCGGCCAGCCACTCAGGATGTTGAGGCTTTGCACGGCCTGGCCGCTAGCGCCTTTGACCAGATTGTCTTCGGCGCTCATGACGATGAGCCGCCCGGTGCGCAGGTCGAGCCGCCACGCGATTTCGCAGACGTTCGTGCCCACGACATTTTTCGTGTCGGGCAACGCCCTACCTTCGAGCAACCGGACAAACGGTTCATGAGCGTAAGCCGATTGGTAGCACGCGGCGATTTTTTTGCCGAGCGCCGCCACGCCAGCGGCATCCGAGAAATGTTCCGACGGCGCCAGATAAAGCGTTGTCAAAATACCCCGGTTCACGGGAATCAAATGCGGCGTGAACTGGATGGTGACTTTCGTGCCGGCGGCGAAGGAAAGCTGTTCCTCGATTTCCGACAGGTGCCGATGCTTCGGCACGCCGTAGGGGCGGACGCTTTCGTTACATTCGCAAAAAAGATAATCCACCTCCGCCTTGCGACCCGCGCCGCTGACGCCGCTCATGGAATCGGCGATGATGCCAGCGGATTTAATCAGTCCGGCTTTGAGCAGCGGAATCACCGGCAGCAAAATACTGGTCGGATAGCAACCGGGCGAGGCAATGAGCAACGACTTTTTAATTTCTTCCCGATAAAATTCCGGCAAACCGTAAACAGATTTTTTCAACAGTTCCGGCGCGGGATGGTCGTGCGCGTAGAATTCCTTATATAGCTCCGCGCTCTTGAGCCGAAAGTCTGCGCTCAAATCAATCACCACGCAGCCGGCGGCGATGAGCGGGATGGCGTATTCCGCCGCGACGCCGTGCGGCAGCGCGAGAAAAACCACATCCGCCTGCCTGGCCAAAACTTCGGCGTTCGGTTCAGAAAAGCGGAGAGCCGGTGATTTCGGATGGCTGGCGAATTTGGGGAAAACCTGCGCGAGCGTCTGCCCGGCATTCTGGCGCGAGGTGACGGCGACGAGTTCCGCGTGCGGATGGCTGAGAAGCAACTGCACAAGGATTTCGCCGGAATAACCGGAGGCACCGATGATGGCGACTTTTTTCGTTTTCATTTTCAAAAAATTTAACCACGAAACACATGAATCACACGAAAATAAAAAAACCCGCCGGCAGAAGCCAGCGGGTTGGGAAACTTTTCGGGCCCGATCAACGCTTCGAGAACTGGAAGCGTTTGCGGGCGCCGGGCTGGCCGTATTTCTTGCGCTCGCGTTCGCGCGGATCACGCGTGAGAAAACCTTCCGCCTTCAGCGCGGGGCGCAGGTTGGCGTCGAACTTGAGCAGCGCGCGGGCGATGCCATGGCGCGTCGCGCCAGCCTGACCGAGCGGTCCGCCGCCGACCACGTTGACGCGCACGTCGAGCTTGTCCGTCGTGCCGGTGATGGCGAGCGGCGAGGAAACCGTGGCGCGCTGGGTGTCCAGCGGGAAATAGTTTTCGAACGTGCGGCCGTTGACGGTGATCTTGCCGCTGCCGGTCGCGAGACGAACGCGGGCGATCGCAGTTTTACGACGACCGGTGCCGAGGAATTCAATTGTTTTCGTGGCCATAACAGAAATTATTTAGCGGGTACGAGCACGGCGGGCGTCTGGGCCTGATGATCGTGTTTCGGTCCTTTGAAGACTTTCAGCTTGGTGAGCAGCACGCGACCGAGGCGGTTCTTCGGAATCATGCCCTTGACGGCGCGTTCGATGAGCAGCTCGGGATGCCTGGCGCGGATTTGCTCGACGGTGGCGTATTTTTCGCCGCCCTTCCAGCCGGAATAAGTCATGTATTCCTTGTCAGTCTCCTTTTTGCCGGTGACACGGACTTTTTCGGCGTTGACGACGATGACAAAGTCGCCGGCGTCAAGGTGCGGGGTATAGACGGGTTTGTTTTTACCGCGCAGGATGTCGGCCACTTGAACGGCCAGGCGGCCGAGAACCGCGCCATCGGCATCAATTATGTGCCACTTGCGCTGGTCCAGATTCACTTTAGGCAAATGCGTTTTCATTTCAAAAATTCCAAATAAAGGGACGTGGAAACTAACAAACGGAGGCATGAAGTCAATACGCGATTTAAATTAAATTGGTTTCCCCTTTACAGCCACGCGGAGTTGGGAGAATGATGTCAGCATGAAAACGATGAAGTCATTTCTGGTTGCCACCTGGCTCATCGCCTTGCCTTTGGCGACTGCCGCGCAAACCGCCGCCACCAAACCTGCCAACCCGAATCCCGCCGCCAAAAAAGTTTGTGAAACCATCTCCATGATCACCGGCGTGGCGATTTCGCCGCTGATGGGTGTCAGCGCGATCGGCGCGTATGACTATTTCAAGGCAAAGACCGACGCGGAAAAGGCGCGACTGCCGTGGTTCGCCAATCCGCTGTTCTGGATTCCCGCAATGCTGCTGGTCGGCGCGTGCTTTTTGAAGGACACCGCCGGCATCGCCATTCCGACCGCGTTGAAAAAACCCTTCGACGTGGCCGATACCATCGAACATAAAGTTTCCGGCCTCGTCGCCACCGGCGCGTTCGTGCCGGTCGTAATCAACATGATGCACGCGGTCAGCGCCACCACCGCCGCGCCCGGCGCATCGTTGAATTCGCTGGGCTTTGCCGCCATCAGCCTGCCCCACTGGCTTTACGATATTTTAGTGACGCCAATCGCCATGGCGGCCTTCTTCATCGTGCTCCTCGCCTCCAACGCCATCAACATCCTGATTCTTTTGAGTCCGTTCACGACCGTGGACACCGCGCTCAAAGGTTTTCGCACCACCATACTCGCCAGCGTGGTCGGCACATCCTTTATCAATCCGTGGATCGGCGCGGCGTGGGCGCTCAACGTGATTTTAATTTCCTGGCTCATTGCCGGCTGGTCGTTCCGCCTGTCGCATTTCGGACTTTCGTTTATCTGGGATTTTGTCACCAGCCGCAAAAACCGTTTCCATCCCGACGCGAAGGAAAATAAAATGTTTCTCGGCCGCAAATGCAACAAGGTGCCCACGCGCACCTACGGCAAACTTGTCCGCGCCGAGAGCGGTGAACTCGTCTTCAACTACCGTCCGTGGCTGTTCCTGCCGCAACGCACGCTCGTTTTGCCCACCGGAAACTATGAGGCCGGTCGCGGTATTTTCTACTCCGAAATCCTCCGCGTCGAAGGCGATTCCGCGAAGACCGTCATTCTGCTCCCGCCGCGTTATCGCGGCCACGAGGAAGAAATAGCGAAGATTTACCGCCTAACCGGCGTGCGTGATGTGGGCATCCGCGCCGCGTGGGCGTGGTTCAAGAGTTTGTTCAGCGGCAAGTCGGCGGCGGCGTGAGGGCGAAAACTTATTCCACCACCAACTTGGCGTCTTCAATCATCACGTCGTATTTGTAGCCGGCGCCAAAATCTTTCTTGGTGGCCACCTTGCCGGCGACCAAAACCGTGTCGCCAACCTTCGTCGCGGCACTGCTGGTGGCAAGCAAATCGTCGCTGCCGGGCTGGCCGGTGCCGTCCTGGATATGCACCCAGTTTTTGCCCATGATGGCGGCATTATATTTCACCACCTTGCCGCGCACCGTCACGGATTTGCCGTTGAGCTTGGATGCAGCGGTGTAAATTTCGGCAATGGTTTTTCCGCCCGCCACCGGTTGGAGATTTGAAAAATCCACTTTCAGCGGTGCGGTCTGGCCGGCAATGGGCGGATGGTTCGGCGGCAATTTCGCGCCGCCGGAGGCAGCCCCGCTGATATCGGGGTGACCGGGCGGCAGCTTGGCCGCCGCGGCCGCGCCGTTCACGGCAATGGCCCCGACGAAATAGATTTCGGGAAAATCGCGATTCATCGAACGGCTGTGAAAATTCACCATGGGTTCGCCGGCCATAAAAGCAACTGACTGGCCGGGATGAACCTCGAATTGCGTGGTGGCCGCCCAAACTTTTTTAGAGCCGGTGTCCACCAAGACATAGGTGTAGTTTGCCGCATTGGTGGTTTCCAGCACCTGGCCGGTAAAACTGCCCGCCGGCGGTGCCACCGACTGACATTGGGCCAGATGCGCGGCCAGAACGATGCCGCCGATGAACAAGAGGTTTTTTTTCATAAATTTTAGCGTAGCAGAATCGTCCAACCCGGCAGCATTGTCCAGCCGCGAGTTGGCAGGCAATCTTAACCACCCTGCAGGCCGCATTTGCTTGACGATGGCGAGGGAAAGCGGCATTTAACCGCGCCGGTAGCAACAGTTATTTTCCCATGAAACTTTTCCGACGCAAACACGCGGCCGATTTGCAGGCCGAGGCCAAAAATGACACGCGCCTCAGGCGCGCGCTCGGCCCGGTCAACCTTACCGCGCTGGGCATCGGCGCGATCATCGGCGCGGGCATTTTCGTGCTCACCGGCCACGCCGCCGCGAAATACGCCGGGCCGGCCATCGCGATTTCGTTTGTGCTGGCGGGGCTGGCGTGCGCGTTCGCGGGGCTGTGCTATGCGGAATTCGCCGCGATGATCCCGATGTCCGGCTCGGCCTACACCTACGCCTATGCGACGCTCGGCGAATTCGTCGCGTGGATCATCGGCTGGGATTTGATTCTGGAGTATTTATTTGCCGCTTCGACTGTGGCCGTCGGCTGGTCGGGTTACGTCGTTTCGTTTTTGAAAGATTTTGGCATCGTCATCCCGCCAGAAATGTCCGCGGCCGTGGGCACGCATCTGATTCAAGTTCCCGTCACCCTGGCGGCGGTCTTAAAAATCAACGATGGCTGGACTTCCATCAATCCAGATCTACTGAACCAAATCAAACTGGCGGGCGTTGATCCCGCCACGCTGGGGCAGGTCACCGCCCTTTTTAACGTGCCGGCCATGCTGATCATTTTGGCCGTCACCCTGCTGCTCGTGCTCGGCATCAAGGAATCCGCCACGTTCAACAACGTCATTGTTACCATCAAAATGATGGTGATTCTTACATTCATCGCCATTGGTTTTGCCTTCATCAACCGGCACAACTGGCATCCGTTCATCCCGCCGGCCACCGGGCCGGGCGAGTTCGGCTGGGGCGGCGTGTTGCACGGCGCGGCCGTGATTTTTTTCGCCTACATCGGGTTCGACGCCGTGTCCACCGCCGCGCAGGAGGCGAAAAACCCCCAACGCGACATGCCCATAGGCATGCTAGCCTCGCTCGGCATCTGCACGGTGCTTTACATCGCCGTCGCGCTGGTGCTTACCGGCGTGGTGAATTATCAGACGCTCAACGTCCCCGCGCCCATCGCCGTGGCCGTGGACGCGTTCGGGAAAAATCTCGCGTGGCTGCGAACGTTCGTCAAAATCGGCGCCATCGCCGGCCTGTCGTCGGTGATTCTCGTCATGCTGCTCGGCCAGCCGCGGATTTTTTACTGCATGGCGAAAGACGGCTTGCTGCCGCAAATTTTCAGCTCCGTGCATCCGAAATTCAAGACGCCGTGGGTCGCGCAAATTTTCACCGGCGCGGTGGCAATGCTAGTAGCCGGGTTGTTTCCGATCGGCCTGCTCGGCGAACTGGTTTCCATCGGCACGCTGCTGGCGTTCGCCATCGTCTGCGGCGGCGTGATGGTGCTGCGCAAAATCAATCCGGGCATCCACCGTCCGTTCCGCACGCCCGCCGTCTGGCTGGTCGCACCGCTGGGCATTCTTTTCTGCGGCTGGCTGATGTCCGCGCTGCCCCTCGACACCTGGTTGCGGCTCATCATCTGGATGGTCATCGGCCTGGTCATTTATTTCACCTACGGCCACCGCCATTCCAAGCTGCACCAAGGTCTGGCGGGCAAATCCGGAAAGACCCCCTAGTTTGTCCGCCGGCAAATACCCATTTGACAAATCGCCTTCTTATACCTACCGTTCGGTAGGTTATGGCCAAAGACGTTTCTGACACCCGCCAACTGATTCTTCGCGCCGCGCTCAAGCGTTTCGCAGACGCCGGCTATGCCGCCACATCCGTCCAGCACATCGTGGATGACGCCAAGGTTTCCAAGCCGGCGCTTTATTATCATTTTGCCGACAAGGCGGGCCTGTTTCAGGCGCTGGTGCATGAGGCGCACGACCAACGCTACCGCATCCTGCGCGAAGCGGCGGCGACCGGCACCAACATCCACACCCAACTGGAAAACGTTCTCGCCGCGCTGTTCGATTATTTCCGCGGGAACCGCGAGCTGATGCGGATTTCCTTCGCGACAATGTTCGCCGCGCCGGGCGAAGTGCCGAAAGACCTTTCCTGCGCGGAGAAATGCGAGCGCAATTTCGAATTCGTCCATTCGCTCATCCAGCGGGCACAAAAGAATGGCGAACTGGACAAGAGTTTCAAGAGCCTTGAACTAGCGTTTGGCTTTTACGGGCTGGCCAATTTCCACCTCGTCGCGCATCTCGTCGCGCCGGACTGCGAACCGGACGAGCTGACTGCAAAGCGGGTGGTGGAATTGTTTCTGGCCGGGGCCGCGCCGAAGCGGCGCGCCCAAAAAATGACGGTTCAATCCAAGAAGAAAAAATGAAAAGAAAATTACTAGCAGGAATCCTAGCTGCGATCGCCGTCGCCGGCGGGCTGGCGGCGGTGAAAACGCTGCAAATCAAGACGCTCATCGGCGCGGCGGCCTTGTTTGCGCCGCCGCCGGAAACGATTGCGACAGCCACAGCGAACGCGGAGCAATGGCCGGAGACAATTCCCGCCGTCGGCTCGGTGAGCGCGGCGCAGGGCGTGACGGTGGCGCCGGAAATCGCCGGCTCGGCCACGGAAATCGCCTTTGAATCCGGCGCGACGGTGAAGCCGGGCGATTTGCTGGTGCGGCTCGACACGGCTTCGGAAGAGGCGCAGTTGCGCGCGGCGGAGGCGCAGGCGGAACTCGCGCGGCTCAATGCCGACCGCAACCGGAAATTGCGCGAGGACAAAACCGTTTCGCAGGCGGAACTCGATGTCACCGAGGCGACGCTCAAACAGGCGCAGGCGAACGCCGACGCCATCCGTGCGGTCATCGCCAAGAAAACCATCCGCGCGCCGTTCGCCGGCCGGCTCGGCATCCGGCTGGTGAACCTCGGCGAACAAATCACCGCCGGTCAGGGCATCGTGTCGCTGCAATCGCTGTCGCCGATGTTCGTTGATTTTTCACTGCCGCAGCAGGAACTGGCGCGGGTTCAGACCGGTTTGACGGTGCGCGTGCTGTCCGACAGCTACGCCGGCAAAACTTTCACCGGCGCGATTGCCGCCATCAATCCCGATTTCGACACCGTCACGCGCAGCGTCCGCGTCCGCGCAAAATTTAAAAACGCCGACGCACTGCTCCGCGCCGGGATGTTTGTGCGCGCGGAAATTATTTTGCCGGCGCAGCAGCCGGTGCTGGTGATTCCCGCCACGGCGGTCTTGAGCGCGCCCTATGGCGACTCAGTTTTTGTCGTCACGCCGACAGTCACCGCCGGGGCGACCAATTTGATCGCAAAGCAGAAATTCATCCGCACGGGCCGCACCCGCGGCGATTTTGTGACCGTGGAAACCGGCTTGAACGCCGGCGACCGCGTGGTGGCGGCGGGTGTATTCAAATTGCGCAACGGCATGAGCGTGCAGGAAAACAACACGCTCACGCCGAAGGCATCCCAAAACCCCACGCCGCCGAACAGCTAATTACCGCGCATGAAATCTTTGACCGATCTTTTCATCCGCCGGCCGGTACTGGCAATCGTCGTCAACCTGATCATCCTGATCGCGGGTTTGCAAGCCGTGGGCCTGGGCAATGTTTTCACGGGTCTTTCCAAGTTGGGCGTGCCCGTGCCGGACTCGCTAAAAAACATTACCGGCGGTCTGACCGTCCGGCAGTATCCGCGAAACGAAAACGCCACCGTCACGGTGACCACCGTATATGTCGGCGCGAGCGCGGAGCTGGTGCGCGGTTTCGTGACACAGCCGCTGGAACGCGCCATCGCGGCGGCGGACGGCATTGAATACATCGAGTCCGCCAGCAAACTCGGCCTTTCGACGATCACCGTGCGGTTGAAATTGAATTACGACGCTAAGAAGGCGTTATCCGAAATCAACTCGAAGGTGAACCAGGTCCGCAACGACCTGCCGCCGGAGTCGGAAATCCCCATCATCAACGTCGAGACGGCGGACTCGCAGTTCGCGTCGGCGTACTTGAGCTTTTCATCCGGCATTCTCACGACCAACGCCGACGGCATCGTTGTCAGCAAGCCACTGCTGGAAGCGAACCAGATCACCGACTACCTCACGCGCATCGTGCAGCCGCGCCTGGCCGCCCTCGAAGGCGTGCAGCGCGCGGACATTTTGGGCAGCCGCACGTTTGCGATGCGCATCTGGCTGA
>Ga0208507_1001956_pt1 | contig 10999 bp, 10 predicted proteins | sample CryBogCBH12Aug01_FD_184626 | JGI IMG/M metagenome (GOLD analysis project Ga0208507, IMG submission 184626) | Freshwater microbial communities from Crystal Bog, Wisconsin, USA - CBH12Aug09.1 (SPAdes) (version 2) | ecosystem: Environmental > Aquatic > Freshwater > Lake | place: Crystal Bog... | reverse complement strand
GTTTGTCCCGATTGGCCACGTGTGGACAACTTGCCCGTCCAGATTGAGCAGAAAAGTTCGGTTGCCGACGCCGAAGAGCGTGTAGCCATTCAAGGCATTGGTTTTGTCGCAATACAATAACTCCGTTGGGCCTTCGAGTCGTTCGTATGCAAAGGCCGAATTAGTCACCAACGCGAGTAGAATCAGAGTGCGTTTCATAATGGTGTGAAAGTTATCTGTCGGTTTGGCCATCACGGGGCGGACGGTTGTCACGATTGCCGCTACCTTGGCCGCCAGGACCACGATCTGGGCGTTGCTGCTCCGTCATGAGGTTGAGGCCGGTCTTGCCTTTCTGCGAGGCGGGCAATTCGATGACGCCTTTCGGAGTGAGGTCGCGTCCAACCAAGCCGGGATATTCCGGTGCGTAACGGTGGACCTTGAAGACGGCGTTCCATAAATGGCCGCGCATGTCTTTTCCGGGAAGTTCGCCTTGGGCGAGGATTCCGCCGCGCACCATGGGGTTCACATATTGCCAGACGGTTTCACCGGTCGGCGTGACTTCAAACAGATTGCCGATGACGCCGGCGCAGATCAGCGTGTTGCCGTTGGGCAGGCGATGCGCACCGGAGATTTCGGAGGAAAAGAAGTCGGTGCGGTTTTTGGCCTCGTAATGCCAGATCGGTTTCTCGGGGCCATAAGCTTTGCCGGGCGCGAGTGTGTAATGTCCATTGGCATCTAGTGGTAAAACAATTTCCTCGATGCTAGACCAGCCGCGCTCGTAGCCGTTATTGAAAATCATCAGATGGCCGGCTCCGGGATAACCGTCGGGAATCCACTCCCCGTCATGTTGCTGTATCAACTGCCGGTCGGCCGCCGTGCCGCGTTGGTAGGCGGCGGGATTGCCCCAGCGATAGATCAGGTCGCCGCCTTTGCCTTGCTTGCCGCCGCTGTGCCCGGCAGCTTCCTTGGCCGTGGTGCTGTGGTCGATGATCCAAATCTCGTTGCAACCCCGGACGCTGAGCGTGATCTGGTCGAGCTTTGCGTTGTAGTCGAGCGAGTTCATGTGGTTCCAGAACGCGGGTGTGGCGCGACCATTGCACGCCGTGTCAATCAGTTCCGGATGCGCAGCGACGTCGCCATAGTTGGCCTTGGTGCGATCGTGATTTTGGATGAGGTGATCCCAGACGTGCCATTCCCACACGATGCGGCCGCCCTTGGGCAGGATGGGTTCAATCTCCACCACGGCATCCGGCACCAGATACTCATCGCGCATCTGGCTGGGATCAAAACCGGCGGCAATGGCATCCTCGCGGGATTTGCGCTCCACCATCAGCGCCAGAACGTGGCCGTTCGGCAGCGGCTTGATATCGTGGTGCAATTGGTAGTTGCGCGTGGCGTGGTCAAATTCCCAAATGAGTTTGCCGTCCCAATCAAATTCCTCGATGCGTCCACCTTCGCCGCCACCCGTGCCGCCTTGCACCCGGAGCATGCCAGCACGCAACAGATGGCCGTTCGGCAGAAGGTAGGCAGTTTGCCCTGGCTCATACTCACTTTTCCACTGGTGGACGACCTGGCCTTGATTGTCCATCAGGTAAGTGACGGTGTTATGCTTGGGCGCAAATAAAGTGTAGCCAGCGGATGCATTGGTGGTGTTGAGAAATAATCCAACGGTTTGACCGGGGTTCGGTGACGTCGGGGTTTTGTTTTCCGCCATGACGGTGCGTCCGCTGCGTTCCCCTTGTTGCCCGGTCGCGCGGGGCGGACGCCGATCTGAATTCGGCTGATCTTGAGCAACAGCCGTGGTTGACAGGGAAACGAAACCTCCCACAATCAGCAGCACTGACCCAACTGCGGCAACCAAGCCTTGAATGGTTGAGAATTTTGTTTTCATAAAATTGTTTTTTTCTTTTTTACTAATTTGAATCGCGGGGAGGACGTGAATTCGGATTAGAGTTGTCCCGGCGGCGTTCCTCGTCTTGGCTGATGGCTCCGTCCGGGCGCGAGTAAACCACCCGCAGTTCCGCCGTGGCGAGTATATGTCCCTTCATAGCCGCCAACAGGACACTGCGGCTGACTTGCGAGGGCGGGACATCGAGCTTCGTTGCTGCCGACAAGGCGTAGAGGGTGCAGATATATGTCTTTGGTCCCGGCCCCTTGGAATGGGGTGGCGCATAGCCAATTCGGTCATTGACGCTGTTGTTGCCCAGTGTGCCGACGCCTTTCACATTTTTGGGCAGGTTGCGGACATCCGCTGGAATGTTGTAAAGCGTCCAATAACATTTGACGATTCCTTGCGGATCAATGTGGTGCATGATGAGCGCGTAGCTCGTGGTTCCCGTCGGAGCTCCGGTCCATTCCAACGGCAACGAGACGCTGGCGCCGTCGCCCGTAAACTCCGCTGGCAACATGCTGTCATTCGTTACGGCGGAACTGCGCAACACAAACGAGGCCAGCGGATGGCGTTCCTCCGCGCCAGTATCGCTCTGGACTGATCTTTGCTCAGTCGCCCGCGGTGGACGCTCCGCGCCATGTCCGCCACCTTGCCGCCGACTGGGATCACCTGGAGGCCGACCGCCGGGTGCGGCATTTGCGCGCTCCACTTTTTGCACCGGCGTTAGTTTCACCATTGGACGACTTTCAGCGTTGACCGGCAGCGCGACCCGAAAGCCGAGATGGTAGTAGGGATGGTTTGGGTCTTGTGGGCCGCGGAAATAAGATGGATTCCGATTCGATACGCGACCGTGGCCATTCTCGCCGTTATACCAATTGCCTCCGCGCATTCCGCGATAGGGTTTGCCGTCCGGCATGATGCTGCCGCTGGCTGGCCCGGGCGGGTTATTCGTGGGGCTGTAAGCATAGTAATCGCGCCCATACCAGTCGTTGACGAACTGCCAGACGTTGCCCGCCATGTCATAAAGGCCATATCCGTTTGCGCCGTTTGAGGTCTGGAAAGTTTCCTGAGCGCCGGGCCAGCCGAAGTCACTCTTGTGATGCAACTGTCCATTGAAGAAACCGACCGGCGTGGTCCATGGCTCAGGGCCGGCACGAAAAGGATTCTTTGATTCCGGCCAGTTGGCTTTGGTCGGGTCGGCTTCATTGGCCCATGGGAAATTCCAATAGGGATTCTGCTGTCCGCCCCGCGCCGCGTATTCCCACTCCGCTTCGGTCGGCAGGCGAAAACCGCTTTGGTTGAAATCACAGTCCCATGTGGACGGGTTATAGCAAAGTGGCTTTCCCTGTTGTGCGCTCAACCAGTTGCAATAAGCCGCCGCGCCCGGCCAGCGGATGCAAACGACCGGGTGATTTTCCTTTTGATCTAATACCGCGAAGACTTTTCCGTCCCAACCAATCCGGCTGTAAGGCGACATCACGCGCGTTTCACACAACAGGTCGCTGCCACCCGCGAGATAAACGCCACCGTCGCGAACTGTGATTTGCTTTTGCACCAGCGCCGAATTTAGGAATTCGCAAAATTCTTTGGTGGTGACGTCATTGATGCCGAGGTAAAACGAATCAACTCTCACACTATGGATTGGCGTCTCGTCGCCACCATGTTTCGGGTCCACAAAGCCGTGGTGGTCACCCATCTCAAAAGTGCCGGCCGGAATCAATGCCATGCCGGTGGGCGAGGCGGCGATTGACTGGCCGACGACTGACCATCCCAGAAGGATGGCCAAAATCCGGATAAAGGACTGGAAACGTGATTCCATATCCCCAACTAGAACAATCCGGCATTAACCATTCGCTCGGGTTTTCATTAAAAGGTTTTAATGAAATACTTTTCGACCTCCGCTGGCGCGCGAGGTTACGCTGAGGCTATGAAAGTCCTGGTCGTTGAAGACGACAAAAAACTCGGCGGATTCCTGCGCAAAGGGCTGGAGGCGCAGGGTTTCGTCGTGGATTTCAGCGACAATGGTGATGAAGGCTTCACGCTCGCCACCACGCGCAACTACGACGCTCTGGTGCTGGATATCATGTTGCCCGGTCGTGATGGCTTGAGCATTCTTCGTAATCTCCGCGAGCGACATTCGACCGTGCCAGTGATCCTCTGCACCGCCCGCAGCGCTCTCAACGAACGACTCGATGGCCTCAACACCGGCGCGGATGACTATCTCATCAAGCCGTTCTACATCGAAGAGCTGGTGGCCCGTTTGCACGCGCTCATCCGCCGCGCTTCAGGCCAGCAAAACAATCTGCTCGAACACGGCGACATCACGGTCAATTTGTTGACGCGCGAAGTGAAATGTGGCGCGAAGCCCGTCGAGTTGACCGCTCGTGAATTTGCGCTGCTGACCTATCTCATGCGCTCGCCGGGCCGGACCTTCACCCGCGCGCAGATTTGCGAGCATGTGTGGAATTATCATTTCGATCCCGGCACCAACCTCGTTGACGTTTACGTCCAGCATTTGCGCAAGAAGCTGGCCGGCGATTCCGACCGGCCCGTCATCGAAACCGTGCGCAGCGTCGGTTATCGGATTCCCGGGGAGGAAAATGCCGCGTGAACCTGAATTCCTTTCGCCTGAAAATCGCGCTGCTGTCCGGACTGATTACCGGACTGCTGCTCGTCGGTTCCGGCATCGCCCTGTGGCGGGTTTCCTATCAGTTCAACCTCGACCGCCTCGACCATGAGATTCGCAATGTCGGGCAGGCCAATCTGGATCGCGTGCTGGGGGGTGACCATTGGGTTCGTTTGGAGGAGGCCCTCAAATTTGTTTCCGGCGACCATGCGTCGAGCAAATATATTCTGTGGGTGAAAAATTATGACCGCGTGGTTTATCAGTCGCCGGACTGGCCGACCAACCTCTCGCCGGAATCCTTTCCGCTATCTGTCCGATACGAAATTCCGGACTTTCCCAAGCCCGGGCAGGCCTTGCCGCCACCTCCCCGTCGGGGTGAGGAAATTTCCCCGCAAAATCCGGCGCTGCCGCGTAAGGCCGCTCAGTTTTACACCCGGGAAGCCGGCGGCAAAATCTGGCGCATCGGCGTGTTGGGTAATCCCTATGTGACTTTCATTCTTGCTGCCGACATTGGCGAGTTTAACACCCGCATGAATGAGTTGCGGAACACGTTTCTAACCGCCCTGCCGGTGGTGTTATTGCTCGCCGCCGGCGGCGCTTGGCTCGTGGCTCGGCGCGCGCTGAATCCGGTTACCGCCCTGACGCGAGTGGCCGAGAATGTCACCGCTCACGGCCTTGGTCAGCGCATCCCGGCGATGACCCGGGATCAGGAATTCAACCGGCTCGTAACGGTCTTCAACCAAATGTTGAATCGCCTGGAGGAAAGTTTTCAACAAGCCACCCGGTTTAGCGCCGATGCTTCGCACGAATTGAAAACGCCGCTTGCTCGACTCCAGATCGAATTGGAACAGGCGATGGAGAGCGCGCCGTCCGGTTCACCGCCGCAGGAGGTTTACAGCAGCTTGCTCGAAGAAATCAGCCGCCTGAAAGCCATTGTCCAAAAACTTCTCTTGTTGTCGCTCGCGGATGCCGGTCGTTTGCAACTCCAACTTCAGCCCGTGGATTTGAGCGCGATGCTCACCAATATTGTGGAGGATTGCCTCGCGCAGGCGCCCACGCTGAAAATTGAAAGTCAGATTCCTCCTGGTTTTCAAATTAGCGCCGACCCCGACCTGTTGGAACAAGCGCTGCAAAACCTTGCCAGCAATGCCATCAAATATAACTATCCCGGCGGCCTCGTTCAGTTTGAATTGGTGACGGAAGGGAATCAAATGGCGGTGCGGATAGCCAACACTGGTCCAACCATACCGCCCATAGACCGGGAACGTATCTTTGAGCGTTTTTACCGAGCCGACCCCGCCCGCAGCGGAAAGGTCGAAGGAACCGGATTGGGATTGAGTCTTGCCCGAGAAATTGTTCGTGCCCACGGCGGCGAACTGATTTTGGATGCCAGCGACAATCGATTGACCCGGTTTGCAGCGATTCTTCCTATCGCAGGCTGACAGGGTATCAGTAAAAATTAATTCTTTAAATACTCACCATATAAAAACGATATCGGTGATAAGTTCCGGCCAATCTTAGGCGTTTCCCAGCTCAGAACTAGCTAATAGCAGGCGTCGGCAATCTGTTCGAAATGTTTGCGCAATACCATGAACTTTTAATAGCTCATCCGGTCGAGCTTCACTTTGCCACGGAAAATCCAATAGATGCAAACGGTGTAGGCGATCACCACAGGCACGCCGATGCACGCGATGACTAACATGATGCCCAGCGTCTTCGGTGACGAGGCGGCGTTGTAAATCGTCAGACTGTTTTCCGGATTCGGCAGGCTGTAAATCATGTTTGGAAATATGTTCAGGGCAAATAACGCCATCAGCGTGATGATCGTGGCGCACGAGGAGAGGAAAGCGCGCCCGTCGTTGCCGTGATGAAATTCGCGCGGGATATTGGCGATGGCCAACATGTTCGCCAGCGCGACGGAAAAGAGCCACGGATTTTCGCGGACGCGCGCGGCCATGTGCGGCACATACAAAAGCGTGGACATCGTCAGTGTCACGGCGCAGATGACGAAAAAGATGATGCAGCGCATCGCCCAGACGCGCAGCTTGTCGTGGAGTTCGCCTTCCGTTTTCATCACCCCATAAATCGCGCCGTGCATCATGAATAGCGCCACGGTCGTCACGCCGACGAGCAGGGGATACGGCGACAGCAGGCCAAGGAATGTTCCAGCGAATTCGCCATTCGCATCCACCGGCACGCCCCACGCGATGTTGCCCAGCGCCACGCCAATCAATAGGCTCGATAGGATGCTTCCGACAGAGAAACTCACGTCCCACATCTGCCGCCACCAGCGTTCGGGACGCTTGCTGCGAAATTCAATCGCCACCGCGCGGAAAATCAGCGCCGCGAGCAGCAGCATCAGCGCGAGATAAAATCCCGAGAACGCTGTGGCATACACATTCGGAAACGCGGCGAACAGCGCGCCACCGCCGGTGACGAGCCAGACTTCGTTGCCGTCCCATACCGGCCCGATGGCATTGAGCATGACGCGGCGTTCTTCATCTTTGTTCGTGAACAGATGCAGCGCGCCGACGCCGAGGTCGAAGCCGTCTAGCACGGCATAGCCGGTCAATAAAACGCCGACCAGGATGAACCAGATGGTGTTGAGATCGAGGTGCATGACGTTTTTAATTTTTGGTGGGCAGAGCGAGTTTGCCGGAGGGAATCAAATCATCCGCGTGCGGGCCGTGCTGGATTTTGTCGTTGAGCAGATAGAGGAATACCGCAAAGAGCAGAAAATAAATGAACGTGAACATGATCAGCGACGTGAGCACAGCGTTCGCTTTCACCACGGCGGACAGGCCTTCCGGCGTTCGCATCAGGCCATAGACAATCCAAGGTTGCCGCCCGACTTCCGCCGCAAACCAGCCAAGCTGATTCGCGAGTTGCGGGCCGAGCACGGAGAAAACCAAAATCCATAGCAGCCAGCGGCGTTCGTGCAGCGTGCCTTTGCGGAAATATAAAAAGCCCAAAGCCGCGATGCCCATCAGCGCCATGCCGATGCCAACCATGCCGTGAAAAAACAGGAACGAAGCCATCACCGGCGGCCGATCTTCCGGCTTGAAATCTTTCAGCCCGATGACCGGCGAATGAAAATCGTTGTGCGTGAGAAAGCTCAACATGCCCGGCGCGGAGATGCCGACAACTTTTTTATTTTTTTCATCCGGCCAGCCCACCAGCACCAGCGGCGCATTGGAAGTGGTTTCGTAAAGTCCCTCGAACGCCGCGAGTTTGGCCGGCTGATTCTTCTCCAGACCTTGCGCGCTCTTATGACCGGTGACCGCTTGCAGCACGGTTGAGACGAGTGCTACCGTCAGACCGATCTTCAGCGATTTGCGGGCAAATTCAATGTGCTTGCCCTTCAGCAAATACCACGCGCTCACGCTCACTACGAGAAATGCGCCCGCGCACCACGCGCCGCAGACGGTGTGAAATAGCCGGTCCATCGAAGAGGGGTTGAAGACCAGTTGCCAGAAGTCCGTGATCTCCGCCCGCGCGTGCATCCCTTCGCCAACGATGTGATAACCGGCGGGCGTCTGCATCCAGGAATTCGCCACCACGATCCACACCGCGCTGAAATGCGCGCCCAGCGCCACCATGCACGTCGAGAAAAAGTGCATTTTCCGCCCGACCTTGTTCCACCCGAATAAAAGCACCGCGAGAAAACCGGACTCCAGGAAGAATGCAAAAATACCTTCCGCTGCCAGCGCGCTGCCGAATACGTCACCCACAAAACGTGAATAGGTTGCCCAATTCGTCCCGAATTCAAATTCCATCACGATCCCCGTCGAAACGCCGATGGCAAAGGTCAGTGCAAAAACTTTCGTCCAGAACCGGGCCATCTGGTGATAAAGATTGTTTCCGGTCTTGAGCCACGCGCCTTCCATCAGCACCAGCATCACGCCCAGTCCGATACTTAGCGGGGGATAGATATAATGAAACGCGATGGTCGCGCCGAATTGGATTCGGGAAAGGGTGAGCACATCCATAAACAACAATTTAAGATTCTACGCTATTTGTCCTACGCCAACTTTTTTTGCGCCATTAGCACAGGTATTGGTTTTGCTGAATTTCATAAGAAGTGGTGCTCCCGGCCAATCACTGGCCCTGTTTCAAAATGCCTTCCGCACGGCTGTAGGAGCCAAGGTTGAAGGTGTTGGTATAGCCGAGACTGATCAATTTTTTCTGCGCCACGCCGCTGCGCATCCCGCTCTGACAATGCAGCAACAATACTTGGCTTCTATCCTTCACCCGCTGCGGCACACCGGTGCTGACTTCATCCAGCGGGATGTTGATGGCGTTGGTCAGGTGGCCGGAGTTGAATTCGCTGGAACTGCGCACATCGATCACCAGCGCGCCTTTTTTCAAATAGGCCGCCGCGTCCTTGGTCGAAATCTGGCCGCCTTTTGACATGATTAGAAATGCAAAAACAATGACCCCGATAATTAAAATAGTTGTCCAATTCATAGTGTTAATCCTCGTCCGTATCGTCGTCCTTTGTTTTCCCAAGCTGTTTCCGTAAGTGGTTTTTTACCGGGCAATAGCCGGTGATCCCCGATACGACCAGATACCCACCCGCCAAAACCGCCAGCAGCAGCCACCATTGGCTCACGACTTGCGACAGCCAGACACTGACCAGTATCAGCGCACCGGCCAGAATCCAAATTAAGCTGTTCATACGGGCATTGAGTCGCCAATCGGTGAAAAGTTACAAACAAATCTTCGCAGGAATATTTGCAGCGGGCGTGGCGGTCACGAACTCATTGCCGCCGGAGGAGCGGCAGGACAATTACTTGGCGGGAAATTTTTCTTTCCACTTTTTACGCAGCGTGTCGTGCATCCGCTCGCGGAATGTAATCGGCATCGCATACGGCTGGCCGTCCTTGTAGAGCGTGATCGTCTGGCGGATGTTATCCACCACCACCTGGCACGGATTGCAGCCCGCCATGTGCTTCTCGAACTCCTCGCAGACGGCGGGATCAACCGTGCCGTCTACGTATTCGTTCAACATCGCTAATAGTTCTTCGCACTTCATGGTCATTGCCGCTCTGAATACCGAGCCGCTTGTCGGGTGAAAGTTACAAGGTTTGTGACAAAAAGAGTCTTCATGCGTGTTGATGATTCGACATGTCGATCTGGCGGGCCGGATCCCCCAGCACCCGCGTGAGTTCCTCGCGCAACTGTAGCCGGGCGCGGAGCAGCCGCACTTTCACATTGCTCTCACTTAATTCCAATGCCGCCGCCGTCTCCTGAATGGACAATCCCTCCAGATCGCGCAGCAAAAAAACGAGCCGATGTTTTTCATCCAGCCGGGTCAACGCTTCATCCAGCAACCGCCGGGTTTCATTTCGTTCCACCAGATGTTCCGGTGACTGCCGCCAGTCCGCGATGAATTCGGGGTGCGGAATGGAATTAAACTCATCGGATGGTTCTGTTGCTTCGTCCAAAGAAACCGTGTTCAGCCCTTTGCGTTTACGGATGATTTTAAGTGCCGCGTGACTGGCAATGCGCAGCACCCAGGTGGAAAAACTGGCCTCCCCGCGAAACCCTTCAAGATTTTCCAGCACACTTAAAAAAGTTTGTTGAGTGACATCCTCCGCATCCTGCTCCTGGCGTAGCATCCGCATGGCTAACCCATAAACCCGTTGTTCGTAACGGTTGGTCAATGACTCAAACGCGACCAACTCGCCCGCTTGAGCCTGACGAACCAACTTGTCATCAGTTGTTTCGGGGTTGAGGGGATTAGTCATTTAATACGACAAAACAAGTATATTTGGAGACCAAGCGGCAACAAGTCGTAACTTTCAAATCAGCCTGAGGTTTTTATTGCACATTTATCATAAAACCAACTTTGGGATGCATGTTTGAATTTGCGCAACTTTCGCTAATCAAGGATTTGATTAATCATTCCCTGGTTTCGTTCGGACAAAAGTGGATTTAATCCGACAGGACATTTTTAAATAGCTCAACTTTTTGCATCAGCAAATTTTGTGACCAAAACCGCAATCAATGAAAAATTTTGAAGCCTTCATAAAATTCAGCTCAGGCTGCGGCGAATTTGCTGATCCCGTAACAGTCTCCTTTTCTTCATTGATCTGACCTGAAATGATATTGGCCGCCGCCGACTTGGAAAACCGCGGCAGCACTTTCCATCCTCAGAAATTTGACGCCATCGGCATTTACTGCGCATACGCCCGACTCGGTAACCCTGGCAACATCCTTGGAAGGCACATAAACCGAGGCAGTCGTATTGGCAGGAATGGTGATGTCCATTGTCATCTTGTGATCCTCCCGCTTCCAATTGCTGACGATCAATCCCCGCACGGAATTGTAGCTGCAGTTCACCCAATTAAGTGTCTTTGGCATTTGTGGCCGAATGAGGATGCGGTCGAAACCGACGGCGTCGGGCGCGGGTTGAATGCCGCCTAACCACTGGTAAAACCATTGGCTGACCGAGCCGAACATCGGATGGTTGTGGGAGTATGTGTTATCGCCGCCTTTCC
>Ga0208507_1001953_pt1 | contig 11005 bp, 9 predicted proteins | sample CryBogCBH12Aug01_FD_184626 | JGI IMG/M metagenome (GOLD analysis project Ga0208507, IMG submission 184626) | Freshwater microbial communities from Crystal Bog, Wisconsin, USA - CBH12Aug09.1 (SPAdes) (version 2) | ecosystem: Environmental > Aquatic > Freshwater > Lake | place: Crystal Bog... | reverse complement strand
AGGTGGTTCTCTGGGTATGGCGGATATTTTTACCGCGCTGTACTTTCGCGTACTCTCGCATCAACCACATAAGTTCTGGCAGAATATTGACCAGGATCTGGTTTTTCTATCTAATGGCCATATAGCACCTGTATGGTACAGCGTTCTTGCACGTTCAGGATATTTCTCGCTCAGTGAACTGGGCTCATTACGGCAGGTCAATTCCTATCTTCAGGGTCATCCCACCTCCGAATCCCGACTTCCAGGTGTCCGAATAGCTTCAGGATCACTCGGTCAGGGTCTTTCAGCAGCTGTTGGCGCTGCACTCGGCCTTCGTATCGATGGAAAAGAAGGCGATGTTTTCTGTCTCATGGGTGATGGCGAGTGTCAGGAAGGTCAGATCTGGGAGGCTGCCATGAGCGCGTCGCATTACGGGCTTGGTAAACTTATTGGTATCGTTGATTGCAACAATCAGCAGATAGACGGTGAAGTTCATGATATTATGAGTCTTGAACCCTTCGCCGATAAATGGCGGTCGTTTGGATGGGATGTTTATCATTGTGATGGTAACGATATACAGGACTTTATAACCACGGTTGAGAGTATCAAAGCGTTCACAAATCGCAGCAGACCAACTGTCGTCCTTGCCACAACGCTCATGGGAAAAGGGGTTCACTTTTTTGAGGGCACTATGGCCGACAAGTCTAACTGGCATGGAAAACCACCTTCAAAGAGTGATGCTGAAAAAGCACTTGCCATCCTCGGTGAGACGGTGTTCGGTGATTTTTAGTTTTATTTAGTTTCGTGCAGATTTTAGCCGGTACATATAAAGGACGGAAAATAAAGAGCTCATCATCTCTCGATATCCGTCCATGCAGCAGTCGTGTAAAGAAGTCTCTCTTTGATATACTTACGGCAAGGATAGACTTCGATGGAACGGCTGTTCTCGACCTGTTCGCCGGGTTTGGTTCACTTGGCTTCGAGGCGTTGAGTCGAGGAGCTGAATCGGTTTGTTTTGTCGATCAGCATGTTGACGCTCTACATGCTTTAAAAGCCACTGCTCTTCAGTTAGGCCTGCATGACCGTGTCAAGGTTGTTAATTCAGATGTTACAGCATTTCTTGGTCATGCCACCGGGCAATTTGATCTTGTTTTTTGCGATCCACCGTATTCCTGGCATGATTACAACCTGTTGATTGAAAAAATAATCGGAAGCAACCTCCTCTCCGAAGAGGGCTTTTTGCTCATTGAACACAGCACCCATATCGATTTAAAAGAGTCGCCGTATTACTTTTTTCACAGGGATTATGGTATGACCAGAGTTACTTTTTTTCAGCACTGATCCTGTCTCTGCCGATGAAACAAAAAGCCATATATCCCGGAACGTTTGATCCCTTTACAAACGGGCACCTTGATGTTCTCGAACGTGCTCTTAATATTTTTGAAGAAGTCATTGTCGTAATTGCAGCGAACAGTCATAAACAGGCCCTTTTCAGTGCGGATGAACGGGTTACTATGATCAGTGAAGTTACCGCCGATTATTCGACGGTCAGTGTTGCCATGCTGCATGACGGACTTTTAGCCGATTATGCCCGGCAGGTAGGCGCAAGAGCTATCGTCAGGGGAGTGAGGCAGGTAAAAGATTTTGAATACGAGTTCCAGATGTCGCTTTTGAACCGCCAGCTCTATCCTGATGTTACAACGGTGTTTTTGATGCCGAATGTCAAGTACACCTATGTCGCATCCTCGATTATCAAAGAGGTAGCATTGCTGGGCGGGGATGTCAGTAAATTTGTGCATCCATGCGTTATGGAAATGCTGCACAAAAAAAGAGATGAACAAAAATAAATACAATTTTAACCAACTATTTTCGAAATGTCTACCACACTTCTTTCAGAAGAAAAATATTTGACACGCAGGGTTCTCAGCATGCAGGAATCGCAAACCATGAGAATCAGTAATCTCGCCAATAAAATGAAAGCTGAAGGTCACGATATAGTCAGCCTTTCAGCTGGAGAGCCCGATTTTCCTACTCCGGAAAATGTTAACCAGGCAGCCATAGCCGCCATCAATGCCGGCTTTACCCGTTACACCGCCAATTCAGGGATTTCGGAGCTTAAAAAAGCCATAATTGAAAAGTTGAGACGCGATAATAGTCTGGAGTATCAGGAAAATCAGATTATTGTCAGCAACGGTGGCAAGCAGACCCTGGCCAATACATTTCTGGCACTTTGCGAAGAAGGGGATGAGGTGATTGTTCCAGCTCCCTACTGGGTAAGTTTTCCTGAAATGGTGCGTCTCGCAAGTGGTACACCGGTAATTGTCAATACGACCATTGAGCAGGATTATAAGATGACGCCCGCTCAACTTGAAAGCGCCATCACACCAAAGACCAAAATTGTTGTACTTAACTCCCCATCCAATCCCACTGGTTCGGTATATAGTGAAGAGGAAGTGGTTGCTTTGATGAAGGTCCTTGAAGGAAGGGGGATTTTTGTGGTTTCTGATGAAATGTACGATATGATCGTTTATGGCGATGTTCGTCCCTTTTCTCCCGCGAGAATTCCTGCAATGAAAGATTGGGTTATTGTAAGCAACGGGGTCTCAAAAACGTACGCCATGACCGGCTGGAGAATCGGTTACCTTGCCGGACCCAAATGGTTGATTGATGCCTGTGATAAAATACAGTCACAGACCACATCAAACCCGAATGCGATTGCCCAGAAAGCAGCTGTCGCAGCACTCACGGGTGATCAGGGGATAGTTGAAGAACGTCGTGCCGAATTTGAAAAGCGTCGCGACTATATGTACAAAGCACTCAACAGTATCCCTGGCTTCAAGACGGCATTACCAAAGGGTGCATTTTATATTTTCCCCGATATCAGCGGAGTACTCGGCCAAACATTCAACGGAGTCGTTATGAAAGATTCAGCCGATGTTGCCGAATATCTGTTGAAAGTACATCATGTAGCGACAGTTCCCGGAGATGCGTTCGGTGCACCCGAAAACCTCCGTCTTTCTTATGCAGCATCAATCACTTCGCTTGAAGAGGCAGTAAACAGGATCAGGAACGCATTCAAATAAGTGCGGATGCTCAAAGTCCGACGCAGCAAACTTTATACGTTATGGTTCAGCTGGTATTCCCGCCGGCAGTTCAAGAGGTATTTTAACTCGGTCCGTGTTTTTATGGAGGCCGGAGTACAGGACATGAATCCTCGTATTCCGGTTATTTTATATGCCAATCACGCTTACTGGTGGGATGGATTCTGGTCTCCACTCTGTACCGAAGAGTTTTTTCATCAGAACCTGCATATTATTATTGAGCATAAGCAGTTAAACAAACATCGTTTTTTCACTCGCCTCGGTGCTTTTTCCCTTGACAGATCCCGACCCAGGAGCGTACTCGAAACGCTCCAATATGCCTCAGAACTGCTCACGACCGCAAGTGATCGACAGAATGCATTGTGGATTTTTCCACAGGGAAAAATAGAACAGGTTGACACGAGACCTCTTCATTTTTTTAAAGGGACAGCGTCGATTGTTTCGCGAGTGTTGGAGAAAGAAGCTTTGATATACCTTGTTTCAGTTGTCAGTAGGATTGAATATCTTGACGAACAAAAACCTGAACTGTTTTTATCTTTCAAAGCACCTCTTTTGATTTCTTCAGCAGAATATTCAGGTGCTGATGATCTAACCGCAACCATGCAGCACAACACGGAGAGTCATCTCGACGAGCTTAGCGGAAAAATCAGAAACAGGATGATTGATGAAGCTGTGGTTGTTGTAAGGGGAGCTGCTTCAATAAATAAACGCGTTGAAGCATTCAGCCGTTTTTTGAGACTGGGAAAAAAAGGAAAAGAGTAATGGTGGAATCCGGATGTTTTTCCGCTTTCCAAATTTAAATAAATCACTTATGAGTAATGTTATATGCAGTTGTCTATTAGGTGATAATACTAAGGTAAGGCTGCGGCTGTCAGAGTTGCTGCATAGCGAGATGGAATCAATATACGGGTCACTGTCCGAAGGCGTTGTAGAAGACATCTGTGAGGTTGAACTACAGGGTTGCCGGCGTGAATTTTTTCGCAACAATACCGGCCTTCCTTTCAGTATAGGGTTGCAGGTTATTATTGAATCTGACGGAGGATATGATTTCGGCGTAGTCTATTCAACAGGGCAGATTGCTCGAAAAAAGTTCCAATTGAAAGGGTTGGACAAAAATGGACAAGAGTATACTTCAGTCTTACGGGTAGCCGATGAGAACGATGTGCAGGCTATTATTGAATTGAAAACACGACAGTCGGAAATTCGAGAGATTTGTCTGAACAAGGTTAAAAAGCATGAACTTGATCTGAAACTTGTTGATGTCGAGTTACGCATGGATCAGCAGAAACTGTCGGTTTACTATACTTCATCACATCGCGTTGACTTCAGAACGCTGGTTCGTGATCTGGCAGGAGAGTTCAAGGCGCGAATTCAGATGGTGCAGATTACAACAAGGGAAGAGGCTCGAAGAGCAAATGCGTTAGGGCCTTGCGGTTGTCTTTTATGCTGTTCGAGCTGGCTGCAGAAAATCCATGCAAACCCATTTTCTGAAAAATCCCAATATTCTGAAGCTTCCGGCAACGACAACCATGCATTTAATATCACCGGTATCTGTAACCGTCCAAAATGCTGTCTCGGGTACTCAAAACATGAGAAAGGGTGCCATAACCACACTTTTTCCCAGTCGTCACCTCCACCTGTAGGCAGCAGGGTAAATACTCCCGAGGGAGCCGCTGTCGTTGAAAGTGTCGACTCGCAGAAAAAAATGGTGTTTCTTCGTTACCTGAAGAATGATCAGACACGAAGGCTGACACTCGACAATTTCAATGCCATGTTTGTAAAAAAATAAGGTTTGTAAAAAACATTTTGGTTCAGATGGTTTCTGCTGTACAGGACCGGATTATTTTTATTTGTGTAACCGTATTAATTAAAGTATGCCTCAGTTTAAAAGAACTCTTGTGACCACAGCACTCCCTTACGCCAACGGTCCGGTTCATCTCGGTCATCTTGCTGGTGTTTATCTTCCTGCAGATATCTATGTCCGCTATAAAAGGCTTAAAGGAGAGGATGTCATTCATATTGGCGGGTCTGATGAACACGGTGTTCCTATAACCCTTACAGCCGAGAAAGAGGGCATCGCCCCGCAGGATGTGGTTGACCGCTACCACACAATGAACTATGATGCGTTTTCAAAGTGTGGCATTTCGTTCGATTATTATGGCAGAACAACTTCTGAGCTTCACCATAAAACAGCACAGGAATTTTTTATTGAAATCGAGAAAAAAGGGATTTTCACCAAAAAGACTGAAAAGCTTTTTTTTGACCGCAAAGCCGACCGTTTTCTGTCTGACCGCTATGTTACCGGAACGTGTCCGATATGCAATAACCCCGAGGCTAACGGCGATCAGTGCGAACAGTGCGGAACCCATTTAAGTCCGCTCGAGCTCATCAACCCTAAAAGCAAACTTTCAGATGCAACTCCCGAGTTGCGTGAAACCATGCACTGGTATTTCCCACTTGGACGGTTCCAGAAACAGCTTGAGAAATACGTATACTCCCATGATGGCGACTGGCGTCAGAATGTTGTGAATTACAGCCGTACATGGCTTAAGCAGGGACTGAATGATCGGGCAATAACCCGTGATTTGAGCTGGGGGATCAAGGTGCCTCTGGATACTGCGGAAGCTGTCGGCAAGGTGCTTTATGTATGGTTCGATGCCGTACTCGGTTATATTTCGTTTACAAAGGAGTGGGCCGAAAAGCTGGGTAAAAGTGAGCGCTGGAAAGATTATTGGCAGGATCCAGAGTGCCGCCTTATTCATTTTATCGGGAAAGATAATGTGGTTTTTCATACCCTGATGTTTCCTGCAATTCTCATGGCATGGAACGAAGGGCGCCAGAGTGATTGCTATAATCTTGCCGATAATGTCCCTGCATCGGAGTTCATGAATTTTGAAGGAAGAAAGTTCTCAAAGTCAAGGAACTATGCTGTCTATCTTGGAGAATTTCTTGAAAAATTTTCCGCCGATACCCTGCGTTACAGTATTGCTGTAAATTATCCGGAAAACAAGGATACCGATTTCAGCTGGCAGGATTATCAGAACAGGACAAACGGTGAACTGGCCGATACTCTCGGAAACTTTATCAAACGGTCAGTTGATTTTACCAATGCCCGTTTTGATGGTGAGGTCCCCTGCGAGTGCACTGCTGAAGATTGGAAAACACTTGGAATCAACTGGCCTGATACCCTTCAACAGCTTGATCTGGCATTTGAACAGTTTCATTTCAGGGAAGCTGTTTCTCTGGGTATGGATATAGCCAGAGCAGCCAATCGGTTTCTTACAGAATCGGAACCATGGAAAGCCATAAAGAGTGATCGAGAAGCTGCTGCAAAAGCCATGGCACTTTCGCTGAACCTGTGTCATGCGCTCAGCATTGTCCTTTATCCTGTTATTCCCGAAACATGCAACCGGATTCATGCCATGCTGGGGTTTGAGGATACCATAGAAGATTGTTTTATCCGCGGAAAATCACTTGCAACATCCATATTGAACCCGGCACTAAAAAAAGGGCATCGGCTACGGGAAAAATCGGAAATTCTTTTTACAAAAATTGATGATGCCGAACTAGCTCCGGAGCTGAAAAAAATTGAAGCACTGCTTGCCGAAGCGGAAAAACGAGAGGCGGGGGTAGAGCAGGGGCGTATGGAATTTAAGCCGGTCATCAGCTTCGACGATTTTTTAAAAGTCGATTTGAGGGTAGGTAAGGTGATAGCTGCAGAACCAGTTAAAAAAGCCGGAAAACTCCTTAAGCTTAACGTTCAGGTCGGTTCGATAACCAGACAGGTTCTTGCCGGTATTGCACGCTATTATACTCCAGAAGAGATGGTTGGTAAAAATGTCGTACTGGTCGCCAATCTTGCCGATCGAACCATCAGAGACGAAGTATCAGAAGGGATGATTCTTGCTGTGGAAGGACCTGACGGAAAACTATTTGTCATAGAACCGGCAGGAAATGAAATAAATGGCAGAGCAATACAATAAATGTTTGGAAAAGAAGATTAATTCCGTACATTGTGAGCACAAACATCGTGGGGTGGAGCAATTGGTAGCTCGTCGGGCTCATAACCCGAAGGTTGCAGGTTCAAGTCCTGTCCCCACCACAAGTAAAACCGCCCATAAACAGGCGGTTTTTTTTTGCCCGTTTCGTTTTTGTCACCTGACAATATCTATGGTTATCAAGAGGTACCATATCATGAACATTGACAGATCTATTGTTTTTGAACAGTTACTTAAAAGAGTAAACTGCTTTTCTGCTGTTTCTGCTCTCATTATTCTTTTTTCCTTTTGTTCTCCCGTTTTTGTTTCAGCTGAAGGGTTATTCTGCGGTATAGACATGCTTGAAAGTTCAGGATTCCGTGAACTTTCAGGCCTAAGGGTTGGCCTCATTACCAATGTGGCAGGTGTCAATCGCCGAGGGGAGCCTGATTATGCCTTGATGCTTAAAAACGGCGTAAGACTGAAATATATCATGGCCCCCGAGCATGGCTTCTCAGCTGATATCGAAGCCGGTAAAAAGGTAGGAGGCACATGTATTCACGACTCTCTTCCAGTGTTATCGCTCTATGGAGCCTCAAAAAAGCCAGATATCCGGGACCTGAACCGTATTGATATTCTGGTTTTTGATCTACAGGATGTTGGTGCCCGCTGTTATACCTACATCTCAACCATGAATCTTGCCATGCAGGCCTGTGAAGAGGCAGGGATAGCCTTCATGGTACTTGATCGACCCAATCCTGTTATTCCTCTTTCTCCGCAAGGGTTCATGCTGGCGCCACAATATGAATCATTTGTCGGAGCCGTCGATATTCCCTTTATTCATTCCATGACGGTTGGCGAGATCGCCATGCTGTTGAAGGATCGCAAATATAAACGTCTTGATCTGAGAGTTATCGCTCTGTCAGGGTACAGCAGGAATAAGTTTGCCGATGAGTACCCTGATTTCAGGTTTATCTCTCCTTCTCCGAACATCAGAAGTGTCGACACGGCCATTCTCTATCCCGCAACTGTCTTTCTCGAAGCTACAACCGTGAGCGAAGGCCGTGGAACCGATGCCCCCTTCATGCAGTTCGGCGCCCCCTTTATCAGCGGCAGGGAAGTCGCCGATGCTCTCAAGGAGTACCACTTACCCGGCGTTCAGTTTGATGCCGTTTCATTTCAACCAGTTTCAGGAAAGTTCAAAGGCGAGCATTGTCAAGGGGTGAAGCTTGCCTTAACCGACAGAAAAACGTTCAGCCCATTCAAAACAGCCGCCACGATTCTCCTCGTGCTTCAGCACCTCTATCCCGACAAGACAGGTCTTGACAAGAAAAACGATTTTTTTGACAAGCTTGCCGGCACCTCTCTCTTCCGTGAGATGCTCATAAAACAGAAGCCGCTTGACGTCATTATGGATGAAAGCCACAACGAGATAGAGCAGTTCAACCGAACTACTCCAATAAAGTTACTCTATCAATAAACTGCTGCGGGCACGTTACCTTGGAATGTTTGTTCTCCCGAGAAGACCGTGTTTTGAAAGCAGTACCTGCCATAGCTGAATTGAACGCGACCGAAACGCACCTGAAAAGCTTAACAGGTAGTATCGCCACATTCGGTGAAACGTTTCATCATAACAGGATTGCAGCGTTGGCCAATTCTTTTCGAAGTTCTCATGCCATGCCTTCAGCGTTAGCGAGTAATCATAACTGAAAACGTGCCAATCCTCCAGTATAAAGAGTCTTTCATAGTTTGTTGTAATCTGGCTGGCTGACGGAAGCATGGAGTTTGGAAAAATATATTTACAGCTCCAGGGATCACCATTAGTGCAGGGGGTGTTGCAGCCAATAGTATGCAGCAATGTCAGCCCATCCGGCTTCAGACACCTGCTGACAAGCTCGAAATAGTTACGATAATTTTTATATCCGACATGTTCAAACATGCCTAAAGAATAAATTCTATCGAACGAACCCATCTGTTTGCGGTAGTCTGTCACTTCAATATTGATTGGCAAACCTGCACATTGTTCCCGTGCAATTTTAGCCTGTTCAGTTGAAACGGTTATGCCGGTTACCGAAACATTGTAGTTTTCAGCAGCATACCGGGCTGCTCCCCCCCAGCCGCAGCCGATATCCAGTATGCGCATTCCAGGTTCAAGCTGCAGTTTGTCAAACACGAGACGGAGCTTTTTTTCCTGAGCCTCATCCAGGTTTTCAGCTTCATTCCAGTATCCGCAGCTGTATATCATACGACGGTCGAGCATTCTTTTAAACAGGCCGTTTCCACTATTGTAATGTTTTTCAGCAACAGTAAATGCTCTTGCCGGATGCTGCAGATTGTAAACCTTGCCGATCCATTTGCCAATAAACATGACCGGAGCAAAAATTTTTTCATCAGCTTTTGACCTGATCATTCTGAAGCAGAACTCTTCAAGGTCATCGCAATCCCAATAGCCGTCCATGTAGGATTCACCCAGACCAAGGTTTCCTTCAGTGATGGCGCGGCGAAAAACAAGAGGATTGTGGATGTGAATGTCCCAGGGACGGGTGCCTTCGATTTTGATATCTACAGCATCGAAGAGCTGTTCCAGCTTTTTTTTGCAGAAGTTGTCAATCATATCACTAAGGTGAAGTTCGATTGCATGCTCTGTTATAGGGCGCTATTTATCCCTTTTGTATATGATATGTGATATATTCGTATTTATCAAGTTATTTATGCTTGTTAAGCATCGAAAGATAGTACCACGGATCACAGAAAAGGCCGGCAGGCTTGAATACAGGAAATGATATGAGATTGTTACTGTCGATGTCATAGTCCGTATGGGGGTACGGAAACGGGCATGGTTAAAGGAGAGATGAGGAACATTCTAAAATCTCTCAGCGTAAGTATTATTGGTCAGAGGTTTGCTTTTTTCGGTCGTCCTCTTTTTTTTGCGCTTGATTCTGGTTCTGCAGGAGAGTCCGAAAGTTCATGTTGATCAGTCATACCATCAGGTTCCACAAGCTCTTCGTCTAATTGGTCGTCTAAATGGTCGTCCAGATGTACCTCAAGATGTTCCTCAGGCAAATCAGGTACTGCAATAAGATTAAGATCAATTTCATCACCCAGTTCATCGATAGCTTCATACGTTGGTGCATGAGCTTTTCCTCGCGCACCTCGCTTGCTTTTCATTGCCGGTTCAATCAGCGTTATAACCTCGTTGATAGAAGAAAAAATGTAAAGCTGTTTGTCCAGATTCGTCAACTTCAGAAGATCTTTAATTTGCTTGCAGAGAGAAACAAATATTGCCAGTCCTTCTGATTGATTGGCGAGTTGATGAGCAAGCAGCATAGAACTGATCCCACAGGAGTCAATAGCTTTTACCTGAGAAAAATCAATGATAATGTTCTTGCTGTTTTCTTTGTGAACCAAATCGTCAATTGAGAGTTTGAAGGCATCTCCATGTCGAAAATCAAACACCTCTTCTTCGATTTTCATAATGGTTAACTCTTTGCGGCTTGATACTGAGTAGTTCATAACGGTACTTCTGGTTAGCCTTTTAGAGAAACAAAGTGGGGTGAGTTTGGCGTCACAGCACTTCAACAAAGGCATGTGTTCTTTGTCTGTGTTAGACCCGGGTACTATAGGTGGTTCATAAAACACCAGCGAATCCTTTCAATAATCATACTTCAGCATATGCCCGCCAGACGGTCGGCAAGGGCATCAAGTTCACTTTTACTATCAGGAGCCTCTACCCAAGTAACATTAAGTCTATTTTTGAAAAAAGTCAACTGACGTTTTGCATAATTGCGTGTATGCTGTTTTATAAGATTTATGGCTGTTGAAAAATCGATCTTTCCGTCAAAGTATTGAAAAAGTTCCTGATATCCCACCGATTGCAGCGCAGGTATATGTTCAAGTTCAAGCAAAGCTCCATATTTATCATAGAGCAAAGCCGCTTCCTCATATAGA
>Ga0208507_1001950_pt1 | contig 11020 bp, 7 predicted proteins | sample CryBogCBH12Aug01_FD_184626 | JGI IMG/M metagenome (GOLD analysis project Ga0208507, IMG submission 184626) | Freshwater microbial communities from Crystal Bog, Wisconsin, USA - CBH12Aug09.1 (SPAdes) (version 2) | ecosystem: Environmental > Aquatic > Freshwater > Lake | place: Crystal Bog... | reverse complement strand
ACGGGGGAGCCCCCCGGCGGTCCGGGGGCGCCGTCGGCGCGCCGCATGCCCCCTGCCGCTGCCAGTGCGCCCGGTTTCGGCGGCGTCATGCGCCGCCCGCAGAGGCCGCCCGCAGCCAGAGGGGGGGGAGAAGGGCCGGTGGCTGTGGCACCTTGTGGTTGCAGCTCCGCAACGTCGCATAAGATTTGGAGGGCAGCGCAGCGTCTCTCATCGAGAGAAGCACGTATCTTTTTACCGAGAGAAGAGTGGTGAACACCGAAATAATTCGCAAACTTTTGGAGATCTCCAGTCTGCCAATCCTTTGACTCTTTGAAATCAAGAATTGCATTCCATTCTTTCGTGTTTCGATCTGGAGTCTTGTCTCTAGCGCGTTTCCCTGCCAAATCTCTGTTCGGCCAAGGATTAGGAAAGGCATCGGTGTTTCTACCAGGGAATTTGAATGGCAGATCGTTGGAAATGGTCCGACTAGTTGCGTCCATGTCTGGCTGCATTTGTATAAGACCAGTTAGTGAGAATGAGATCAAAGCAGCCAACAGCAGAAATTCACAGTGCCATCGCTCGCGGGATCCTGCGGGATCTTTTTTAAGCTCGTTTTTCGTGCGGTCGTGGGCCGGAGTCTTCCGAGTCCATACCGCGCAATGCACGTTGGGCGAAAATCGCCTGCAAAGCGGAGGTCGTCGCCAGCTCCAAAGCGCAAACGTTCTTCGCCACGCCGGCGCTCTCGTTCACCAGCACCACTGGAGCAATCCGATTCAAGTTCCAAGACCAGCTTTCAGTGGAGGGAGGAACTCGAGTCTCTTGTGACTGTGTTTGCTTCCCGGCGAGAGGTCCACGAGGTTTTGAAAAACGTTGCCTGCATAATGATGGCCCTGGCGGCGATACCTATCCTGACGCACTTTGCTGGAGGCGATGTTCACAACTGCCAAGACTCAGACCTTTTACGCGGCGCGTTCGTGCAGGTCCTCTCGATTCGGCTTTGCGCCCTCTCGACCCTCTTGCTTGCGATTCGGTTTTACGCCAGATGCTCGCAAAAATGGGCGCTGGGGTTCTTAATTGCCGCCTCGCTCGCTCCAGACATTCTGAACCAACACGTCGCGGTATTTTTGTTGGTGGCGGGATTCACCCTCCGGCTGGCCTTGTCGTCTGCAATTCAGCTTTGCGCCAGCCAGTCGCACAAAGATTGGGCGCCGGTGCTCTTCATTTACGCCGCCTCTATCGCTCCAGAATTTCTGAGCCCGCACGTTGCAGTCTTGTTGTTGGTGTCGGGATTGGCACTGTATCTGGCTGTCATTTTCTTTCAGCCAGAGGTGCTTGTTCGCGTGCCTGCAGGAACCAAGCATTATGGGCACACCAGTCGCATGATGGCAGGTTGTAATCTTCATTTTCCTGGTGTACTCGTAGCTCGCACCGGAATGAGGTCCAGAGTAACCGGCCAGCACATCAACGGGTTGTACGCGAGCGCCGAAAGAATCTTGAAGGGGTAATTGACTTCTTTCACATTTCGTGCTTCGTCTCCATTTGCACGGTCATGTTACAGCTCAGTCTTTTGCCATCGACTTATCCCCTAACTTTGGCCTTTGCAGCACATACATTGCACAATACGGCTGTGTGCTGCGAACACGAGCGGGCTCCAAAGCGCTTCCGAAGCATGAACAGGCTTGGCTCAAAACCCACATGTCTGGTGATGTTGACATTGATGGGAACCCCAGTCTCCCGCAAAACGGGGGCATCGTAAACCTTGCAAGGCGTCACTGCGCTGCATCACTGATGAACCACTCGTTTAACGCTCGGCACAGAAATGCCAAGTTTACTGAACTGCATCTGCTCATTTCGACAGACCTTGAATGGTTCGGCATGCAGTTATCAAAAGGATCTATAATTGGCATTATGATCTTGGAGGCTACTAGGGATATCGAGTCGTATGAGCAAATTCTCGGGGACTACATGAACGGAAAAGACAAGATTATCGACCCTATGGACTGCCTCTCCTTCTGAAACTCGGACTGTGAGTCGGACATCATCAGAGGCTTGCGGAAGTCGGGAGAGCGGTAGCGCCCGAGGGCCGGGCACAGATGTCAGGAGTGAATGGCCGTGGAGCCTCAGAGTCCAAGGTTGCCAGTGGGCAATGGGCCCGGCGGCCAGCCGGGCCCGGCCTGGCCGCCACCCCTGGCTGCACAGCAGGTTTCTATCATCGTATGCTGTGGATGATATTTCATTAAAACTAGCAAGTCTCTCTCACCCAGCCTCTCTCTCTCTCTCTCTCTCTCTCTCTCTCTCTCTCTCTCTCTCTCTCTCTCTCTCTCTCTCTCTCTCTCTCTCTCTCTCTCTCTCTCTGACGGCTGGCGGCAGCCTCAGCTGATTCAATGCTTAATGTGTGCATTGACTCTGTGAATCTATCCACTCGGCCCTCTGGCGCAGGGAGAGTGCATCACCCGGCGGGTCAAACGCAAAGCGATGCCGTCAGCAGTGACTCAGCACGCAGTCGGTGAAGGAAGGCGTGGTTGCACTTTTAGGGTGGCGTGAGTCACCAGGCAGCTCAGGCTATCCCGGCAAGTCAGTCATCAGTGGAAGCACGCGGCCGGTGAAGAAGCGGCCGCAGCCAGACTGAGAGGTGCTCATGCCATGATGTGCCTGCAGGCACCAAGCATTGTGGGCACACCAGTCGCTTGACGGCCGGTAGTAATCCTCATTTTCCTGGTATGCGTTTCCTGGTATACGCGGGGCGTCGGCGCGCCGGCGCCGTCAGCCGGGGAGCCGTTGGCGTCCGAGTCCGGGGAAAGGGGGATGCGGCCCGCAAAGGCAGAGGCCCCAAACCCCCATCCCTGTCCAGAGAGCCACTTTGGGGACAACATCGTATCCTATAACGCTCGGGCACAGTGGATGTGCGAGTGGCCCGGCACACCACAGTGACTGGGCCAAGCGCGTAGGTGTGCTTGCCGGGCAACAGGCGTGCCGTTGGCACTTGCATGTTAGGATCGTTTTTATTATTCTTGGGGAAACTAGTGCTCGTCAGCAGTGTGTTATGCAACCAAGAGCGTTACAGCCCAGCAAACTTGAATTGTAACAGACCCATGCAAGAACAAGGCAATGGGTTCTCTCAGCAGACCGAGTCACGGAGCCACGAGAATTCCATTTCAATAATATTAAATACAACGCCAAGCTGCCAAGATTGCGTCCAAAAGGGCGTTGATGCCCTCGTCCATCTGGCGAATCCAGTGGTGATTGCCCTTGAACATGGAGCCAGCTGGAAAAGAGGGAAATTAAAGCCAACAGGAAACAGGGTAAAATTCCGGTAAATTAAAAATGGAACCACCTTCTCGTTCAGTCCCAATACTATATTTGTCAAGATAAAAGAATAACCTGTCCTTTGCAAACCCTTTCTGTAGAAATAGGCCAAACCCAGCCTTGGGAATGCTATACTGTAGGATTTCGAGAACTCAGGGAAATTGAATGGACTGTCGGATTCCGAGTAATGTAAATTGAATGGTAAGTAGTCCAACTTTTTCAGATTAACCTTGATAAGGATACAGATGTTGCGAGGTAAATAAAGTCACAACCTTCTCTTGGCCAAGGCGGGAAAGAGGACGCCGACAACTGGCTTGTTGCGTTCCTGACAGTGGAAAAAGGAGCATCTTAACTTGCAAAGGTAGAGCGTCGCCGGATTCCCACAATAAATTACACACTGCAACAGCAATATCAAGGAAGGCTGTGAGCGAATAATACATTTCTCTTGAATCGAAAATAAAGCAACTGCACACCTGAAAGGCTGAAACTTGTTTGGCTTTGAAAACAGTATATAATTCACAAACAGGTCTGGCCAGACTGGCCCTCAGGCCCTGAAAGTAGACAGATCATCAGAAAGATAGAACAAGGCATTAAGAATGAAAACAGACGAAAACATACCGCTTTGCATGCGATCTGGATTTGTATTTTGAATTTCGAATTTCGAATTTTCAGTTTCAGTTAACAGGTTCTCTTTAGTGCTCTTGTTCGTAAACAGAGCACTGTTCTGGAAAAGAAAAGCCTTGAAGTGATGACGAAATTCTGCCGGACCGGCCCGAGCACAGTCCCATAAACAGAAACTGTTTAGGCGATAAAAAAACAAATCGTTTAGGAACACAGGAACAAACCAGAAACGAGCGGGAATGTCGGAGTCAGGAATAGATCTGTCCTGCATTCTGCGTTCTTTGCAAGCCACAGACGATACAACATGGTCCAAACATATTGTTCTGAAAGCCGTAGCATCAGTGGAAGAAGGGAGGCCAATTACCAGAACTCATGTGATTCACCTTTCGGGGGACGCAGAGGATGATCTGCCGCAAGGTATTAGGATGCACTGGAGCACAGGTCAATGAATCAATTTCGCTTTTCTTGTGCCGTGGATGATCTTGCCCTTTTTGTATCAGATGGCTGGCACTCCCTTCCTCCACAGGTTTGGGTTGCCATTTGCAAACTCACGGGGGCAAAGCCGCCTCAACGGGCACGAACCGCGGGAAGCATCAAGACGGTTGATATGCAGCATCTTTTGGAAGCTTACCCTAAAGAGTCTCAAATCATTCACTGGGTTTTTGCAAAGTTGGAAGAGTTTCCACATGTCAAGACCGGCGATATGCTGGCTTTCCATGGGATTCGTGCTGAAGCACTATACTTCCAAAGCGATCACAAACGCACTGGCGGACCACCACGTGGCGATCTTGATCCAGCCATCACAGTCCAGGTTTCGGACATTCATGCCATACCGGCCGGCAACAATCTACCCGCGGGATTCGCGATCTTCTCGCCGCCATACGATTATGAAATCAACTATATCAATGAGATTCCGTCCAAGCATCTGGAGAAGCTGTACTATAACCAGCCAATTGCTCAGCGTGGCTCTGTTTCGAAGATAGGGGATCACCTCCGGATATTCCCCAAGGCGACGGCAAAGGCTCTTACTGTCATCACTGGCTTCGAATGGCGGCGTAATCCTGCAGCCATGGGAGCCGAGCCAATCCTTATTGGTGGGCCCGAGATGAGTACAGTGCTCAGGGTGGGATTGGGCATCACTTTCAAGCTGGAGCCCCCGGCGGTTCCGGAGGAGCTTGCTGTTCTGCAGGGTCTTGTTGTCTCAGTGAACCCGCCCGCCCATATCCGTGTTCGACTTGCGCTCACCCACAAGAATCTTCCGACCTACATGCGTTGGGAAAGGCTTGGCTTGGACCAGGTGCTTCAGACCCGTCTGGAGATGTGGGTCAGACCGGAGGAAGTCCTGGCTGTTCACCGCATTCTGCCGAGTGCCCTCCACCAGCATGGAGGCTACTTGACCACGTCTTCGCACGGCTCCTTTGACCTTGTTGTGGTGGGACACCTTAAGTTCTCCACTGAGCTCGAGCCTGAGCTCGGAGCGCCAAGGTTGCCAGACAACGGACCTACGCTGGGAGTCCTCAATGCAATGCACGGCATTGCAGACGCTGCTGTGAAAATGGAGCTGCACAGGGTGGCCCCTTTTGCACCGAAAGATGCCCTGTGTACCATCGCAGGAAACGCCAGGCTGTTTGGTCTCCCTCGTCCCGGATACGGCCCTCATCTGAGCCACATCGCTTGGGCCCTTTGGAACTTCGCCCTGGGAAAGACCCGGGTGACAAACAACACCATAGTGGACAACACCCTTCACCTTCAAATGTGCGGAAACATGCTTGCATGCTTGCTCCTCGACTTGGTGCCGTGGGGCCAGGGGCTTGAGATGCGAAAGGCCGTCTCTCTCCAAGATGGGGTGCTCATGGTCGAGCTCCCCTCTTTTCAGTCCGCCTCAAGACTGTTCCAACGGGACACCGGCCTCTTTGACTTCACCAGTCATCGCAAAGGTTTTGTGGAGCTGTATGCACCAATTGTGTTTAAGTGGGAGATGTATGATACCACCCGGTCGGCGGAAGATTCTCGTTCAATGGACGGTTTTGTGGCCATAACGTTTGCCTCCTATGTTGAGCGGAACCGTGCCAACAACTTTGACATCAAGGACACGAGAGACAACGAGAGCTCCGCCCGCCAGCTGCGTCAACGCCCTTCAAAATGCCCCAAATGCTGAGCAGCTGAGCAAGCTAGACGCCACCCGTCATCGGCAGCCCCCAGCCACAGAGACTCCGCCGGCAGTTCCCGCGCAGCGCGCTGAGGCGCGGCCCCCCCTCCCCATCCAACACACACACACATCCCCCCCCCCCTGTGCAGGCCGACGCGGGCAGGCACGTGGCACGCCGCGCCGGGCAGCGCCCCTCGCCGTTCCGGCGCTGTACGCGCCGGGCCGCGGGTCTGGGCCGGCTACTGACGGGGCGCCTGGCCGGGGCAAAGCGACGTGTTCGCTTCCACCCCCTCCACCCCAGTCCGGAGGATTGGGGATTTTGGCCTTTCAGAAGACTTGTCCCAAGTTGGCCGGCCCCGCGCCGGTGGCGTGATATATCACCAGTGGAGATTCATGAAGGGGGTTACCATGATCGGAGGGGCGGCGACAGTAATATACAGGAGAGAGGCTGCTGATGAAAGTGGCGTGCGGGGGAGAGGTCCGAGAGGCTGCCGATGAAAGTGGCGCCGGCGTGCGGGGAGGAAGCCTGAGGGTGAAGCATGACGGCGAGGGCGGCTGGGCAAGGGCAGGCGACAGCCCGGACAGGCGGCTGCCCAGTGTGAGTGAGTGTACGTGTGTGCAGGCCTCTAGGGTCAGCCATCCCACCTTTGTGGGATGGCCTTTCTCTGTGTCTCTTTGCGATAGTGTTCCGCTAGCCTGAGGGGGGTCCCGGCCGGCACGCCCCTCGTCGAAACTCGGTCCGCCCACCGTCCGAGTCGGGCCAACTTCGGCTCAGCCTAGGTAAGCCAGGACCGGGCCGCCAGGGCAAGCGCCCCACCTCCTCGCTGACCTCGCCTCGCCACGCTCGCGTACGCTGTTCTTGCCGGTCTGCTGATGTGGACTCCCATTGCGGCCGGAGTGCTCCTCCCCCACACATCAGGGCCCTGCATATCACCCGGGCCCGCGAGATCGCATCAGCTACGCTCACATCAGCAAAGGCAATCACGAGATTCACTGCAGCCTTTCGGAATAGCGGTTCGGTCACGGTGCGGCGTTGGTGGAGATGGAGAAGGGTTGTAGGAGCCGGATCAGCGATTCAAGAGCGCATTGATGTAGGTTTCCTTCTTTCTTCCACTGGCCAAGATCCCATCGAGTTCGCACAGCTCCCGTAGCTGCCGCACCGTTTTCCTTATCAACTCAGCCTCGGTCAACCTTGGAGCTGACTGGCCAGTGGTTGCTGTCGGAACCGGGCCCGGAGCGGCGGCTGCCCCTTGTGGCAGCCAGTCCCCGCGGAGATCATCGAGCTCCATGATTCGCTGTTGCATTTCCTCAAAGCTCTCGTCCTCAAAGACCTCGGAGCCGGGCGCGCTCTCCTGCTCCATCACATCCCAGTGCTTGTCGCGCCCTTTCAAAAGCTCGGGGACCTCTTCCACCATTTCGGGCGTCACTGTCGATTTGAGCACCTCAGCGATCTCGGCCACCTCCTCCAATGCCTGTTCCTTCTCCAGCCTGAGCTTCTCCTCCTCCTCCCCCTCCTCCTCCTCCGCGGCGGTGGCAGCGGCACTGGCGGCCGCGGCGGCAGAAAGGCGTTCAGCAGTCTCTGCCCTGCGAGACCGCACGCCCCGACGAGCGCCCCCCTTCTCACCGGCGGATTTCCTCAGCGCGAGCTCGTGCGACACCAGATCCGTCCCGTGCTGCCAGATCAAAATTTCCTTAAGCGTGAGATAGGCAAGCAAGTTCTCCTTCTCCGCCAGGTCAAGGCCCTGGGCTTTCCAGCAGTTCCCAGCGACCGCCTTTTTGGCCGCGCGCCGCCCATACTCGTGGCGGCGTTCCGCCCCCGAGTTGCTCATCATTCCCAAACACATGTCCTCTTTTTCCAGCTCGCGCATGAAGTCGCCCGCGTGGTGCAGCAGCGTGTGCAGGTAGAAGGACCGGCAGTGCTGCTCATGAAACATGGCCTGGTACTGGTGGCAAAACTCCCTGCACTCCTTGCCATACCTGGCAAAACCGTTCATCCCGCTCGCGTCGACGTTGTTCCGAACCTTAACCGGATCGCGCTGTGTCATAATCTCGACCACCTTGGCCCACTGCTCCCAGAGCACCACCGACCTCTGCACGTACCGCTGCCCGCCCTCGCCCTCGACATCCCCGCTCCTGTTCGGCCACATGGACTCCAGTATGTTGGCCACCCACATCTTGCCAGTGCCCCCATCCGTATCATCCCTGGCCATCAGCCTAAGCGCCTGATGGCCTTCGAATGTCAACTTCTCGTACGTGTGCACCCCGCTTGCCCCGGCAAGTTTCGTGAACTGCTTGGCAATGCCTGCGGCCTCCAGGCCCTGGTTGAGCCGGCTAATCACTTTGTCGTTCTTGAGGCATCGCTGCGTGATCATCATAAACATCGCCTCAGTGACTCTCATCAAACAATGAAGAACGCAGAATGGGAAGCGCTTCTGGCTGTGATGGATCCAGTGCGCTTTGAGCCACTCGGACTCTCGGTAGTCCTCGTTCCGCGGAATCACCCGCACCACCGTGCCCGCTGGCACCATGCAACCGGAGCAGCCGGAGCGGCAGCGCTCTGCATGCTCCTGCTTCCACTCGGTCAGCTTCCTGAGCACTGTGACGTCGGGTCCCTGACACACCCCCTTGACGATCTTCCTCGCTTTAGCACCCCTCCTTGGGGCGGGCCCGGGCGCCCTCAGCCCCGTCGCTCCCGGGCGCGCAGGGGCGCCGCCAGGCACAGCCTCTTCCTCCTCCTCGTCTGAGTCCGAGGCGTCAAAACTCGCGTCGGCGGTGCAGGCCCGAAGGCCGGTCTCCGTCAGCCCGGAATCACCGTGACCCTGCGGCGAGCCCAGGTTGATCGCGCGCAGCGTCCTGGTGAACATGTCATATTTGTCTGCCAGCTTCTGGATGCTGATTGCCTCGGTCACCCGCACCAGCTCGTACGGAATGTGCCTAGCCTCCTTGTGCGCCATGCAGTGTCCACAGTAATGATTCCCGGCGCACCCCTGGCCCAGCACGGCACACTGTGCTGCCATGTCACCTGCTTGCCAAACGGTCACCTTCACCCGTCGCAGCCCCCTCTGCGTCCACTCTGGCGAGTCCACTACAAGCTTTTGTTTCCCGACGACATCCCCCCAGACCCCCAGCAGCGAATCGGCCTCGGGGCAGAACACGACGCCTTCCTGCTCAAGGCTCTCGATTTCATCGTAGAACCACGACATGTTGGCCTGGACGTTGTCCCGCGAGTCCTTGCCCGTCCAGACGCCGATCGTGCGCTGGTACACCGCCTTCTGGCAGCGGTCGACGCCCTCCTGCCCCTTGGGGATGATGATCAGCATCACCTCCGTTTGCGAGGTCCGCCTTGTGATCCGCCGCGCGTCCAGCGTGATCTTGATATGAAAGTGGTCCTGCCACCCGTGCCCGTCGGGCATGATGCCCACAGTCCGCGACGGCACTTGCGTCACAGTGCTCTTGGAAGTTTCGAAGACCTGCATGATGCGCGAAATCTCCATCTCGACTGCGGCCCTAGCAGAGATGAACCAGCCATCAGGCGTCGCATAGACGCCCAAGTCCTCGATCGACAGCGCCTCAAGCTTCGCCCTGGCCTCGCGAATCGACTGCAGCGACGGCAGCATACCCCGTCCGCCCATCCTTTGAATCGCGGACCTGATCGCGCTGAACGCTGCTGTCGACAGCCCGGACAGCGCGATCTTGGAAGCAAATATACTCATGTTGAGTTCGTCCTTGCGCTTCTCGCTCATCCGACGCTGGTACTCGCGGATTATCTCGTTCTCCAGCTGCCGCCTCGGCTTGATGCACCTCGCCTGGATCCGCGGGTCCTTGGCCACCTCATTCCTGATCGCGCTTATCATGTCGTCCACCAGCCCCGTCGCTATTGCATTCGCGTGCTCCCTGATTGTCTCGTTGACCTCCACCTCGCGTGCTGCCTTGAGGATGCGTTTGCGCATGCGCTTGTTGGCGAAGATGCCCGCCGTCAAATCAGAAGGCTCTGGCAGCGACCGGACTGTGTGGGCAGCCTGAGGCGCCGCCTCCGGCGCCGCCCCGTCACCGCCCCCAGCCGCAGCTGGCCCATCCGAGTCACCGCCAACCCCTGCCGTCTCCACCGCGCCATCCGAAGTTTGCCTCGTCGTATCAAAAACCATGGGCTGGTATGCTGCTGCACCTGCGTCCGCTGCTGCACCTGCGTCCGCTGCTGCACCTGCGTCCGCTGCTGCACCTGCGTCCGCTGCTGCACCTGCGTCCGCTGCTGCACCTGCGTCCGCTGCTGCACCTGCGTCCGCCGCAGCGCAGCCACCCCCCTCGGCTTTTATACGCTCGAGCTCGTTGTGCATCTGTACGACGCCATTGTGATACTCGGTCCTGAGTTCCGCCAGCGCCGCCCGCCTTTGCTGAATGGACGAATGGTGCAGAGTGCCAGAAGACGTGGGCCCTCCCCTTCGCTGTCGGGGGACGAACCGCCCGCGACCTGGCCTCGGCAGTAGTGAATCCAACACGTAGGGGTGGTCGGGAAATAGTTCGGCCACAAGGCTGCCCATCACGAACGGCCTTCGGGCTGGCAGCCCTCTACCGGCTTTGCGGGCACCCTTCTCACTGCCCGTCTTTTGGCCGCCAGCAATGGGCTCTGCAGGCGGGGTCCCAGACTCGGATGGCGTTGCGGCTACAGGAGCCCCGCCGCTCGCCAGCCCCGCCCGGGCCTCGGAGCCAGCCGGCGGCGGGGTCGCGGACTCGGATGGCGTTGCGGCAACAGGCCCCGCCGCCGACACGGATGGCGTTGCGGCTACAGGAGCCCCGCCGCTCGCCAGCCCCAACTCGGAGAGGTATGTGCGAAGAACACCGAGCGTGTGAACCGCGTAATGCAAGCCGGCCTTCACTGACCAGCTGTTGCGAACATTGTCTGACAGGCTGGCAATGTCAACATCCAAGGCTGCAACCACCGCTCCGGGCCACGGAGCCGGGTTGCTG
>Ga0208507_1001947_pt1 | contig 11026 bp, 7 predicted proteins | sample CryBogCBH12Aug01_FD_184626 | JGI IMG/M metagenome (GOLD analysis project Ga0208507, IMG submission 184626) | Freshwater microbial communities from Crystal Bog, Wisconsin, USA - CBH12Aug09.1 (SPAdes) (version 2) | ecosystem: Environmental > Aquatic > Freshwater > Lake | place: Crystal Bog... | reverse complement strand
AAAGCCACTCATCACGCAAGCGGGGCCAGAGGTAAGACAGTGAGAGTTCGCGCAACCACGTTGAAGTCAGCTGAGCATCTGGAACTTTATAGAGTTCTAAATCGACTGTAGCAAGCGGACTAAGGCGCGAAATCCAATTTTTGGAGAGTGGACGCCGATCTCCATTGGCATCCAAAATGGCTGAGATTCCTCGATCTCCAAAGAAAATTCTAGCCTCATCAGCTCTCTCACCGATAAGTCCGGCGCCTAGAGCCAGAATTAATCGACGGGTCACATGAAGTTGCACGGAGCCACGGGGACGACGAAGGAATTGGACTAGCTCCTCGAAATGTTGAATAGTAAATGGTTTGGAGGGCTCTTTCTTTTGAGGCTCATCTGAGATGACTGACGGTAGATCATGTAAAACTCTGTGGAGGTGGGTCAGGATCTCTCCAACAACTTGAACTCGCTTGAGGCTTTGTCCACTTGAATTGAGCCTGACTCGGCTCCGCTCGATTCCCTCTTGGGTGAGCAATTGCTCTAGAGGCCCGTCAAAATGGCTATCGGCCGCTTCCGCGAGCAGAGAGCCAAGGGCGCTGAGGAATCGGCCCGACTTTTCTTTGGTTTGTGGTTCCGCCTTGCGAATTAGGTTGAGAATCTGCTCTCGGAGGCGCTCCCATTGCCCGGAGTAGGAATCACGGGGCATATAAGAAGATATGTGAGCTTCCACCTCTGGGGACATTGATGAGTTTTGGGTTGTCGCGTCTAAGTTCATGGTAATCACTGTTCGAATTTGCTGAAAAAGCGCATGGAGGTAACCCAAGCGAAAACCAAGCGCTTTGAGGAGATTGGATCAAATACCTGACACCGTCACTGCCTCCCAGTAATCTCTGAGGTGGATACGGTCAATTGCCTACTTGTAGAGCAGTGCCATTGGGGTAGCCCCGGTCTATTTCAGTTCAGGTGCTACGAAATTGTCCGCCGACGACAGGAAGCAGGGTTTTGTGTTTGAGAATACATTCAAGAACATCGATGACATCCTTCATAAGGATGCTGGGTGTGGCAGCGAGTTGGACTACGTAGAACAGTCGTCTTGGGTGCTCTTCCTGAAGTATCTTGATGACCTGGAAAGTGCCCGCAAAGTCGGGGCGGAACTTTCAAATACCAAATATTCGCCCATAATTGATGGAAAATACCGTTGGACAAAATGGGCTGTTCCTAAATCCAAAGACGGCAAAATTGATCACAATTCCGCACTGACCGGCGATGATCTCAAAGACTTCGTGAATCGAGAACTCTTCCCATATCTGGCGAAATTCAAATCAACCGCGTCGGGCCCTGACACTCTTGAGTACAAAATTGGAGAAATCTTTAGCGAGATCAATAACAAGCTGCAAAGTGGCTACAACCTTCGTGAAGTGTTGGAGCTCGTGGATGAGTTAAAGTTTCAGACGAGCGCCGATATCCATGAAATGTCACATCTTTACGAAGACAAAATCAAGAACATGGGAAATGCCGGTCGAAATGGCGGCGAGTACTACACCCCCCGTCCGTTGATCAAAGCGATCATCGAGGTGGTGGCTCCCAAGATCGGTCAGACCATTTATGACGGCGCGGCCGGGTCAGCTGGCTTCCTTTGCGAGTCCTTTGCCTATCTTTCCAACTCAAAGCAGTTAACCACCAGAGAGGTAGAAATACTTCAAAAGAAGACTTTTTACGGCAAGGAAAAGAAATCCCTTGCTTACATCATCGGCACCATGAATATGATCTTGCACGGAATCGACGCTCCAAACCTTTTACATACCAATACTCTGGGCGAGAATATTTCCGATATTCAAGAGAAGAATCGCTATGACATAGTTTTGGCAAATCCACCATTTGGAGGGAAAGAACGCGCGGAGGTGCAGCAGAACTTCCCGATCAAGACAGGGGAAACCGCCTACCTGTTCTTGCAGCATTTCATGAAGATTTTACGCGCTGGAGGTTCGGCGGGCATCGTCATTAAGAATACTTTTCTTTCCAATACAGATAACGCCTCTATTGCCATCCGAAAAGAGCTTCTTGAAAATCATAACCTTCACACCATACTTGATTGCCCAAGTGGAACGTTCCAAGGTGCAGGGGTGAAGACCGTAGTTCTCTTCTTCAAGAAGGGCGAGCCAACCAAGAAGATCTGGTACTACCAACTAAAGCCAGGTCGAAATATGGGTAAGACCAATCCGCTGAATGAAAAAGACCTAGAGGAGTTCATCGAACTGCAGAAGAAGTCAAAGGATTCAGACCTTTCTTGGTTGATCGACGTTTCAACTGTCAATCAAGATACGTGGGACATATCGGTGAAGAATCCCAATGGAAGGGATGAAATTATTCATCGGTCTCCGACTGAAATCATCCACGAGATCGAAGCGCTCGATGCAGAAAACCAGGCAATCCTCATGAGAATCAAGAGTCTGCTATGAAATTAGTTCCACTCGGCTCGGTGGCGGAAGTCATTGCTGGGCAGTCACCTGAAGGCAAATATTACAACTCAAGCGGTCATGGTGTGCCCTTTTACCAAGGAAAAAAAGAGTTTGGTGACAAATTCTTAGGAGCCCCAACAACTTGGACAACTAAAACTACGAAGTTATCTCGACCAAGGGATATTTTGATGTCCGTGCGGGCGCCAGTAGGACCAATCAATTTTGCCACAGAAGAAATTTGTATAGGACGAGGCTTGGCAGCTATTCGCGCAGGTAAGGACCTGGACAAGGAGTTCCTTTTCTATTTTTTGCTTCACAAGCAACCTGACATTTCGGGCAATGCCGGAGCCGTATTTGATTCGATAAATAAGGATCAAATTGGCTCAATCCCAATCCCACTTCTTTCCCTAGAAAAGCAACGTGAGATTGTCGAGAAACTCGAGAATGCCTTTGCTGAGATTGAGTCGCTCTCGGAGCGTTCAAATTCAATGTTGCTATCTGCCAACCAAATGCTGTCCAGTTTAATTGCGAGTTGGATAACTGGTTTATCGACGGGGATGTCCGCCAAACTTGGAGAGCTTGCCGAATTGAAAGGGAGAATTGGGTGGCGGGGATTAACCGCGAAAGAGTATACAGAAACCGGTCCGCTATTCTTGTCCGTTCATTCGTTGAACCACGGACACTACGTTGATTTTGCTCGTGCTTTTCATATTTCACAAGATCGCTACGATGAAAGCCCCGAGATTCAGATTCAAGAAGGTTATATTTTGATCGCCAAGGACGGCGCAGGACTCGGAAAAGTCGCGATGGTAGGAGAAGTTAAAGAACCAACAACGGTGAATTCGTCTCTACTCGTAGTCAAACCAAACGCCCAGGTGCGCACCAAATACTTATATTGTTATTTTCTAAGTGATGCGTTCAAGGCACTCATCGCCTCTCGATTGGGTGGGAGTACGGTCCCACATCTTTATCAAAGGGATATTGCACAGATTCCAGTTGCCTTACTGGAGCCAGATCAACAGGATGAATTTATCGTAAGATTTGATACTGCGGCAGAACTTCTGGACAAGTTGATTTCAAATTTGGAGAAACGAGCCAAACTTATATTGGAATTGAAAAATTCAGTTCTATCGCACACTTTTGCGTTGGTGAATTAGTGGCTATCACCGAGTCTGACACGCGCGCCCAATTCATTGATCCCGCTTTGGCTCACTCAGGCTGGGGATCTCAATCGATAAAGCGGGAGTTTCAGATTACAGCTGGTCGCATTCTCGGTGCCGGTAGACGGGCCGAGCCATCCATCGCAGACTACGTGCTTGAGCACAATGGGAAGCGAGTAGCGGTCGTCGAGGCAAAGAAATGGGACCTGCCTCACTCGGAGGGAGTAGCCCAAGCGATTAGAGATGGCCAGAAGTTGGGTCTGCCTTTTGCGTTTGCGACGAATGGGCGGAAGATTCGCCAGATTAATTTGGTGAATGGGAAGGAAGAGGACATTGCCTCTTTCCCAACCCCAGAAGAGCTTTGGTCGATGATTAATGAACCGATCAATCTTTTGCGCGACCAATTCCGGGCTATCCCATTTGAAAGTCGTGGCGGAACTGAGCCTGTCCGTTATTACCAACAGCTGGCAGTTGAGAAAGTTCTGGATGGAATTTCTAAGGGGGATAAGCGTTTGCTCCTCACCCTTGCCACGGGCACCGGCAAGACCAAAATTGCTTTTCATATTGCCTGGAAGCTCTATCAGACTCGCTGGAATCTTCAAAGCAGCGGTCAGCGGCGCCCTCGAGTCCTCTTCTTAGCAGATCGCAATATATTAGCTAATCAGGCTTTTAATGAGTTCTCCCCCTTTCCTGAAGATGCTTTGGTTCGTATCAAGCCAGGTGAGGTGCGCAAGGCCGGCAAAGTTCCAACTAATGGCAACATCTTCTTCACTATTTTTCAGACCTTCGAGACCGAGTCGACGGGTGTACCGAATTTTGGTGAGTATCCTCAAGATTTCTTTGACCTGATCATCGTTGATGAGTGCCACAGGGGTGGTGCAAATGATGAAAGCAACTGGAGAGCGATTTTGGAGTACTTCGCCCCCGCCGTACAACTCGGGCTCACAGCCACCCCAAGGCGCAAAGACAATGTGGATACCTACGCCTATTTTGGTGAGCCTCGATACATCTACAGTCTCAAAGAGGGAATTGGAGATGGCTTCCTCACACCATTTCGAGTCCGCAAGTATCAAACCACTATTGACGAATATGCCTTTACGTCAGATGACACCGTTGAAGCTGGCGAGGTTGAATCTGGCAGGCTCTACGTGGAGAAGGATTTCAATAACGTCATCATCATCCCCGAGCGTGAGGCTTATCGGGTAGAGCTCTTCTTGGCCCAGATTGACCCAAATGAGAAGACGATTGTCTTCTGTGCTACCCAGGCCCACGCCGCCTTAGTTCGAGACCTGATCAATGAACGTAAGATCAGCACTAATGCGACCTACTGCGTGCGTGTAACGGCCAATGATGGCGAAATCGGTGAGCAATACCTACGGGATTTCCAAGATAATGAGAAGACGATCCCCACAATCTTGACTACCTCCCAAAAGTTATCGACTGGGGTCGATGCCCGCAATATCCGCAATATTGTCCTAATGCGCCCAATCAACTCCATCATCGAGTTCAAGCAGATTATCGGACGTGGAACTCGCCTCTTTGACGGCAAAGACTTTTTCACTATTCATGATTTCGTCAATGCATCACACAATTTCTATGATCCAGAATGGGATGGTGAGCCGGTAGAGCCCACTCCCGTTGAACCAAGAACTCCAACTGTCGTTGTTGAAGGACTCGGGGGAGAGCCAAGGCCACCCGTTCAACGCCGCGAAAGAGTGGTCATCAAACTTGCTGACGGCAAGGAGCGGGAGTTCCAGTCAATGTCCTCCAAGCTTTTCTACTCCGCAGACGGGACTCCAATGACGCTGCGACAGTTCATCGAATCTCTTTTTAATACCCTTGAAATGCCAGAGTTCTTCAAGAATGAGGATGAGCTTCGCGAACTTTGGTCGGTTCCTTCTACTCGCAAGGCTCTACTCAAACACCTAGAAGACGCGGGTTTTCCTGTTTCAGAGTTAGAGGCTATTCAAGAGCTTATCGAAGCAGAATCAAGTGACCTATTTGATGTATTGGAATACGTGAAGTATTCATTAAAGCCAATCACCCGCAAGGCCCGTGCGACGCTTTCTCGCTCTCTTATGGAATCGGAGCTAGAAGCTAGGCAGCTAGAGTTCGTAGATTTCCTTGTCTCGCAGTATGTCGAGTCTGGAGTAGGGGAGTTAGACGACACAAAGCTGAACACCCTGCTCGAGATCAAGTACGTTGATGTATTTAGCGCAATTAAGATCTTGGGAAATGGTCAAACAAGTAACGTTCGCAACCTATTTTTGAACTTCCAAAAGAATTTGTACCTGCCGCATTCCAAATATGCAGGAACTGGGTGAGGTATGGTCGATAAGATCGTTGATTTGGAGCGAATTGCTTTAGATTTTTTAGTAGAGGCCTTCAAAGTATTGACGCAGGAAAATGTACTTCCCTGCTCTGCAACCCAGCGATATTTGAGAGTAGGAAGAGATTTCTTTGGTGAGAGTCTTCGAAATCTACCTGAGTTCACGAAATTGGAAGCCTCTCTCCTGGAATCTTTTCCTGATCGATTTTCCAAAAAGAAGAATCCTGAAGAGCTAGAACTTCCGAGCCTTTACGTTTTTAGTTTGCTTTCTGCCGCGATCTTTGAGAATGGGCGAACGCCGATGGCGACTATCAACGCACCGGTTTCTTTTCAAGGGTGCGTTAGTGAGCTAGTCCGGGTACTCAGTTCATCCGATGTCGAAGTCATTTGTTGTCGTGAGGTTTCGTACTTAACTACAAAGGATGGCAGAGAACTTTCAATTGGGAATATAACGGTTATTCCTGGGTCAGGAAGTCTGAGTCACCAACAACTCTTGACCGTAGCTGATGACCTAATTCCAGGTGCTATCGGGGCGTTTGGCAGTGAATTGCCATCAAATTTGATGTCGCCCAAGTCTTTGATTGTCGCTCGCTTGACAACGTCGCGTGCATCGGAAGAGGTGCGTGCTGAATTGCAGTTACGGATTGAACGTTTTCTACGATTGCTTCACCTCTATCAATCCTCCGCTACACAGTCACTCTGGCAAGTCACCGGCGTTTCAACTCTTGTGTCTTATTCATCACCTGACCAGATCACCTATCACGACAATATCGCCTTCACTTTTGTGAGTCGTAATGTTGCACTGGGTTTAGAGGACGTATCCGGAATTCAAGCTCTTGGCGCCATGCTAGATCAAGCGACAATTGTACCCAAGGAAGTTCTCGCGACATCCTTTGAGTTCGCCCTGATTAGGTTTGTTCGGAGTTTTGAGAAAGGTGACCTCTTTGATCAAGTTGTCGATTTGGCTACCGCTATGGAAGCGGTAATCAATGGAAATGACACTGAAAACGATTCAATCACCGCACGTCTTCGGGGTCGAGTCTCTGCTCTGATTGCGACAGATTCAGACACCGCTTCAATGATATATGCCGATATTGGGCACCTTTACAAGCTTCGTTCTGCTCTCGTGCACGGTGGCACTCTAAAGAAGAGTCGATTGGATAAAATCATTTCGAGTTTGTCTACCTACCAACCATCGGAGGCAGGTAGAACTGCAATGGCAAGAGCCGTAGACCGAATGCGAGATTTAGTTCGAAGGTCGTTATTGGCTCGACTGGCCCTAGCGGAGGGCCCCAACCCACCATGGCCACTGGATGGAAATACGGATGTAGATTTGATATTAGCCGAACCATCCACTCGCGAGGTATGGAGCAAGGCATGGAGGGAACTACTCGAGGCAAATGGAGCAGGAAAGTCGGTCGCCGAAGCCTCGCCAGCGCAGAGTTATCTTCCCGCACAGGCCAAAGGGAAAGCGTAATGGACCCAAGAGATCGACACTTTGGGCGCGTCACAACTTTTAACACCGATGGAAGTCTCAAAAATGTTGATATTGGTTCACTGGTACGCCGCCTCGTACTCTTTGAGCATTGCCTCTTGGAGTCTGTAGGTCTTCGAGAGATACCAGTTCTGCTTCAAATATTTGGATACGAAGGTCTCATGGTATTGCTAGACGATACTCACTTCGAAATCATCTGTGATATGCAGTCAGCTGCGTCAATCGGCCAGACCGGGGTACTTAGGATTACTGAGACTAGAGGCGGCACTCTGCCACTCGGCTCATTTCGGATTGCCTCGATCGCCAATGAAGATGGTCCATACAGATTTGAAAGAGATATCCATGTCATCGATTCACTTGATTTATCCAGCAGCAGGAAGAAGAAACTTAAAGCGAAATTGCTACCCAAATTAAGAACATATTCACGAGCAGCGGGAAATCAAGGTGTCATGGATTTCTATTCAAAGTTGATGGAGTCTCCTGCTTCTTTAATACCTATAATTAAAATAGTCGCAAAACGTGATTTCAGTTTAGAAATAGAAGGTGAAATCCGAATAAGTGCCGAACAACTTGAGCTAGACAGAGATTTCCGAACAGACACGAATCTTACGTCGCAGTTGGGAATTGAAAGACAAATATCTCACAAGATTCTAGAGAGGGCTTTTCTTGCTCAAGCGGGTTTGAGCCAACGCTTGCGATTAATGGAGAGTTTTAATGCGGTGACTGGTTTCCGAGATGGGGAGGTTCCGGTTCTTGATGCCCATTTAGATTTTTTGCGTGGATTAATTGACCCCGAAGTTCAGGAGGATAGATTTAGTAGAATTGTGGAACTTGGAGATCTACCAAATCCTAATACGATTTCTGCTGACTTTCGAATTGATGTCCGAGCTTTATTGGACCTTCGCGATAGTGCCGAGGTGCACGAAATGCGGAGTTGGCTTAGGGGAATTGACTCAAATTCAGATTTTGAAATAATCGAACAGTTCCATTCTGTAAAAGAGAAAATGCGTAGGTTTTTCGCAAGTGATTCAGCCAAAGTGCTAAGACTCTTGGTTACCACAGGATTTTCACTTCCGACAGGCTATGGGCTTCCAATGGGTATCGGCGCTTCTTTGGCGGACCAATTTCTTTTGGACAAATTTATAAAACGTCCAGGACCCATTACGTTCCTTAGCAATAATTATTCATCAATTTACGAGGAGCCACATGAGTAACTGGACATCACTTGTTGATAGATTGAATACTACGGAAAAATCACTAACTCTAAATTGGGATGAACTAGAGTCTTTGGTTGGAAAGCTACCTAATTCTGCCTCGATTTATCGTGCGTGGTGGAGCGGAGAACGTCCACATGTGAACGCATGGAGGAAAGCTGGTTTTGCGATTTCGGATCTTCAACTGGGCTCTAAGGTAACATTCATTCGCGCCGCTTCCCGAACGACCCTAGGAAAGAGGAATTCGAACTCATTTTCACCGAGTGTGGATAGACCGACTCTGGCAGCTCCTCAGAGAGATTCTATGGTGACTTTGGGCACGCACCAATTTTCCCATGGGAGTGTTATTAATATTCGCCGAGAAGAAGATGGAACTCCGAAACTGGATAATCCAAGTGAACGCTATGACAATGTGCGCGGCTTGAAGCTTAATAAATATGGCGAGGGTCCATTTGTTTTTTTACAGCTCTCCAAGCTACCGGACGATCAAGGGGTGTACGCAGTTGTGGCGGCGGACGGCCAAGTGCTGTACGTCGGACAGACTGCAGACTCGATCAGGAATCGCTGGCATATGGGGTATGCGAGCATTCAGCCACGCAATTGCTTTGCCGGAGGTCAATCCACCAATTGCCGGATTAACAACCTGATCTATCGCGCGACGGCTGACGGTCGTTACCTTAATCTCTATGTTTACGTGAGTCCTGAATTTGATGCAATCGAGCGAGAGTTGATCGCCATTTACCAGCCCAAATGGAATGTCCAAGGGATCCGCTAGTGGCACTCCAATACCAACCAAAAAATGTTGATCTCCACCTCATGCCTAAATAAGGCGAGATGAAATTTCCAGAGGTCTGTGCGAAAGCGAGTCAGAGGCAAAGAGGATTAAGAGTCAGTTCACTCATGGAAGCGATTATTGGCCAGCTCCCGTGACGAAGGGCTAGCAAAATTCCAGGATACACCTGGCGAAATTCTTGATCCCTTTCTAGGATTAAGCGATCGTTGACGTTCTGATTATAAGTGAACACGCTAATTGGGAAGCGAATAACTGTGCCAAACCCTGAGGGCCTAGTGGCTCTTCATTCTCAAGCGACATTCGGGTTCGGAGGATGAACCTCCGCAAATGGACCCACTAGGATCTTTCCGGACGCCACTTTCGTAAAAGTTAGATTTAGGTTGGGGTACTGCGGCTACTTGGGCTTTTCAGTTCAACCGATTAAATTTTCTGTTTATTCCGACCATCGATTAATTGCAACTCCTTTAGAAGATACCGCCCTTCTTGGAAACGTTTAAAATGTAGTTCTAGAAGCGCTTGACCTCCCGTTCAGCGTTAAGGACGGACCAAAAACTTCCGTTCGATCGCAACTCGTGACTCTTCGAAAAGTAGTGGCTAAATGATATGACTCGAGGTCTATTTACTCATCAAAACAGCCTTGGCATTTATCGATGTTTGACCAAGAAATAAGAATAAACTCGGGATCATGAAGTCTGATTGGCCGAATGTTCTCTCAAGCGTGGCAACTGCCGTTGCCGCTTTAGCGGCTGTCGCATCTTGGCGGGCCTCAAAAGGTGCGAACCGAACCTCAACCTCAATTGCTGAAATTGAGCGAGAGCGTCGGCATCAAGAGCTTAGACCTCAATTTGACGTGTGGTGTGAAGAGTACAGTGACTCCATTTTCTACTTAAATCTGTATTTGAAGGGACCGAGCGGGCTCGACCAAATTGATAAGTTGAAGATTTCCATCAGGGACAACAAGAGAATGTCGAAAAATGATCCTTCTGGGCAAAGATCTATTGAAGAGATACAGAATCAAATCTGGGCTCCATTCAGATTTTCACTCGGCGTTGACGACTCTTCCGAGAATGGCAGAAGCGTTCCGTACGAGAGACTAAAGCTCGGAGAGGATTGTCGCTTTCAACTCGAAAGAACCCCTCCGCCACTTTGGAATACTCCGTTAGGAGATAGATGGTGGGTCGGTATGGGTATCTCGCGTGATCTTCGAATTTCCATTGAGTGCAAAAATGGCGAGTTGGAATCTTGGTTGATTCCATGGCGGCTTGAGTCGCCACTCGAAAAAGCACCAGGCCAGGGGAATGTGCAAGGAATCTCGTGAATTGCCCTCTACTAGTTTATGGAAGGGAAAAGCCCTTGTCGTGTTTGGAATTGCATTGTTGGTTCGAAATCACGCTCATTTAACCCCATGTGAAATATCTCCAAGAACCGTGTGAAAACTTCATGGCAATCCACCCGGCAAGACCGCCTTTTGAGCGTAAATAAAGATATTCGCTAGCCCCCCACGAAGAGCGAGCAGTCAGTTAATCAACTGACTGCTCGTCTTTCTATTTCCCTGCTTCGTTGACTATTACCTTTTACCTACTAATCACTACCTTGA
>Ga0208507_1001942_pt1 | contig 11044 bp, 10 predicted proteins | sample CryBogCBH12Aug01_FD_184626 | JGI IMG/M metagenome (GOLD analysis project Ga0208507, IMG submission 184626) | Freshwater microbial communities from Crystal Bog, Wisconsin, USA - CBH12Aug09.1 (SPAdes) (version 2) | ecosystem: Environmental > Aquatic > Freshwater > Lake | place: Crystal Bog... | reverse complement strand
CGGGGCGTCTTTCCCCTAAAACCCCCACCCATCCCTTGCGCTTTCGACCCTTCCATCCCCAAGGGTCGGCGCTGGGGAGTGATTGGTTTGATGGTTGGCCATACGTTGCGGCACTTTGACAGGCGTTCAGGGTTTGCCTCTAGTGAAAAAAATTCCGCCGTTAAAATCCGCGCAATTTCCGTTGCGTGATGGTCCGCGCCTTTGTCGCGACCAGATACCGGAGACAATCGCCGGCATCATCACCGCCGACACCGTCATCGTCGCAATCGACCTTCAAAACATCTTCCGGGCGCAGCGGGTCTCTTTGAAGCGCGGGGAGCGTTTCCAGAAGCCGCCCGCACCGCTGGTGCATGAAGAGTGTCGGGCGAATCCCGGCCTCGACATCGCCGAACCGTTGCATGATCTCCGCCCAGCCATTCACGCGGTCGGTATTGGCACACCGCAAAGTGATTCCATGCTTCGCATACTGCGCGGCAATGGTGGTGCCATCGCTCTGTCGCGAAAACACATCCGCGCCGGCCACGAACCGTTTCAGATCCTCGACGGCGAGCTTGCGGTTGCCGATTTTGTGCCGCGCCAGCATCGCCTTGATCGCCGCCGCGTGACGATCCGGCAGCCACAGCCGTTCCGCGTGTTCATCCACGACGAACAAATTCCCGTCGCCGTCGGTGCAGCCGAGCAGCACCACCGTGTAGTGCGCGAAACCAAAATCAAAAGCACAAAACCATTCGCGCGCCCGCGTCTCGTCGAAGTCCTGGACGACGTGAACCTCGCGGCGCAGCGTCGTGAAGTATTGGCCGGCGGCAATGTCCCAATCGCCATCCAGCCACGCCCGTTTTTGCCACCCCGTCAAATTTTCCAGCACCTTGCGATATTCCGGATTGTTAAAGGAGTTGTCCGCCACGCGGGCGGGAATGAATCGCGTGTCGGTCTCGCGCTTCTCCAGATACGGCAGGACGAACCGCGTCCGATACCACGCATGGCCAACGCCGCCTGGGTTGGTGGTGGAATAAATCCTAGGCCGCCAGTTCGGTTTGGATGACCGGCAGCAGGTGGTTATGTCCTGATATTTTCTGGCGGTCAGGGTGGTGGCCTCTTCAATAGCCACGCAGTCAAATTCAATACCAAGATAATTATCAATTTCCGATTCGGTTTTGTAGTGGCCGGTGACGATGCGCGATCCATTGGCGAATGTGAGAATACCCCGGAAGGCCGAAAACTCATGCGGCAGCCGATTGAACAACCGCCGACGAAAATCCTCAAAATTCTCGATGTTCGACTTGGCTTGTTTCCGCAGCAGCAGACATTTCAAACCGGGAACGCGCTGGCAATCGTCGGCCCCGAGCTGTGCCAGCAGCCAATGCGATTTCCCGCCGCCTCTCGCCCCGCCATAGCCGATGGCCGTCGGTCCATCCGGTTTGTCGCACAACCGCGCCGCCGCGCTGGCGACCAGTTGCCGCTCTTGCAGCCAAAGCTTGGCGGCGACGAAATTGCGGGTTTGATCCATCGGACACCCCGCCTTAATCGCCGCGTTCAGAAAAATTTGCCGCTCGTTCATGGCTTGGCCTCCACCGCCGGCACGACTTCGGCATCCACAACCGTCCCCCCATTTTTTCCCGGCTCAATTTGATTCGCCGGCGGCGCTTCCACCACCCCATAGGCTTTGCGGATGGCAATTTCCCAATCCACATCAATCGTGGCGGTGATGTTGGTATTGACCTCCTTGATCTCGCTCGGCATCCCGGCGGCGAATTGTTTCAGCTTGAAGGCCAGTTCCAACATTCGCGCCATGCCCTCCCAGCCCGGCGTCCGGCCTTTGGCCAGCCATTGCGCCCGCGCCTCCCGCACCATCGCGATGGTCTCTTCCGCCTCGCGCCAGGCCGTCCGGCGGATGGCTTCATGCGTCTGCTGCCATTCCACGGCTTTTTCCACCGCGACGCGCTCGATGGCCTTGCGTTCCACCTCCGACAAATGCGCCGCATGAGCCTTCACCCGCGCCTGCCAGTCATATTTCACCGACCACCGCTTCAAAAGCCGTGAACTCTTGGTGAACTTTTGGGCTACCGCCTCCAGTGACCGCTCGGCACCCATGTCCAGGTATGCCTTGAACGCGGCAAATGCCTTCGCGCTCTCTCTGGGCTGCTGTTCAAAGAATTGATTCATAGTCAAAAGTTGTCCGCAGCTACCGCAGTAACCCCCTATACTTCCTGAAAAATACCCCCCCTTTTTCAGAATCTTGGGAGCCTTGCTGCGGTGGCTGCGTTGCTGCGGAACGATGGCGGGTCATGGCTTGGTTATGGTGTAGGTTTTCGATTTGAAACAGCCCCCGTCAGACGCATTTTCGCGGCTGACATATTTTTCTTCGCGGGTAATGAGAAACCCATCGGATTCCAACGTGTCGCTGTCCCGAAATAATTTTGCCATCACCGTGCCGATGATCTTCTTGGCCTTGTCCTCGTCCGCACCGGGGCGGAGGCCGGGAATCTCGATGTCATGGCCGTCGCAGAGCGAATTGATTTCCGTCGCCGTCAGCGCGCGGTTGAGTTCGCCGGCTTCGTTGGCGGCCAGAACGACATTGCGCAACCAGACCAGCGCGGGGTTGCTCACGCGCTCCTGAGCCTGCTGATGTCCATCCATGACCGGCGCGGTGCCGAAAATGTTCCGGCATATCCAATCCACGAGCTGCACCCATTCCCGGAAATCATGCCGGGTTTCATCCGTTACCGGCTTGCCCAGCCTATGCCATTCGCGAATGACCGCCGCCAGGCAGCCGAGGTAATACGCCTGCCATTTCCGCACGCGGGCCAGCAAATCACCTTCGGGATATTTCGCGAAGGCATAGCCCGCCGGTTTTTTCCGAATCCGAATGATGTTGCTGCGGTTCGCCAGATCCCGCGTCGTGTTCACGCCGTTGGAAGTGAGAAACACAAAATAATGCTCCGGCGGCACCGTGACCTCACCGCGATGCGGTATCCGGCACGGAAACGATCCTTCCGCCGTCTGAAAAGCTTCCAAGTGTGCGCTGTCAAACCGCCCCCGAAAATTGTCGAATTGAATAAACGGCCGGCCCGCCACCAGCGCCTGATTCAAACTCTCATCCACGGAACCAACGCCGCCCTGCCGGCTCGTCACCAGCGAGACCTTTTCGTTGTAGAGCGCGGCAATGATTTTCTGCCGGTAGGTTTTGCCGGATTGCGACTGGTCGGCCTCGGCCACGTCCGCCGGTGCCCGCCCCTTCAAAAAATCCCCGGCCTTGAGCGCCGGCGTGATCAGGCTGGCGACGGCTCGCGCCTTGTCGCCATCCGTTTGAAAATCAAATTCGGCCAGCAGCGCCAACAACGCCGGAACCGCTTCGCTTAATTCCACGACCGGCGGCATTTCGCCCCCGGTGACCAGCAGCCGCGTGACTTCGTCATAACCGCGTCCGGCCACCGCCGGCTGGCCGCTGACTTCGCGAATCACCGGACAGTTGATCAGCCCCTGCACGCGCGGCAGCAGCGTCAGCGCCTCTTCACTGTGCAACAGCGCATCCGCCATTTCCTGCGGACAGTTCACCGGCTTCAGCACCGGCTCGCCGCCTTCACCCTGCCGCCAGGCGACCAGTCGCGCAAACTTCTCGAATAAGGAGCGCGCGGTTGATGGCCGCAAGATTTCCAGAGCAAGCAAACCATCATCGCGTTTGATCATCGTGACCACGACGCCACCCCGGACGAACATGCGTTTCGTAGGCGAGATCAGGCTGAAAAGTTTTTCGGCGCTCTCGGTGATGCTGACATCGCCGCCGGGCAGAATGAGAATCGGCAGGCCGTTGGCCTCATTCATTTCGCCCCACTCCTGCATGTCCGCAGTTTGCGTGTCACCCATATCTGGTTCCTTTCACCTCCAATTTTTGCGAATAAAGGTTTGGTTGCGCTGGTTGCAGGCAAATCGGCACTCCATTCGGCAGGGGATTCAAATACAGCAACCGCTGGTAGCGTTCGCCGCGCATCGCTTGCGGCAGACGGGACAAACGCACGGCGGTCAATGCGCCGCGATCCGCACCGAGGGTAATCAGCAGCGGCTTGATTGGCCCCATGAGCCGGTCCCAATCCGCCTTGCTCGATGCATCCAGCCGCACCAACGCATGGATTGACCGCCCGCCAGATTCGCAGATTGAGGCGATGCGAAACGGCATTTGCACCAGACAACGCAGCCATTCATCGGCGTCCGCCTCATCGCTTTCCAGCACGGCGTAGCGCCATGCCGTAATCGCTTCTTCCGACCGACGGGACAATTTCCCGTCGCAGCGCGGGTTTTCCAGAAATTCACCCGTCACCGGTTGCGGCAGAAACCAAACCCCGTCATTGCCCGTCGGAAAATGCCGCTGCTGAATGGCATCGCTCCGGTCAGCCTCCCATAAAAATTGCCCCTGGGATTTCATGTCCGTGAAAATCAAAACCTTTTCGCCCGAGCCGTGCGGATAGAGGTGCCGCAACACGCTGGCCGAATCTTGCCGGTCCACCGCCACCGGCGAGCGGGCGGCGAGGAAGCTCACGACATCCTTGATGTCGGCAACCTTGTTGGCGATGCGCGCCAGCACCGTCTTTTGAAATTTCGGCTTCGGTGGCGGCGGCGGCAGCGATTTCTGCGAAACCCTCCCCCCCGTATTTTCCGCGTCGCCCAATAAATGCCCACGCGGCAGGAGGTGAACCGTGTTCGCTGCCGACTTGATCTTGTGAATCAAGTCGCCTTCGCTCCACGGCGGCGAGCACCGCTGATTGAACTCCCGCAGCAGCGTCAGCGCATCCGCCTCGGCGAGGGCAAACCCATGCACCAGCACCGCCGCGACATGAAACGTCGCGTTGTGTCCGCCCTGGCCGCTGACGGCCGGCGGCAGCTTTGCGGCATAACGTCGCGCCCGTTCTAACGGAGAAAGTTTCATAAGTTTATCACCGCGAGGTGAAAAGATTTTGAACTTATCTCCGCCCAGCAGCTTTGGCGTCGAAGTGTGCCTTTACGATTATTGGGTCGAAGAAAACCCGCCGGCCAATTTTTGCAAACGGTAGTGCTCGGGCCTTTTGCTGGTCCCGCAGCCAGCGGAGGCTGGGGCGGCTGGCTTCGTCGAAAAGAATTTCGAGCAGCTTGGGCGCGTCAACGTAGCGCGTCGCCAGCGGGTTTTGTTTCTCGGTCTGCGTTGTTAATTCACTCATGGTATCAACTGTGTTCAGTCAACTGGTTTAACTGCGTTGACCTGCACGTTGATAACTTTAGGCGGAACGAAAAAAACCTCACCTATATGGGACAAACGCAAAACAGGTTTGTCCCGGAACCCCGTTAAGGCGAGTTGGGAGCGGGGCCGGGCAGATGTTTCCCGACCAAGCCGAGCGTGCGGGAACGGTATTGTTTCACCTGTCCCGCCGTGAATTTGGTTTCGAGAATTTCACCAAGTTTTTCGGCCAGTTGTTCGTCGGAAAGATAACACCAGCCCAGCTCCCATTTGAAGGCGAGCAGATAAATCGCTGTATCAATGATTTTACTTTTCCCCCGCTTGGAATAATTACAGCACGCCTTGTGCAATGATGAAATAAGCTGCTTATCGGCGCGCACCTTGCCTCCATCGGCAGCTTTCAGCGAGGATTCACCGCCATTCCTGACCAAATCCAGCAGGTAGGCATCTTCCATTTGCTGGTCTGAAAATTTCAATCCCGGATTGTTTTTCTGGCGCTCAAAGATTTCAAAACAATGCGGCCATTGTTTTTGCAATGCCAGCATCTTGGCGTTGCCCAAATCCTGAAGGTCGGATTTGGTTAGCGGGATGCAACGCGGCGGCGGCGGTGGCGTGACGCTTTTATTGACGGCATTAAAATAATCCGCCTTCTTCTTGTTGGTTTCTTCCACCCATTTATTTGACCAAAACTTCGCTTCGCCTTCGGAACTCGCTTCTTTTCGCTGGAGCGTTTTCGTTTCCAAGGTGTCTTGATCGGTCTCGCGCTCGACCACCACCCACTTTTTATTCCCGTCGGGCAAGTTTTTGCAGAAGATCACGATTTCCGTGACGAAGCGGCGGAAACCCGATGCCCACCCGACAATCCCGCCGCCGGCCCATTGGGCAGATATGAGATGTTTCTTGGTCCGGTTACGCAGATTTTCAAAGGACTCCTTTGCTTCCGCCTCCGTCTGGCAAAGAACGCCCGCCCCCTTTTGTTCAAATATTCCCTCGTCGGTTAATTTGAAGGGAGCGACGACGTATGAAAATTGTTGGCCGTCCTGCTCGAAAGGCTCGGGGATTTTCGCCCACATATATTGCGGCCCATTCGCAAAATCTTGCTTCATGGCCTCCGTCAATTGATCCTGCGTCTGCGGGGTAAATGTAAACTTTGCTTTCAGCGCGACTTTCATATCCCGGATTTTCCCCCATTATTTCTAATTCTTGGGTGGCGGTGCAATCGCAAACCACTCCGCCGCCGCCGTCGGCCGCAGCCGCTTCAGATAATTTGTGCGGATGACTTGCGGGCTGTTGCCCGCCTCATCGGCCACACGCGGAACGTCGCCCGATTCGGCCACGCGGGCGGAAATGTAAGTGTGCCGGAGCGCATTGTGTTTCCATTCCAGCGCCTCGACTTTATTTTCTTCGTCGGCGGTATCCGCCGCCGTTTTCAAAAGTTGCTTCGTCGTGTTCACCAGCGGCACCACTTTGCCTTTTTTATTTTCCACCTTTTCCAAAAAAGCTTTCAAATTCGGTTTCAACGGCACAATCCGGCGCGTGTCGGTCTTGGCGTTCTCCGCCTTGACCTCGATAAAGCCTTCTTCCAGGTCAATGTCCGACCAGTCCAGCCGCGCAATTTCGGCGTGGCGCAGGCCGGCGAACCCGCCAATGACAATCATGGGCAAAATCCGCTCATCGGCGGCGGCGATCAGCCGACGCATTTCGTCGGCGGTGTAGATGGAAATCTGCCCCAGCTTCCGCGCCGAGTAGTTTTGGACGCCCTCCAGCCAGTCGGTGCCTTTGTGGAGATAACCGCGCAGGATCAGCCAGCGGTTGAAAAACCCGATGACATCGCGATGATTTCGCCGGGTCCGCTCGGCTAATTTCAGCGCGGTCAAATAGTCTGCAATCAATTTCGGCGTAAGCGTGTGGACTTCCTGATTGAAATCCGTGGCGAAACGGTCGAGGACATTCGCCAATTGTTTCTTGCGCGAACCGGATTTGCCATCCGACTCAGCCTGTAACTTCATTTCCTTGACGGCTTCGGTCACGGTGATTTTGGGCAGATCAACCGCATTGCGTTTCAGCCAGTCGCGGGTGACTTCCAGCGGAGTTGCCCGGCCCCCCAACATTCGGCGGATTTCGCAAATTTCCCCGACCAGTTCGTCTATCTCTTTTTCTATCTTCGTCTCACCCTCCTTGCCATTGATATGGTCACGGGCGCGGATAACGGCGTGAGCATCGGCGGATTTAAGATTGAGGACTTCGGATTGTCCTTCGGTGATCTTGTCCACGGCTTCGTCGGCGGCCTTGCGAGCCTTGGCCATGGTGGAACGCCAGACTAATTTGCGCTTACCATTGGCGCGGTAATCCAGCACAAAACGGGTGACCCCGTCTTTGATTGTGGGGCGGATACGGACAGAAATGCCGTTCTTTTTGAACTCTTTGACCTCGCCAGCCTCGGGGACACTGGCCTTCTTATCGGCGGTAGATGCGTCTGTTTTCATCTACCCGCATGATAGATTAAGGATAGAAAATTGTCAAACCCTCGTTTTTATTAAGAAAAATGGTCGGGGCGGTGAGATTCGAACTCACGACCTCTTGGACCCGAACCAAGCGCGCTAGCCAGACTACGCTACGCCCCGACATTTGAGCTTGAAAGGATGCCAGCTTGACGCCGGAAAGCAACCAAAAATCTGCGAGATTTTCCGGTCTCAAAATTTCCAGGCGTTCATCACCCGGTTGGTGTCGGCGATGCACCAGAGATGCAGTGGCGACACGGCTTGCGGGTATTTGATGAACCGGGCGCTGCCATCGGCCAGCGCGTAGTTCGAGCCGCCGGAACCGCTCTGGCCGTCTGCCTGTGAACTCGCATTACGATTGTCGTGACGGCACTGTTCAGCCACGCTGGTATCGTTGCCGCCGGTCTTTTGAAAATTTTCAAAGAGATCCATATAATAATCACCCGCATCTGATAGCTTTTCTCCCAGCACCACCGTATCGCTCGGATAAATGATGGCGTTTTCCTTCATTCTGTCGCCGAGGTTCATGCCTTGCGGGTCGGTCGGCGGATTTATGAAAAAATCATTCCAGCCGTTGATCAGGTAACTGCGCGGGGCGGCGTCGGCCACGTTGTTGGAGCCGCTGCCGGACTTGGGAATGATTCCGTTTAGGCCATCGGTCGGGCAGAGCAGTAGTTTTACACTTTTGCCGTAGTTGTCGTAAAACTTGTCCGGCCATCGGTCGGTGCCGGAGCGCACGGGATAATATCCCTGATTATCGTCCACATACAAACGGGCGGCGAGGCTCAACTGCCGGAGGTTGTTCATGCAGGAAATGCGCCGGGCGGTTTCTTTCGCGCGGCTCAAGGCCGGCAACAGCATGGCCGCCAGAATGGCGATGATGGCGATGACGACCAGCAGTTCAATCAACGTAAAGCCAATCCGGGCAAGGGAAAAAACTCCCTTGCGGCGAACTGCTAAATTTTGCCGGTGATTGATTTTCATAACCGAAGCGGCGGCTGGTGCGTCTGTCCTGACAATTCGACGCTTGGGAACAGTGGTGCGTTACATACTTTATTTTTATGACCAAAAAAAACTGGCTGCTCATTGTCATCGCCGTTGGGTTGGCGGTAGCCTACGGCGTTTTTTTCACCGACTGGTTTCAGCCCCAGACGGTCAGAATTTTTCACACCACGCGCAATCTGCCGGGGCGATCGGCGCAACGGGCGGGCTTGCCCAATCTGATGTTCGGCCTCAATCGCAAAATCAAACTCACGGAAATCAGGGTGGTGCCGCTCGCGGCCTACCAGACGAATCAAAACACCCTGCCGCTTTGGCATCTCGTTTCCGATTCCAACTCCGTGCCCTTAAAAACCTTTACTTACGGCCAGTTGATTCGTGGCTTGAAGCCGGCGATTCCCGGCATTCGTGCGCAGCCGCTGACCAACAATGTCACTTACCGGCTGCTCGTCACCGCTGGCAAAATCAAAGGCGAACACGATTTTGAACTGAAATAATAATCAATCGCTTGGCCGCGCGTTTGAATTTAGCCGGCAAGTTGCGGATTCCATTCCAGAAATTTCACGGCCGACTTTTTGCCGGCAAAGACCAGCGCGGCGGAATAATCCGGGTTTGCCGGCAGCGCAATCATGGACCACTTTTCAAGCGCGGCGGAATCATCCGCCACCTTCAGAATGGCGGCGGGCCGATTCGGTGTCAGCGCGACGGAAAAACGGTTGAGCGGATAAGCCAGTCCCATTCCGATGGCTTTGACGAACGCTTCCTTGCGCGTCCAGCCGTTGAAGAAACCTTGCAGCTTGAGTGCTGGAGATAATTCCGTCAGCTCGCGGTTTTCATCAGCGGAGAAAATCTTTCTAGCCAGATCTTCAGCGTCGGGCAGTGGCCGATGCTGTTCCAAATCCACGCCTACTTCTCGTTCGCGGGTGAGGGCAATCAGCGCCCAGTCTGCCGAGTGGCTGCAATTAAACCGGAGCCAGTTTGAATTTTCGGGGTTGATGATTTTTGGCTTTTGAAAATTTGCAGATTCAATCTGAATCATCGCCGGGCTGGTTGCAAGCTGGACGGCCAGCAGTTGTCGCCGCACCGCGCGGCGGATGACGAAACGTCTTTGATCATGCTCGAAATGAAAGCGCGCCGCTTGGCTTTGTTCGTCAGCGGACAAAACATTTTGCAGTCGGAGAATTTCGGCGGGCGGGTAGGCGAGGTGGATTCGCCATACTTGAATTTCACACGATGCAACGGGCGGGATTTCAGAAGTTTCCCGCCACACTGGAGCCTGACGCGTATTCATCAGGCCGTTTTCAAAAGCCGGTTGTAATGCTCGGCCAGAGCCGGCAGGTGCGTTTCGTTCAGCACCGTCACATGGTTGCCCGGCACATCCACCACCTCGACGCCGCCCTCAAAAACCCGGCTGGCACCGAGCGTGTTGTCCTGGGGGCGAAACGCATTCGACATCCAGTCGTCCTGCGACACAAACAAAATGCCCCGGCTCGCCAGCGGCTTGGGCCGGTAGCTATCCATGGCGTGCCGGTAAATGCGGGCGATGATGGCCCACGGAATGTGCAGATTGAAATCATCGCGCACAGCCAGTTCCAACCGCGAAGTCAGCTCTTTTTTTTCCAGATCAATGCGCCGCCGGCTTTTGCGCCAAAGATACTGCGGGCCTTGCTTCAGCAATTTGCCGACGTGTTCCTGCCACCACGCTTTTTTCTCGCCCCAAAAAGTCGGCATGGTCATCCAAGTGTCGAGCAGCAAAACCATTTCCACTTGAACGCCGGCGGCGCGTAATTGTTGGGCCACTTCAAACGCCAACATTCCGCCGAAACAATGTCCGGCCAAGCGCACGGGGCCGGTGGTTGACCGGCTGCGAATCAAGGCGACGTGTTTCGCCGCCCATTCCTCCATGCGCGGCAACGCGGCAAAATCTTTTTTTGTCGCGGCGCGCAAAGTGGCTTCGGGAATCGGCACGACCGAGGCATACAAACGCAAATCCTTGTCCAGAAAATGCGTCAGCTTGAGCAAGCCCAAGCTGCCTTCATCAATCAGGAAATAAAGCTCCGCGCCGGCAGTCCCGGCTTGGAGTTGAATCAATTCCGGCCTGCGCTCGGTGGTTTTCTGTTCCGGCAAAATTTTAGCCAGCTCCTGAATGGTCGGATGTTGAAACACCATGCGGATGGGCAAATCAAATGACATCCGATGTTTGATTTCATTGACCAACCTGACGGCGAGGAGGGAATGGCCGCCGAGGGCGAAGAAGTTATCGTGGATGCCGACGGCGGGGAGGTTGAGGAGGTCGCGCCAGAGGGCGGCGAGGGTGGCCTCGGTGGGGTTGCGCGGG
>Ga0208507_1001940_pt1 | contig 11051 bp, 3 predicted proteins | sample CryBogCBH12Aug01_FD_184626 | JGI IMG/M metagenome (GOLD analysis project Ga0208507, IMG submission 184626) | Freshwater microbial communities from Crystal Bog, Wisconsin, USA - CBH12Aug09.1 (SPAdes) (version 2) | ecosystem: Environmental > Aquatic > Freshwater > Lake | place: Crystal Bog... | reverse complement strand
ACCGCGGCCGGCATCGGCTAGGAAATACAAAGCCGCCGCATCTAAATTCTGGGACGCCGGCGTCGAGATGCCGGGGCTGTTGTCAGCCGCCCGCTCGGCGGCATAGCCGTCGAAGATATACCAGCCGCGCGGAATCTGTGCTGCCGGCTCGAGTTGATTTATGTATCGCTGCAAAAACCAGCGCGCTGTCGCCACATAGCTCAATTGGTAGTCATCAAACAACACGTGGGCGGCGGTTAGCACCACACGTGATTGCACTACAAAACCGCTGCCGAAGCCGACACTGGTTTGCAACTGACCATTAAAACTATAAGGGGCGGTGTTTGTGACTGTGCTGAAGGGAACGACAACCGGCGTCGGCGCGGTAGGTGCCGCCCCGATATAATAAGTTCCGATGGCACCATAAGTTGCATTGCCACCCACATTGATGAGTTGGGCTGGCGGAGTAATCAGGCCTGACACGGGTTTGAATACCACAGTGTAGCTACCGACATTGAGATTGGAGATGACATCGCCACTATTGAACCAGTTGGTTGGACCGCCCAGTTGCTGCCATTGTCCCCGAGCAGCCACATTGACATTCGTAGCCACGCTGGCCGACTGAATCACTACCGTTAACCCGCCCGTGGCAAGGTTGGTGGTGGCTGTATAGTAAAAAGTGAACCCGTTGGTCATACCGGCGTTGATGGGCAAGGTCACTGTTGCCGGCTGCAAGTAGCCATTGACCGGACTGAACTGCACGCTGTAGTTGCCAGCATTGAGGCCAGTCAAGGTGTAGCCGCTGCTGTGCCAGTTCAGTTCGCCAAGCAACTGCCATTGACCGGCGACGTTGGAAGGCTGCAGGTTGATGACCAAGCTTCCCGTGGCGGGTGGCGGGGCAGCTGGTTGCACTGTGCTGGTAAGCGAACTGGCCGTCGTCAAGCCATAATCCTCTACAATGGTCACAATGGCGTTGGTCGGCCCAGCGATGGTTGCGCCCGCACTAGCATTAGTTAGGTTGATTGAAAAAAATTTGTTTGGCGACGCCATCAACTGGTAAGCGATGGCGATATTAAGTTTGATGACATTGAAGGTGCTGGAGAAATTCAAAGTGCCGGAAAGTTTCTGGTAATCAAGTCCCCCTTGGGCTGTAATATCAGCAGTGGCATAACTCACGCTGGCCACACCACTGCCAAATTTACGAACACTTACGGCGATGCTGTTTTGTTGCCCGGCGATGACGGAGTAAGTGTTAGGCAGTAATTTAAAGATGGCGGGGGGCGTGCCCACCATCGTTAGCGTAGTGGCGGAAGTCCCCGCACCCGCAGCCGTATTATTTAAGGCCGAGACGGCAGAAACAGTGCCGCCATTGGGGAGGATCAAACCGGCCGCACCCTCCGTCAGCGAGATAAAATCACCCGCATTCACCGGCGTCACCCCGTCGCTTTTGAATACCCCCCCCCCCGTGATGGTGGTGATCTGAAAATAGGTGGTGGCGGTGTCCGCGCCATTCGGAAAAACATAAAGATTGGTCGCCGTGTCCTGAATCAGCTCCGGGGCATTGGCCCCGGTAATATGCGCAAAGCCATTCCGCGAAGCTCCACCCAAGGATAAGAAATTGCCGCCGACATAGACATCGGAATCGGTGACCAACAGGGCCATCGCACCGGCGCTGCCTTCAAGCGAACTTTCATAAGCATCGTGCTCCCATGCGGGGTCCACTGCCCCGACATTCAACGCATCCACTTTGACGACGGCATATCGGGTATATCCCCCAACGCTCTGAAAACTACCGCCAATAAAAAGATTCGTTCCATTCAACGCCAGCGCACTCACGGCCACCCTTCCAAACGGGTCGCTGATGCCGGGATTCCAAGCGGCGTCCTGCTGGCCGTTGACGATGTTAAATTTGGCCACATGGTTGCCGACTGGGCCATAAAATTGCCCGCCAACATACACATTTGAATTATTGCAAACGACTGATGAAATCAGCCGGTTGACCTGTCCGCCGAACATCGGATCGGCGGCACCCGTTCCACTTACACTCAATCTGGCAAAACTGCCTCGGCTCAAACCGCCGATATAGTTGTAGTTTCCACCGGCATATAGATTCGTTCCGCTCAAAGCCAAGCCGGCCACATAAGTGGGGCTACCCGCCTGATAACCGGATGGATTTGGATTCCAACTGGGATCTGCCGTGCCGTTGCCGCCTGGATTTAACATTGCGATGGCGGTCCGGGGTTGCCCACCGATGTTTTGGAAACTACCACCCACAAAAACATTCGAACTGTTTGCGGCCAGACAATAGACTGAATTATCGGCGCTCGGGTTCCAATTGGTGTCCACCACGTCGGGAGTCCCAGTGTTGAGGAGCGCAACCCGGTTTCGCGGCAGCCCGCTCATTGTAATAAATTCGCCACCCACGTAAATGTTCGTCCCGCTTACGGCAATGGCATTCACCGGCCCACCGGCTTGAGGCGCCCAATTCAAATCCAAGGTTCCATCCGGGTTGATGCGTGCAAGATTGGGCCTCTGCAGGCCACCAGCGAGATAAAAATTTCCACCTACCACCATCTTGCCATCCGGTTGCCAAGCTAAAGCGTGAACGCTGCCAGGCTGCTCCACCTGAGGCTGGAAAAATTGGTCCAGCGCACCCGAAGTCGTATCCAGTTTGGCTAAACCAAGGGCAAGGGAGCCGCCGATGTTTTGAAAATTCCCGCCGGCCAATAATCCACCGGCGGGGCCCAGAACCAAGGCACCGATGCTGTTCAAGAGATTGGGATTCGCACTCCAAACCGGGTCAACCGTTCCCGTTCCCTGAGTGCTCACTTTGGCGATGGTGTTATGGTTGACCCCGCCAATGGTTGTGACATTGCCGGCCAGAAATAAATTGGTGCCGATGATTGTCAATGCTTGCACATAGCCGTTTACCATGCTCCCGATGCCCGGATTCCAATTCGGATCTGCATTACCGGAAGTCGTGTTCAGTTTGGCAAGAAAATTCCGGACCTGACCACCGATGCTCGCAAACAGGCCACCGACGAAAAGATTCGTGCTGGAAAGGGCCATTGAAAGTGGACTGTTATTTGGACTTGGATTCCAGTTGAGACTGGCTGCGCCAGAAATAGTGTCCAGCTTCGCGAGATAGTTTCGGCTCTGTCCGCCTATGCTTGTAAAATTTCCGCCGGCAAAAATATTCGTGCCATCCGAGATAATGCGTGTGACAAAATAGTTCGGAGAAGGATTCCAACTGGTGTCAGGGCTGCCGGTTCCCACACTATTGAACCTAGCCAAATAATAATATGAGCCGTTACCGGCTACATTATTAAAAAACCCCGCAGCATAAACATAATTATTGAGAACCACCAACGATAAAACCGTCCCGTTTCCATTGAAAAATCCATCGGTGCGCGGATTGGGTTTCCAAAGCGGGTCCGATTGACCGGTGATCATGTCCAGCTTGGCAAGATTATCCTGAGTCTGTCCACCCACACTCGTAAATTGTCCACCCACATAAATGTTCGTGCCGTCAGTGGCAAGAGCATAAACACTTGAACCAACCAGATTTGGGTTCCAGTTAACGTCCACCGATCCGTCCGCATTTAGCCTTGCCAGATCATTGCGCGCAAAACCATTCACGGAAGTAAATCCACCTCCAATGACAATTTTCCCATCTGGCTGGACGATTATGGCGGAAACATATCCTGCCGTGGATAATTGCAAATCCGGTAGCGTGGCCGGGCTGGTTTGAGCGCAGAGGAAAAGCGGATGCAACATCAGAGCGGCGGCCAAGGCCGAAGCCGACAGACCGGCCCGCCGGAGGCAAAACCAAAACAGAACGCTCAAATCAGGAACAGCTGTAATCCCGATTAGTGAAAACCATAAACTGTTAGTCCGTGCCCCTTCGGGTGGCGCGGCACAGTTTTCACCTGAATAATCAGCGTGGTTCATTTGATTGGCTCCTGAAATCTCCAATCTAAGGTGTGAAATTTTAGCTTTTCTAAACTAGTGTTATATAATACATTTTGCAAGCTCATATCCATAGAAATCCAAGCCCTTGGTTGGAGTTCAATTTAACCCGTTTTGCCACCAACTTCTCACAGTTGGAGCCGGGCTATTTCCGAATCTAGCCTTTTTAAAAGCCTCCTAAAATACAAATTTAATTCTGGCTTCAAACACCCGACTGGTCGGCAGGCCTTGATACGGCGTGAGCGGGTTTAGATGGTAATTCTGGGCTCCCAGATTCAGGATGCCGAGTTGCAATTCCACCCGTCGACGCGCAAAGAAATATCCGGCAAACAGATTCTCCTGGAAGAAGTGGTCACCGGGTTCGGCGGGCGTCCAGCCGACGTTAGCCTGGCCATACCAGTGGACTTCCGCCCGCGCATAAAATCCGGAGGGGTGGTTGAATTGCACAAAGCCAACGGCTTGTTGGAGCGTGGAATGTTCCGTCTGGTTCGCCGCCGCCAGCACGGCGACGGGTATATCGGGAAAGGTATCGTGCAAGTCAGAGCGGGTGAGGCTGTAGCTGGTTCCAAGAACCCAGCAGTCGCCAACCAGTTGATTCAGGCTCACGGATAAAGTGCGTTCCAGATAATTCAGCTGTTCACGCGTGGAGTCCGGTTCGCCCGGGGCAATGAAGTTTTCCAGCGTGAAAACCCCGTCGCGCCGGCTGACCCCGGACCGTGACTGTTCCAACTGGATGTTGGCGAAGGTGTGGTCGCCCAATTTTAGGTCGAGCGCGACGCCCAGGTTTTCAAAGCTGGGCGCGTCCACGGAGCCAACGATAGATTCGGAAATCAAGCTGCGAAAGGACTGGGGAAAACCGGCCAACTGGGTTGGTTCCAGCCGATAGCTTTCATCCAGACTCACCCCGCCCAATGACTGGGCATAAAATCCGCGCAGGTTCGCGGAGGGAAAAGGATTCCAAACCAGAGCGGCCTTGGGGCCCAATTGGGATTTTTCACTTTCGCCGGAGGACACGGGCGGTTGGCGGTAATTTTCCGGATACCGTAAATGTTCATAAGCAAAACCGCCGATCACCCAGAGTCGTTCCAAAGGTTTGACGGTCAGATAGCTGTAACCGGTGAGGCGCTGAAAATCCTGGGAGATGGAATCGGAGACGGTAGCCGGTGTCAATCCGACTATGCGGGGATTGGCAAATAAGTCATTGGCCTGAAACTTCCCGCCCTGATAACGGGCACCGGCGGACAGGGTGACGCGATCCCATTCGCAGATTTGATTCATTTCGGCTGAATAAATGTCAAAGGTGTTATGGTAAGCCACGTCATAAGCCGTGCTGCCGACGGCCTTAACCGTACCCGGAGGACTGTCCAGAAACACCAATTCCGGCACCGCCTTGTCGCTGAAATACTGTTCATCCGTGAGACGGCTGAATAGCGCGAGCGTACGATTGCCGGGCGACCATTCGTGATCCCAGCCGCCCACCACAATCGGATGCTGGAATTCGTCGAATTTGTAATTCGGCCGGGCATTGGTGGGGTTGTAATACTGGAAATTATCGCCGGAATGATAATTCTGATATTGGACCAGCAGCAAGGCGGTGTCCTTCGGCGCAACTTGCTGCTTTATGGTGGTATTCAATTCGAGGTCGTCCAGGCCGTTGTTAACGCGAACACCGTCGTTGTGATGATAATCAAGGTCAAAAGCATATGAGGTATTGCCAAAAGTTCCGAATTGCGAGGCCTGCTCGTGATACATGCCATCCGAACGCATTTCGCTTGAATTCGCCAAGCCCAAGCCGTCCTGCTGAAACAATTTTGAATATTCCTGCTGGGAAACCCCCTGTGCCAGCCGGCCACCACCAACGGGTGATAGCAAGTTGGCCAATAGCAATTCATTGAACCAGACCGTCTCGTAACGGAGATTGAATTGCGTGGGATCGCGCAGGTCATTGTAAGCGTCAGACAGAAACAGATGCGCCGAACTGTTCGCGTAATCCTCGGTCACAGCCCGGGCGGCCTCATGGAGGCTGTTTTCAGTCATGTTCGCATCTTTATAGATGGAGGCGAGATTGGCGCCAGCCACCGCACGGTCCTTATCCAACAATAATTGCGAACGATACACCGCCCGGTTGGTGTTCAGTTCGATTGATTTTCCCAAGTCGCTCAAAGCGCGGTTGATCTGGTTTTGCTCACGCTTCTGCAAGGCGGAATATAGCCACGGGGTGGGATCGCCCGGATCCAGATCCGCCGCGCGCTTGAATTCCGCCGCCGCCTTTTGAGCTTCACCCGCATCGCTGAAGGCCTTGCCGAGATAGCTGCGCAACAATGACCGATCCGGCTGCAAAATCGCAGCCATCCGCAAATCCATCCGCCCGGACGCCGAATCCCCAACCCGGATTTTCACCAAACCTCGCCCCAACCAGCCGTTGCCGAGGGTGGAATTCAAACGGATGGCATCGTCAAATTCTTTGCGGGCATCGGCGATTTTGTTTTCCGAGCTGAGCAAAAAGCCTTTCAACGCGTGCGCCGCCGCATTGGCGGGGGCCAGCTGCAAACTTTTATCCAATGCCGCCAAAGCCGAATCGCTCCGGCCAAAACTGAATTCCAACTCGGCGACGCGTTCCCAGCCAAAGGCAAAATTGGTGGCAATCATTACCGATTGTTTCGCTGCCGCCAGCGCTTGAGACAAGTCCCGGCGGGATTGATGATAATAGGATAGTCCAAGCCATTCGCTCGCCGATTCTGGCGTTTGAAGCGCAGTGTCGGTTTTCTGTTGTACCGCCGCGATGATCCAAAGCAGGGCAGCAGCCGACGGGGAATTTGAGTGCAAACCGTTCAACAGGGTCTGGGCTTTATCCACCTGGCCAGCAGAAAGAAACAATTCGGCCAGATAGATACGCCCGGGATCTGACTGCGGTTCATCGGGTGCGGGGTAACCCGGATAATTGGCCAAGGCTGCCGGCAAATCTCCAGTGCGGTAGGCCCGGGTTGATGCTGACAGATCATCGCGTTCGGAGGCCGGAAAATTTAACTCGTCCAAGTTTAGCGCCGCCGGATAAAACAGCCACCACTGGACCAGATTGGTGGCTTCCAATTCCGACTTGATGGGCGGTTGACCGGCCACTGCCACCCCGATTTCGCCGCTCCGCAAATCCACCCGGCCAGCCGCATTGGTCAGCGTCGCGGTGCCGTCCAGCATGACTAAAACCGTTCGGTTGGTTTGAACCGTGATCAGAAATTCGGTTCCCCGCGGCGCAGCCGTTGAATGGGGCGTGGTGATTTGCATCTCATGGGAGCTTTCACGACTAAAAAAATAAAGAGCACCTTGCAACAAGTTCATCAGCGGGTTTGAATTGCTATCCGGCGGCAAAATCTGCAGCGTGCTCAATTGTCGCAACCGGATGGAACATTGGTTGTTTTCTATCAGCACCACGGCGGTACTGTTCTCCAGGGTCCGCAGGACATCGTGCGCGTAAAGCGGAAGTTGAACTGGAATATTGGTGGAGAAATCGGCCTGATCTCTAGGCTTGTATTGAACGACGCCAGTTTCTTGCGTCAAAACCGCATCCGCCCCGTGCGCTAATGGAACAAGACCAAAATCCAACAAGATCAACAAGGCAAAGGCCGCATTAAAAAACCACCTGAACCAGTGGTAATTGCCGGACGGGAAAAGCCCACAGGGAATGTTCTTTAATGCATTCATGGCGACGGCACATTAATCGGGTGGCCGGCAGCAATTTCCAACCGCAGGCTTTTAACGTTTTCAGGCGCCTTAGTCAACCTCATCTGCCAGCCTTGACGGGAAAAGGCATATCGGCATACTCATTAAGGGACATGCCGAAGATCATCCGAATCTGGTTTAACCGAATCCGCAATCACAGTTTTTGCCGACAATCATTGATTGCCGCTGCCATTGGTATTCTTTCAGTCACTTTTACGCCCTTGGCGAATTTGAGTTATGACGTAGCCTGCCGGACAAAGCCAGCCACAACGATCACGAATGCAGTGTTGGTTTATTTTAACGAGGACACGCTGGAAGCCCTGCCCAACGATCATGGCATCCTAGACCGGACCCTGCACGCCCGACTGCTGAACCGGCTGAAACAGGACGGTGCGCGGCTGGTTTTTTACGACGTTTTTTTCGACCAGAACAAGACATCGCCGGAGGCCGATCAGGCACTCATTCAAGCCGTGCGTAACGAAGGCTCTGTCATTCTGGTTGGAACAAGTCAAGATTCAGTTCAACAGGGAGTCGCTCGCGTGACGACATTGTTTCCACCCTTCCCTGCATTGCTTGCCGCCGCGAAAGGATGGGGTCACGCTGAAGTTTCCGTTGATGTGGTCAGGCAGATCTCCGGCGATTACGATTACTCGCGCTATGCCGTCTGGGTGGCGGCAACAAATCTTGAACCGGCATTGTTGCAGAAGGAAGATCCCAATCAAAATCGCTGGTTGAATTATTATTCCGGTTCGGGGAACGGCGGATTTGCCAGTTGTTTTTTTCAGGACGTATTATCCAACAATGTCCCCCCCGGATTTTTCAAAGGGAAGATTGTGTTGGTCGGACAAAACTTGGCGTCCGACAAAATCGCCAGCTACAAAGACACTTTTGTCACCCCATTTTGCCGCTTTGGCGCCGCCCCGATGCCAGGAGTGGAGATTCACGCAACAGCTTTACTGAACTTGCTGAGACACGACTGGCTGCGGCAGGTTCCGTGGGAATGGCAATGGCTCACGGCGTTAATTTGGGCGGTACTGTGCGTTGGCATTTTTCAATTACTATCCCGCAAGCCCAAGGCGTTGCTGATACTTGGCGCGCTTTTTAGCGCTGGTCTGCTCTGTGTCATCTCCATCCTAGTTCAATGGCATCTGCACTGGTGGTGGGCGTGGGCCGGGCCGGCATTGGGACAGACTACCGTAGCGCTAATATTAGTATGGGGAGCACCCAAGAGGGATTCCCACATTGCGTTTATCAGCTACCGCACGGAGGAAGACGGGGCGGCGGCGCTGCTGATCGCCCGCAGCCTGCTGGATCGCGGATACAAAGCCTTTATTGACGTAAAGAGCCTAAATATGGGCCGATTTGACGAACAGCTGCTTCGGGAGATTGAGGCGGCCAAGGTTTTCATCCTAATCGTTTCGCCCAATTCACTGGCGCGTTGTGTCAATGAAAATGATTGGGTGCTTAAAGAGCTGACCCATGCATTGGCCAATCAAAAAACGATCATTCCCATCATGAAAAACGGCTTTCATTTCGATGCAAAAGAGGGCATCCCGGACCTGCCGCAAATTACAGCTCTCAAACAATTTCACGGTTTGGCATATTCCAATAGCGATTTTGATGGATTTATGCAAAGGCTAGCCGGACTTTTAAGGCTATCCTGACCGGTGAAATGGCTGGTGAATCTATTTCGATGGAAAGATGATGCACTACTCCTCGAATAAAACAGGCCGTATTCTGATAGCTAGTGGCGGTTGAATGTTTTGCTGGCTATGGCGGTTTGGTTATTGATTCCACCAACGGTACCCTCGCCTTATTGCCACGAGTGGAATGGCGCCGTTGCCGGTCTGCCGGCGTCGGCGGCAGCGTGAAATCCTGCTAGGGAAGTACTTTTGGCGGCTTTTCAAGCTAATCTATTTATTTTCAATGCCTTCTGGATGGTTTTGCAGTATTGCAAAATCCATTTGCTATCATGCAAAGTCGCTTTGCAGTTGGTTCCCGTCGTTTGGATATCAAGCACAACTGTTGGGCGAGGGGATGTTCCGGCGGTGACCGATAGCCGTCCGCATGGCGCCCGACCAGAAGGTCTTCCAGCGCGTCAAGTCAGCGTCGCTGGTGTCTGCATACAGAAATTGCAGCGTCGGCAATTCCACGTGGTCGTCGCAGAAGACCACGTGAGTTTGACTTGGCCGTGGTTCGACTCAAATACAATCAGTGCAAGAAGGTTGCGCGATAGAAACGTTGCGTGTAGTTCGGCGAGTTGGTATCAATGTAAAGACTTGGGTTGTTGGAAAGAGTGAATGTAGTGGTCAACGATATCCAACTGCCGCTGCTTAAACTGTTGCGATAGTCAATTTCATAAGTGCCGCCGATTAATCCACTGACCCAGATGCCGGCAAAGACATTGATGCTGGCGACGGTCGGAACGAGGGCTTCGACTTTGGTGAGATTGGCGTTGCCGGTGTTGACGCCGCCGATCACATAGGCAATACCATTTGCAGATGCAGCAGCAGAACTGGCACGAACAGTAGGCATGTTGCTTTCAGTTTGCCACAAGTTGGCAACCGGATCATAGACTTCCACGGTGTTCAAGTAAGTCCCACCCGGGTTCACACCGCCGAAGACATACAGTTTGCCATTGAGAACCGCGCTGCCGACGGCATAGCGCGAAGTGGGCATCGGCGCTTTGGTACTCCAGGTGTTTGCAATCGGGTCATAGACATCGAGGGTATTCGTCTGGTTGGCACCGTCGTAACCGCCCGCGAGATAAAATTTGCCGCCGATTACACCATAGCCAGGATTAGCATGAGGCTGGGGCGAATTGGCCAAAGCCATCCAGGCATTCAAGCCGGGGTCATAGACATGAAGAAGGCTGGAGTAGCCACTGAAACTGTTGGCGGCAGTGGTGACGTAAAGTTTGTTGTTGATGACGCCGCAGGCGCCTTGCGCGCTCAACGTCGGCATCCCGGCCCGGGCATCCCATGAATTGGCTACGGGATCATAGACCCAGAGATTATTGTTGGGCAGCGGTGGCGAAGTGGTCCAGCCACCGGGAAAGTAAAGTTTGTTGCTGATGACGCCCATGCCGTCGTTCTGATAACGGACGGACGGAAGCGGCGTGAGGGAACTCCAGGTGTTGTTGGTAGTGTTGTAAGCCTGCAGGTTGGCCATCGGCAAACCATTGTTGCCGCCGGCGACATATACGATGCCATTTATGCTCGCCGCCGCCATGGTGCTGCCGCCGGTCAGCAGTGAAGCTTTTGTAGTCCACGCACTTTGAGCGTAGGTTGCGTTTGTGAATTGCGCTAACATTAAGGAGACGAGCAGTGCAGAGCAATAGCCCCGAAAGAAGAGGGTAGTCGTTTTTGTTTCTAAATTTAGTTTTA
>Ga0208507_1001939_pt1 | contig 11052 bp, 5 predicted proteins | sample CryBogCBH12Aug01_FD_184626 | JGI IMG/M metagenome (GOLD analysis project Ga0208507, IMG submission 184626) | Freshwater microbial communities from Crystal Bog, Wisconsin, USA - CBH12Aug09.1 (SPAdes) (version 2) | ecosystem: Environmental > Aquatic > Freshwater > Lake | place: Crystal Bog... | reverse complement strand
GTGTCTGCTTGGAACCTTGCTGCTGGCTGCGGCTACCGGCAGGGCGCAGACGTTTAACCTCATCAGAAGCTTCAATGGTCTGACCAGCCTGACTGGATTCGATTCGCGCGCCAAACTGGTGTCCGGACCGGACGGAACCCTATATGGCGTGACCGCAGAAGGCGGCGGGGGATGCGGTGGCACAATCTTCAAGATGAATCCCGATGGCACGGGGTTTACCGTTCTGAAATACCTTTTTAACTACAGCACACCCGGCGATGGAAGTTTCCCGGAAGCCGGCTTGTTGCTGGATAATGGAGTGCTTTACGGCACAACTTCGGGGCCAAATTTTGGAAATATCTTCAAGATTAACACGGATGGCACGGGGTACACCGTATTGATGACGCTGGGCGGATATAGCGGTTCCTATCCAAAATCCCCGTTGATAATTACCAACGGAGTGCTCTTTGGCACCGCCTACGGGGGAGGCACCAACAATGCCGGAGTGGTGTTCCGCATGAACTCAGATGGGTCAGCGTTCACCGTGTTAAGGTCATTTTCCGCCTATGCCTACAACTCAGCCAGCGGCGTTTATGCCAGTGCGGACGGAACATTCTTGGGCGGAGGTCTGGCTTTGGCCAATGGCGTGTTATATGGCACAACCACGCAAGGTGGAACCAACGGCTTGGGGACTATCTTTAAAATGAACTCAGATGGTTCGGGGTTTGCCGTATTGCGGCATTTTTCAATTAATGACGGCGGCGGCAGTTATTTTACGCCCTGCTTGATAGGCGATACGCTTTACGGTGCCACCTATGGCCAGGGGGCGCAGTGGCGGGTCTATCGAATCAAAACGGATGGTTCTGGTTATACGAACCTTTGGTATGATACCACGGGCACGAATGGGAGCGCTCCGTTTGGGGAATTCGCCGCCGCCGGGGGAGTTCTGTATGGCACGACCGGTAGCACGGTCTATAAAATTGGCACCAATGGCACCGGCTTTGCCACCCTGAAATCTTTTAGCTTCGCTGGCCAAGCACCCAACGGTTCGTATACGAATAGCGATGGGCAAGGTCTGGAGGCTGGGTTGGCTTTGAATGGGGGAGTTCTGTTTGGAACCACCAGCAGGGGCGGAACTAATGGGGCGGGAACGATTTTCCGGGTCAATCCGGACGGCAGCGGTTTCACGAATTTATTTCGTTTCAACGCCCCAGACGGAACTTACCCGCAAAAAATGATTCGCGATGGGAGTATGGTCTATGGCGTCACCGCCAATGGCGGCAGTCCGGGACAGAACGCTGGCACAGTCTTCAAGATGAATGTGGATGGCGGCGGCTATCAACGAATCAAAGAGTTTGCTGCCAATGCCGATGGTCAGCTGCCCGTTTTTCTTGCCAAATCTGGATCCATGCTCTACGGGGTTACCTACTACGCCGGGAATGGTTACGGTCTGATTTTTCGGATGGACACCAATGGCAACAATTACTCGGTTATTCGCAACCTGCAAAGCACCAACGGTGTCCCCACCTGTCTTTTTGAAAACAATGGCGTTCTGTATGGCTCCACCACTTTTAACAATTCATCCGGCAATGCGGGGGGCGTGAACGGCACCGGTTCCATCTTTAAAATGGGTATTGACGGCAGTAATTTTAGCGTCATCAAGTCCTTTGCCCCCATATTGGGATACAACCAGACAAACGGCGTGGCCACCAACCTTGATGGGGTTAGCCCCAATTATATTTGTTTAAATGGTGGCGCCATTTATGGCGTGGCCAAAGGTGGCCGTTACGGCTATGGGACTTTTTTCCGCCTGAACCTCGATGGCAGCGGGTTCACCGTGCTAAAAAACTTTCCCGCATATAACGCCTCCGCTCAGGCAAGCCCCCAGAAAGTCATTCCCGTTGGGAATGTTTTTTATGGAGCTTACCTTAATGGCGCCGGAACCATTTTTCGCATCAATGCGGACGGCACCGGCCTGAATCATATATATGATTTCTCCAATGGCGTATATGGGGCTTCCCCGGTTGACATTGACGTTTCCAAAAATGTGGTTTACGTGTCCTGCCAAGGTGGCGGCACCAATGGATCTGGCACGGTTGTGCAAATCAACACCGACGGCAGCGGTTTTCAAATGCTCTATGATTTTGGCGGGTTGGGGCTGGGTTATGTCCCGGCTTATCCAGCATCGTTGAGCGTAGTGGGAAACAGTTTGGTTGGCATTGCTCAGGGTGGTGGCAGTTCCTATTCTGGATTATATTACCGGCTTGATTTGCCTATCAAACCTAGCCTCACAAATCCACCGGTAGGCGCTGTCATTTTTGCCGGAGCGGCTGCCAATCTATCGGTCGGTGCGGACGGAGCCACCCCACTATATTTCCAATGGTATTCCAACAGTGTGCCGCTGGCCACTGCCACCAATGCCACGCTGGCGTTTGCGCCCGCTGCTATCAATCACACGGGCAATTACTTTGTCATCGTCACCAACGCCTATGGCTCGGTCACTAGCAGCGTGGTGACCTTGACGGTGTTGGCCCAGACTCCCATCATCACCAGCCAGCCGGCGGATCAAACGCTGGCCATCGGCAGCACGGCCAGCTTTGCGGTGGCGGTCACGGGGGTGCCGCCGTTGGGATATCGCTGGTATTTTAACAATGGCCTTTACGCCGGAGCCACCAATTCATCTTTGGTTTTTGGCCCCAGCTTCACGAATCAGGCGGGCAATTATCAGGTCATCATTACCAACCTTTACGGCAGCGCCACCAGCCGCGTGGCGGCGCTGTCGGTCCTGTTGCAGCCCAACGCCTACGGCATCGCCACCGTCTCGGCCAGCAGCCTGACGCTGAATCTGGCGTCCACGCCCGGCAGCACGAACCGCGTATGGACGTCCACCAACTTGGCGTTGCCGATTGCCCAATGGCAAGCCATCGCCACCAACATTGCAGGCACCAATGGCCTGTTCCAAGTCACCGATACCAACCTCGCCAGCAAACCCATGAAGTTCTACCGCGTCTCCACGCCGTAAATCGCGACCATAATCTTTATGAAAAAGCATTTCGTTGTTTTATGCCTAATGGCTGTGGCCGGATTAAATCTTAGCGCGCAGACATTCAGCTTGCTCCGTGCTTTCACCAATAATCCAGATGGGGCGGGCTGCCACGCCAGTCTAGTGACGGATGGAACCACATTTTATGGCACCACCCAAAATGGGGGGACCGCCAGCAATGGGGTGATATTTAGAGTAAATGGCGATGGCAGTGGCTATGCGATTTTGAAGTCCTTCAGTCCGACAGTTTTTAATGCGAATAGTGATGGGGCCATGCCGGCAGCAGACCTGGTTTTAAGTGGCGGCGTGCTTTATGGCACCGCCCAGTATGGGGGGAGTTCCGGGTTTGGAACGGTGTTTAAGTTGAACACCAATGGCACCGGCTTCACGGTCCTAAATAGCTTTACCGATGGTGGGCGTCCAGTGGCCGGCTTGGTTCTTGGTGGTAATACGCTTTACGGAACCACCCTGAACGGCGGCCTTGGCTACGGTTCGGTTTTCAAGGTCAACACGGATGGCAGCGGTTACTCGGTATTAAAAAGCTTCAGCCAACTGACCGGTGCCAGCACTAACACCGATGGACAATCGCCCGAAACCGGATTGTTGCTGTCCGGCAATACCTTATATGGCGTCGCTTATGCCGGAGGGAATAAAAACTATGGGACCGTCTTCAAGCTGAATACCGGTGGCAGTGGCTTTGCCACGTTGAAAAGTTTCACTGGCGGGGCCGATGGCCAATCGCCCTTGGGCAGGCTCATCTTGAGCGGCAATACGCTTTATGGCACCACCCAGTGGGGCGGCACTTCTGGTTCCACGCTCGGCGTCATATTCAGGCTCAATACCGACGGCACGGGCTATTCCGTAGTTCACAGTTTTAATGGTAACGGTAGCGAAGGCAGTCATCCGTGGGCGGGTTTTTATTTGTCGGGTAATACGCTGTATGGCACAACTTCCTCCGGCGGTGGTAACGGTAGTGGTAATGGCACCGTATTCCAAATGCAAATAAACGGCAGCGGTTTCACGATTTTAAAAAACTTTGGTAATGCGCCAGATGGCAACTTTCCCTATGCCGGGCTGGTGCTGGCAAATAGCACTTTGTATGGCACCACCCTAAACGGCGGTTCGACTGGCAACGGCACCATCTACCAAATCATCCTCCCCATCCCTCCCAGCATCACCAACACCTTAACGGGGGCAACGCTGTTTGCCGGCACCAGTACCAATTTCACCATCGGTGTGAGTGGGGCTACCCCGTTCAGCTACCAGTGGTATTCCAACAGCGTGCCGCTGGCCACTGCCACCAATGCCACGCTGGCGTTTGCGCCCGCTGCTACCAATCACACGGGCAATTACTTTGTCATCGTCACCAATGCCTACGGCGCGGTCACCAGCAGCGTGGTGGCTTTGACAGTGGTCGCCCAGAATCCCATCATCACCAGCCAGCCGGCGGATCAAACGCTGGCCATCGGCAGCACCGCCAGCTTTACGGTGGCGGCTACCGGCGTGCCGCCGCTGGGGTATCGCTGGTATTTTAACAATGGCCTTTATGCCGGTGCCACCAATTCATCTTTGGTTTTTGGCCCCAGCTTCACGAATCAGGCGGGCAATTATCAGGTCATCATCACCAACCTTTACGGCAGCGCCACCAGCCGTGTGGCGGCGCTGTCGGTTCTGTTGCAGCCCAACGCCTACGGCATCGCCACCGCCTCGGCTAGCAGCCTGACGCTGAATCTGGCGTCCACGCCCGGCAGCACGAACCGTGTGTGGGCGTCCACCAACTTGGCGCTACCGATTGCCCAATGGCAAACCATCGCCACCAACATTGCAGGCACCAATGGCCTGTTCCAAGTCACCGACACCAACCTCGCCAGCAAACCCATGAAGTTCTACCGCGTCTCCACGCCGTGAACATCTCGGCCAAACCACAAACCAAACCAACCATGAAAACCAAAAGAAGCTTATTCCAAACGTGTCTGCTGGGTGGGTTGCTGCTGATCGCCGCCACCGGCGGGGCGCAGACGTTTAGCACCCTCCGCAGCTTTGGGGTGCTGACCAACGTCACCGGCATAAATCCGCGAAGCCAGCTCGTGCAGGGGGCGGATGGAACGTTGTATGGCACGACTTCCTACGGCGAGGGAAACGGGGCGGTATTCAAGCTCAACAGCGACGGCACCGGCTTTATCGTCTTGAAGATTTTCACCAATTCTCTGGATGGAGCCAACCCTTACGCGGGGTTGACGCTGTCAGGCAGTGTGCTCTACGGGACGACGGCGAATGGTGGCAGTTCTGGTGCAGGAACAGTGTTCAAAGTGAATACCGACGGGACTGGCTACACAGTGCTCAAGAACTTTACTGGCGGCAGCGACGGAAATATTCCATACGGGGGCTTGACACTATCGGGCGGCGTGCTCTACGGGACGACGGTGTATGGCGGCAGTTCTGGTAAGGGGGCGGTGTTCAAGGTGAACACGGATGGGACGGGCTACTCCGTGCTCATGAGTTTCTCCAGCGGCGCCGGAGCATATCCGCAAGCAGGCCTGACGCTATCAGGCAGTGTGCTTTATGGGACGACGGCTGGCAGTACCGGTTATGGGACGGTGTTCAAGGTGAACACGGACGGCACGGGCTACTCCGTGCTTAAGAATTTTGCCAGCAGCGACGGTGCGAATCCACAAGCGAGCCTGATATTGTCCGGCAGCGTACTCTACGGGACGACCTCTGGCGGCGGTAGCAATTACGGGACGTTGTTCAAAATCAACACGGACGGGACCGGCTACACCGTTCTCAGGAACTTTACCTCCGCCGATAGTTCCCCACTTGCGGGACTGACCTTATCGGGCAGCGTGCTCTACGGGACGACTGCAGGAGGCGGTATCTATTACGGCACGGTGTTCAGGATTAACACCGATGGCACGGGCTACACGGTGCTCAAGAACTTTGCCAACAGTGATGGAGCTACTCCCCGTGCGAGCTTGGTTTTATTTGGCAGCGTCCTTTACGGCACGACATACGGCGGCGGCAGTTCCGGTAAGGGAACGGTCTTTAAGGTGAATACGAACGGAACGGGCTTCACCGTGCTCAAGCACTTTAACACCAGCGATGGGGCGAATCCTTACTCGGGGCTGACACTTTCAGGCAGCGCGCTCTATGGAGCAACCTTTGGCGGCGGAGATATTGGAAATGGCATCATCTACCAAATCAGCTTGCCCATCCCTCCCAGCATCACCAACACCTTAACGGGGGCAACGGTGTTTGCCGGCACCAGCACCAATTTCACCATCGGTGTGAGTGGCGCCACCCCGTTCAGCTACCAATGGTATTCCAACAGCGTGCCGCTGGCCAATGCCACCAATGCGACGCTGGCGTTTGCGCCCGCTGCTACCAATCACACGGGCAATTATTTTGTCATCGTCACCAACGCCTATGGCGCGGTCACCAGCAGCGTGGTGGCTTTGACGGTCATTGCCCAGAATCCCATCATCACCAGCCAGCCGGTGGATCAAACGTTGGCCATCGGCAGCACCGCCAGCTTTGCGGTGACGGCTACCGGCGTGCCGCCGTTGGGATATCGCTGGTATTTTAACAATGGCCTTTATGCCGGGGCCACCAATTCATCTTTGGTTTTTGGCCCCAGCTTCACGAATCAGGCGGGCAATTATCAGGTCATCATCACCAATCTTTACGGCAGCGCTACCAGCCGTGTGGCGGCGCTGTCGGTCCTGTTGCAGCCCAACGCCTACGGCATCGCCACCACCTCGGCCAGCAGCCTGACGTTGAATCTGGCGTCCACGCCCGGCAGCACGAACCGCGTGTGGACGTCCACCAACTTGGCGTTGCCGATTGCCCAATGGCAATCCATCGCCACCAATATTGCGGGCACCAATGGCCTGTTCCAAGTCACCGATACCAACCTCGCCAGCAAACCCATGAAGTTCTATCGCGTCTCCACGCCGTAAAGCGGGTGAGTGGGTGGTCAGGGTGCTTGCAGCGTTGGCTAGGCTGGTATGAGCCGGGCCTTGGGCCTTGGATTCCCCCGCTTCACAGCGCCTCCGGCTTCTGCATCAGCGCCCCAATGCGCTGGAGCAGGCGCCCGGCGGCACCGCCGTCCAGCACGCGGTGATCAAAGCTGAGCGTGAGGTAGGCTTCCATCACGGGCACGAACTGGCCTTTGGCCTCGTCCCAGTGGGGCATCCGGCGGCCGGCCCCCATGCCCAGCACGATAGTCTGTTCCGGCAGCGGAATGGGCGTGGCCCAGATGAGGCCGAACGTGCCGAAATTGGTGACGGTGGCCACCGAGCCGCCAGTGGCGTCGGCCGGCAGCTTGCGCTGGCGTGCGAGTTCCACCAGTTCGTTGTAACGCACCACGAGTTCCGCGAGCGGTTTCTTGTCCGCGCCGCGCAGGACGGGCACGAGCACGCCATCCTCGGCTTCCACGGCAAACCCCACGTCAATCGCGGAGGGCAGCACAATCTTGCTGCCGACCAGCCGGCCGGCCGGCGCGCTGTTTTCGGACAGCGCCATCGCCAGGGCGCGCAAGGCATACAGGGCGGGGCCGGGCTTGGGATCGCGCGTCTTGCGGTGCGTCAGCAGCGGGTCGAGCGTCACCGGCAGGCCGACGGTGGCGAGCGGGCGGGTCCAACTCCGGCGCATCGCGTCGGCCACAGCCACGCGCATGGAGGAAGCCTGGCTGGTTTTCTGGTGCTCGAGGTGCACCATGAATTTCTCGAAGTCCTGAACGGTCACGCGCCCGGCGGCGCCGCTGCCGGCGATGCCCGCGAGGTCGGCGGCGCTCAGGCCGAGTTCGTGCATGCGCGCCTTGAGGCGCGGGGAAATGTAGCTGGCACCCACGGCATTGGCCGGCACGGGCAGGCCGCGCACGGTCGGTTCCACGCGGGAACCGCTGACGATTTCCGTGGGTAGGGCCGGGTCGTGGCCGGGTTCGCCGGCTTCGGCGGGCGGAGTGGTATCGCAGCCCAGCCGCGCGGCTTCCTCGGCGGTCGCCTCAATCTGCCCCAGCACGGCCCCGACAATGTAGCTCTCGTTCAACTGCGCGGAAAATTTTACGACCCGCCCCGCGCACGGGGCGGTGACGGTCATGGTGGCCTTGTTGGTCTCGACCTCGATCAAATCCTGGCCCGCCTCGATGGTGGCGCCGGGCTGGACCAGATAGTTGATAATGGCCGCCTCGGCGATGGATTCGCCCAACTGCGGCATGATGATGGGGACTTGCGGCATAAAATTAGTGTTTAAAAATCACCGCCAAAATATTTACCACCAAGACTCCAAGACACCAAGGAACATCCAAACTTGGCACCTTGGAGTCTTGATGGTGAAGGGATGGTGTGGCAATCATAAAACTAGGCGTTTGATGCCGTCCTTGATGCGCGGGACGTTGAAATTGATCAGCAAACCCAGGCGCATTTGCGTCAGCTTCAAATACGTCAGCAACTGGGCCTCGAAAACCGGCAACATCGTTTCCACGGCCTTGACTTCCACGACCAACTGGCCGGCTACCAGCAAATCAACCCGCAGGCCCGTTTCCAATTGGAGGCCGTCATAGACTATCGGGAATTTGACCTGAGTTTCCACCCCAAGCTGGCGTTTTCGAATTTCGTGCGCCAAGCAGGTCTCGTAAACCGATTCCAGCAATCCCGGTCCCAACGCCTGATGAACCGCAAAAGCGCTGTCCACCACGTTCCGGGCGATGACATCCAATTCCGCCGACACCGGAGCAAATGCCGCTACCAATCTTGGTGCCTTGGAGCCTTGGTGGTAAAGAGTATGGCGAGGAGAATCCATGCTAGGTGCGCAACAGTTTGCGGGCCGCCTCGACCACGGCCCGGGCGGTCGGGCGGTGCGCGGTCCACAGGTTGGGATGGTAGGGCACAGGCGTGTTACGGGCATTGAGCCGCTGCGGCGGGGCATCGAGCAATTCGTAGCCCTCGCTGGCCACGCGGGCGATGACCTCGGCGGTCACGCCGCCCCAAGGCCAGGCTTCGCCCACGCAGAGCAGACGGCCGGTGCGCGCCACGCTGGCGATGACCGTATCCGTATCCAGCGGCTTGACCGAGCGCAAATCCACGACTTCAATCTGCCAACCTTCGGCGGCCAGTTCGTTCGCGGCGGCCACACATTCATGCACCATCGCGCTGTAGGTCACAATCGTCAGGTCGCGTCCCTCGCGCGCAATGCGCGCCTTGCCGACCGGCAGGGCGGTGTCCGGCAGCTTCTCCGCCTTGAGATGGTAATACAGAAACTTGTGCTCGCAAAAAATCACCGGGTCGTCAATGGCCACGGCTTCCAGCAACATGCTGTAGGCGTCCTCCACGGTGGCGGGCGTCAGCACAATCAGGCCCGGGTAATGCGCGTAAATGGCCTCCATCATCTGGCTGTGAAACGGGCCGCTGCCAGAGGTGCCGCCGCAGGGCAGCCGCACTGTCACGGGACAGGGCACGTTCGTGCGCCAGAACAGCGTGGCGGCCTGGTTCACAATCTGGTTGAAGCCCGCCGTGGAAAAATCCGCGAACTGCATCTCGATGATCGGGCGCAGCCCCTCGATGGCCGCGCCCACGGCCAGGCCCATCATGGCGTCTTCGCTGATGGGGGCGTCCAGCACGCGGCCGGGAAATTCCTTCGCCAGATTCTTGGTGGCCTTGAACGCGCCGCCGAACGCACCGACATCCTGCCCGTAGATGAACACGCGCGGATCCTCGCGCAGCGCGCGCGCCTGCGCCTCGCGGATGGCTTCCAGATAGGTGATGCTCATGGCTGGTCAGGGAGTGGGCTGGCCGGAGCGCCGGCTTGCAGCCGGCTTTGGGCGTCCATTCCGGCAAACCGGCTGGAAAGGAGCAACCGTGTGCGACACGCGTGAGGCGATAAGCCGGTCACAGACCGGCGCTCCGGAGCCGTATGCGCCCGGGATCCTGTGATGGCTGGTGATGTCGTTCAAAGTATTAATGTTTTCAGGGAGCTGCCCCATTTCTCCCAGTTAGATTTCATCGTGCAATTCGTTAAGATGGGGCGAGGACAGGGCGGTCCATTTTTCGGCAAACGGATCCGGCGTGGGCTCACGCTGCACCTGGTTGACGGCCTCCTCAATTTCGCCAATCACCCGGCTGCGCCAGACAGCCAATTGCGCGGCATCGGCGAGTTTTTCTTGGAGCAGATATTCCTCCGCCAGCTTGAGGCAGTCGCGGCCTAGCGGCGAGCCTTTCAATTTGGCGTCAATGTAGCCGGCGTCGTCATGCTCGCCATGCCCGCACAGGCGCAGCAGCGAGGCCACGACGAGTTGCGGGCCACCGCCGGCACGGGCGGCCTCCACAGCTGTACCTAGGGTGGCCAGACAGTCCGGCAGGCTGGTGCCATCCACGCGATGGGCGGCCATGCCGTAGCCGAGGGCGCGGTCGGCTAGGTCGGCGCAGGCAAATTGCCGGTTGTTCGGGGTGGAATACGCAAACTGGTTGTTAGCCACGACGAGCACCAGCGGCAGCTTCTCGATGGCGGCCTGGTTGAGGGCTTCGTGAAACGCGCCGGTGGAGGTGCCGCCTTCGCCCAGGCTGGCCACGCCCACCATGCCGGTCTGGCCTTTCATGCGGCGGGCAAAGAGCACGCCATTCACCACGGAAATCATCGCCCCCAGATGGCTGATCATGGGCAGCAACCCCTCGCGCGGATAGCCGCGGTGGACGTTGCCATCGCGGCCGCGCATGGGGCCGAGGGCGGAGCCCATGTAATTACGCACGGCATCCACGATGGGTTCGCCAAAGGCCAACCGGCCGGCGGCATCGCGAATGAGCGGGGCGAAGACGTCTGAATCCCGCAGCGAAACGCCGATGGCGGCACTGAGAGCCTCCTGGCCACGGCCCAGAAAGACGCCGCCGTGAATTTTGCCGGCGCGGTAAAGCGTGGCAAACTTCTCGTCCAGCAGACGGGCGCGCAGCATGAAACCATAGGCGGGCACGGCTTTTTCCGTGCCCGTTGCCGCGCCTGCGCGCGCCGGCAGTCCTGGAACCGTTTCCAACATTGAATCC
>Ga0208507_1001937_pt1 | contig 11058 bp, 9 predicted proteins | sample CryBogCBH12Aug01_FD_184626 | JGI IMG/M metagenome (GOLD analysis project Ga0208507, IMG submission 184626) | Freshwater microbial communities from Crystal Bog, Wisconsin, USA - CBH12Aug09.1 (SPAdes) (version 2) | ecosystem: Environmental > Aquatic > Freshwater > Lake | place: Crystal Bog... | reverse complement strand
TACCGCCAACTCCGATGGTTCTTACGCCATCACCAACACCGCTTTCATCGGCTATCTCAATCCCAGCAACGTGACCGATCGGTTCAGCTATTCCATCCGCGACGGCAATGGCAACACCAACATCGGCTACGTCAACGTGGTGGTTTCTTCCAGTCCGATGTTTGGCCAAACCACCGGTATTTTTTCGGCCCCGAGTCAGCCGGTGTTACTAAATTTCCTGGGCCATCCCGGCTACAGCTACAACGTCCAACGTTCCACCAATCTCGTTACTTGGTCCACCATCTGGACCACCAACGCCCCGCCGGCTGGACCGTTTAGCTATCCTGACAGTTTTGCCGATCTGGGCGGGCACGCCCCAAGTTCGGCCTATTATCGTTTGAGTTGGAATCCTTAATCTGCCATGAAAGCCATCACTTTTAAGTCATTGTCGCTGATTTGCAGCAGCCTCGCGCTGTTGCTCGCCCCGCGCGTGGCCTCGGCCTATTACGTGCCGGTGAACCAGAATGTACCGGATGGCAATCCCGTCGGTCTGGCCTCCAGCCTTGTCATCAACAACCTTCCCAGCGGTACGACCGTGACCGGCGTGACGGTGGGCTTGAACCTGACCGGTGGTTACAACGGCGATTTGTACGGCTATTTGGTCGCGCCAAATGGCGTGTCGGTAAACTTGCTGAATCGTCCGGGCGTCACGGATCTAACCCCGTTCGGCGCAGGCGGATCGGGTTTGAATGTGACGTTGGCGGACAGCGCAGCGCAATCGGTGCAGACGGCGCCGGAGACAGCGGGCGCGGTGTTGAGCGGGAGCTACCAAGCGGCTGTGGCGTTGACGGGTTTGAACGGCGCGGCAGCGAACGGCACATGGCGGTTGTTTTTGGAAGACCAATCGCTGGGCGGCGGCCAAGCGGTGCTGAATGGCTGGAGCGTGAATTTCTCGCCCGTACCGGAACCGGCCCTGACCATGGTCCTCACCAGCTTGGTGCTGGCCTCCGTGACTATTGGCGTCCAATTCCACCGTCGCCGCCAAGCGCGCCTTTGCGCTTGAGTTTCGACGGCAAGCTGCTTTAGTGGGCCAGCTATGAAACAATCGGAAATTGCCGCCACGCTGCGTAAGGAAATCGGGGAACTCGAAGTTGCCATTCACAAGCTGGAGGCGCGGTGTGAACGCTTAAAAAAGTTCGTGTTGGATTTGGAGGCCGAGGTCGCCGGGCCGGTGGCGCCTGCTCCGCTCGGCGAGGAGAGCAAGTTTCGCAAAGTTATTGATCAGGTCTTTGGTGAAAAACCCAAGCGCGGCAAGCGGTGAAGAACTGGGTGGCCGCTGCCGTATTTTTTTAGGAGTCCGGGCAGGTTTTGTGGCATCGTAGCGGTTCCCTCATAAAAAGCTGCGAATATTGGATCGTATTGTCGCTGTCGGCCGCCGGGGATGATAGGCAACATTACTGCTTTCACCGAAACTAAGACGGACACCAGCATTTACAAAGTGATCGCCACCGAACCCTGCGGGGCGAGAATTTTTTCGACGGCCACCGGAGACTGCTGCCACTGCCCGCGCTGAGTTTGAGTTTCGCGGCCAACTCCGTTGCCTTCGCTTGGCCCGCTTGGGCGCTAACCACCGCCACCAATCTCGTTGCGCCCGTCCAGTGGCTGACCGTAACCAATCCGCCCGGCAGCAACAACGGCCAATTTTCTGTGATGTTGCCATTTGCCGTTGCCGCGCGCTTTTTTTGGCTCAAATCGCCGTGAACTTAGATTTTTTTTCCGTCGCCGATTGCGCGTTACGCATTCATCACGGCTTCAATTTAGCGCGTTGCGCGGCCACCTGTTCGGGCGTGATGGACGATGAACCCGGCGCAAAGCGCGTGCGCACGTAGCTCAGCACACCGGCCAAATCGGCATCGCTCAGAAGATTAAACGGCGGCATTGCGCTGGAATATTTGGCGCGGTCCGCCGGCAAAACGGCGGCGGGGCCGCGCAGCAAAACATTGATGAGTCGGTCGGGGGCGCCGGCCACCACAGCGCTGCCGGCCAGCGGCGGTTGCATGGAAGGCACGCCGCGTCCATCGGCCATGTGACACGCGGCGCAGACGAGCGAAAAGATTTTGTTGTTGGTCGGTTTGCCCTCGGCTATGAGCGGTCCGTCGGCGGCCGGCAAATAATTGTTTTTCTTTTTTGTCGCGACCGGTTCGCCAGTGTAAATCACCCGCCAGATCCGGCCTTGCTCCGTGTCGCCGATGTAGAGCGAGCCATCCGGTCCCACCGCGACACCGCACGGACGATATCGCGCATAGCCACCTTTGCGGAAAAAATCCGGACCGGCAAAACCTTCCGCGAAGTCGTCCCATTTCCCGGTCGGCATGCCCTGCGCATCGAATGGAATGAACACCACTTTGTAGCCGGCCTGCGGCAGCGGCGCGCGATTCCACGAGCCGTGGAAGGCCAGAAACATGCCGCCGCGATAGCGTTCCGGAAATTGGTTGCCTTCGTAGAGGCACATTTGCAGCGGTGCCCAGTGCGCGGGAAAAGCGATGAGCGGTTTGTCGAATTCCGGATTGTCGGCGCGGCGGTGATTATCGCCGCCGTATTCCGGGCACAACATGCGGGCGTTCTTGATCGGATCCCAGTAGGAATAAGGCCAGCCGAGATTCGCGCCTTCCTTGAGCAGATGAAATTCCTCGGCATCGCGCTCGGCGTTGTCGAGCGCATCATAATGTTCCGGATCCACGACGTTCATTCCATCGCGCCCCATCATGGCCATGAAAAAATTCTTGGAAGTCGGTTGCCACACCAGCGCCAGCGAATGCCGATGGCCGGTGGAAAAACGGGTGCCTTGCGTCTGGGTCTGGTTGGTGCGATTGGCATCGAACCGCCAAAAGCCGCCGTAGTTTTCCTGAAATTTTGCAACTTCTTCTGGGCTGAATCCCTTCGCCCCGAATTGCCGGTCGGGCTGGCTGTAAACATTATACGGCGAGCCGACCTCCACAATCATGTGTCCGCTTTCGTCAAAGCCAAACGACTTCGCATCGTGGTCCCGTTCGGCAGGCAAATCGCGGACGATGATTTCCAACGGACTGGACGGCACCAGTTCACCGGGAATGTAGCGGTAGCGGTAAACCGTCGTGCGGCTGGAATGATACAGATAACCGTCGTGAAACTGGATGTGCGTGCCGCCGTCGCCGGGGCCGAATTCCTGAATCACATCCGCGCGGCCAGTGCCCTTTGTATCGCGCAAGGCCCAGATCCGTCCGAATTTTCCCTTCGCATACACATCGCCGTTGGGCGCTACCGCGAGGCCGCGTAGATTTTCGTGACTGTTCCCCACTTTTTTCCCGACCACCAATTTGTCCGCATAAACCAGTGCGCGAAAACCCGGCGGCAACGTGATGCCACCGTCATCTTCATCCGGCACCGGCAGCGCGCCGCAAACGGCCAACATTGGCCAGGCGCAACAGCAGGCCAGCCAAACGGAAAAATATTTTTTCATCGGGCGCAAAAGCTAGAAAAACCACCTTGAAAGTAAAGGTATTCCGCGATGGCCGGGTCGGAAACCGTCGCCGCGCAGAAAAATTATTCCTTGCGCCCGCCGCTGGCGAAATGCGGATTTACCGCCAGCAGGGCCGCGACTTTTTCCTTGATGATGCGCTCGCAGCGGGCCACTTCTTCGTGCCGCAGTTTGAGATATTCGCTGGCGATGCTTTGCAAATCGTCCACGTTGTAGAGATAGACATTGTCCAGCGCGCTGACGGCCGGATCAATGTCGCGCGGCACGGCGATGTCAATCAGCAGCAAAGGCCGGTTTTTCCGGCGCTTCATCAGCGGCGCCAGCTTCGCGCAATCCAGAATGTGATGCGGCGCGGCGGTGCTGCTCACAGCAATGTCAATTTTTTCAAACTCCTCCGGCCACTGCGCAAACGGCACGGCGCGTCCGCCCAGTTCGGCGGCCAGTGCTGCGGCGCGTTCCGGCGAACGGTTCGTCACCACCACGCCGCGCGCACCGCGCGAAAGCAGGGCGCGGGCAGTTTTTTCGCTGGTCTCGCCGGCGCCGATGACGAGCACTTCGTGGTCGGCGAGCGAGCTGAAAATTTTCTCCGCTAACTCCACGGCGGCGGACATCACGGACACGCTGCCGCGCTGAATGTTCGTTTTGGTGCGGATGTATTTAGCCACATTGAAGGCGCGCTGGAAGGCCTTGTTCAACCGCGCGCCGGTGTGCTGGTGCTGGAACGCCAGTTCGTAGGCTGCTTTGAGTTGGCCAAAAATTTCCGTCTCGCCCACCACCATGGAATCCAGCCCGCTCGCAACTTTGAACAAATGATGCAAACTGTGCGGCTCGGCGAACGCGTACAGTTCCTCGCCCAGCTCACCGGTGAATCCGTGGTGCGTGACGAGAAAGTTTTTCAGCGCGGCCACAGCGGCCTCCGGTGCCAGTGCGGTCGCGACGTAAATTTCCACGCGGTTACAGGTCGAAAGAATCGTCGCCTCGTTGGCGAGGCCGGCCGTGCGCAAAGCTGCGAGCGCCTCGGGGATTTTTTCGCCGGCAAACGCGAAGCGTTCACGCAGTTCCACAGGCGACGTGCGGTGACTCAAACCGATGACAACAACGCTCATGAATGATGCAGGCCGGAGTAGAAGTTGGTAATGCCAAACGTCAGCAGCAGAAACACAAAGGCGAGCAGAACGCCAATGGTGAAACGCCGCGTCGAGCGGCCAAAGAACAATCGCGCGACGATCAATTCCAGATACACCAGCCACATCAGCGCGGACCAGATGACTTTGAGGTCGGAGAAATACGGCTTGCCCTCGTGAACCGGCAATTGTTCGCCGGCGACTAGGCCGATGGTTAACAGCCCAAATCCCACCAGCGTCAGCCGCAACGTGATGAGTTCCAGTCGCTGGATGGACGGCAAAAGTGACAAGAGCGCGCGCAGCTTGTGGAATTTCAAATCATGCTGTTGCATCAAAAACATTCCGGCCGCCACTGCTGCGAGGCCGAATGCGCCGTAGGATTGCAGAATGGTCGCCGCGTGCATGCTGCGCAGCGCGCCGGAAAATTCCGGCTTCACCCCGTGCGCCGGGTCCAGCGACGGCATTAGCGCAAACACGCCCACGGTGAACAAAACCGGCGCGGTGAACGCCCCCAAAAATATGAAACGCGGCAGCAGCGCATACACCAAACTCGCCATCCCCAAAGCCCATAGCAGAAAGGTGGTCGCCTCGTACAGATTATTGACCGGGCAGCTGTGCAGCGTCATGCCGCGCTTGAGCATGGCCAGCGTGTGCAGCGCAACGCCGGCGACGAGCAGAAAATAATTCACCCATTCGTCCCGGCGAAAACCTTTGCGCCAGAGAAAAACAGAATAAATCGTGCTCGCTCCGTAAACCAAAACGGCGAGCAGAAAACAATGTCGGTCAGTGAACCAATTCACGCTGCCAGATTAAACGCGGCGGCGGACGGTGCAAGCGGCAAGTTCACGCCGCCGCTTGCGCTGCCGGCCAGATGCACTATTTTGCCGTTATGAAATTCCCGGTGGTCTTCGCCATCTTGCTCGCCGGCGGCTGCCTCGCCCCGGCGCAGACGAACGATTTGGATTTGGGCGATGTCTTCGCCGCCGCGCAGAAATGGGCGCAGGACAATTTGGATGACGACGTGCTCAAGGCGTTGCAAACCGTGGACCGCGATCAGGTCGTCGAGTTTCTCAACCATTTTCAGACTTATCTTCACGGCGATTACGTCGTGGATCTGGCGCAATTGCACACTGCCGCCCAGACCGTTCTGCCATTGCTCGACGCGCATCCGGAAACGCAGCCTTACGCCGCTTGGCTGCGAGCGCGGCTGGATTATTTTGAGGCCGCTGAAACGTTGCAACAACTGCCGCCAAAACCGGCGCCGGAAAAACCACTGCCGCCCCGACAAAATCCCAGCTTCAAAATCGAGCAGGAGATTTGGATCAAAAAAGTCGCGCCCCGGCCGTGGCCGAAAAACGCGCAGGAAATTGTGCCGGAGCTGAAACGCATTTTTACAAGCGAACAGGTGCCGGCGCAACTCGTCTGGCTGGCGGAAGTGGAGTCCGGCTTCGATGCCCGCGCGCGGAGTCCGGCGGGCGCAGTGGGCTTGTTCCAACTCATGCCCGCGACGGCGAAAAAATTTGGCTTGGACCTGTGGCCGCACGACCAGCGTCAACAAGCGGAGCCAGCCGCGCGGGCGGCGGCCAAATATTTGCGGCAACTTCATGCGCAATTTGGCGACTGGCGGCTGGCCGTGGCGGCTTACAATTCCGGCGCGGGCACGGTGCAGAAATTATTGCAGCGTTACCGGACAAAAAGTTTTGCGCGGATTGCGCCGCATCTGCCAGCGGAAACGCAACTCTATGTGCCGAAAGTGGAAGCCACGATCCGACATCGCGAAGGGGCGGAATTAGAACAATTGTAGGCCAGCAGTCACGTCGTTGCCGCGACTAAAACCAGTTAACCTTTGATAATGGTCGCACCGGCCGCCGGGCGGGAGGCAAAAATCGCGGCGTCAATGCCGGTTTTGGCTTTATAATCGGCCGCAATTTTTTGAGTGATGGCGTCCACGGCATCGGCTTTCACCAACGCCACGCAACAGCCGCCAAATCCGCCGCCGGTCATGCGGCAGCCATAAACGCCGCCGGCCAGGCCGATGCTTTCGGCGATGTCCACGACCACATCCAGTTCCTTGCAGCTCACTTCGTAATCGTCGCGCAGCGCCGCATGGCTGGCGTACATCAACACGCCGACGGTTGGCCAGTTGGAAGCGCGGATGCCTTCGGCGGCGTGTGTGGTGCGCTCGATTTCGCCGATGACGTGGCGGGCACGGCGGTAAACAACTTCGCTCAATTTGCCCTTGGCTTTTTCCAATTGGTCTGGCGTGGCGTCGCGAAGGGATTTGACGCCGAGAATTTTTGCCGCTTCCTCGCACTCGGCGCGGCGCTTGGCGTATTCGCCGGAACCGAGTTCGTGTTTGACGTTGGTGTTGATGACGAGCAGCGCGACGGATGGATCGCTCATCGGCACCAATTCCGTTTTGCGCGTGCGGCAATCGAGCAGCAGCAAATGACCTTCGCGACCGAGCGCGGAAATAAATTGATCCATGATGCCGCACGGCACACCGGCAAAATCATGCTCGGCTTTTTGCGCCAGCAGCGCCTTTTCAATCGGGTCAATTGCCTTGCCGGTCGCAGCTTCGATCAGCGTCGCGGTGCAAACTTCCAGCGCGGCGCTGCTGCTCAGGCCACCGCCCAGAGGCACAGTCGAGAGAAACGCCACGTCCAGTGCAGGCAGCGTCACGCCGCGATTTTGAAAACCGGCGAGCACGCCGCGAATGAAGTTGGACCATTTCGGCGAACCTTTGCTAACCGGGGCCGTCACCTCGATGAGCGCGCTCTGTTTGAATTGCGTGTCGTAAACGGAAATCTTTCCGGGCGCGGCGGCAACATCGGCGGCCATTATTGCGTAGCGTTCAATCGCCATCGGCAGCACGAAACCGTCGTTGTAATCCGTATGTTCGCCAATGACATTGACGCGGCCAGGCGCGGCGACAATCCAACGCGGCGCGCGGCCGTAGTGTTTTTGAAATTCCGCCGCGACGTGATGGGCAAGTTCTTGCAGATTCATAAATTGGCAAATAGCAGTTGGGAACTAGAGTAAAAGTTTTACCGCGCCGCGACCAATAAATTCCGGAATGCGAATATGCAAACCGGTGGCCGATCGCTCCGTCTGCCGGAAAATTACTTTGTTTTTTTGCCGCCTATTGCTCCGAGCAGCATCAAGACACCAAACACCAGCAACACGACGCCCCAGACGAGGTTGATGTTGATTTCCGTGCCGCCGGCCTGCGAAAGCGAGGCGGCGCGGTTCACCACACCGTAGCCCGCGAGCAGCACGCCGATGAGCGAGAACATGAGGCCGATTGGCCAGCGAATATCGAGTCCCATAATTTTATTTGGTTAAGCGGTTGACGGTTGGTTTCACCAGAAAATGAAATTCAGGATGACGCACACGATGAGCATCACGATGCCAATGACAGCCGGCTGCTGCCACGCGGGCAGATTGTGGTCCACTGTTTTCGGCGTGAGCGAATAGACAAGGCCTTTGAGTTCTTCGTCCGTTTTTTGTGATTTGGTCGCGAGCGAAATCACCAGTGTCAACACGAAGCAAGCGATGAAGGCGAATGCGGCGAGCCAGAAATTCTGCGCCATTTCACTGGGGAATTTCGCGACGACGGAGAGGTAGCCGCCTTTCATGCCGTTGGCGACGTGGCCGGCGGCATCGAGATTGCTGGCGGTGGTCGTCAGCGCGTGGAACACCGCCGAACTGGCGATGCCGCCGAACAAACCGAGAAACGCGCCGGTGCCGGTGGTGCGCTTCCAGAACATGCCGAGCAGGAACGTCGCAAACAGCGGCGCGTTAACGAAGCCGAACACGAGTTGGATGATATCCATCGCGTTGTTATACATCGAGGCGAAATACGCCGCGCCGATGCTCAAGATGATGCCGGCAACGGTGGTAATTTTCCCCGCCCAAAAATAATGCGCGTCGCTTTTGCCCTGCGCAAAATAAGCCTGATACAAATCGTAGGTGAACACGGTGTTGAACGCCGTCACGTTGCCGGCCATGCCGGACATGAACGACGCCAGCAACGCCGTCAGCGCCAAACCGAGCAACCCGGCGGGACAATATTTTTTAACCAGCGAAAGAATCACGCCGTCGTAGTCGTATTCAGAAATGGCGTTGTAAAGTCCGGTTTGAATTTGTTCGTCAGTAAGCTTGCCACCGGTGCTGGTCGCCACGAGCGCAGTGACTTTGGCAGCGTCCACTTTTTTGCCGAGCGCCTCGCCGACCGCAGTGACGGCAGCGGCGGAATCAGCGGCGTTCGCCGCTTTCACGACGGCCACGGCTTTCGCATAATTTTCCTGCGCCACGATCGGCGGCGGTACGCGATAACCTTTGTCCGGCATCGAGGTCAGTGCGATGGCGATCATGCCGGGCACAATGACGAGGAACGGAAAAAACATTTTCGGCACGGCGGCGACGAGCGGCGTGTTGCGCGCGGCGGTCATGTTTTTCGCCGCCATCGCGCGTTGGACGACGAGGAAATTCGTGCACCAGTAGCCGAAGCTCAAAACGAAGCCGAGGCCGAACACCATCGCGAACAAATCCACGCCCATCGGATTGGCGGACGGCCCGCCGAGCAGCGGCTGCCACGCGCTGGACCACGCATTTTCCGCATAGCCGTTGGCTTTGGAAACGCCGTGGAGCGCGGCGGTCATTTTGTCCCAGCCGCCGACGTCTTTCAGACCGAGGTAAACCACCGGCGCGAAGCCGAGGACGATCATGAAGAATTGCAGCACTTCCGTATAAATCGCCGAGGTCAATCCGCCTTTCAAAACGTAAAGCAACACCACGCCGGAACAGACCCACAGCGCGACGTTGTAATCCCAGCCGAGCAGCGAATGCAGTAGCTTGGCCAGCGCGTTCATGGAAATGCCGGAGGCGAAAATCGTCATCACCGCGAACGCAACGGAATTCAGCGCGCGGACGCGTTCGTCAAAGCGCATCTTCAAGTATTCAGGAACTGAGCGGGCTTTGGATCCGTAATAAAACGGCATCATGAACACGGCGAGAAAAATCATCGCTGGAATCGCGCCGACCCAATAGAAGTGCGCGGTGGAGATGCCGTATTTCGCGCCGCTCGCGGCCATGCCGACGAGTTCCAGCGCGCCCAGGTTGGCCGAGATGAAAGCGAGGCCGGTGACCCAAGTTGGAATCGAGCGGGCGGACGTCAGAAAGTCCGCCGACGTCTTCATGTAGCGCGACAGCGCCCAGCCGATGCCGATGACAAAAGCTACGTAGGCGATGAGAATGGTATAATCAATCCACTGAAGTTGGATGGGTTGCATAAGCGATGGGCGAATGATTAAAGGCTCGCCGCGCGCTTGTCAATTCCAATGGCAGCCAACGCCATAATATTTTGTCCGCGCGCCGCGCCGCCGGCGGAGAATTGCCCTTTTCCAACCTGCCGTTTGGCCCTAGACTCGCCGCGTGGAAACAGCGATGGTTCTGGCCATGGTGCTCTTCGCCGGCGTGAGTTTTTTCTTCGCGCTGGCGGAGACCGCGTTGTTTTCGCTCAGCAAATGGCAACTCGCGCAGCTTGCCGAAAAAAATTCCCACGCGGGCAAGATCGTGGCCGACTTGCTGGAACGCCCGCAGGATTTGCTCGCCACGCTCGCGCTCGGCAACACTTTCGCCAACGCGGTCATCCTCGCCGCTGCGTTGCGCATGGTGTTTGATGCGCATTGGGCGCTGGCCTTCACCATGCTCGCTGTCGCCGCGCTCGTGCTGCTCGGCTGCGAAGTGTTGCCAAAAACTCTCGCCGTGCGGCAGCCGGTGTATTGGGCGCTGCGCGTCGCTTGGCCGCTGCTCGCCTTCCGCAAAATCACCAAGCCGTTTTATCGCGCTGCGCAATGGACGAACGCCGCCATTCTGAAACAAGCCGCCGCCAAAGCGGCGCCGCCGGCCGCCGCCACCGAGGCGGAATATCAGGAGTTGCTCGAACTCGCCTGGCAGCAGGGCACGTTGGATGAAGCGGAGCGCGAAATCATTTTGCAAATCATCAGCCTCGACCGTCGCACGGCCCGCGACGTGATGCGTCCGCGTGCCGGCATGACGTGCATTTCGGACGACGCCACGGTTCCGGAAATGCTCGCTGCCGCCCGCCGGTTCAAACATCGCCGGTTGCCGATTTATGACGAGACACCGGACACCATCGTCGGAATTTTGAACACGCGGGCGCTGCTGCTGAATCCGCAGGCCGATCTGGCGGAAGTAATTGAGTTCCCGTCGTTCGTGCCCGAGTCCATGAACCTGCTGCAACTTTTCCGCGCGCTGCAAAAGCAGCAGCGCGGCCTTGCCATCGTGCTCGATGAATTCGGCGGCGCCGCCGGCTTGGTGACGATGGAAGACATTCTCGGCGGTATCGTCGGAAAAATTCGCGCCGCGTCCGGCCCGCAGAAATTTGTGTTGGAAACGCTGGCGCCGGGCCGC
>Ga0208507_1001934_pt1 | contig 11065 bp, 9 predicted proteins | sample CryBogCBH12Aug01_FD_184626 | JGI IMG/M metagenome (GOLD analysis project Ga0208507, IMG submission 184626) | Freshwater microbial communities from Crystal Bog, Wisconsin, USA - CBH12Aug09.1 (SPAdes) (version 2) | ecosystem: Environmental > Aquatic > Freshwater > Lake | place: Crystal Bog... | reverse complement strand
GCAGCACGGCTACCTAGCATTGCGGGCTGGCTAGCATTGAAGGTTGGCGCGTTTTCGCAGATGATATCTTTCTAAAAAACAATTGGGAGTGTGGTGGGAATGACTGAAAAGAAACCGGACGATCTGGCTCGTCTTTACGCGAATATCGTTGTCGAACTGGGCGCCCGTCCGGATATGTCGCTGGAGGAAGTGCGCGATGTGTTCGATCACTGGGGTGATGTCACGCGCGAGCCGGGCGGGGTCGATTACAGCGAAGCCGAGGCCAATGGCATCCCGGTGATGTGGGCCGTGCCGAAGGGCTGCGCGCAAGACCGGGTGCTGCTCTGCACCCATGGCGGCGGCTATGTGGTGGGGTCGATGTATTCGCATCGCAAGATGTTTGCCCACATCGCCAAGGCGGTGGGCTGCCGGGCGCTGATCGTGCATTTTAGGCGGGCTCCCGAGAACCTCATGCCCGGCCCGGTGGAAGATACGGCGCTGGCCTATGAATGGTTGCTCGATCAGGGGATCAGGCCCGAGCATATCGCCTTCGCCGGCGATTCGGCGGGTGGGTCGCTGGCCGTTTCCGGGATCTTGCGGGCACGGGAGAAGGGGCTGCCGCTGCCTGCCGCTTCGCTGCCGATGTCGCCCTTCGTGGATCCCGAGGCGAAAGGTGGCTCCTATGACACTAACGGGTCGAAGGATGCGCTGGTCACCAGCCGCCATATTATCTGGGACATGGCGAAGACCTCGCTTGGCGAGGGTGGCGATGCGCGGCATCCGCTGGTCAATCCGTCGCTGGCCGATCTGCGGGGGTTTCCGCCGATGCATATTCAGGTGGGCGGGGATGAATCCCTGCTCGACGACAGCATCGCGCTGGCCGATCGCGCCCGCGCCGATGGGGTCGACGTCACGCTCGAGATCGTGCCCGGTATGCAGCATGTGTTCCAGTTTCTCGCCGGAAGGGTGGCGGAGGCCGATGACGCGATTGCCCGGATGGCGGCTTGGGTGCGCCCGAAGCTCGGTCTGGCCTGAGCCGGTTCGCCGGGTGATGTTTCAGAAAATTGTGAGGAATTGACCGTGAGCAAGCGTTTTGGAGTAGGCATTGTGGGCATGAAGGCCGGGGTTACCTGGGCCTCCAGCGCCCATCTCCCCGCCCTTCGCCATCTGAGCGACGATTACACCGTGGTTGGTCTGGCCAACACCAGCCACGAGAGCGCGCTGGCGGCGGCGCAGGCGGCGGGTATCGACCGGGCCTTTCGTTCGGTCGATGAGCTGATTGCCTGCCCCGAGGTGGATGTGGTCACCGTCACCGTGCGCGTTCCGCATCATTTCGCCATCGCCTCGGCGGCGCTGCGGGCGGGTAAGCATGTCTATTGCGAATGGCCGCTGGGCAATGGGCTGGCCGAGGCCATCGCGCTGCGCGATCTCGCCCATAGCTGCGGGAAAGTGGGGGTTGTCGGCACGCAGGCGGTGGTCGTGCCCGAGATCACCTATGTGCGGCAGCTGATCGCCGATGGCTATGTCGGCGAGGTGCTCTCCACCTCGCTGATCGGGTCGGGGATGCTGTGGGGCCCCACGATCCAGAGCCGCAACATCTATCTGCTCGATCCGGCCAGTGGCGGGAATATGCTGACCATTCCGGTGGCTCATACGCTGGCGGGGGTGCAGCATGTGCTGGGCGAGATCGCCTCGGTTTCAGCCCTCTGCGAGCGCCGCCGCAAGGTGGCAACCGTCAACGAGACTGGCGAGGAAGTGCCGATGCTGACCAATGATCAGGTGATGGTGATGGGCAGACTGGCTTCGGGCGTGCCGATGTCGTTGCATTATCGGGGCGGTGTGCCGCGTGGGCCCGGCCTGCTGTGGGAAATCCACGGCACCGAGGGTGATATCGTGATCGAGGCGGACAACGGCCATGCCCAGATGGTGCAGCTTTCGGTGAAGGGCGCGCGGGGCGAGGATCGCGCGCTACTGCCGCTGACCCCGCCCCAACCCGCCGAGTCCTGGCCGCAGGCTGCTGCTCCGCGCAATGTCGCCATGGCCTATGCCCTTATGGCCGATGATATTCGCAACGGCACCCACACGGCACCGTCGTTCGATGATGCGGTGCAGCTCCATCGGGTGGTCGCGGCCATCGAGCAGTCCGCCAGCTCCGGATTGTGGGTGGATGTGGGGCGCTAGGGCGGGTTTGCATCAAGCCCGCTCACGCTATCCGGGCAGATCTCGCGGCCCTATCCCCATCCCGGCCCAAGTGGGGGCAGGGCGCGAGACGGTGATACGGCTGCTTTAAAATCGCTCATTGACTAAACCTTCAATAAGTGTTTTTCAGCTTGGCAACGGACAAGCACGGGGCGCATCGACCGAATGGTTTCGGCGATGCGTGACCGGCGCACAAACTGGGAAGAGAAGAAATGCCTGAGGCGCATGATTTTGACGTGGTGGTTATCGGTGCCGGGCTGACGGGGATGTATCAGGCCTACAAGCTGCGCGAGGCGGGCTTTACCGTGCGCGGCGTGGAGGCTTCGGATTCCGTGGGCGGGGTGTGGAATCTCAATCGCTATCCCGGGGCGCGGGTCGATTCCGAGAGCTACACCTATGGCTATTTCTGGTCGGAGGAATTGATCGACAATTTCGACTGGACCGAGCGTTTCGCCCCGCAGCCAGAGGTCTTGCGCTATCTCAACACCGCCGCCGATCTCATGGATATCCGCAAGGATTTCCTGTTCAACGCGCGGGTGCAAAAGGCGGTCTACGATGAAGCCGGGCGCTTCTGGACCATCCATTTCAACGACGAGAGCGTGCCGCCGCTCACCGCCCGCTATGTGATCAGCGCCACCGGGCCGCTTTCCGCGGTGCAGATGCCGAAGATACCGGGGCTGCACACTTTCGCCGGCGAGACCTATCACACCGGCAAGTGGCCGCGCGATCCCAACGGCTTTGGCGGCCTGCCCATCGATTTCAGCGACAAGCGTGTGGCGGTGATCGGCACGGGCTCGTCGGGGGTGCAGATCGTTCAGGAGGTGGGCAAGACCGCCAAGAGCATGACGGTGTTTCAGCGCACCCCCAATTGGTGCATCCCGCTGGGCAATGGCAAGATCACCCCGGAAGAGATGCAGGGCATCCGCGAGAATTATGCCAGCATCATCGCCCAATGCGATGCCACACCCTCGAGCTTCCTGCACAACTGGATCGACCGCGACCTGAAGAGTGTGTCGGAAGCCGAGCGGCTCGAGACCTTCGACCGCCTGTATAATACCCCCGGTTTCGCCTTCTGGATGGGCAACTACCGCGACACCATCGTTGATCCGGAATCCAATCGCATCCTCTCGGACTATGTCGCCGACAAGATCCGCGCGCGGGTGAAAGATCCCAAGGTCGCCGACAAGCTGATCCCCAAGGACCATGGCTTTGGCACCCGTCGGGTCCCTCTCGAGACCGGCTATTTCGAAATCTATAATCAGGATAATGTCGAGCTGGTCGACGTCTGCGAAAATCCGATTGTGCGGATCACGCCGCAGGGCATCGTCACGCAGGACAGGGCCTATGATTTCGACGTCATCATTTATGCCACGGGATACGACGCGATTGTGGGCGCGCTGAGCCGGATCGAGATCACCGGCACGGGCGGCCAGAAGCTCAATGAGGTGTGGCGGCGCGATGGCGTGAAAACCCAGCTGGGGCTGCAGATCGTGGGCTTCCCCAATCTGTTCATGCTGATCGGCCCGCAAAGCGGCACGCTGTTTTGCAATATGCCGCGCTGTTCGACGAACGCCATCGAGTGGCTTAGCGAGATGCTGGCAGCCACGCGCGACAAGGGCATTACCCGGATCGCGGCCAGCAAGGCCGGGCAGGATCAATGGGCCAAGGATTGCAGCGAACTGATGAATATGACGCTCATCGGCTCGACCAATTCCTGGTTCACCGGGATCAACACCAATGTCGAGGGACGCACCACGCGCGAGGCGCTGTTCTATGCGGGCGGCAACCCGGCGTTCCGCGATCTCTGCGCGGAATTGGCGGCCAACGACTATGAAGGATTTGAACTGAGCTGAGATCGCTTTGGTGCTGAGCCGGAACCCGCAAAAAACAAGGGGAGAGTTATTGTGATCAGCAAGGAAGCGATGAAGATTGTCGCGCTGTACGAGGGCTGGGTGGCGGGTCAGACCGGCCCGCTCACGCCCGAGGGCATTCGCGCCACTTTCGCGGAATGGAGCAGCCTGACCGCAGAGCCCACGCAAGTGGACTATCAGGAGGTGGCGGCCGGAGCCACGCGCGCCATGTGGATCACCCCCAAGGAGCGGGATGATCGCAAGGTGCTATTGTGCTCGCATGGCGGTGGTTATGTGGGCGGCTCGATGCAGGTGCACGCCAAGTTTTTCGGGCATGTCGCCAAGGCCGTGGGGTGCCGCGCGCTCAGCGTCGATTACCGTCTGGCGCCGGAGTTTCCGCATCCCGCGCCGGTGAACGACATGACCGAGGCCTATCGCTGGCTGATCGAGGAGCAGGGCTATCAACCCCATGATATCGCGCTGATCGGAGATTCGGCGGGGGGGGCGCTGGCGCTCACCAATATCGCCAATATGCGGCTGAAGGGGCTGCCGTTTCCCGCCGCCACCATCTCGATTTCGCCGTGGGCCTGCAAGGATACTTCCAGCCCGAGTTATGTGACCAATCTGGAAAACGACGTGCTGACCAAGCGCGAGCTGTCTTCCGGGCTGGCTGACATGGTGATCGGCAAGGATGGTGACTGGCGCGATCCGCTGATCAACCCCTTCTATATCGATTACACCGGCTATCCGCCCATTTACCTGCAGGTGGGCGGCTATGAGGCGATCCTCAACGACAGCACCCGCATTGCCGATCTGGCGCAAAAAGCTGGCGTGGCGGTGAAAATTGATGTCTTTCCGGGGATGCAGCATTGCTTTCAGCTGATGGCGGGCCATGCTCCCGAGGCCGATGATGCCATCGCGCGGATCGCCGGGTGGGTGCGGCCGCTGCTCGGCCTTGGCTGATCTATTCCGTTTGCGGTAGGACGGGATAAGGATGGACAATTACGATGGATAGACTTGGCGGCAAGACGGCGATCATCACAGGCGCGGCCCAGGGCATGGGGGCGGCGCACGCCAGATTGTTTGTCGCGGAAGGGGCGCGGGTCGTCCTGACCGATGTTCTGGAGGCGCAAGGCCGGGCTCTGGCCGAGGAGCTGGGCGAGACGGCGATCTTCTGCGCGCTGGATGTGCGCGATGCGGCGGGGTGGGCCAAGGCGGTCGATCTGGCGGAACAGCACTTTGGGGCCGTGGACATCCTCGTCAACAATGCGGGCATCCTTGGCCCCCGCGCGGAAATCGTGGATTTGGACGAGGCGGATTTCCTGCGGGTGGTCGGCGTCAATCTCGTCGGCACCTTTCTCGGCATGAAGGCGGTGATACCCTCGATGCTGCGGGCAGGGGGTGGTTCGATCGTCATTATCTCGTCGATGGCGGGGCTGGTGGCGGTGGATGGCTTTCCCAATGCGGCCTATGTCGCCTCCAAATTCGCGCTGCGGGGGGTGACCAAGGCCGCCGCCGCCGAATATGGCGCACGCGGTATCCGCGTGAACAGCGTGCATCCGGGCTATGTCCTCACCCCCATGACCGGGGCTTCGGGCGACAAATTGCGGGCGCGGGCCGAAAGCACCATGCTGAAACGCATCGGCGAGCCCGAGGAGGTTTCGCGGCTGGTGCTGTTTCTCGCTTCCGATGAAGCCTCGCTGATTACCGGAGCGGAGCACGTGATTGACGCGGGGGTGACGGCGCGATGAAGACACGGGCAGTGGGCACCGCGTGCTGATGCATCGCCGGGGTATTTGTAGCCGGCTGAAGATAGTCAGCGGGCCACTATGGGAGGGGTGCGTGTTGTCCGGCTCGTTGACGATCCGTAATTGACGTAAAGTCTACTGTCTCATAGGCCGCAAGTGAGTGGGCGGGATTATGTTTCGCTACGCATCTGAAATGGCATGATTTCGTTCTGGCGGATGATGGTAGCGCAATGGCAATGCTTAAGTAAATTGGAAAGTAAATGGTAGAAGCTATATCACCTCGCAGGCGGGCGGCCCAGATGTCTCCTGAACTACGGAAAAAGCAGCTGATAGAATGCGCTATGATAGTTTTTTCCGAACATGGGTTTAGTAGCTCTGCTATTCATACTCTTGTTGCACGGGTGGCTGGTGTTTCCGTTCCAACGGTTTTTTCATACTTTCCGACGAGATTTGATATTATTGAAGCCGTGGTGCGCGATGTGCAGCGTAACATATTCAATATTGTTGAAAAAAATCTCTATGATCAGACTGGTCGGTCCGCGTTTGAGAGACTGCTTGGTGTCGTTCAGGGCTGGGCGGAAGCTGCGGAGACTAATCCCGTATTGGTTCGGGTGTTTTTGAACTGGAGTTCTTCATTCCAGCCGGAAGTTGAAGCTTTATATCAAGAATATGTTTTGCATATTTGCAAGCAGCTGGAAGATATTGTGCGGGATGGGCAGGAAAAGGGCGAATTTGATAAAAAAGTGGATGTTCGGGATGCGGCGCTCATAATTCAGGGCTCCGGTCACTTGATTGCCCATCTAAAATTTTCAAAGTATGAGTCCGAAGGCATGATAAAATTTCTTACCAATATCGTCAGGGGTGCCTTGCAAGCCGAACTCGGGTGAGTTGGTTCGCGCATTTTCCATCGTATAACTTATAAAGTCTGCCACTCGCCCGTCGGCTAAATTTGCTGTTTGGTGGCTCCGGATGCTAAACGGAGACGCTTCGCGATTTGACGGACAGGCCCTCCTGATCGCCTCAGCAAGCCAAACCCGTTAGCCAAATAATTGTGGGCTTGGCCGCAGTTGGTTTCCTTGCGCCGAAAAAATATCCTATAGGCTCAGTATGAACATTCGACAGATTGAGGCCTTCAGAGCGGTCGTCACGATGCGCAGCATGAGCAAGGCTTCTGCCTTGCTGGGAATATCGCAGCCCGCGATCAGTCGCCTGATCTCCGACTTTCAGGATGCGGTCGGTTTCAAGCTCTTCATCCGGCGGCGCTATCACATCGAGCCGACCACCGATGCCAAGCTGCTGTTTGAAAAAGTAAACAAGATATTCGTGGGCTTGGACGAGCTTAATGAAGAAATAAGCGATATTCGTAATGGAATATCCGGCAAGATAGAAATATCCGCTACCAGCTCTTACGCTACGGGTATTCTGCCTATTCTCATTGCGGAATATAAAGCCTTATTTCCAGAAACTTCCATATCATTTCATATAAATTCTCATGAGGATGCCATAGGCTGGGTGGCTTCTGGCAGGGCTGACATTGGTTTTGTTATTCAGCCTGTCGCGCATGCGGCCGTCACGATTGAAGAGTTTCTGCATGGACCGGCCCGCTGCATCATGCACGAGGGGCACCCCTTGGCCGCCAAGAAAACGCTGGTTCCCAGTGATTTGGCGGACCAATCCTTTGTCAGCTTTCCGCGGGGAACTCCGCTGCGCTTTGAAATTGACAATTTGTTCAACAGGCTGGGGGTGCAGCGTATTCTGCAGGTCGAGGCGACTTCGCATCAAGCCGTGTGCGCGCTGGTCTCGGCGGGGCTGGGGGTGGCGCTGGTCAATCCCTTCGCGCCGATTGAGGGCTTTGGCAGGCCGATACAATCGCGCGTTATCACGCCGAGCGTGGATATCGGGCTGAAAATGCTCGTCAATCAACAGGCTATTTCAGTGCCCGCCGAGCGTTTTCGGGATTTTCTGCTGAAGCGCATGAAGCAGATCAAGGGCAAGGGCATTCATGGCGTGATCTAAGCCGGCGCAGCGCAATCCACAGCATCGTCACCGCAGCGCCAGCAGCCGGCACCACCACCACCAGCAGCGCCTTCCCCAGCGCCGCCGGATTGCGAAACAGATACTGGCTAGCCCCCGCCACCGCCATCGGGCCAATACCCGTGGCGACAATGGTGATGGTCATCAAAAACAGCGCATTGATCCGGCCATGAAATTGCGCGGGCAGGTAAATCTGGATCGTTGCCGCAAAATACAGCATCGCCGCCGAGGCGAGGCCATCGGCAATGCCATAGGCGATCATCGAAAGGTGGGGATCTGCGGTGGTGAAAGCCAAAAAGGCGCAGGGCGCGGCAATCAGCAGCGCCACCAGATAGAAGCGCAGATGGGCAAAGGCTGTCCCCCTCCGCACCATCCAATCCACGGCCATGCCCTTGAGCAAAACGCTGCCCGCGCTGATCAGGCTGATCATCGACATAAAGCCGCCATAGCGCGTGGCATCCCAGCCAAAGTGCCGGGTGAGATAGGTGGGATACCACGCCAGCATGGCGGCATAGGTGGTGGCGGCCAGCGATGCCGCCAGCAGCAGGGGCAGCAGCGTACGCCAGTCTGCGCGCAGATATTGCACGAATGACCGCGTGTCCGTTTCTGAGCCCGCATGGGCCTTTCGCGCGGGCTCGGGGAAGGTGAAGATCAGCAGCGTCATGGCGAGGCCGGGGAGGCCGATCATCAGGAACACGAGGCGCCAGCCGGATAGCGCCAGCATCGGCCCCAAAGCCAGCGAATGGTGCGCGGCATAGCCGACCAGCAGCCCACCCAAGGCGAAGGACGCCGATTGTGCCAGCTTGGGGGCCATGGAATAGAGCGCGAGGGCGGTGGTCATGCGCTTGGGCGAAAGCCGGTCGCCGATCATCGAGAAGGCTGCGGGCGAGAGCGCCATTTCGCCCGCCCCCACAAAGGCTCGCGCCCCAGCCAGACCCGTCAGGCTCATCGCAAAGCTGGTGGCGATCATCGCGCCCGACCAGATGGTCGATCCCACCGCCACCACCCAGCGGCGCTGAAAACGATCGACCGCCCAGCCAAAGGGCATGCCAAACAGCACATAGGCCACCGAGAAAGCGGGGCCCAGCGCCAGCCCCATCTGCACATCGGACAAGGCGAGATCGTGCTGCATGGGCGGCGCGAGCACGGCGATGATGTTGCGATCGACCAGCGCGACGATATCCAGCACCAGCAGCACGGCGACCATCCACCACACAGAAAGCGCCGCGATCCTGCCGCCTGTGCGAGGTTTCCGCTCGATCATTTCAGATTTAATCCCACAGTTGGCCGGTGATGTTGCGCGCGGCGGCCAATGCCATGGCCGGCACCGGTCACCATCACCACACCCCCCGCCATGCTCGGCGCCTTACTGGCCAGCAGGCGGGAAGATGGCCAGCCCATCGTTGCGCGCGGTGCCCACCCAGACATTGTCGTCGATGATCAGCGCCGCCGAGGCGAGGCCATATTCATCGGGGTTATTATAGTGGACCAGCGTTTGCGCGGTCATGGTTTCGGGGTCGATCTTGATGACATCGAAGCCGATGCCCAGCCTTGTGGCACCCTTGGCATAGGTGGTGAAAACTTCCAAAGCGGTGGAGGCCTGACCCGTGGTGACCAGAAACCGGCGGTCGTCGGTCCAGGTCAGATTGTCGGGCATGAAATCCACGGCCAACTCGTATTTCTCCTGCACCGCCTTCTTGAGCGATAGCTTCAGGATCTTGCGGACGGGCCAGGAGTTGATGAAATACCACTCGCCATCGGCCGAGACCTCGACACCATTGGGGCCGCTCACGTCGCTGCCCGGCACCACGCTCAGCGGTTTGTCCTTGCTCTCCCAGTGCAGCACATTGCCCGAGGGCTTGCCCGAGGCCAGCACCTCGACGTTATCCGGGAGGTTGGTGCAGAGGTTGGTGACGAAAAAGCCGCCGTCCGGATGGGGGGCAACGTCGTTGGCGCTGCACCACGAGGGCATAATCACCGCGCCGGTCCATTGCAGGGCCGGGAAGGCCCCACGGCAGTCCAGATCGAAAATCTCCACGGATTCGCGCCCACCGTGGTTGACGACATAGAGCGTGTGAACCCCATCGGGGTTGTGACGCAGCGACAGGCCGTGGGCATCGAATATGCCAAGCTGTGGCAGCTCGACATCGCCGAAGCGCTCGCGGTTTAGCGCGAAGGTGACGCGGGAGGGTAGCAGATCCTGCCACTCGCGCGTCTTGACGTTCACCACATAGATGTGGCCCTGCGGATCGGGCATGAAAGCCGAATGCCCGGAAGTGACGATCCAGTCTGTGCCAAGGATACGGGCGAGATCCTCGGGATTGCTCGGCCCACGAAGGAACTCTGGCTGCGTGCGGATAGTATCCATCGGGGGCCTCCTGGATTGCTGGCGCATCGTGCGAATAGGGATGCGCCAACAGGAAACTGGAGCGGGCTGCGCGTTTCAGATTACGCGCAACCCGCTCGAACGCTGTTACTGCAGGGCGTAGGCGACGACGGAGTCACCCGATCCCGAGTTGAGCGAGGCATTGCCGCCCGCCGCGATGACCACATATTGCTTGCCGGTTTTGGGACTGCGATAGGTCATCGGTGCGGCGTGACCGCCAGCGGGCAGGGTGCTTTCCCAGATACGCTTGCCGGTTTTCACCTCATAGGCGCGGATGGCGCGTTCTTGCGTGGCCGCCACGAAGATCAGCCCGGCGCCGGTGGTGAGGCTGCCGCCCGAATTCGGCATGCCCATCGGCAGCGGCAGATGCGTGCGGAGATTGAACGGCCCGCTATCACCGCTAGCACCAAGTGGCTTTTCCCAAACGACTTTGCGCGTTGCCAGATTCACCACGGTGATCTTGCCAAACGGCGGCTCGATGCAGGGAACGCCGAGTGGGGAGAGAAACGCACCGGTCAGGGCCGCGAAAGGCGTGCCAAACTGGGCGACTGGCTGGCCAACATGCTGGCCGCCGGTTTTGGTGATGCCAATGCCCATCGCGTTGGCCTCTTCCCGGGGCACAAGCCGGGTGTAATTGGGCATACGGCTCCAATTGACGACCATCAGCTTGTTGACGGGATCGAGCGAAACGCTGCCCCAGTTGATCCCGCCCAGATAGCCGGGATAGGTGATGGTGGGCTTGACGCCGGGAGGGGTGAAGGGGCCGTCATAGCGGGCCTCGCGGAACTTGATCCGGCACCACAGGGCATCGAGCGGGGTGAGGCCCCACATGCTGTCTTCGGTCAGCCGCGTGCTGTCGAAGCTGGGCA
>Ga0208507_1001932_pt1 | contig 11068 bp, 7 predicted proteins | sample CryBogCBH12Aug01_FD_184626 | JGI IMG/M metagenome (GOLD analysis project Ga0208507, IMG submission 184626) | Freshwater microbial communities from Crystal Bog, Wisconsin, USA - CBH12Aug09.1 (SPAdes) (version 2) | ecosystem: Environmental > Aquatic > Freshwater > Lake | place: Crystal Bog... | reverse complement strand
CCACGATGAGCGGCGCGCAGAGGGCGGAGGTGATGCCATGGAGCTTGATGCTCTCCCCGGCGCTGAACCGCGGATCCAGGCGGGCGTCCGTGGTGAGGATGGCCACCCGGTCCTTCATGGCCGTGCGGGCGATGGTGCGGCTGATGGGCGCCAGGTGCTGGCCCGGGTGCTCCTCCCAGATCAGCTCGGGCACCAGCTCACCACTGGCGTCCGCCAGCAGGATGAAGCCCCGCTGGCAGGGGATCTGGGTCGTCACCAGGCCCATGACCGAGTCCAGCAGCTCCGTCAGGCCCGCGGCGCGGAGCAGGGTGCCCGCCATGCTCGCCAGGCGCTGGAAGAGCGTGACCGCCTCCCCGGCGGGATGCTGGCCGCTGGCCTGGGCCAGCATGGCCTCCAGGCTGGCGTGGGGCACCAGGATCGACCCCGAGGCGTCGAAGGCCCGGTCTTCCAGGGCGATGCGGGAGGCCACGGCCTTGGGGGCGAGGAGCAGGTTCAGGCCAGTCACCGGCTGCGGGAGCCCGCCCTCGGGGACCCAGATCACCTCGGCCTCCCCCAGCAGGATCTTGTCCCCAGGGTGGAGCGGGGCCGGTCCGGTCAAGGTCGTGCCATTGAGGGACGTGCCATTGAGGGACTTCATGTCCATGACGTGGGGCTGGCCGTCCTGGAGGTAGACCCGGGCATGCACCCGGCTCACGGCGTTGGCCTGGATGCGGATGGTCGCCTGGTCGCCCCGGCCGATGGTCACACCGTCTTCGGTGAGGGTCAGGGGGTGCAGGGCGCCATCGACCTGGAGAGTGAGCTTCATGGCCAGTCCGGAGTGGGGGGTGAGTTTAGCACGTGCTAGAGACGTCATCGGCCGGGGACGTTAATCTATGAGGTTCACCGGAGGTCCGTTGACCAAAGTCGGCTTCATGTCCCTGGGCTGCCCGAAAAACCTCGTGGATTCCGAGGTCATGCTGGGGCACCTGCGCCTCAAGGGCTATGAGATCACCCCGGTGCTGGCGGAGGCCCAGGTCCTGGTGGTGAACACCTGCGGGTTCATCGACGCGGCCAAGCAGGAGAGTGTCGAGGCCATCCTCCAGGCCGCCGCCATGAAGCAGGACGGGGCCTGCGAGAAGCTCATCGTGGCGGGCTGCCTGGTCGAGCGCTACCGGGACGAGCTCATGGCCGAGATGCCGGAGATCGACGCCTGCCTGGGCACCCGGGACATCGAGCAGATCGCCGAGGTCATCGGCGCCGGGGCCTCCTTCGAGCTGAACCCCAACCCCGACTACCTCTACTCCGAGGCCAGCCCCCGCCTGCTCACCACGCCGAAGGCCAGCGCCTACCTGAAGATCAGCGAAGGCTGCGACCACGCCTGCGCCTTCTGCGTCATCCCCCTGCTCCGGGGCGCCCAGCGCAGCCGGCGCATCGAGAGCGTCGTGGCGGAGGCCGAGAACCTGGTGGCCCAGGGCGTCCTGGAGATCAGCCTGGTGGGCCAGGACACCACGGACTACGGCCGGGACTTCGGCGACCCTGACGCGCTGGAGAAGCTGGTGCGCGCCCTGGGTCAGGTCGCGGGCCTGCGCTGGTTCCGCATCCACTACGCCTACCCCAACCGCCTCACGGACGGCCTGCTGCGCGCCATGGCGGAGACCCCCAACTGCGCCCGCTACCTGGACATGCCCCTGCAGCACGCGGACGCCGCCATCCTCAAGGCCATGGCCCGGGGCGGCAGCCGGAAGCAGTTCCTGAAGCTGCTGGAGAAGGTGCGGCGCCTGGTGCCGGGCATCGCCATCCGCTCGAACTTCATCGTGGGCTTCCCCGGCGAGGACGAGGCCGCCTTCGCGGAGCTAAGGTCCTTCGTGCAGGAGGCCCGCTTCGACCATGTGGGCGTCTTCACCTACAGCCCCGAGGAGGGCACCACCGCCCACGCTCTCGGGGACCCCGTCCCCAAGCGCACCAAGGAGGCCCGCAAGCGCCGCCTGCTGGAGCTGCAGCAGAAGATCGCCCGGGAGAAGAACCAGGAGAAGGTGGGCCAGGTCATCGACGTGCTGGTCGAGGGCGCCCACGAGGAGACCGACCTGATCATCAAGGGCCGCCACCAGGGCCAGGCCCCGGAGATCGACGGCAGCGTCCTGCTCGTGGACGGCACCCCCCAGCCCAACACCATCCAGCGCGTCCGCATCGTCAAGGCCCACGCCTACGACCTCATCGGCGAAGTCGAAGATGGCGGGTTGGAGGCCAGCACCGCCGCCTACGAAGCCGCGTTCAAGGCCAGAACGAAACAAGCACTGAGCAGAAGTTCCGGGAAAGCCAACTGATTCAGCGCGAAATGTCAGTTTGTCTCGCGTATCGCCGCAGGCGATACCGAGAAGACGCAAAGACGCGAAGAAGGGCTTGTGGAAACGATCCCAACTCGTTCCTCTTCTGTGCCCTTTGTGTTCTTTGTGGTTGATTCCGCTTTTGCTTCATCCCCGTCCACCGCATTTATCCCCGTCTGCTTTTTCTCTGGGGAACCACTGTCGCGAAGGGGCGAGACTCCGCCCCGGGTATCCTCTTGGGATGCTGGAGCTTCGCGCCATCACCCGCGCCTATGAACTCGGCGGCGAGCGCGCCGGGGTGTTCGAGGTGTCGCTGTCGGTGGCCCGGGGCTGCCTGGCGGTGCTGGCGGGGCCCAGCGGCAGCGGCAAGACCACCCTGCTGCAGCTGGCGGGGCTGCTGGACACGCCGGACGCGGGTGAGGTGCTGCTGGAGGGGAGGAACGTCTCCGCCCTGCCCGAGCCCGCCCGCTGCCACCTGCGGCTGCGGCGCCTGGGCTTCGTGTTCCAGGCCGCCAATCTGGTGCCCGTGCTGACGGCCCTGGAGAACGTGATGCTGCCCCTGCAGCTGCAGGGGTCCGGGGAGCTCGAGGCGCGCCGCCGCGCCGAGGCGGCCCTCCTGCGCGTGGGCCTCGCGGACCGCCTGCACCACCGGCCGGGCCAGCTCAGCGGCGGGCAGCAACAGCGCACGGCCATCGCCCGGGCCCTGGCCCCGGAGCCCCTGCTGGTGCTGGCGGACGAGCCCACCGCCGCCCTGGATCACGCCCACGGCGGGCCCCTCATGGACCTCATGGCCGAGCTGGCCGCGGAGCAGGGCGTCACCTTCCTGGTGGCCAGCCATGACCCCGCCGTCATCGCCCGCGCCCACCGCGTCTTCCGCCTGGCGGACGGCCGCCTGGTGGGGGAGGACGCGCCGTGATCCTCGCCCGGCTGGCCCTGCGGAACCTGCTGCGCCAGCGGCGTCGCACGGCGCTCACGCTGCTGGTGGTGGTGGCGGGCTTCCTGGCCCTGAGCCTGGCCGGGGGCTTCATGGCCCAGACCTTCCAGGGCCTCTCGGACGGCGCCATCCGCGGCGGGCTCGGCCACCTCCAGATCCTGCCCCCGGGCGCCCTGGAGGGCGACGAGGCCCAGAGCCTCGAGAAGGCCCTGCCCGACGGCGAGGCCCTGGCCGCGACCCTGCGGCGCGACCCCGCCGTGGCCGAGGTGCTGCCCCGCATCAGCTTCATGGGCCTGCTCTCCAACGGCCCCAGGAGCGTGGCCTTCCTGGGCACGGCCATCGATCCCGTCCTGGAGCCCCGCCACATGGCCAGCGCCGAGGCCCTGAAGGACGGCGCCAAGGCCCCGGGCGGCGTGGGCTCCCGCTGGCTCGCGGCAGATCCGGCGGCCCGCGAGGTGATCCTCGGCGTGGGCCTGGCCCGGGCCCTGGGTGCGTCCGTCGGCAGCTCCCTGACCCTCATGTCCACCACCCGCGACGGCGCCCTCAACGCCGTGGATGTGGAGGTCGTCGGCCTCCAGGACCTGGGCCTGCGCGAGCTGAACGACCGCTTCCTCACGGTCAGTCTCGCCACGGCGGGTCAGCTGCTGGATGCGGGCCCGGCCCGGTCGCGGCTGTCCCTCGTCCTGAAGCGCCCCGGCGATGTGGCGGCGGAGCAGGCGCGGCTCCAGGCCCGGCTGCCGGAGACCTCCGTGAAGCCCTGGTTCGAGCTGGCCTCCTTCTACCGGCAGGTGAAGCTGCTCTACTTCGCCATCTTCGGCTTCATGGGCCTGGTGCTCTTCTTCGTGGTGCTGCTGGCCACGGTCAACACCCTGCTCATGTCCGTCATGGAGCGGGTGCGGGAGTTCGGCGTGCTGCGCGCCATGGGCCTCCAGCCCCGGCAGCTGCTGGTCCTGCTCCAGTGGGAGGGCGCCTTCCTGGGCCTCTTCGGCAGCGCCCTGGGCCTGGCGGCCACCCTGCTGCTGCGGGCCGGGCTCAACGCCCTGCACCTGCAGATGCCCGCCCCGCCGGGCACCAGCCACGGCTACGAGCTGACCATCCACCTGGTGCCCGCGGTGTATCTCTTTGTGGCCCTGGGCCTCCAGGCCACCCTCCAGGTCAGCGCCCTCTTCCCCGGCCTCAAGGCCGCCCGGCTGCGCATTGTGGAGGCGCTGCGGCACATCTAGGGCCTGGGCAGAATCCATCGCCAGGGAAGAGAAAACCACTCTCACGGAGTACGGACGAGAGTTGCTAAGCGCTTCCTTGGATCCGCATGTTCGGATGGGGCAGCGCTGTCGCATGGCCTACCATGGGCGGATGGATGCTGAACCAACACGCCCCGCCCCCCGCCTGGCCTGGTGGCTGGCCACGGGCCTGGGCAGCGGCTACCTGCGGCCCGCGCCGGGCACCTGGGGCACCCTGGCGGGGCTGCTGGCCTGGGTGGCACTGGTCCGCGGCCTGGGCGCCCTCGGCGCCTCCTGGACCCCCTGGGCGCTGCTGGCGGCGCCCCTGGCCCTGACCCTGGTGGCGGTCTGGGCGGCGGACGCCGTGGTCCAGGAGACCGGCCTCAAGGATCCGTCCTGGATCGTCATCGACGAGTGGGCGGGCGTGTGGTTCGCATTGACGCCCCTGCTGTTCACGGTGACGGTGCAGCCCCAGCCCTGGCTGCTCTGGGCCGCACGGCTCACCGCGCCCTTCCTGCTCTTCCGCCTCTTCGACATCTGGAAGCCCGGCCCCGTGGACACCGCCCAGAGCCTCCCCGGCGGCTGGGGCGTGGTCCTGGATGACGTCCTGGCAGGTGTCCTCGCAGCCCTCATCGCCTGGCCCCTCGACCAGTGGCTCGGCGCCCAGTCCCTCGCCCATCCCTCTCATTGGGGTGGGTGAAAAGGGAAAAAATGATCCAACGCGAAGACGCAAAGGCGCGAAGAAAAGAATAAATATTTTCTATTACTTCTTCAGTTCTTTGCGTCATCGCGTCTTCGCGTTGGATCTTTCCTGGCGGTGCCGCCTCAGCCCCGGGTGTCTTCGAGGAGCTGCTTCCACACGTTAGGCTCGCTGAGGCGGCCGGACTCGTCGAAGTGGCGGCTCTCGATGAGGTAGCGGTAGCCCTGCTCCGTGAGGAAGAGCTGCCGGTTGCGGGCGAACTCCTGCTCGGTGGTGTCGCGGCTGATGAGGCTGTAGAAGTAGCTCAGGTTCTTGTCACCCTTGGGACGCAGGATGCGGCCCAGGCGCTGGGCCTCCTCCTGGCGCGACCCGAAGGTGCCGCTCACCTGGATGGCCACGGAGGCGTCCGGCAGGTCGATGGCGAAGTTGGCCACCTTGCTGACGATGAGGATGCGCAGCTGGCCCTCGCGGAACTGCCGGAAGAGCACCTCGCGCTCCTTCTCGGGGGTCTGGCCCGTGAGCACCGGGGCGCCCAGGCGCTCGCCCAGGATCCGCAGCTGCTCCAGGTACTGGCCGATGATCAGGATGTTGTCCGTGGGATGGCCTGCGAGCAGCTCGTCCACCACGGCCAGCTTGAGGCTGTTCTCGGAGGCGATGCGGAAGCGCTGCCGCTGGTCCGCCACGGCGTACTCCATGCGCTCGTCCGTGGGCTGGGGAACGCGGATCTCCAGGCAGTGGGCCGTGGCGATGAAGCCGTCCTTCTCCAGCATCTTCCAGGGCACGTCCACCCGCTTGGGGCCGATGAGGCTGAAGACGTCCTCCTCCTTGCCGTCCTCGCGCACCAGGGTGGCCGTGAGACCCAGGCGCCGCTTGGCCTGCAGCTCCGCCACGGCCCGGAAGATGGGCGCCGGCAGCATGTGCACCTCGTCGTAGATCACCAGGCCCCAGTTGGCGGCCTCGAAGATCTTGAAGTGCTCGAAGGGGCCGGACTTGCTCCGGCGGTAGGTGAGGATCTGGTAGGTGGCGATGGTGACCGGCTTGATCTCCTTGACGTCGCCCATGTAGAGGCCCACCTGATCCTCGGTGAGGGTGGTCTTGTCGAGCAGCTCCTGCTTCCACTGCTTCACGGCGGTACCATTGGTCGTGAGCACCAGGGTGTGGGTCTGGAGGCTGCCCATGCAGCCGATGCCGATGACGGTCTTGCCCGCGCCACAGGGTAGCACCAGCACACCGGCGCCGCCCTCGGGCCCGCCGCCCGCGTGGAAGACGTCCACCGCGGCCTGCTGGTAGGGCCGGAGGCCGAAGGGACGGCCGTTCTGCTTGAGGGTGGGCGCCATGCCGAAGGCCAGGGGGTCGCCCGGCTTGTAGCCCGCCATGTCCTGCACCGGATGGCCCAGGCGGATGAGCTGCAGCTTAACCTCGCCGCGCATGCCGGTCTGCAGGTAGATGCCCCGCTCGTCCGGATAGGGCTCGGCCAGGAGGCCCTGCAGGGACTTCTGGTTCTCCAGCTCCCAGAACAGGCCGCGGTCGTCCATCTCCAGGGCCAGGCGGTCGCCCTTGGCCACCAGGCGCAGCTTGCCGTAGCGGGTGCCGTGGTCCTCGATCTCCTGCAGGAGGTTCTGGGGCACGGGATACTTCGACCAGGTGTTCAGGGTCTCGATCATCTCCGCGCAGCTAACGCCGGAGGCGCTGGCGTTCCAGAGGCTCAGCGGGGTGATGCGGTAGGTGTGGATGTGCTCGGGGCTCTTCACCAGCTCCGCGAAGCGCGCCAGCTCGTCCCGCACCTGCTCGAACACGGGGTTCGCCACCTCGAGCAGCAGCGTGCGATCGCTCTGGACGATCAGGGGATTCTCGGGGCGGATGGCGATCACGGTGAGGGCAGGCCTAAACCTTTGAGCGTAGAGGGGTATCCGGGCGCGGTCAACGAAGAGGCGCGGGACCTTGAGAGGGAAGGGTATCCGGGGACTTTTCCGATGCCAGGCCCGGAGACCCTGGACAGATTGAAAAGCCAGGGGATCCCGGAACAGGAAGCGTTTATCCTTTCCGGATCCCCCGGCGCCGGTTCGACCTCCCTCCACCGTCCTTGGGAATCCTGTCTGGAGTCGCCATGGGTCCTTCATCCTCCCGAATCCTGGCCGTGCTGGCGCTCCTGGTGGCCCTGCCCCTGGGCGCCCAGGACGAGACCTACAAGGCCAAGTACCAGGTCAACTACAAGCGCTTCACCCGGGGCGATGACACGAAGATCCAGGACGAGGCCTGGGGCCGGATGGAGTGGTTCCGGGAGCGCATGGGCGGCGACCTGGGCCCCGACTTCGCGCACCGCCTGCTGGCCGAGGCCGAGAAGGAGCGGACCCGTTACCCGGCCCTCTTCCCCAGCAGCGTGGGTCCAGAGCGCCCCGCTGCGGCCCAGGGGAGCGCCTGGGTGAGCCTCGGCCCCACCTCCGCGGCCTTCGCCCAGAATGGGATCACGATCACCAAGGTGGACAGTGGCCGGCTCCGGACCATCCTGCCGGATGCCTCGGACACCTCGGGCAACACGGTCTATGTCCTGGCCGCCGGCGGCGGGCTCTGGAAGACCACCAGCTTCCTGTCCTCCCCACCAACCTGGACGCCGCTCACGGACGCGGTGGGCAGCACCATGTCCGGTTCCGTGGCCTTCGGCAGCAGCAGCAGCACCCTCTACCTCGGGGCCGGCGATCCCTTCGATGTCGGCGTCGGCGGCTTCATGGTCAAGTCCACCAACGGGGGCAGCACCTGGAGCGGCCATGTCGCCCTGGGGTCGGCCTCGGCGGTGCTGGACATCAGGGTCGACACCTCCCAGGCCACGGACATCGTCCTGGTGGGCACTAACGCCGGGCTCTTCCGCTCCACGGACGCCGGGGCCACCTACAGCGCCGTGGGCACCGCGACGGGCTGGGTCTGGAGCATTGTCAAGACCTCCACCGGCTGGCTCGCCAGCAGCGTCGCGAGCAACGGCGCCGGCTCGCTGCTTCTCAGCACGGACCGCGGTGCCACCTGGGCCCCGATCACCAACACGGGCACCGTCTACACCGGGGCCGGCCGCACGACCCTCGGCGTGGGCACCCCGGGCGACAGCGTGGTCTACGCCTTCGCCGCAGCCGCGGCGACCTATCCTCTAGGTGAATCCGCCCAGCTGGACCTCTTCCGCTCCACGGACGGGGGGCAGACCTGGAAGGCCCTGGGCATCGTCACCAAGGTGGCGACGAATGTCGGCAGCAACACCGACCAGCCCAACCTGGACCTGATGCACTCCCAGGCCTGGTACAACCAGATGCTCCTGGTGGACCCCACGGACGCCTCCCGCAACACCATCTACCTGGGCGGGGACCTGTCCTCGGTGAAGTCCGCGGATGGCGGCGCCACCTGGGCCATCCTCACCAACTGGCTGGGCCAATACGGCCTGCCCTACGCCCATGCGGACTTCCACTGCGCCGCCTTCTCGAACATGAACGGTGTGGCCCGCCTCTATTTCGGCAATGACGGCGGCCTCTTCACCAGCAGCGACGCCGGCGCCACCTGGGATGACACCAAGAACAAGGGCCTGGTGAACCACCTGATCTACAGCCTGATCTCCAATCCTGCCAACCCCGGGAGCGTCCTGGCGGGCCTGCAGGATGACGGCACCCGCATCCGCGTCGGCACCACCTCCGTGTTCAACCAGGTGCGCGGCGGGGACGGCTTCGGCGTCGGCTGGAGCCAGGCCAACAACGCGGTGTCCATGAGCTCCTATGTCTACAACAGCTTCCGGAGATCCACCAGCAACCCCGTCACCGACCAGACCCAGTTCCTGACATTCACCACGGGGCTGGGCAGCACCGGAACCTCAGACGGCGGGACAAGCTACTACTTCGTCACGCCGCTCATCACCCCGCCCGCCACCGCGGACACCAGCGGCCAGGTCTTCTTCACTTACGGCAACGGGGGCACCGGCCTCAACAGCAAGAAGATCTTCCAGAGCAGCAGCACCGGCTGGACCGCCATCGGCACCGCCGGGGCCGGTGGCTTCACGGCCGGGCGCTTCGTCCGCTCCGTGAGCCATGGCATCGGCGTGAGCCCCGTGGACCTGCTGCACATCGGGGTCGCGGAAAACGGTGGCTACTTCCTCTCGACCACCAACGGCGGCGCGACCTGGAGCGAGGTCTTCCTCGGCGCCACCCCCCCGGACGGCCAGAACATCGGCTGGACCGGCTTCAACGCGAACGTGGCCTGGGCCAACAACAGCCACCTCTACATCTGCTCCGAATCCATCACTGCCGGCGCGGCCCACGTGGCCTCCTCCGTCAACGGCGGCACCACCTGGGTCCGGGCCGACACCGGGCTGCCGGATGTCCCCGTCACCAAGCTGGCCGTGGATCCTGGGGATGCCACCGGCAACACGGTCTATGCGGCCACCTGGCTTGGTGTCTACCGCACCACCACGGGCGGCACCTCCTGGAGCCTCCTGGGCAGCGGCCTCCCCCAGGGCCGGGTGTCGGACATCTGGGTGGCGCCGGACAGCTCCAGCCTCCGGGTCTCCACTTGGGGGCGCGGCATCTGGGAGCTGACCTCGAGCGGTTCCAAGTCCCTGGACCTCAACGGCGACGGCGTGGTGGACCTGCGGGACCTGCTGACCCTGGCCAGGTACTACGGCACCACCAACGCCACATGCGACCTCAACAGCGACGGCACGGTCAACGACACTGACCTCGCCCTTCTGCTTGCCGGCCTGTGAGGGAGATGACCATGTCCCTGCTCAAGAAGCTCACCACCGCATCCGTCCTGCTGGCTATCGCATTCCTCACCGCCTGTGGTGGTGGCGGAGGCGGTGGAACACCCACGCCCACCCCCACCACCTACACGGTGACTTTCGTGGCTGGCACCGGCGGCACCATCACGGGCACCACCTCCCAGGCCGTCCTCTCCGGGGGCACCGGCACCGCAGTCACGGCTGTCCCCGCCACGGGCTACAACTTCTCCAACTGGACCGGCACGGGCTTCACGACCAGCACCTCGAATCCTCTGACGGTCGCCAATGTGACTTCCAATCTGTCGATCACGGCCAACTTCACCCTCAAGCCCGCCACCGCACTGGCCTACACCGACCCCACCAGCGGCACCTACCTGCTCAAGAAGAACGCCACCCTGTCCACCGCCACCCACCTGGTGCTGGAGCTGGTGGGTCCTGCGGCGACCACGGGCTTGGGGATCTCCGCCAGCTTCACCGCGGACACCACCAAGGTTACCTGGACCAACGTGGCCAGCTCTGATGCCAGTGGCACCTACGTCCAGAACGGGACCGCCTTCTCCCTCGGCACCGCCCCGCTGATCCTCAAGGGCAAGGTCAATAGCAGCGTCCTCCAGGTGGCCGCCGCCCAGAAGGGCACCGCCAGCCCGGTCTCTCTGAACGCGCCCCTGGTTCGGATCGCCCTGGACCTCGCCTCCGGCGTGGTCCCCGGCACCGTCACACTGACCTCGGACAACGCCAAAGCCCTGGTCCTGGACAGCACCGGGAATCCCACCGCCATCACTGTCACCGTCGGCACCCTCGCCACCCAGTAGGCCCCCGCCGGAGCCAGGCCCGTCCAGCCCCTTGCCTGGGGCCTGGACAGGCCCGGTACCATGAAGGCATCCTCCTGACCCCAGACGCACTTGGCGCACTGAGGGCCAGGCCTGGGCCGCCGGGAGCTGGGCGCTGCCGCCAAGTCACTCCCCAGGCCGCCACTCCCAGGAGAACCCCGTGGCCACCCTCAGACTCCGCCTCCTTGCCCTGTTCCTCCTGCCCTGGTTCCTGGGCTGCGGTGGCGGCAGCGGCGGCAGCACGCCTGCTCCAGCACCGACCACCTACACCGTCAGCTTCATGGCCGGGACAGGTGGCTCGATTACAGGCACAACCTCCCAGACCATCACCTCC